>JAEEGL013937731.1_pt1 | contig 12856 bp, 10 predicted proteins | sample 9134231 | NCBI WGS metagenome assembly JAEEGL01 (sample SAMN16246548, study PRJNA631951) | gut metagenome | biome: gut microbiome; feature: rumen; material: fiber-attached | host: Bos | place: Iran: Karaj | collected 2018-10
AGCTCGATGCTGTGCTTTTTCTTTTTGTCCAGCGGCGGCGTATCGCCCAGTTCATAGAGCCGGCCGTCGATCCGCACGCGAACGAAGCCGCTTTTCTGTGCGTCCTCCATCAGACGCGTGTGCTCGCCCTTCCGTCCGCGCACGATGGGGGACAGCACCTGAATGCGCGTGCCCTCCGGATATCCCTGCACGATGTCCACCATCTGGTCCACGGTTTGCTGACGGATCTCACGCCCGCATTTCGGGCAGTGCGGGATCCCTGCGCGAGCCCACAGCAGACGCAGATAGTCGTGGATCTCCGTGACGGTTCCGACTGTGGAGCGCGGATTCCTGCTGGTGGTCTTCTGATCGATGGAAATAGCGGGACTCAGCCCGTCGATGGCATCCACGTCCGGCTTTTCCATCTGCCCGAGGAACTGGCGGGCATAGCTGGAAAGGCTTTCCACATAGCGCCGCTGCCCCTCGGCATACAGTGTGTCAAAGGCCAGCGAGCTTTTGCCGGAGCCGGACAGGCCGGTGAACACCACCAGCTTATTTCGCGGTACGGAGAGGGAGACATTGCGCAGGTTGTGCACCCTCGCACCGCGGATTTCGATATGGTCATTCATAGACGGAAACCTCATGTACGAAAATATGTTCGCCTTGCGAACAAGCGGAGTATAGCACAGGCAGAGGCAAATTGCAAGGAAGAAAAAGGGCCTGCAGCGCGGCAGCCTTTGCCGCTGAAGAGAAAAGCCTGCGTTTTCGTCCGCAGGCTTCGTTCAGCTCAAAATGGATTGGGGCTCACTCTTCGTCCTCACCGTCATCCTCTTCCTCAATGTGCAGGCCGCGGTTGACCGGCGCGCCTTCGATGCGGGGGTTGATGAAGCGGTCGAACACGGCGTTGGTATAGGAGGAGGTGATGAAGCGGCTGAAGGAATAGCCGAACAGCACATAATACAGCAGCAGCCCGAGCATGAACCACTGCGCGTTGAGGAACAGCGCGCCGGCCACGCCGATGGCGCAGGGGAGCAGGTGGAGCACGCGGATGCCCACCGACATGGGCAGCCGGGCAATGGCCAGCATCAGGGCATTGCGGATCACATCGCGCATGCGCAGCCGGTAGGACACGATGAGCGGGTACATGTAGGTGACGGAAATGGCCCAGACGATGCCCACCATGATCAGCAGCACCTGCGGCACGATCATCAGCGGCTGGGTGAGCGCCATGGAGCCGTAGAAGCGGTAGCCCGTATACACCGCCAGCGGCAGCACGCCGGTGATGAGCGACACCACCAGGGACTGCTTCCAGTTTTCCTTCATTGCGTCCTTGAAGTCGGACCAGATGAAGGCGTGCTCGTCACGGCTCCAGTGCTGCGTGACATAGCACACGCCGGAGGTGACGGGGCCTGTGATGGCAATGCAGGGGATGAGCAGCAGCAGCGTGATGTTCACAAGGCCCAGCAGCTGGTCGGAGGCTTCCTGGCTGGTGAGCACCGGCAGGCGGGAAGAGTACAGCTCCTTATCCGTTTCGCTGACCTCGATGCCGGCGGCGATGTCCGCGGCCACCTGGTCGTAGGCCTGAGACTGGATGGAGGTGCCGTCGCCCAGGTCCAGCTGGTTGGATACGTTCAGAAAACCCGTAAAGCAGATCGCGATGACAATGATCGTGGGGATCCACGCCACCACATACATCAGGTTGAGACGTATCAGCGCGGAAAAGCGCGTGCGCAGCGTGTCCAAAAACAGCTGCCAGCGGTTGGTGGGCAGGTCATCCGGGGTCAGATCCGCCTTGCCGGCCTTCCCGAAGTAATAGTTGTTCATCAGGTTCTTGAACATGCTCAGGTCTCCTTATCTGAAAATGGTGTAGCGGGCACGGTTCATGGGCACCACGGTCAGCCAGGTGCTGTCCGGCAGCACAAATACGCCGCTCTCCTGGTCCTGCCGGGTGATCAGGGCCTCCGCTGCCTCGCGCTCAACGCCCAGCAGCGCCACGCACACGCCCCCGTCGGTGGTGGAGGCGGAGCGGTATTTCTGCAGGCCGGTTTCAATCAGGTGCTGGAAGCGCTCGCCGAAGGCGGGGTGCACGCCGCACTGTATCACCAGCGGATAGTCCAGGTAGGGGGCCAGGAGCGGCACCTGCGTCTCGTCGTAGCCATACATGCGCAGGGTGCCGATGAACATCACCACATGGGCGCCCGGCTCGGCCAGGGCAATCAGGTCGCCCACCTGCAGCTGCTCAGCCAGCTCCTGCCAGGTGCCGGTGAAGGGATTCTTTTCATTATATAGGCTGCGCTTCACGGTGCTGAACAGGTTCATGATGGTGGTCAGCTTTTCCCCGGCGGCTTCCTTCCACACCCACTTCACATAGCCCATGCAGTCAAAGCCATAGAGATAGTTGGTGCCGCTGCGGTAGTATTCGCTGTTCTGCCAGGCGGGCAGCACAATATAGTCAGGCTCCTTGGCAAACACGCGCTCATCCTGCGCGCCGAAAAAGTACGGGATGCCCAGCGTAAAGCGCGGGCGGACCTGGCTGCCGGTCAGCAGGTTGTAGCGCAGCAGGAAGGGATTGCCCTCCTCCAGCGCGGAGAAGGCCACATCCAGGTAGGGCGATTTGGTGACGGAGCCGGCAGCCAGCGCGGCGGCTTCCTCCTCGGGGGAAAGAGACGCGGGGCCGGCGGCGCGGGCGTACATTCTCGCCTGGGCGCTTACTGTGCCCAGCAGCAGAACGCAGACCAGCAGCATGGAAAAACACTGTTTGCGCATGCACTCACCTCTGTCTATATACCGCGCTGCGGCGGGCAGTCCTCTGTCAAGGGGTATGATAGCGAAGAAAGCCACGCTTGTCAAGGCGCTTGCCAAGCGGCGGGATTCATGATAACTTATAGCCGGCCTTTATTTTCAATGTAGGAGGACTGAGCCATGCGACGTTTCCTGATCTGCCTGCTGCTGCTGGCGGCGGCCTGTGTTTCTGCCGCGCTTGGGGAGGAGGCCGCTGTGACGGTCAGCGAGGTGATGGCCTCCAACGGCACCTATACAGACGGTCACGCCTACGACTGGGTGGAGCTGCACAATGTGAGCGGCAAAACGCTGGACCTGAGCGGCTGGTTCCTCTCCGACAGCGCGAAAAAGCCCTACAAATGGGCCTTCCCGGAGGGCGCAAAGATCTCAAAGGACGGTTATGTGCTTATCTACTGCACCGGGGAGGAGCTCTCCCCCGGGAAGGGCAGTGTTTTCTACGCCAATTTCAAGCTGTCCGCTGACGGTGACCAGGTGCTGCTCACCTCCGCGGACGGGGAGACGATGGCGAAGCTGGAGTTTCCGGCGCAGTGGGGGAATATTTCCTACGGCAGGGACCAGGGCGGCGCTTACGGCTATTTTGAGACAGCCACCCCCGGCAAGGCGAACGGCAAGGAGGCCTGCGCGGGACGGGCTCAGGCTCCAGCACTGCAGCTGAAGGGCGGCTATTACGCCCAGGCGGTCACCGTCACCGCCACGGCGCAGGAGGGCGCTGTGATTCGCTACACAACCGACGGATCCACCCCCACTGCCAAATCCGCCCGGTTGAAGGAAGAAGGGCTGACGGTCAAAAAGACGACGGCCCTTCGGGTGAAAGCCTTTGCGGACGGGCTGGTTTCATCGCAGACGGTGAGCGCCACCTATCTGATCGGCGAGGAGCAGCCCGTGCCGGCCGTGTGCCTCACCACAGACGAAAAGTACCTTTTCGACCAGAAGACAGGGGCGCTGGTGCGGGGCACCGGGTCCATGGCCAACTATGAAAAGGAACTGGAATATCCCGTTCATATCGAATATTACGCCCAGGGGGGCGAGCAGCTGATCAGTCAGATGGGCACCTTCACCGCCAGCGGCCACTCCGCGCGGCAGAACCGGCAGAAGAGCATCGCGCTTTACGCCCGCAAGGCCTGGGGCCCGGAATACTTCAACTTCAACCCCTTTCCGAACAGGGACTATCCGTTTTACAAGTCGCTGCTGCTGCGCGCCGCCAACTCGGACTGGCACTCCACGCGCCTGCGCGACCCGGTCATCTCCTCCCTTGCGGAGGGGCTGGACCTCATCTATCAGGACGCGCTGCCCATCGAGGTGTACATCAACGGAAAATACTGGGGACACTACAACCTGCGTGAAAAAATCAACAAATATTTCATCGCGCAGTGGGAGGGGGTGCCGCTGAGCGATGAGGCGACCGTGGACGGCATGGACATCCTCGCCCGCACCGGCTCAGACCAGTTTGTGCAGCGCGGCAGCAATGAGGACTGGCTTGCGCTGTGCGATTTCTGCAAAACGCAGGACCTGAATGTGCCGGAGAACCTTCAATGGGTCACGGAGCGGCTGGATGTGGACAGCCTGTTCACACACGCGGCGTTTGAGATCATCATCGGCAATGTGGATGTGACCAACGTGCGCGTCTACCGCCTGCCCGGGGGCAAGTGGAAGTACCTGCTGTTTGACGTGGAAGCCGGCTTCGGCTCCTCCTCGGACAGTAAAACAGTGCCGCTGGAGAACTACATCAAGGACGTAGGGGCAAAAATCAACGCCTTCCGCCATGAGCCGCTGAACGCGCTGCTCAGCGTGCCTGAGATGAAGGCGAAATTCCTCACGCGCTTTGCGGAAATACTGGAGCATTCCTTCCTCTGGCCGGATGTGGAGGCCAAATTTGCCCCCTGGGAGGAAGTGCTGGAGCAGCTTTTGCCCCGCCACATTGACCGCTGGGGCAACTGGACCGTCAAAACCTGGCGGACCAATGTCAACGCGACCAAGTACTATGCCCGCGTCCGCCCGCGCAAGGTGGTGGGTATGCTGGCCAAACGGATGAAGCTGACAGAGGAAGAGGTCGAAACCTATTTCGGAGATGTGCAGCGTCAACTGGATGAGATGAACATCGTCTGAGCCGCAAGGCCTGAGAGCACGCCGCGGCCTGTCTTGCCTAATCCACCTGAACGCGCTATAATTGGTATGATTCTGCTCGGCAAGGAAGGAGACTGTGATGCGCGAGGTTCGGCTGGCCCCACTGGCCGGCATTACCGACTGGCCCTTCCGCCTGCTGTGCTTTGAGCAGGGCTGTGACTGCGCCTGCACCGAGATGGTCAGTGCCCTCGGGTATGTTTACGCGCCGCGGGGGCACGCTACGCTGACCCTGCTGGAGAAGAACGAGGGCGAGGGCAGGCTGCTGCTGCAGCTGTTCGGCAAGGATCCGGACGTGATGGCCCGGGCCGCGGAGGCGCTGTCGCAGGATGCGCGCTTTGCGGGCATCGACCTGAACATGGGCTGCCCCGCCCACAAGGTGGCCTGCTCCGGCGAAGGGAGTGGGCTGATGCGCACGCCCGAGGTGGCCGGGGCCATCATGCGTGGCGTGGTGAAGGCCTCCCGGCTGCCGGTGTCTGTCAAATTCCGCCTGGGCTGGGACGCGGAGCACATCAACGTGCGGGACATGGCCCGCCTTGCGGAGGACTGCGGCGTGAGCGAAATGACCGTGCACGGCCGCACGCGTGTGCAGATGTATTCCGGGCAGGCCGACTGGGACAGGATCGGCGAGGTGAAGCAGGCGGTGAAAATACCCGTGTTTGGCAACGGGGACATTTTCACCGCGGAGCAGGCCCTGCACAGATTGAATGACTACGGCCTGGACGGCGTGGTGATCGGACGGGGCGCCATGGGCAACCCGTGGCTGTTTGCGCAGATCCGCAGCGCGCTGCGGGGAGAGACGTTCACGCTGCCCACCCCGCGCGAAAAGGTGGAAATGGCGCTGCGCCACTACCGCCTGCTGCTGGGCTGGAAGCCGGAGAGAATCGCCGTGGGCGAGATGCGCAAGCACATCGGCTGGTATATCCACGGCCTGCGCGGCGCCGCGCGGATGCGGGACGAAATCAACAAAATGAACAGGCCGGAGGAGGTTTACTCCGCCCTGATGAGCTTTGCCGAACAGGCGGAGGCGCTGCCGGAGAGCGGGCCGCTGCCGCCCTACGGGATTGAAAGGGGCAAGGGCTGAATGAAAAGACGCCTGATCGCTGCGCTGCTGGTATGCATGTGCTGCAGCGCGGCCCTCGGAGAGGAAATAAGCCTGCTGCCGGGCGTGGACCTGACGGGACTGTACCGGCAGGCAGTGCGGCTGGATTTGCAGCTGCAGTACGATGAATACATGCCCCTCGGGGAGGAACGCGTGGCAGACCTGAACCGCCTGCTGCGCCACATCTCCCTGCGGGGAGAGGCGCAGACCGCCGGGGACACACAGTGGGAGCGCCTGGCCCTGCGCTTTGACGGGGAGGAGCTGTTCTCCCTCACCCAGCGCACAGACAGCGCCGGAGTGGCTGCCGTGGCCTCCCCGACTGACCTGGCCTGGCTGCAGCTGGCCGGCAGCGAAGTGAGCGTGCTGCCGGAAGCGGGCGACCCGCTGATTGGTATGAACGGCACGGAGTGGCAGTGGTATGAGGACCTGACCGCCCTGGTGTCCGTGACGCTGCAGGACTGGGAGGAGCAGATCAAGACCCGAAAGGGCACAAATACCGTGGTGGGCGGCTACGGCACCACCAAGCTGGTCCGCACGCTGACCATTGCCAAGGCGGACACGGAGGCGTGGCAGGCCTACCTGCGGGAGCACTGCCCGGAGGGAGAGCTGCGCCGGTTGCTGCAGGAGGTAACACTCAGCGGCAAGCAGACCGTGACCATGTACACCCTGGAGGACGGCACCCTGCGCCGCCTCGCGTACACCGGGAACGCCGCCGCGACAGACGGAACGACCCGGAAGGTCACGCTGATATGGCGAACGGAGCACACCGATACACGCCTGCGGGACGACATCAGCTTCAAAACGCCCGCCACCAAGGGCAAAAACCGGGACACGGTGAAGCTGAGCCGCGACCAGAAGCTCACGGAGGAGGGCCAGGTACAGCTGAGCCTCACCGCCTCGCATGACGCGGTGCGCGGAAAGCAGCGCACCCAGCGCGGCGTGGAGCTGAACCTGACCGGGAGCGGCGGTGCGCTGAACGGTGAGTGCACACTGACGCGCAAGCTGTCGGGAGACCTGGAGAGCGATGAGGAGCTGCGCCTCACCCCCGATGTGCGTGTGGAGGACGGCGCGCTGTGCGGCACCGTGGCCTGGAACGCACTGACAGGCGGCGAGCTTTCCTCCGCGGGGCGCGCGGAGGTGAGGCTGGAGAGCGTACAGCCGGACTGGCAGATGCCGCAAGGAGTGCCAGCGCTCACGGAAGAGGCAGCGCAGGCGGCGCAGGAAACAATGACCCTCGCCATCGCCTCCGCCCTGGTGCGGCGCGCGGCGCTGCTGCCGGAGGAGGACACGCTGTTCTTCAGCCGCGGGCTGAGCGAATGGCCGGAGATTGTGCGCCGGGCACGTGAACTGCAATAAAGAAGAGTATATGAAAAACAAACTGCTGGAGGCATCCATGAAACGCATTATTTCCCTGCTGCTGGCCGTGTGCCTGACCCTTGCCGCCACAGCGGCGCTTGCTGAGGAAAACCTGGACCGCGAATACACCCTGCAGGAAAAATTCCAGCGCCAGATGGAGGAAAGCGGCCTGGCGGGCGTTGCCAAGCTGACCGTGAGCGGCAGCGAGCAATGGGCCAAAGCCCTGGCTCCGCTGAACGATGTGCAGTGGAACCTGAGCGGCATCTCCAACGACGGCAGGTTCCAGTATGACCTGAATGCCGAGCTGAACGGCACCGAGAGCTGCGGTACATGGCTGTACGGCGACGAGAAGAAGGTGTACCTGAAAAGCGACCTGCTGATGGACACCGTCTATTCCCTGCCCATGCAGGATGATGTGCTGTCCACGCTCACCGGGCTGCGCGGCGAAAACCCGACGCTGTATTCGGCGGTGATCAGCCTGCTGTCTGTGCCGGAGGATCTGTGGCGCGAAAAGTGGGAGCCGGCGCTTCTGCCCCTGCGCCAGCACCTGGAAACCTGGCTGGACAGCCAGATGGAGTCCCCCGCTGTGTATACCGAGGGCGGTACCACGCTGATGCGCGTGGCCTACCACATCACGCCGGACGCGCTGAAGGCGGAAATGAAGGCGCTGGCGGCGAGAGCCCTTGAGAACACGGAGCTGATGGAGCTGCTGCGCAGCCGCATGAGCGGCGAACAGGCGCAGCTGTATCTTTCCCCCGGCTACCTGTGGTATTATGAGCGGATCATTGACGGGCTGACGCTGCCGGGCAACGTAGAGCTGCTGCGCGAGATGACGACGATGGGCGAGGTGAAGACCTCCCGCGTGGAGCTGCCGCTGCCGGAAAACAGCTACGGCTTTACCGAACTGGTGATGAACGAGGGCGAAGGACAGACCAGCCTGCGCCTCACTGCGCCGAAGCAGACCCTGCAGTGGGTGCGTGTGATGGATGAGGATGTGGAGAACGGCACTTCGCACCAGGGCTACCTGCGGTATATCCCTGTGGACGGCATGGGCATTTCCGCGCATTACCGTGCCCGCTCGACAGTGGACAGCGGCGCGGATGAAAATGACGACCTGTATGACAAGGTCACCTGGGCGCTGGAGTTTACCCATGACCTGAGCCACCTGGAGGAGGAGGACCCCACCCGCCACAGCTACCTTTCCTTTGAGAACCTGGAGGTCCGCTTCCAGATCGCGTATTCCGGCGGGCGCAACCTGCGCAACGCCACCCAGCTGCAGTTCCTGACGGATGTGCGCCAGGGCGACAGCCAGCTGTACGCCGTGTGCCGCCTGCGCACGCGCTACGGCCTGGATGTGGACGAACTGCCCACTTCCGGCGCGGTGGACCTGACCGACGCGCCGATGGCGAAGCGGCTGGAGATCCTGTCCGATCTGATGACCAATGCGCTGCTGACACTGGAAACCCTGCAGCCGGCGCCGACGGCCACACCCGTGCCGGCCGCCACATCCACTGATATGTAAAAAGCAGTGCTTGCGCGGCATATGCCGTAACCCTTTCAGGAGGCCAAGATGAAAAAGCTGTTATGTCTCATCTGCGCATTGCTTGTGCTGTCGGTGCCACTGCTTGCCGCGGCGCAGGGAGAGGCCCAGCGTACCCGCCTCACCTTTTCCGCCGACCGGGAACAGCTGGCTGAGTACCTGCGGCTGCTGAACCGCTTCAGCGAAAAGGAGCAGAGGAGTTTCGGCAAGGGGCTGGCCGAGCTGCTGAACGGGTTGGAGATCACCTCTGACGCGGACGGCGCGGCGAGCGCCACCGGGATCACCCTGAAGGGCGAAGAGCTGTTCGGCATCCGCTATGTGCAGACAGATCCGGGTGTAGTGCTGATGCAGATGAGCCTGCTGCCCTCCTATATCCTCCGGGCGGAAGTGGGCCTGGATGCGGCGCAGCCGCTCGCGGACGCGCTGGAGGTCCTGCAGAACTTCGACTGGGAGAGTGTGAGCCAGGACATGGAGCGCACCCGGCAGCGCTGGCTCGCGGGCACGCCGTGCACCGAGGAATACGGCAGCTTTGTTGGCGACGCCTATACCGGCGGCACCAGGCGCGTAACCTACGAAATGGACTGGCGCGACGTGTCACTGCTGCTGGAATGCCTGCTGGATGACTGCGCGGGCCTGTTCACTGCGCTGGAGGAGAGTGGAGTGACGGCCCCGCAGGAGGCCGCCTCTGCCGGCCGCCTCCTGCGCGATGCGGCCCTTGCAAACCCATCGAGCTATACGGCCAGCGTGGTATATAACGACCAGGACAGTCCGGTGGGTATCAGCCTGCTGGTTTATTCAAACGGTGTGAACGCCGCCGACATCATCTACGATGAGGAGAGCACACCCCGCGCAGCGGGCAGTACCGGGCGCAGGCAGGTTGCCTCCCTCTCCGTGGGGCTGAACGACCCTGAGTCTCCGCGCGTGGTGCTGGGGCTTGGCCTGCCGGACGGTACGCTGTATCTGGACGTGCGCCTGTACGGGAATGAGGACGGCGCGGCCGTCAGCGCGGACATCTACCGTGACAGCGCCGCCCGGGGCTTTCCGGCGGTGAGCGCCGGTGAGCCGCAGGCCCGTGTGGAGGCGGAGGTGACTCAGGAGCAGACACAGACCTCCGCCACGGCGGATTTCAACCTGCGCGTCACAACACCTGGCGGCATGGTGCACAGCGGTGTGCATGCCCTGGCGCTGAATGTCGGCTCGGCGGAGGAAAAACAGACGGTGACCGGCACCACGTGGGTGGGAGAAAATGAGACGCCCGCCATTTCATGGAAAATGGAACGAGAGCCTGCCGACGTGGACCTGTCACTGGATGTGGAGGGAAGGACCACCGTTGATTTCGCCGCACTGACGGACCCCGATCACCCGCAGTACAGCGAGGTGATGGGCGACCTGCAGAGCGCGATGATCTCCTGGTCGCTGAAGCTGATGCAGGTGATTCCCAGAGAGCTGATGACGATGCTGACAGACCTGATGTTTGACCCAAAATAATACACAGCCAAACGGCCGCGGGTTTGAATCCCGCCACTTCGACGCTCGGAAGCTTTGCAGATCAAAGCTTCCGGGCTTTCATTTTCCGCTGATTTTTATGCACATACTCTCTTGCAATGGACCGGTTTGCCACCTTCCTTGAGGCATGGTAAAGCCAGAATACCAAAGGGCCGCTGCCGTGTAATGCCGGAAACTGCCGAAAAGTGCCATATTAGAAGGGGCAACTCAAAAAAATTGCTGCCGGAATTTCGCATTGAGCGGGGGTTACGGTGCAAAGGGAGCCATGAAGATCGAGGGCCACAGCGATTACCAGACCACAGCGGATATGTACACGCACCTGGATCAGAAAATGCTGAGGGCAACAGCGGACGATATGGCGGACGTGCTCAAGAAGGTGACCACGGCAGCCCGGAAGAACCGGATGCAGAGGCCGGCCAGCAGGGCGATTCGATTCCCCGGGACGGGCAGTTGAGACTGGTTTCCCGGAGCTTTGACTTCGGGGCTTTTATATTTGGCTGGAACCTTGGCAAAGGTGTGCCAAGGTAGCCGATGAGGCTATTGCTGACAGGAACTACGGGTGTTATAATTTCGCTGTTGGAACTCAACCGGAGGAGGTGACTAAACCTATGCTCAGTCTTAAGCTCGATTTAAGTGACGTACTATGACAATGGTCAAGGATGATATTGAAGCGTTTCTTATCTATCTGAAAACAGTCACAAAAGAATTGGATGAAGAAGATGAGGCGGTGCAAAGAATGCTTTCTTAAGGGAAAATCATTCGGAGCTGATTAAGGTGAATAAACAAATGGAAACAGAAGGAAATGATTCCATGTCCGCAGTGGAAAAGAAGCGTGACTTCTACCTCCGGCAAAGGGAGCTATTGGCCACGCTCCTGGAGCACGGCGCGATCAGCAAGGCGCAGCATGATAAATCTCTCGGGGATTTGACCGGGAAGACGAGAATGCAACCAAGCGGTCAACCAAACAATTGACCAAACGGCAGGGCACGTGGTATCCTCATGCTGCAACCCGGGCGGTTGCAATGAACAGATGAACCGACCCCCTCCAGTTTAATGTTGTTCGCCAACTTGCCGGTCAGCGATCTCCATTTTACTGTGGGGTACTCCTGGTTTCAACATCCTGCCTCCTGCCAGGATCGGTTTGGATTATACAGGAAGCTTTTGAAATAACTTCCCATGTGAAAGGATGAATGATTGTGAAAAAACTGCTGAAAACATGGTTCTGTCTGTTCCTTTGCGCACTGCTGGTTTTTATCTGTATAACAGGCACAGCAGAAGAACAGGATGAGAAAAAAGACTGGGCTGAACAGGCACTGAAAGCATATGATGTGCAGGATTATGAAACGTCGCTGCATTATTTCACACTGCTTGCCGATGCGGGAGACCCGAACGCGCAGTACATGACTGCTTTCCATTATTTCTGCGGCCGGGGCACAGAGCAGGACTTCGGCAAAGCCGCTGCATATGCCCGTATGTCTGCGGAACAGGGAATTCCTGCTTCGCAGTCAATGCTGGCCCATATATATCTGTACGGCCTTGGTGTGGAACAGAGCGTTGCAAAGGCGGTGGAATACAGTCAGCTGGCCGCCAATGGCGGAGATGCGAAGGCGCAGTTCCTGATTGGCTGGATGTATGATTACGGTGTCGGCGTGGATCAGGATTTTGCGAAAGCCCGGGAGTATTATCAGCTGGCCGCGGATCAGGGGAACGCAGAGGCGCAGACGTATCTCGGTGTGCTGTATGAGGATGGCGCAGGCGTACCTCAGTCCTATGAAGAGGCAGCAAAGTATTATCAGATGGCAGCTGATCAGGGTCTTGCTTATGCACAGGCACACCTGGCACAGTTGTATGAATTTGGGAATGGTGTGGAACAATCCAGTGAAATGTCCCTGAAGTATTACCAGCTGGCCGCGGATCAGGGAGACCCTATGGGACAATGGGGCATGGGTAAAGCCTATCAGTTTGGGGTAGGCGTAGATGTGGATTATGTGAAAGCGGCCGAATATTATCAGCTGTCAGCGGATCAGGAAGATCCGGATGGACTGGAATGTCTCGGATATCTTTATCTCGAAGGATTGGGTGTGGAACAATCTCTGGAGAAAGCGATCGAGCTTTATGAACTCGCTGCTGAGAGGGGAAGCGAAGAAGCGCAGCGGCAATTACTGATCCTGGGACGGTAAGATCTTCCATTTTACGTTCTGAAAAACGGTCTTTGTCTTTCGTTTAAAATCTTACAGAATCCTTAACGGCAAGAAATTTCGGAAAATAATCTTTCTATCAGTACCGAGTGTAAGAACAAGGCTGAAGGCAGGCACAACTCAATTTCTGCTTATCGGAATTCTAGCAATTTGGCAAATCTTAAGATAGCAAACAGCCCGACTGAACGTTAATCAGCCGGGCTGTTGCTGTTATTCATCAAAGAGCTTTTTATGGCTCTCAACAACTGTTTC
>JAEEGL014241939.1_pt1 | contig 12856 bp, 11 predicted proteins | sample 9134231 | NCBI WGS metagenome assembly JAEEGL01 (sample SAMN16246548, study PRJNA631951) | gut metagenome | biome: gut microbiome; feature: rumen; material: fiber-attached | host: Bos | place: Iran: Karaj | collected 2018-10
CTGGCATGAGGATATATTCACCTTTAGCTATTGCAATGCCATTGTTCCTAGCTACAGACAGACTTTGGTTTTCTTGATTGATGACCGTAATATTTTGATGGGCAGCAATAATGTCAGCAATCATTTCCATGCTATGGTCTGGCGTTCCATCGTTGACAATGATGACTTCAAAGTCTGCATCATCAAGTCCTTGATTGAAAATACTTTCAATACAAGGCCGAACATACCTCTCGACGTTGTAAACTGGTATGATAATAGATAGTTTAGTCATAATAGTTTAATATTTATGTTATTATTCTTTTCCTAATAAAGTTTCCTATTGCCCAACAAATGTATTGTAGGCGGTTTGCGTATAAAATTCGCAGTGTCATGTATACATTTGGCATCCTCTGATATAAAATATTGACTATATTTTGTTTAAGTCCATTTCTGAACGACATGTCAGGAATGCTCTTTTTCAACTGATATAATACGGACATCTTCTCCGAACGAGAGATGGTTTTACATGCAGTAAGTGCGTAAAATAATAAAGAAAAATATATAAACGCATCATCTCGTATCTTTTGTCTTATAGACTCTTCCCAATCCTTTTCATATGAAAGTTCCCATAGTTTTGATATAACGACACAATAGTCTGAGGCTTTCTTCGTGTCAAAGGAACTGGTAATAGATTCATGCCCTTTTCGATATATGATGAATGGCCAGTTGATTCTTAAACATCGATTGGCTCTTAGATAGCATTGGTGAGTAAAAAGTGCATCTTCAAAATATATGCCAGGAAAGAATCTGAGCTGATATTTATTCAGAAATTGTCTTTTGTATAATGTTCTCCACACACAGCAATAATATGGATTGAAATCATAAAGAAAGAGATTGTCACCTTTTTTTTCTTGAATTGTGCCATCTATTTGCTTAAAATGTCTGTTCATTAACTGTGCAATTTGTTCATCATTCATGCTGATGAAATCTGCTACGACCAGATCTGCCTTTGAGGAAATAGCGTTATTTAATAAATAAGGGAGAGTGTTGTCTATCAGCTGGTCATCACTATCAAGGAATTGGATATATTCCCCAGTTGCCACCTTCATTGCATTGTTGCGAGCCATTGAAAGGCCTTGGTTTTCTTGATTGATGACCGCGATATTTTGATGGGCGGCAATGATATCGGCAATCATTTCTATGCTACGGTCTGGCGTTCCGTCATTCACAATGATGACCTCAAAGTTAGCCTCATCTAATCCTTGTCTGAAAATACTTTCAATACAAGGCCTAATATACTTTTCGACATTGTATACCGGGACTATGATGGATAACTTGGTCATCTGTCAAACCTAATTCAATTTTTCTGCAAATATAGTGGATTTCTGCCAATTATCCAAATTTTGTGGCGCTTTTTTCCCAAAATAGGACAGGGAAGTATTTGTAGGCTAGGTAAATTATATATGAAAATTGTAAAAACAGAAGAAAACCGATGACTTTATTTGGTCGTATTGTTTTTATTTCGTATCTTTGCAGAAAATCTGTAAAGTACATGGCTATTTCTTATGTTTTTTCTCCATGAGAATCTTTGTATGGGAAGAGAAGAATTATTAGTAACAAATGAAAATCGTCTATCTATATTCATCATTAGCCATTACTGGTGGCATAGAAAGGGTGTTGGTTGACAAAATGAATTACCTTGTCAATCACTATGACGTCTATATGATAACATCTGATCAAGGACAACATCCGATTCCTTACCAGTTGGATGAACGTGTTTATTTTTGTGATTTGCAGATACTTTCATATACTCAATATCAATATCATGGATGGCAAAAGTTTAAAGAAAGAACACGTTTAAATCGATTGTATCATAAGCGATTAAAGGAAAAATTAAAGGAAATATGTCCTGATATTATTGTTTGTACGACTTCACAGAATGTGTATGGCTTATTGAGAATTAAGGGAAAGATTCCGTTGGTCGTAGAGTGTCACAGTAATTTTATGCATTTAGATTCTCGGTTGCAGCAAGCCCGCACCTTATATAATAATTTTTGGGTGGGAAAGGCAGATGCTGTTATTACGCTGACTCAAGGTGATGCCAAGATCTGGCAGCATGTCAGTCGTCATGTTCATGTAATTCCTAATGTCGTTCATTTAAACGATACGGCTCGATTCAGCGATTGTGTCAACAAGCGAGCTCTCTTTGCGGGGCGTATAGTAGAGCAAAAAGGTATTTCTGACTTAATTGAGATTTGGCGCATAGTCAATAGTCGTTATCCTGATTGGCAATTAGATGTCTTTGGAAATGGAGAGATGGAATCCATCCCGGAAATCAATTTGTTTGTTCATCCGCCTACGAAAAACATCATGGAGGAATACATCAATAGTTCCATGTTGTTAATGACCTCAATATACGAGCCTTTTGGTTTGGTGCTTCCTGAGGCGATGAGTTGTGGTCTGCCTGTTGTAGCTTTCGATTGTCCATACGGTCCGGCAGATATTATTACTCACGAATCAGATGGTTTTTTGGTGTCCGATAGGGATATCAATCTTTATGCAGATTATGTTTGTCAATTGATAGTAAGCCCTGACCTTCGTCAGACCATGGGAACCGCTGCCATCAAAGCTTCTCAACGTTATCAGGCTGATAAAATCATGCCTCAATGGAAAGAGTTGTTTGAGCATCTTATATGTTGACAAAATCAGTCGTTTTCAAAAAAAACTTGAAAATGGTAGAGTTTTTTTTGTAAGTATCAAAATAATTCTCTATCTTTGCAGAAAAGAAGTACGATGAAATATGGCAAACTGGTACGATAAATATTTGTCGATATACGGGAAGTCACCTGAGGTGATACCTGATTCCGTATGGGATGAGATTAAGACGAAGCTTGTTCAGAAGCAGAGTCAGGAGCCTTTGGCGTCCATTGTCGTTATTGCCTACAACGAAGAAAAACGATTGGCAGCCTGTCTTTGGTCTTTGAGTGAACTACAGACAAAATACCCTATAGAGATTCTAGGTGTTAACAATAATTCCAAAGATCGAACCGAAGAAGTCTACCAACGCTTAGGTTTGCCATATTTTAACGAAACCAAGCAAAGTCCAGGTTTTGCCCGTCAGTGTGGGTTGGAACATGCCAAGGGGAAATATCATTTCTGCATCGATGCCGATACCTTCTATCCACATCGGTATGTTGACTTGATGATGACCAAATTAGAACGTCCTGATGTGTCTTGTGTTAGCTCGTTTTGGAGTTTTTTTCCAGACGAGAATCATTCACGTCTCGGCCTGTTCTTATTTGAGCTGATTCGTGACATTTTCCTTTGGATACAGCATTTCAAACGTCCGGAACTATGTGTTCGTGGAATGGTGTTTGCTTTTAAAACGGGTTTAGCTCGAAAAGTTAAAATCCGTACTGATATTCGTCGTGGCGAGGATGGCTCGTTGGCCCTCTCTCTTAAACCCTATGGAAAGATTGCTTTTTTGTATAACCGTCAGGCTCGTCCAGTAACAGGTTATGGCACAATTGGTAATCAGCCGCTTTGGCAGAGTTTTATTGACCATATGAAGATACAAATCAAAGGTATTACTCGTATATTTCATTCTACTGACCATTATGAAGATTCAGAGGAAAATTTAGTAAAGAATAAATAGGGATTTATCCGGTTTTAGCTTTTTCCAATGAAGACAGGTAACCTCCTCATACTATATAGTATGATAGGGTAGAGTATCATTGTGATGGTTAATGCTATGATTAATGCTTCGTACCATTGATAGCATATTGTAGACGAAAGATTATACAAATTATTTAAAACATAATTTACTGCAGTTATTGGGATAATATGTAGTCCAATGATGACGAGTGTCCCCGTGGAGAGATTGGTTATGATGCTACATCTAAAACTATTTAAGCATTTGCAGCTATACAATACTCCGAATAGGAAAGCAAAGCACGCAGGATAATATATCACGATATGAAGGGTATGTTGTCCTGCCCAGAATGTAGTCAGATGCCAATGGAAAAGAGCGATGCTAAGTAATATTAAACCTAAACAAGACACAAGGTCTCGTATTGGATTAGCGACATTGAATAGTCGCTTTTGTCCTAAGATGTAACCTGTGTAATAGAATGGTAGGTCCTTCATGATTCCCATTGGTGTCAGATTGGGTGCAAAATAGTAGTATTTGTTTGCTGCATAGAGGATGACGGAGAGAATGCAGAGTAAAATCATGATAACATGCTGATACTTGGTCTTTCTGCATAGATCGATGGTGATGTGCATGAATAGTATGGCTGGCAGATACCAAAGCGGACCGTTAAGTGGTTCGCAGAAAGCGTTCTCATGCTCGAAGAGTAATGCTCCAAAGATGGGGCGCATGGCAGAAAACAGGTCTGGCAGTCCGCCGTTGAGCAGATAGAATTTGGCCAGCCAATAGGGATAGACAATAGCGTTATATAATAAATAGGGTAGGATTAGACCATGCCAGTATTTCCGCCAGTTTTCCTTGTCGCTTCCACGGTCTTTCTTCAGATAACCTGAGATAAAAAAGAAAATGACGATGATCACTGACTGTAAATAGCGGTAGTAGAACCATTCCTGAGACTGTGGCAAATGGCAGAACACGACACAGCAAACTGCCAGTGCCTTGGCCCAATCTATCCAGTTGATCCGTTCTTTCATGTTGCAAAGATACAAAGATATGGGCGAAAAACCAAATAATTTTTGGCTTTTTACGCACTTATTCGTACCTTTGCACTTGTAATGGCGAAGCAACGAATAGAATACATCGACGCGATGCGGGGATTCACGATGATTCTCGTGGTCTATGCCCATGTCTGCTATTTCTGCATGGACGGTCCACTGATGGGGTATAACCGCATCTTCTACCTCTTTCGTCTGCCTTGCTTCTTCATGATTAGCGGCTGGTTGTTTGAGCCAATGGCCCAACGGCCTTTCAAGGAAGTTATTCGTCATAAGGTGATGGTACAGTTGCTACCCACCTTTATCTTTCTCCTGCTTTTGGCACCTCCGCCAGAATTCTTCCGTCAGTTGGGCACTCTGAAAGGAGGCTACTGGTTTACATTCGTACTATTCGAGTTTTTTCTGCTCTACCTGCTCATTGCCCGTCTTGGTGCGAGGTGGAGACCTTGGATAGCCATGGCTGTTGCATTGGGTGCATTCTGCTGTGCCCGATATTACAACGCCCTTCACGCTTATGCTTCTGGAGGACAGACTGTGGTCGTGAGTGTGCTAGGCTTCCTGAGTGTGACTTTGTGGCGATTCTTCCTGTTCTTCTATATGGGGGCATTCATTCGCCGACATTTCGACACATTCATCCGATGGACAGGCAAACCAGTGGTTTTGCTGGCGATTGCGATGACCTTTTTCCTGATTTCCTTGACTTCCCACAGGGAGAACCTGTTGTTTGAGATGTTCCGATTCTTTGTAGGGGGCATCACGGGCATGTCGATGGTGTTTACGTGTTTCCAACTCTCTGAATCATGGTTGTCAAAGGTGCATCTCTCAAAACCCCTGCAATATGTCGGTACCCGTACATTAGATATATACCTGCTTCATTATTTCTTCTTGCCAAGTATCCTGCTACCTTATGCTGACAGGTTGAAGGCTTACGATAGTCAGTTCATCGAATTCTGGGTGATTCTGGGTATTGCGCTTGTCGTTCTCTCTCTAAGTCTTTTGGCCAGTTACATCATCCGTCTCAGTCCCTTCTTAGGACATTATCTCTTTGGGGTGAAATACGAGTCTAAAGATAAATAATCACGAAGAACAAGACGATGTAGCCGAGGATGTCCCATCCTTGCAGGATTGTGAAATAATGCTAAAATATAGCTGAGAATACGATTTATTGTAACTACAATTATTATATTTGCAATAAAATACTAGAACGGTATGGAAGAATTGTATGTAAACAACCCCTTTTTGGTGGGCAAATATCTGTCAGACAAGTACTTCTGTGACAGGTTAGAGGAGACGGAGTTCCTACGCAAACAAATCCTGAATGGACGGAATGTCGCGCTGATCTCACCTCGCCGTATTGGTAAGTCTGGTTTGATCCAACATTTCTTTAATCGGACAGATATTAAAGACAACTATTATGTCTTCTTCGTTGATATCTATGCGACGACATCTTTGACGGAATTTGTCTATACTCTGGGCAAGGAAATCTATGAGCAACTGAAGCCTCAGACCACAGTATGGAAAGAGAAGTTTTTCCAGGTCATCTCTTCATTTAGGGTCGGCTTCAAACTGGATGCCTTGACAGGTGCGCCAGGTTTGGACATCGGTCTAGGTGATATCCAGGTTCCCCAAACGACGCTCGATGAGATCTTTGCCTATATCAATGAGGCAGACAAACCTTGTATTATTGCCATTGATGAGTTCCAGCAGATTGGTGAATATGCAGAGAAAAATATAGAGGCCCTGCTTCGCACGAAGATTCAGAAATGCCAACGCGCTCAGTTTATCTTCTCTGGGAGCAAGCGCCATGTAATGAGTAATATGTTCAATTCCCTGTCCAAGCCTTTCTACCAGAGTGCTATCAGTGTGGGACTTGAACCTATACCCATGAATACCTATGCCGATTTCGCTAATCGGTTGTTCGAGGAAAACGACAGACATATCGATAGGTCTGTCGTTGAGACGATATGGAGGAAGTTCAATGGCTATACATGGTTCGTGCAGATGATGATGAATGAGCTGTTTGCTCTGACTCAGGTGGGCGGGGCTTGTCATGAAGAGAGAATCATAGAAGCACAGCATAATGTCATTATGTCGCAGGAGAGCAGCTATAAGGATATCCTCTCCCGTCTTCCACCCAAGCAGAAAATGGTACTTCAGGCCATTGCTAAAGAAGGTATAGCCCAAAACATCACTTCCTCTAGATTCGTCAGGAAATACAATCTCAACTCTGCCAGTTCTGTTCAGTCTGCAGTCAAATTGCTTCTGAAGAATGAGCTGATCACTCAGATTGACAACACCTATCGAGTATATGACTTCTTCTTCTCTGAGTGGTTGGCAGCAGTATATTAAAGAATAAAAAAATAAGCTGATGCAACTCTACACGGTATATAGAATCCTGGTCAGGATCAGAAGGCTCAAATGGCTGTGGTGGTCATTGGTCCTTCTTGCCGTGCTTGGCTTCCTTGGCTATAAAGCCTATTTATATACAGAAAAAGAACTTTTTGTCGCAGAGGAGTTTCCTATTTACGATATTGGTCCACATCCTAACGATGACACTTTGCGCGTGGCTGTCATCGGCGATAGCTGGGCGGAATACCATGCCTCACTAGAGTGTGACACGATTTTCTGCCGATTTGCCAAAAGACTCACTTCTCTTCCTGTGAAGTGTTTCTCGAGAGGTCATAGTGGTAAGATGACAAAAGAGATTTACTGCGACATGTTTGCTGACCGTACAGTTGAGCATGCTTGGGAGAAGGATTTTTGTACCCAGCCATTGTTGGAGCAGCATCCGGATTATTGTATTATCATGGCGGGAATCAATGATTGGCGTTTGTACAGACCCAGAAGCTTTTATGTTGGTAATTATCGCTTGATGTTGAATGTGCTTATTCAGAATGGTATTCGTCCAGTTGTCATGGAAGTCCCAAGTGTGGATATGAAATACTATAATGGAAAACGAAAGTTTTATAGGCGTTGGATATTTAACTTATTGTCGTTGCTGACAAAAATTGATGATAGTAGTGCGCAAGACTATCGGGATGCCATGAGGGAGATGCTCCATGAAACAGGCTTGGATGAAAAGGTTCTCTTCATTCCGATGTCAGCTTGGAATTCAGGAGGTATTGAAGCCCATCCGGATATATATCTGGATGACCGCCTGCATCTGAACCTGGACGGTTATCATGTCATGGATTCCTGTATGGCATATGACGTTATTAAGGATTATATGAAAAGAAAAAAATAAAATAAAGACGTATGGAAAAGAAACGTAATCTGACATACGATTATCTGCGGGGATTTGCAATGCTCTCTATTGTGGTTGGTCATATGTATTTTTATTCAGGACGATATGAGGGGGAGGCTTGGGCCTTTCGCGTCTGTGATACAATGGAATTACCAGTCTTTATGTATATTAGTGGCTTGTTGGCTCATGTTTCAGTAGATAGGTATGGGTTTAGGAAGTTGATTAGGAGTAAGGTGGTACGATTGTTGTTCCCACTTTTCTCTTTCTATATTATCTGGGGACTATGGGACTCTTCTTACTGGTTGCAATTCTGGCTGCAAGAGTATAAGCATGGCTATTGGTTTATGCTGGTACTTTTTGAACTGATGATAACTTTGTCTTTTGTCAAGAAGTGCTCTACACAATTCAAGATTAAAACCATCTATGTAAATATCGTCGTTTATGCAATTGTTTCACTTGTCTTTTTCATGATTCCTAAAGATGGATTGGTAAATCATTTGTTTTGCGTCAAGTTGTACTGGCACTTTTATCCATTTTTCATGATGGGATATTACTCTTACAAGCTTGAAAGGTTCCTGAAGTTGAAATATGCGCCAGTCTATCTTTTCCTTTATCTTTTCGTTTTATTCTATTTTGAGGATATCTTGTGGAAAGTTAGTATAAACATGGTCTGTAATTTGTTCAGTCTTTTCTTCTTGTTATCCGTCTTCTCTACCAGTTTCAAACCTTTGAAAAACGTCTTTGCGACAGTAGGTGTATATTCCTTGCAGATATATATGCTGCATTTCTTCCTTTTATTCCTCTTGTTGAAGGTCTTGCCAGTGGTGGAGAATAGATGGTTAGAATTTCCGTATGATCTCGTGATAGCTTCCGCAATCATCTTTGTGACGATAAAAGTATCAAAGCTGTTGATGAAGAACAGTTGGCTGGCTATGTTCCTCTTCGGAATCCGTCGTAATAAATAAGGCAGTTAATATGAAAAATAATTTTTTTTATGGAGACAAATAGAGATTTGACATTAGATTATGCAAAAGGTTTTGCAATCGTGCTTATCGTATTGGGGCACTTGTATTTCTTTACTGACAGACATGTGGGTTCTTGGGTACATACTGTATGTAATATCATACAGATTCCCGTGTTTATGTACATTAGTGGATTATTGGCACATCGCTCAATAGACAGGTATGGATTCCACAAGTTAGTAGCTAATCGTGCGGTTCGGCTTTTGCTGCCTCTTTTGAGTTTTTATATCATTAAGGGCATTGGCTTGCATTCTAAATTTGTCAATATTCCATTGGCCGAATATAAACATGGTTTGTGGTTCTTGATTGTCCTTTTTGAGTTTATGGTGTCTCTGTCTTTTGTCAAACGCCTGTCCCAAATAACACGAGTTCCGGCTCCTGTCATCAATGCCATTTTGTTTGGGGTGGTAACGGTCTATTTGTATGTGCTACCCAGGGGAAACATATTCAATATTTTATTCTGTATAAATCTGTACTGGCATTATTACCCTTTCTTTATGATGGGCTATTATTCCTATAAGTTGTATAAGTTCATGACATGGTATTGTATGCCCATTTATTTGATTATCTTCCTTGTTTCCTTATATTGCATTCATGTCCGTGGTATGAATATGTTTGTACCTATAGGTAATTTGTCCAGTCTGCTTTTATTGATAACGTTGTTCAAGAATGGTTGCAGACCGTTCGAGTCTTTTTTGGCGAAACTAGGTGAGTTGTCATTGCAGATCTATTTGCTGCATTTCTCTATTTTGTTTATTGTACTGCCTTATTTGCCTGTCATAGAAAACCGTTGGTTGGAGTTCCTCCTGTATTTCGTTGTGGCTTTTTCTTTTATTATGCTTTCAGTTGTCATCTCAAAAGTGTTGATGTGCAACCGCCTGTTGAGTCTGCTGTTGTTTGGTATGAAGAAGAAATAATCTATGTATTGTTGTTCCTCTATAAATGATATATGCTATCTGCCTTTTGGTGAGCTATATCATTCGTCTTAGCCTATTTATAGGGCATTACTTGTTTGGGATAAAATCCAAGATATGATTTGTAATAAAATGAAGTTTGATATCATTTTTGCGATAACATTTTTATATTCAATATGTTACATCAATGATATTAGTTTCCATAATATCATAAAATCAATAAATTATGGCGATTTTTGAGCAAAAAGCTTGTATTTCTGGCCAAAATTTTGTATCTTTGTACCCATATATTTAAAACATCTACAACATGAAGATAACAATCATCAACGCCGAAAGAAATGAAAAGAGGTACACGCGCGAAGAACTGGACGATTTTGTAATCCAATTGCGCGACGGGACCTTTCGTCAGTACTATGTTCGCGACTTCAAGAAGGACGTCTGCTTTGCGGCAGAATGGGTGAAGCAGAACGGTGAACTCAAGGCAAAGAACTATAATCCGCTGGTGCTACTATCGATAGAGAACCTGCGCGACCTGGCCACCGTTGAGGAATACAAACGGCTCGCCACGCTGCAGCCCTATACCTTACTATGTTTTCTCGGTCATGACGGCCACTCGCTGCATATCGTCTGCCCCTACACCGTCACCGATAACACCACCAATGTTCAATCTTTGTCGAACGCCTTCCGCAAATACCACTACATCTACTCCTCCCAGCTAGGCACCCCGCTTTCGGAGGCGGAGCCCTCCTTCGAGACCAGCTGCAAGGCCTGTTACGACCCGCAGCCTTATTACAATCCGGAAGCTCTTGCCATTCAGGTGACTGATGAACCGGAGGAAACGCCCAAGTTCCGCTCGGTACAAGAGAACATCAGCGACTACAACTGGCCCGAGGAGATTCCCGGATTGTCTGTTCACGATAGTCGCATGCGTCGCTTCCACGACTGTCTCGACGTTGCTGTCGAGGCGCACCGCGATTTATGGTATGATGAAGACGGTGGGTACAGGACGTCCGAGATTTTCAGGGATGCCGTACTGGAACAGCTGGCCGACGGATGCCGCCAGATGGGATTGCCCCAAGCCTGGTGTGTACGCATGTGTACGTTTATCCCCCTGCTCGGGGAAGGTGTAAAAGACACCGAACTCTTCGAGACCGTGTTCAAAACGGCTTACCTTCGTGAGACGCTGAAGACCATTCCCATGAAGTTTACCCGTCCGTCGGCATTACTTGCATACAAGACTGAGGCCTACATGAAGGAACACTATACCCTGCGCCTCAACGTGATGACAGGTGTTCCGGAATACCGTATGAATGCTGTGGGCTACGGGTTCATGCCATTAGACCAGGCTGCGCGTAACACAATGGCTATCAAGGCGTTGAAGGCTGGCGTCGACTCTTGGGACAAGGATCTCAGCCGATTTATCGATTCCAACCTCATCCCCAAATATTATCCGATGGAAGACTTTATCAACCACTTGCCCAAGTGGAATGGCAAACACGACTACGTAGGCGAACTTGCCCGCCGCGTGAAGACTGCGAATCCGCATTGGGAAGAAGACTTCCACAAATGGATGCTGTCGATGGTGGCTCAGTGGCTTGGCAAGGACCGCCAGTATGGTAACGCCATCGTACCGCTGCTCATCGGACCTCAGGGCTCGGGCAAGACCAGCTTCTGTCGTCGGTTGTTACCGGGCAACCTTCAGCTTTACTACAACGACCGGCTCTCGATGAAGAACGACAACGACATCTTCCTCGCTATGTCGGGCTATGCACTTATCAATATTGACGAGTTCGACGCCATGTCGAAGGGGCAACAGCCATTGCTGAAATATCTCATCTCAAAACAGGACGTGAAGTTCCGTCCGCCCTATGGTAAAACGATGGAGGAGCGCCAGCGCTTTGCATCGTTCATCGCCACCACCAACAACCTCCGTCCGCTGACGGATCCTACTGGCTCGCGGCGCTTCATCTGCGTTTATGCAGACGAGATTGACAATTCGGGCATCATCAATTACGACCAGCTTTACGCACAGCTCTATGCCGAGCTACAGCAAGGTCGTCGCTACTGGAACGACGACGAGGAAAATACCAGGATTATTGAGCAGAATGCCCAATTCCAGCAGGTGCTCGACTATGGTCGTATGATTGAGCTCACCTACCTGTCGCCTGACGACACGCCAGAAGATGAACAGTTCGTATCGCTGAAGAATATCATGAAACGGCTGGAGAAGGCATTCCCTACGTTCGTTGTGCGCAAAAGCACGGATAAAGAGCTCGGACGCAAGTTAGTTGAAATGGGTTATGAACACAAGCGTATGACTAAAGGATCGACATTCCGCATGAAAGAGAAGTAGCTGGCTAAAGTAAAACAAGTTGTTTTACATCTGTGGACCGGTACTTTACAATCGTAGGAACGGCCCTTATGAGAGTAAAACAAGTTGTTTTACTTTAAGAAAAGACTATGATATTAGAAAAAGTAATATCATTCGTCTAATACGCTGTACTACAGGAAGTTATAGGAATAATGATATTAAACGTAAAAATGAATAACAAAAATGGCAGTACATATTAAACTTATAAGAAACAACATCAAGAGTAGCAGCTCGTATGGTAAATATTTCGCCAAGGCGGTAAGCCAGGGTGAGATAACGCTCGATGAAATTGGCAAAGAAATCAGCAGAAAGTGTGGTTTCTCTGAGGGCGCAGTTCTGGCTGTAGTCACCGAACTGCAGGAAACCATGAAGGAGAAATTACGTGAAGGACATACAGTTGTCCTCCCCGGCATCGGCCGTTTCAGCCTGCGTGTGGAGAGCATCGGTGTTGACGATCCCAAGACCTTCAACATCCGTCGTCATATCACCCGCATCATCTGCGGTTTCCTTCCCGCCGGCCGCCGCACCCAAGGTCGCCACATCCTTTACGACCTCTGCAATGGCGTCAAAACCGTCTGGCAAAAAGGGTATATACACTAATCAGAATTCCCACTTTGAGAAG
>JAEEGL015839970.1_pt1 | contig 12856 bp, 12 predicted proteins | sample 9134231 | NCBI WGS metagenome assembly JAEEGL01 (sample SAMN16246548, study PRJNA631951) | gut metagenome | biome: gut microbiome; feature: rumen; material: fiber-attached | host: Bos | place: Iran: Karaj | collected 2018-10
ATGGATTATGCGAATACAGCGGAAGGATTCGAAGAATGCTTGATCCTGGAGGATGAAAGCAGCCAAGAATGGAAAGTTGAGGATGACGACGGGGTCGAATGCAGGATCGGAACCAAAGACGGACGCCCAGCGCTGTTCATGGCCTGCGACACCCAAGGAGAATACAGAATACTCCTGTCCTCGAAGGAGAAATGGCGCCTTATCAAACTGAGCATCAGACCCGTTAACATTCGCGTGCATTTGGAAACAGCCCCAGGCAAAAAAGTGATTTATGACGTGAAGGCCAACGCCACAACAGGATTCATGTGGAAGGTCGTAGATGATGGTGGACTCAGATGCAATGACCGCTACAAACCCGACCCTAACCCTGGCTTCATGTGCGGCAAGGGCGGAAGGCACATCTTCGAGATCATTGCGGACAAACCAGGGACCTACATAGTCCGCGCGACATATTCTCGCCCGTGGGAGAAAGGCTTCATCAGTTCATTGGAGATCACCGTGGATGTGAAAAATCCATAACCTGGCCAGACAAATGGAGGCTGCCGATTATGGCCTCCACAATTTCTGATCTGGATGGCGGATGATTCGTGATTTCAGCAAAAATATTTTTATATTGTTCCGTCATTGAAGCGGTGCTGTCGGGATAACACAGAGGCTATGTGACGGACTGCAGATCCGTATACGGGGGTTCGATTCCCTCTCCCGACCTCCATTTTTATGTCTTTGCGCTTTTGCCATTATATATACGCCCACAATACTTAATTAAATACTAAAACAAAAGATTTATAAATAGTATATAAATGACCCAAGTAGGTGTTACAGTGGCCAAGAAAAACATCGAAAATGTCGTCGCGTCTACTTCCCTCGAACAGGAGCTCGACCTCAACAAAATCCAGAGCTCCCTCCCAGGAGCGGAATACAACCCGCAGCAGTTCCCCGGACTCGTATACAGGCTTCAGGAACCTAAGACCGCGACTTTGATTTTCAGAAGCGGCAAAGTCGTCTGCACCGGCGCAAAATGTCGCGAAGATGTGAAAGTGGCCATCAGCAAAGTCGCCAAAGACCTGGAGAAAGCTGACATCAAAATCACGATCGAACCCAAGATCGAGGTCCAAAACATAGTCGCATCCTCCGATCTTGAGCAGGAGATCAACCTTAACACTGTCGCCATCACCCTCGGACTAGAAAGAGTGGAGTACGAACCCGAACAGTTCCCCGGACTCGTCTACAGGCTGGATGATCCCAAAGTCGTCGTGCTTCTGTTCGGCTCCGGAAAGATGGTCTGCACCGGCGCCAAAGTCCCGGAGGATGTGGACCGCGCCGTCGACAAGATAGCTAATGAACTGAGAGAAGCAGGACTGATGTCCTGATTTCCGAGCGACGCAAATGGGGCGAAGCGAAAGCCTAGCCCCAACTCATTTTTTCGGCATTTTTTCTCTTTTTCCACTTCGTTGGTTTGTTGAAGCGATGTATTTTGCCCGCCGTAGGGCTGCTGTTTCCATAGACTATAGTTCTAAATCAGACTATAGTCTTACTTATTACAAAAACACCGATAAAGCCAGAGGTATTCAAAGTATCACTATACACCTACCAAATAGATTGAACGCAATGTGTTTCGTTCGAGTGGGACTGCAGAGCGATAAACTTCAAAAAATAAAGGGCGGGGCTGGTTCGCCTCAGTTTATGCGCTTGGAAAGCTCTTCGATCATCGACCTGAGATCGGAGATCTCCTTCTCCATGCTGCTGATCTTCTCTTTCACCGGATCCGGGAGCTGGTTGTGCATATTGTCGCACTCCAACTTGATTCCAGCGTGCCTGACTATGCGCCCAGGGACGCCGACTACCGTGCACCCGTCAGGGATATCGTTGATGACCACGGCTCCGGACCCTATTCTGACGTTGTTGCCTATGGTTATATCTCCCAGAACAGAAGCGTTGCACCCCACGACTACGTGGTCTTTGATTGTGGGGTGCCTCTTCCCTTTGCTGGTGGAAACGCCTCCGAGAGTCACGCCTTGGTAGATGGATACGTTGTCCCCGATGATAGTGGTCTCCCCTATGACGACGCCGGTAGCATGATCGATGAAAAATCTCTTCCCGATGGTCGCGCCGGGATGGATGTCGCACCCGGTCAGATGATGGGCATAATAATTCAGCTCGCGGGCCTCTTTCTTTTTGCCCTCGAGCCAAAGCTTGTGGCTCATCCTGTAATAGCAAACCGCGTGGAATCCGGTATGATATTTTCTGGCGTCTTCCTCGTCGACGATGGCCGGATCCTTCTCTATGACAGCCTCCAAATCGTCGGGATCGACTTCCATCTCTCTCATGTGCATGATATCTGTCATTGCTCGAACTCCTCCCCCTTAGCGAAATTGACCGATGGGCATGGCCCAAAGCAGTCCTTGCAGAATATGCAGTCATCCTCGCGGATGTGGACTTTGCCGCCTTCCATATACAATGCGCCTTCCGTGCATCTGGCGGCGCACAGACCGCACCCTACGCATTGCTCCGCGCGCATTATCACCTGGAATGCCTCGTCCATATGCGCCGAAGCGTCGTTCTTCACGTTGGACTTGCATATTATGGATCCTTCGCGATATATGGTAGTGTAATCCGCGGATATGTATTCGCCCTCCGGATCCTCTTCGACGACCCAGCCTATGGCGTGGCAGAACGGCTTCACTTTCTTCAGATCGATCGGCCTGGAAAGAGCGGCTTCGACGCTGTATCCGATGACGCAAGGAGAATAGCCCTCCTGGACCTTTATCGTCAGAGGCCCGGATTCCGGGGCTTTGGTCTGCCTCGTCAATTCGGACACCTCTTTGCCGGTTATCCTGTGGACTTCCTCCCTTATGGATTTGGGCGCATCCTTCCATCTCCAGAGAGCATAATCCTTCCATTCCTGGGGAAGCCCGCGGTCTTCCATGTATGAATCCAGATATTCGTTCCATTGCTCCCATCTGGAGCTCCCTCCGGAGACGACATCGAATTCGGCGAGATCGGATGCGGGGCAGAGGAAACATCCTATCCTGTCCAATCCGCGGGTGTACCAGACGTTGTAAGGCTCCTTCCTCATGAATATGTACATCCAAACGTGCATCGCGCACCAGTTCTGGATCGGCGACGCGCCTATCTGGCCGGGAGTCCAGGGATTCTGCCAGACGCGGGGCTTGGAATTCCTGGCCTCGGATTCGTATTTCCTCTGGCCTATGAAAGACAAGACTCCGCCCGGGAAATTCTTGGTGATCGCTCCGACGGTGGGCCCGAGCTTGTTGGTCTTGCAGCACCACCTGTAGTCCTTGGCGGGAGGCCCGAAGTAGACGAGATTCCCGAAGAAGGCATCGGTGGGAGCTTTCTCCTCTATGAGCTGGAGGCCATGTCTCTCGCAGGTTTCACGGACATGATTCACCGTCTCGTCGAATTCCAATCCGGTATCGACGAACAATACCGGAAGCTTAAGGCCTGCGTCTATCGTAAGAAGGAGCGTAGCGAGGCTGTCCTTGCCTCCCGAAAACGATACTATCGCAGGCACATCATGCTTTTCGATCGTATTCTTGATGAACCCTACAGCTTCTGCGACCCTCTTCTCTATGACGGCCCTGTTGGCTTCGACGGCTTCATCCCATGAATGGGGCGTATGTGGGCCGGTGCGTTCCTCCGGTCTGTACCATCTGGTCCTTACTGCCATGCCCTTGTCCGCGGCGACCATCTCCGGGCCCGACATGCGCGCGGTACCCGTTGCGATCGGCTTCCTGTCGGCGGTCACGATTATTATCTCGTCTCCGACCTTGATGCCAGGGTCGGCATCGATGACGCCGGGAGCCATGAGATTCTTGCTTTCCTGCAGGAATGGGGCCGCGCTCGGATCGCAGACGACGTATCCTTTGGTATACGCTTCGGCAATCCTGTAGGCGCCCTGCATGCGCGACACGAATTTCCATCCGGAGCCTATGTCATACCTCATGGTGGCAATGATGTCGCCGTCAATGACGACCTCGTCCATGCGATCCAATCCAGGAGCCTTGCTCATGATCACTACGTGCCCATCTGGGATGACAGCTTTTCCAGTGCCGTCCCCATAATCCCTGTCAAGAATTCTGCGCATCAGCTCTATGTCATATTCGAATGCGGGCCTGGCATCCCCAGGCGGGGTGAGCGGCACCTCAACAGTCTTCCCACCGCATACAGGGCATTCTTTGGACTCTAAAATGGGCAGGTTGCATGAGTGGCACCATCTGAGATGGTTCTTTCCCAATCTGATCGCAGGCATGATTCTCTTTAGAACCTACATTCTGGCATAGTTAAACTTTTCCCCCGAAACCGATCGATAACATGCTGTCTTGCTGCGAGAGAAGGACGGATGCGGGCGAATGATGTGGCAAGCCAGTCCGCCAGCGCTCAACCTGAAATATCAAAAGAACAAGGGATCGCGAAGACTCGGACTGAATCTCCGCGAATCCCCGATAGCAAATAGGGCTGGCGTCTTACAGGATGCGATCTCCCGGCTTAGAAACCGGAAACATTCATTCCAGCGTGGCCTTCCTATAAAGGGACAGATCGGATCCCGAAGGAATCGTCGCGTCGTATCCCACCTTCCAGGTCGTCTTTCCATGGGAGCTGGGATCCAGCGATGAGCCTGCGGCACCGGGAATCATGAGTATCCTGTCTGCTTGCATCCTGGTGGCGACTGCCCATTCTACCTGCCTATCGTCGAATATGTCGATGTCATCATCCACGATGATCACCTGCTTCATCGAGGGATGCCCGGTGAATGCGGCCATTATCGCGTTGACGCCGTCGCCTTCTTTGTTCTTCGATATCGAGACGACCCCGTTCAGCCAGCAGCACCCGCCTTCGGTGAGACGCACATTCCTGACCTTGGGAACTGCCTGCCTCACCGTCTTAAGGATCATGGGCTCCCTTGGAAGTCCCATAAGCATGTAGTGCTCGTATCCCCCCGGCAGAACCAGATGGAATGCCGGGTGCTCGCAGGTCCAGACCTTATCCACCTCTATTATCGGTTGCATACGCTCGAAATCGTATGTCCCGGTGATGTCCACAAACGGCCCTTCCTTGGTCTCCTCCAAAGTAATGCGCGCCTCGAAGACGTAATCGCAATCGGCCGGAACCAAGATGCCGTTGTCGCATCTGCCAACTTTGAGGGGCGCCCCATGGCCTTTGATGTGCATCGCAGACGCCACTTCCAATTCATCCGCGCCGAAATCCATCGACGTGGCGGCTGCCAGCAGAACCTCGGCCCCAGCGCCCACGCATATGGATACGTTCAGCTCCTTGCCGGCCGCTTTGGCCTCTTTGTAAAGAGTGAAAAGATGCCTGGGAACCAGCCTTACGGCGATCCTGGAATCGTCCATCAGCATCATCCTATGGAAAGATACATTCTTCTTACCGCCGAATTCGGCGATAATGACGCCTGCTGTGATGTAGCGCCCCCCATCTTTCGGGAAATATTTGGGCACAGGGAGCGACATGAGTTTGACTTCCCTTTTGCATGCGCGAAACTCTGGGTTCTCGACAGTCTCGCAAGGCATGGGAGACGTTATGGCGTCCAGCAGATGCCCGACAATGCCTTCTTTGGGAACCCCGAGAGCGGACGCGATCTTGTCTCTGGTCGAGAATCTGTTTCCAACGGCCATTCCGCCGTTGAGATCCTCGAAAAGGACCGTTCTCTCCTGATCCTCAGACATTATTCTGGTTGCGTCTCCAGACTCGCTATCTATGCGGCCTTTTATGCGGAAAGCATCCGAGCCGAGCGTTTTCATCACTGCCATGATTCCGCATCGGAAAATGCGTAGTTATTGGTTGCGAATAGGAACAGACAGAACAGCTCGGATTATCTATGACACTGCTGAGAACAGATGGCCATTGAAAGATGCTGGCGAACAGCCACGAATCGCCATTTTAATATCGACCTTCTGGATGAGGGTTTATGAAAGCGCTTCTCGTCAATGGAAGCCCCCATCCCAGGGGATGCACCTACACAGCCCTCTGCGAGGTGGCAAAAGGACTCGAATCCGAGGGCATAGAATACGAAATATTCCACCTTGGCAGCGGGGATGTCCCGGGATGCAGAGGTTGCGGATACTGCAGGGACAAGGGGCTCTGCGTGATCGAAGACAAAGTGAACGAGATCGCATCCAAATTGGAGGAGTTCGACGGATTCGTCTTCGGCTCCCCCGTTTATTATGCCGGGCCGGCCGGGCAGCTCACCGCCTTCATGGACAGGCTTTTCTACTCGAACGGCAGGAAAATGGCTTACAAACCCGGAGCGGCAATTGTCTCGTGCCGCAGAGGCGGATCGACGGCATCTTTGGACCGCCTGAACAAATACTTCACCATCTCCAACATGCCCGTGGTCCCATCCCAGTATTGGAACCAAGTCCATGGGAACGCCCCCGAAGAAGTCAAGCAGGACTTGGAAGGGATGCAGATCATGCGCACTCTCGGAAAGAACATGGGATGGATGATGAAATGCATCGATGCAGGCAAGAAAGCTGGCGTATCCATTCCAGCTCCCGAACCTCGCGCAAGGACCAATTTCATCCGTTGAATGCCTCCACAATAAATAGCAGCAGAGGATTGATGCGACCCATGGCAGAAGATATGGAAGATACGATAAGGAAATTCGCGCTCCAGAACGCGGTTTTCTTCAAAGGGAAAGCAAACCCCAAAGCGGTCGTCGGGAAGATACTGGGGGGAGTCCCGGAGCTCAGAAGCAAAGCGGCCGAGATCACGCCGCTGATCAATCAGATAGTCGAGGAAGTCAACGGGATGGGATTGGAATCCCAGACCAAAGCCCTGCAGGAGATGGACGCATCCCTTCTCGTCAAAGAGAAGAAAGAGCGCAAATACGAGCTCCCGGAACTCAAAAACGTGGATGGGAAGGTAGTCATGCGCATTGCCCCCGGACCCTCCGGACCTCTCCACATCGGGCACACCAGAGTGTCCATCCTCAACGACGAGTACGTTAAGAGATACAGCGGAGACCTCGTCCTGAGATTCGAAGACACCAACCCCGAAAAGATAGACCCCGACGCGTATGACATGATCCCGGAGGACTTGGATTGGCTCGGCGTCAAATGCACCAAGAAGTTCATCCAATCGGAAAGGTTCGAGCTCTATTACGGATACACCCGCAAACTTGTGGAGCAAGGGAACGCCTACGTTTGCACATGCGATGCCGACCACTGGAGAGAGCTTAAGGAGAAGAAGACCGCCTGCCCCTGCAGGGACCTTCCCGCGGAGACGCAGCTCGAAAGGCTCGACAAATTCTTCGAAGGCAAATACTCCGACGGAGAGGCTGTTGTCGTGGTGAAGACTGACATCTGCCACCCCAACCCAGCCGTCAGGGATTTCGTCGCTCTGAGGTTGGTTTCCCACCCCCATCCCAGGACAGGGACCAAATACATCGCGTACCCTATGATGAACCTCTCCGTAGCCATCGATGACCACGAGATGGGTATGACGCATGTCATACGCGGAAAAGACCACCTGAACAACACATTCAGGCAGGAGTACATCTTCGACTATTTCGGATGGAAGAAGCCCGAATACTACCACTATGGCTTGGTCAACATCCCCGACACCGTCCTCAAAACGTCCATCATCAAGCAGAACATCGCCGACGGACAATACACAGGATGGGACGATGTCAGGACTGGGACGGTCAGGGCAATGAAGCGCCGCGGAATCAGGCCCGAAGCCATCAGAAGGTATTGGGTCGAATCCGGGATAAAATCGGTGGACATCCAATTCTCCTGGGACAATCTTTACGGCATGAACCGCGACGTCATAGACGACATCTCAAACAGATATTTCTTCGTCAAAAACCCGGTCAGGTACGATATCGACGGCATCGATGAGATAAAAGGCGGAGCGCCGCTCCATCCTGACCATCCAGAAAGGGGGAGCAGGGATTACTGCCTCAAAGATCCTCGCACGATATTCATCTCTGACGACGATTCGTCCGAGTTCGCCTCGGCCGGAAGGATCAGGCTGAAAGACCTGTGCAACATAGGGTATTCGCTTCCGGCGAAATACATCGGAAACGATGTCGGAATCCTCAAGACCGGCGTGAAAGCCGTCCAATGGGTCGGAAGGGACTCGATGGACGCCGAATTGCTGATGCCGGACGGGACGATCGAGAAAGGGCTGATAGAGAAAGCCGCGTTCTCCGAGAAAAGCGAGATGGTCCAGCTGGAAAGGATCGGATTCGCCAGGATAGAGAGGAGAGACGCCGGCAATATCGGCTTGGTATTCGCTCATCGCTGAGCTTCTTCCCGCCCTTCGGGGCGGACATTCAATTCTTCCGCATCGACGAATATGCAGGAGGAATATCTGGAATCGACGGCCACGGACGAATCCCCCATCTTGATGATCTGAGGGCCGTTCTCGATCGCAGTCTCTACGATCACCTCTTTCCCAGGCACGAATCCCATCATCACGAGCTTCTTGACGACAGCCGAATCGTTCGATAACACATGGGAGATGTAGCCGCGGCTTCCGGTGGGCATCTTCTCCAGAGGCGTGATCTTCACGATGCCCTCGGTAGCGGTCTTGCATGGATCAGAGCATCCGCAGCAATCCTCATCGATGCGGGGGCCCATCATGCGGCACATCTTTATGGCCGATTCGTCGGAGATGGCGTGCTCCATCTTCCCGGCTTCGTCATGGGCGGTCTTGTGGTCCACATCCAAGTAATCTGTCAAAAAACGCTCCAGAACATGGTGCTTCTTGCGGATTTGGCGGGCGTATATGAGGCCCTTTTCCGTCAGAGCCATGCCCCTGTACTTCTCGTATTTGACATAGCCTTCGGCGGAGAGGACTTTGACCATCTCGCTCACGCTTGCCGGAGACACGCCCATGAACTCGGCGAGTTCAGTGGTCTTCGCGGCCCCTTTGCCTTCGGTGAGCCTCAGAATGCTGATAAGATAGTCTTCACGGTTTTCCGTCGCCATCGAATCGGCATTGCGTTCAATATTTAAAATATTTTAGAGAATCCTAAAAATGTTTCTATCTTTTCACCAAAGATTTAGGGAACACTTGCGCACTGACTTTAGCTAGAAAAAATCTGCAGAAATTTCAAAGAACAAAAAATTGGCAAGAAAAATGTTTGAGGGAGGTTTCCCTCCCCGGAAAAATCATTTCTTGAAAGCGTCGAGCTGAGATTTGAATCCGGCGATGGTCGATTTGATCTCTTTCACTTTCTCGATAAGATCCTGAATGCTGGAGATGTCGAAGGAACCGTCCTCTCCGATGCCATCGATGACCTTCTTCCCAATCTCGGAGGCGAGACCGTCGAGCTCTTTCTCCTGCCCTTTGATCTGAGACTCGATCTTCGCGGCGTCGATTTTGTCGTCGATTTTGTCGTCCACGCTGGAGACGCCGTCTTTGATTTTGTTGCCTGCGTCTTTGAGCGTGTCGCCTACTTTGTCTATTAGTCCCATATTATCCGCTCCATTCAATCGACGAGCTTGCGGTACTCGTAGGCAGGCTCGCCCGCATTGAAGCAATATTGGATAGTGGCATACTGCTTTTTTAATTCTTTCACGTCTTCCTTCACTTTGGCGGGGTCTTCCTTGTCCTTGATGATCCTAGCGATGAATGAAGCGACCTCTTTCATCTCTGATTCCTTCATTCCGATGCGGGTCATCTCCTGAGCGCCGAGCCTGAGGCCGGAAGGCCTGACGGAGCTGGTGTCCTGGGGAAGCATGTTCTTGTTGCAGATGATGTTGGCATCCTCGAGGAGCTTGGCACAATCTTTGCCGCCTCCGAACTGGGACACATCGACGGCTATGGCGTGGGATCTGGTGAATCCGAGGTCGGGGCAAAGGACCGGGACTCCAAGCTCATACAGAGCCTCTCCCAAAGCGCGGGCGTTCTTGCATGCCTGAGCAGCGTATTCCTTGCCGAACACGTCCATCTCGGCGAGAGTGACTGCCAGAGCGGCCATCGCGTGGAGGTGGTGGCTGGAAGTGACGCCGGGGAATACGGCCTTCTGGATCTTCTTCTCCTGCTCGTCGGTGAGGTTCTGGCCGAGGATCATTCCGTGGTTAGGGCCGGGGAACGTCTTGTGGGTCGACGAAGACACGATGTTCACGCCTTCCCTGAGGGGGTCGTGGAACTGGCCGCCGGCGATGAGACCGAGGACATGGGCACAATCCTCCCAGACAAGGCATCCGATCTCGTTGAAAGTATCCTGGAGCTCTTTGAGCGGCGGGGGGAACAGGAACACCGAGAGCCCGAACTGAGCGATCTTCGGCTTCACCTGCTTCAGCAGCTTGATCGTGCCGTCTACATCCAGGTTCATGTCCTCGACGTTGAACGGATAGTTGACGGAGTTGACGGCCCTCTGGCCGAACGCGCCGAATTCGCAGGTGGAAATGTGGGCCCCCTGAGCGAGCGCGCAGGTAGTGATCGTATCGCCGGGGTTAGCGAAAGCAAACAGAACAGCCATGTTGGCCACCGTTCCGGAGATGGGCCTGACGTCGGCGAAATCGGCTTTGAAAACTTTCTTCGCCAGCTCTATGGCTTTGAGCTCGACCTGGTCGACGTAGATGTTCCCCTGGTAATAGCGCTTGCCGGGAAGGCCTTCAGCATATCTGTCAGCGAAATCGGAGATGAGCATCTCTTTGGCGAGAGGGCTCATGAGATTCTCGGAGGCGATCATGGGGATGCTCTCCTCGAACCATTTGTTATGGGCCATGACCTTCTCTCTGATGTATTTGGCATCCTCTGATGTCATAAATATCGGATGAGTGAAAACGCAGTCACCATATAAAGGTTGATAATGGCTGGAAAAATGCCTAGACAATTATAGACAGCGAGCGCGGTATCCCGCATAGCAGTCGCTTGAAATGACTGCGAAAATGGTTCCTGCGAGATTCGCCGATGCTGATTAATTCTCGCATGCAATAGCGAACGCCGGGATCGGATGATCGGCAGACAGACGATAGAGCTCAAAAAGAAGTGGGAGCTGGAAGAGCTTCTCAAGCATCTGGAATCGAGGTGGGACGGCAGCGTCGGTCCGGCGCCGAAGAGATTCGAAAAGATGGTCATAGGGGATTATCTCGTTCTCCCGGCCACCCCCAGATTCGTCGTTCTCATATACCCCAACCGCAAAGGGGTTGTTCTCACGACTTATCCGGGAGTGGAAAGCTGGGCCGCGCAGTTGGCTTCCACCATACCCGCACGCAGCATAGTCTCCGGTTACTACCAGATCAGCGCCGTTCTGGACAAAGAACGCGAAAGGAAAGGGCCGGCGGAAGAGATGCTGCTGAAATATACCGGGATTGTCAGAGCGATCCTCGAAGAATCGGAGCGAAATCAGACGAACCTTATCTTCAGCACGAAACTGTCCGCTGGGATCCGGTCGCCGAAAGGCCTCACATAATCGAATGCCAACTCATATTCCCCCGGGATATCCGAGGTTATGGGGAAAGTCTCTGTCCCTCCCAGACCGCAGACCGGCTGCTCTGACGGATGCTGTTTATAAGATGGTTCGCCCACCGCCGCCCCTCCGTCGGATCTCAATGACCAGGAGTATCCGGTGGTCGGGTTGGATTCCAGCTCAAGATAGTATGTATCGCCTGCGCTGATCGCTGCGATGCGATCGCCGGCATCCGACGACGTATGCGATTGGCCTCCCGACATACACAAAAAAGCGACCGCGACGGCAGCCACGATCGCTATTGGAATGAAATAGGAGGGCCGGAACCCTCCGGCGCTCATCCGAACAGACCTCCGAACAGCCCTTTCGGCTTCTGTTTGGGCGGCTCTTTCGGAGCGTTCCTCTTCTTTTCGAGGTCCTCGAGCTTTTTTATGTAATCGTTTCTGATCGCGAACGAAACATAGAAAGAATCATCGTCCGAGCCGCGGTCCATGTTGGCCTGGCAGAACACGTAGCATGTGCCGTCTATGACCTTGCAAAGGGTCTCGTCCCAGCCATCGTCGCCATATGGGTTCACGAATCCGTTCTGCCTCAGCAGCTCGGTGTACTTTCTGAGGGCTTGCTCCTTGGAAGGGGCGATGGCGCTGAACAACGCAAGATCTCTGCCCTCGTCGCCATAATCTTCGTCCCTGGCTTCCAGCTCGAAATCGGATCCGCCGCCGTTCCATCTGGGGAATTGCGGCAGTATGCTCTCCCAAGAGTCCAGCGTCTTCTCGTCCATGCGGGCGCTGTGCATCTCCTCGAGAACGACCCAAGGAAGCTTCTCGCCGCACTGGGAACACTCCCTTGCTTCCATAGAGCACTTGGATCCGCATTTGGGGCAGGTGATGCATTCCAGCATGTTCTTGTCTGGAAGCTTTGATCCGCATTTGGGGCACGTTTCGCCTGCGGATTCCACGACATCCCCGCACTCTATGCAGTATTTCGTCTTCGCGAGCTTCTTCTCCATCATCCCCGATAACACTGCGTCGGCCCTCTTCCAATCCTCATCGGATATCTTTGAGAGCTCCTCGTTGGCCTTGGCCAGATCGGCTTTGATGCTTTCGATCTGGGGCGTGGTCTCTCCGGACCCTCCCAACAATGCTCTCATGGTGGCTTTGTCTTCCTCGGAGATCTCAGAAAAAGCCTTTCCTGCCTCGGAAAAAGCCGCATCGGCCTCTTCCAAAGACCTCTTGGCCTCGTCCATCTCCTTATCCATCTGCTCGGAGAATTCGTCGGAAGCTTTCTCCACGACCTTTTCGGCCGCGTCTTCCGCCGCTTTGTCGACGGCTTTGTCAACCTCGCGTTCGGCGGCTTTCTTCACCTCGCTGCTGACCTTGTCGACGGCATCCTTCACAAACTTGTCGAATAATCCCATTGACAACCACCCAACAGAAAACATGCGTTTAG
>JAEEGL016753349.1_pt1 | contig 12856 bp, 8 predicted proteins | sample 9134231 | NCBI WGS metagenome assembly JAEEGL01 (sample SAMN16246548, study PRJNA631951) | gut metagenome | biome: gut microbiome; feature: rumen; material: fiber-attached | host: Bos | place: Iran: Karaj | collected 2018-10
AAGATACCCACCTTCCGCATCAAGTACAGCGACTTCGACCGCAGCCTCATCGGCGACGAATACCTGCCCGCATGGGAGAAGTTCAAGATGTTCGACCTCGTCTGCGTCAACACCGAGCCTACCGTGCGCGCCTATTCCATGGCCAACTACCCCGCCGAAGGCGATGTATTCATGCTGACGGTAAGAATAGCCACACCGCCCTTCACGGCCGACCGCAGCGGTTTCCAGAACGTCAACCCCGGTATTGCCTCCAGCTACATTTTCTCGCTGAAGCCAGGCGACAAGGTCATCATGAGCGGCCCCTACGGCGAATTCCGCGTCCGCGGCACCGACGACGGCACATGGACCGACGACCCGCAGGGCAACGAGATGATATGGGTCGGCGGCGGCGCCGGCATGGCACCCCTCCGCGCACAGATCATGCACCTCACCCGCACGCTGCATTGCCAGAACCGCCCCATGCACTACTTCTACGGCGCCCGCGCCCTCAACGAGGTGTTCTACCTCAACGACTTCCATCAGCTGGAGAAGGATTTCCCGAACTTCCACTTCCACCTGGCCCTCGACCGACCCGACCCCGCCGCCGACGCTGCCGGCGTGCCCTACACCCCCGGCTTCATCCACCAGGTCATGTACGACACCTACCTCAAGGACCACCCCGCCCCCGAGGACATCGAGTACTACATGTGCGGCCCCGGTCCCATGAGCAGTGCCGTCGTCAACATGCTCGACAACCTCGGCGTCCAGCCCGAGAACATCGCCTACGACGATTTCGGCGGCGGTGCCCCAAAAAAGTAAGGAGCCATAAACAATTACACCAAATAAAGGGGTGCAATACCACTCTACAGGTTTTGCTCCCCTTTTGCTTTGCTTTTTATAACCTTTTGCCTCGCTCTATGGTAACGCTACTATTCCGGTAGCGTTACTTATCTTGCGGGGCTCGTTGGTGGTCTTGATATGCAAAAATTATTTTTAGCATATTAAAAATAATTCGTATCTTTGCACTCGCAAACCAGATAGTTTGGTTTGTCGAGAGAAAGCGCATTTTCGCCTAATTCCGAATCGTGAAACTGGACACTTCACAAAAGTATACAGGAATTAAGGAAAGATGAATGCTCTTGTGGATTGTATTCAATTAACATGATTACATATCTGTGGAGCGATTCAAAAGACCTTATTTTTGTATACAGGGAGTCCAGCCCACACGATTATGAATAGGGTAATAATGGATGGCTCCACTTTCTTCGTTTTAGTTATATCTCCCCGAGCCGAGGACAGAAGTTGCGCCCGACACGAATTAGGGATATGATTATGCCAATAGGTAATTGTATTATCAGTTTGGAAGAACTTTCCTTTAATGGGAATCAATCCATTAACAATCTTGACTCTCTATTAGAAGAGTTGTTCAAGGCTGTTAGAACGATTAGTATTGAAGGACATGAAAGAAAGTTCAACTCTGATGAAAGAGACGAACTTATGGCCGAAATAAACAGATTACAGGAAGGAGGAGAATAAATTATGAAAAAAATAATGAAACTTGCAGCTATGCTGCTTAGTGTTATGGCTATTGCTGCATCAACATCATGTGCCAAAGATGAGAATACTGGTTCAACAAATAACGGTTCCTCGGACGGAAGCGACGAGGTAATCGATGTCAAGTATACTATGGGATATTATCATCCCACGAAAAAAATCAAAAAGGCAGAGCCAGTGCAAAATGGTCAACCATTTTATTATGTTTTTTCTTGGGAAGGGGACAACCTTAAATCCATAACAGCGAAATCGAAGGACTACAATTATTCAGATATATCAGATATAGTTTATGAATGTCATTATAGTAAAAACGGGTATATTACTTCATGGACTATACACCAAGAGGGAGAAGAAGATTTAACTTATAAATACGTTTATAAAAAAAACAGTATAAGTATAGTTTACGCCACTCCACTTGGTGAGTATGCCGAGTATACATTTGATAATAACGGAGTGCTAACAAAAATTGGGAGTAGCTTGGTAACAATGCAAAACGGGAATGCTGTTAAAATCGGAACACGGAACTACATCTATGACGAACATCCAAATCCATTTTCAGATTTATTAATCGAAGAATTGAACATAGATCTTCCAATGGACGATATGGATGATGGATGTTCTTTCGTTTCGAAAAACAACGGACTATTCTCTAATTATGTAGCCACAGGTATCGATGATGTTTCTTATTGGGGTATAGAATATGATACCGATGGCTGGCCAATAAGGTGGTATAGTGTAATTAATGACGGTACTTCTTCTAGTGGTGTATATACAGAATACACTATCGAATACTACAACTAATGTATATCCACAAACATACAATAAAATACCTAACAAGCCTGCCAATTGGCAGGCTTCTTTGTTTTATTCCGAAAAACAAAAAAACGGAGCCGCTCCGTACCCGCTCCGTACCCGCTCCGACTGTTCACCGGTTGTTTAACGGTTTTTTGTCGGAGGGGGGACGGAGGGGCTTCGGAGGGGGTACAGGGGTGCCGGCAGCGAGGCACATAAAAAAAGAGGCTCGACGGAGCCTCTTTTCCTTGTTGCAGCAGGTGGCGGTTATTCGCTCATCTGGCGGTATTTCTCCACTTCGCCTTCGGCGGCTTTCACGTTCTGGTTGGCTTCCTCAGCTTTCTTCTCGGCCTCGGCCTTCTTGCCGCTGTTCTTCTCTATGCTCTTCTGCAGGTCGGCAATCTCTTTCTCGCACTCGGCAATCTTCTGCTGGTACTTCTCGATGTCCTTGCGGCGGTCTTCTATCTTCTTCTGGGCCTTGGTTATGTCGCTCTCCAGGCCGCTGACGACGGCGGCAGCCTTGCCGGCGGCCTTCTCGGCTTTCTTCAGGTTGGCCTGCTCGGCCTCCATCTGCTGGCCGGCCTCATACCTGTTGACATACTGGACGAAGTTCTGCACGAAATTGCGGACGTTGCTGTTGATGGCGTTCTGGCTGATGGTGAGGTCGTTGCTGATGGCGCACACGGTGACGACGGCCACCTTGTCCTTACGCTTGCCCTGCTCCTCGACCTTGGTGTAGAGGCTCATGGAGGTCTGCGAAATATCGGCAAACACCTGATCCAGAACGGCTAAATAGCCCTCGCTCTTCTTGGTCTTCAACTTGGCTTCCTTGAGGCGCTGGTTCATGGCGTCCTGCACCATGTCGGCGTTTTTCTGGAGGCTGACGGTATAGGCGGTGACGGTCTTTTCGCCCACCATGACGGTGGTTTCCTGCACGCTCTGTGCCATGAGGCTGGTGCCGATGAATGCGGCAAGGGCCAATGCAATAACTTTTTTAACCATAATGCTTTAGTTTTTAGTTGTTTGTTCTTTTTGTTGTCGGTTATTCAATGATGCAAATATACAAATTTTTCATAAATCATGCTTTTTTTTAGTATCTTTGCAGCAATCCAATATCGAACAAGTAACAAGTAATATACTAAACAACATGAATTTACCGAAAATACACTCTATCACAAAGAAGATTCTTGTGGCGCTGGTGGGCAGTTTCCTGCTGGTTTTCCTGCTGTTCCACATGACTGCCAATCTCTTTATCCTGCGCCACGACGAGGGGGCCTGGTACTCGGCGTTCTGCCACTTCATGGGCACCAACTGGGTGGTGAAGATATTCGAGATAGGGTTGCTGGGATTCATAGCGCTGCACATACTGCTGACCATGTGGCTCGCCGTCACCAACCGTCTGGCGCGCCCGGTGCGCTACCATCAGGCACAGAAGAGCACGACCCACAAGACCTCCAAGCTCATGATTTGGACCGGCATACTCATATTCGCATGCTTGATACTGCACTTCTGCGACTTCTACTTCGTCAAGCTCGGCTGGGTGAAGGGCGAGTACATGGTGAAGGTGGAGGAAATCGCCAAGAGCCCCTACGCCATGGGGGACGAGGAGGTGATGGCCATTGCCTACAACGCCATCGAGGAGGGCAACCTGAGTGCAGACAGCGAGTGGATACGCCACCTCAGCTACGAGGAGCGCACATTGCTCAAGGAGCACGCACCCGACATCAAGCCGGAGCCGGACTTCTACTACATGGCCCGCGAGAAGTTCAGCCACCTGCACATCGTCATCGGCTACCTGGTCTTCTTCGTTATCATCTTCATGCACATGCGCCACGCCTTCCCGTCGGCGTTCCAGACACTGGGCCTGAACAACTACAAATACAACAACCTCATTGAATGGCTCGGCGATGCCTACACATGGATTGTATGTCTCGGCTTCGCCGCTGTGCCGATATTGGTGTACCTCGGCATGTAACATTAACCACAACCCATTGAGAATATGAAATTAGACTCCAAGATACCCGAAGGTCCTCTCAGCCAGAAATGGACCAATTATAAAGCCGCACAGAAGCTGGTGAACCCGGCCAACAAGCGCAAGCTCGACATCATAGTGGTCGGTACCGGCCTGGCCGGCGCCTCGGCAGCCGCATCGTTCGGCGCATTAGGGTTCCATGTGGACATCTTCTGCATCCAGGACTCGCCGCGCCGCGCGCACTCCATAGCCGCCCAGGGCGGTATCAACGCCGCCAAGAACTACCAGAACGACGGCGACAGCGTGGAGCGCCTGTTCAAGGACACCATCAAGGGTGGCGACTACCGCGCCCGCGAGGCCAACGTCTACCGCCTGGCCGAGGTCAGCGGCGACATCATAGACCAGTGTGTGGCGCAGGGTGTACCCTTCGCCCGCGACTATAGCGGCCTGCTCGACAACCGTTCCTTCGGCGGTGCACAGGTGAGCCGCACCTTCTACGCCCGTGGCCAGACCGGCCAGCAGCTGCTGCTGGGCGCCTATGGTGCGTTGAGCCGCGAGATTGCACGCGGCACCGTGGTGCTCCACGAGCGTCATGAGATGATGGATCTCGTCATCAAGGACGGTAGAGCACGCGGCATCATAGTCCGCAACCTCGTCACCGGCGAGCTGGAGCGCTACGCCGCCCACGCCGTCGTGGTGGCTACAGGCGGCTACGGCAACGTCTACTACCTCTCCACCAACGCCATGAACAGCAACGGCTCCGCCGCCTGGGTCTGCCACCGTCGCGGCGCCGCCTTCGCCAACCCCTGCTACGTGCAGATACACCCCACCTGCATACCCGTCCACGGCGACTACCAGTCGAAGCTCACGCTGATGAGCGAGAGCCTCCGCAACGACGGCCGAATCTGGGTGCCCAAGAAGAAAGAGGACGCCGAAGCCATACGCCGCGGCGAGAAGACAGCCCTCGACATTGCCGAGGAAGACCGCGACTACTACCTGGAGCGCCGCTACCCCGCCTTTGGCAACCTGGTGCCGCGCGACGTTGCCAGCCGCGCCGCAAAGGAGCGCTGCGATGCCGGATATGGCGTAGGCCCCACGGGTCTGGCAGTCTACCTCGACTTCGCCGACGCCATAAAGCGCCTCGGACGCGACGTCGTGGAGCAGAAGTACGGCAACCTCTTCCAGATGTACCAGAAGATTGTCGACGTGGACCCCTACGAGTACCCGATGATGATATACCCCGCCGTGCACTATACCATGGGCGGCCTATGGGTCGACTACGAGCTGCAGACCACCATTCCCGGTCTCTTCGCTGCCGGCGAAGCCAACTTCAGCGACCACGGTGCCAACCGCCTCGGTGCATCGGCCCTCATGCAGGGCCTCGCCGACGGCTACTTCGTGCTTCCCTATACCCTGCAGAACTACCTGGCCGACCAAATATACGTCGGCAAGATTAAGGCCGAAGGTCCCGAGTTCGACGAAGCCGAAGCCAACGTGCGCGCACGCATGGACAGCCTTATGGGCATACAGGGCCAGCACTCCGTCGACCACTACCACAAGGCTCTCGGACGCATCATGTGGGAATACTGCGGTATGGCCCGCAGCAAGGAGAGCCTCGCCACCGCCAAGGAGAAAATTGCCGAGCTCGAGGCCGACTTCTACCAGCATGTCTTCATCCCCGGTAAAGGCGCCGAGATGAACCCAGAGCTGGAGAAAGCCTACCGTCTCGAAGACTACTTCGAGCTGGCGCGCCTCATCGTTGCCGACGCAACACAGCGCGAGGAGAGCTGCGGCGGCCACTTCCGCATCGAGCACCAGACCGAGGACGGCGAGACAATGCGAGACGACGACAACTTCATGTTCGTAGCCGCCTGGGAGTATCAAGGTCACGACAAGCCCGAGGTGATGCACAAAGAGGAGCTCAACTACGAGCACATACAGATTGTGAAACGTAATTACAAGTAAGCCATGAAATTCACACTACATATATGGCGGCAGGAGAACGCCCGCGCCAAAGGGCACTTCGAGACCTACGAGATTGACAACATAAGTGCCGACTGCTCGTTCCTCGAGATGCTCGACCAGCTCAACGAGAAACTTATCAACGACAAGATAGCCCACCCCGTGTGCTTCGACAACGACTGCCGTGAGGGCATCTGCGGCATGTGCGGTCTCTACATCAACGGCCGTCCGCACGGCAATGACGACGGCGTCACCACCTGCCAGCTCCACATGCGCCACTTCAACGACGGTGACGAGATCTGGGTGGAGCCATGGCGCGCCAAAGCTTTCCCCATCATCAAGGATCTGGTGGTCGACCGTACGGCATTCGACAAGATTATCCAGGCCGGCGGCTATATCAGTGTCACCACCGGCGGCGTGCCCGACGCAAACAATATCCTTGTGCCCAAGCACATCGCCGACCAGGCCATGGATGCTGCCGCCTGCATCGGCTGCGGCGCCTGCGTGGCAGCCTGCAAGAACGCCAGCGCCATGCTCTTCGTGGGTGCCAAGGTGAGCCACCTAAACCTGTTGCCTCAGGGTGAGCCCGAGGCCCTCGACCGCGCCCGCAAGATGATAATCAAGATGGACGAGCTCGGCTTCGGCGGCTGCACCAACACCTACGCCTGCGAAGCCGAATGCCCCAAGCAAATCAAGCGCCAAAACATCGCCCGCCTCAACCGCAACTGGATTGGCCAGATGTTCGGCCGCGACCGCAGAGAAGATTAACAAACAAGAGAAGATTAACAAACAAACAATACACATCTATGAAGAAAGTAATTATCACTCTCGCAGCTGTGGCCATGCTCGCCACCAGCGCTTCGGCACAAAGCACTGTTACTCTCAACGCCCGTGCCTGGTCAAACAACTACTGGACCACCCTCCTGTATAATATCGCACAAGGCGTGGTCGTCACCTCCCTCGGTGCCAACAACCATGTCGACTCTGTTGCCCTCGCCTGCATCCTCCCCGGTGCCGACCTCGTCTTCCCCGTGGGTATGGCCAAGAGCGGCTTCGAGAACATTGGCTTGCCCGAAAACGACATCTACGGCCCCTACTATGACGCCTTCGGCATCCCCTTCAAGAAGATGGGCGACTTCTGCATCGGTCTCGACGCTTCCTGGACACCCACCATCATCGGCCTCTACGCCGGCGCTTTCTTCAAAAGCCAGGAGATATGCTTCAAATATGAGAACCAATACCTACGCAGCTTCTACTTCCAGCCCCGCGGCGGTATAGTGCTCACCTTATCCGATATGGCCATCGAAGGCGGCGTCTTCTACGACAAGGTCATCGGTGGCACCGGCAACCTTGACTATGTAGGCGCCGACAAGGCTATGTTCAGCGACGGCCTCGGTCTCGACTTCGGTTTATCCTACAACTTCTCGGCCCGCAGCAAGACCGTGCTGATGTTCTCCATGCCCTTGCACAACTTCTTCAACGAAAACTACGAAGGGCCTTCATGGTTCGGCACTTTTGGCAAACCTTGGGATGGTGTGAACCGCCGCGTCGGATACATCACCCTCACCCACCGCATCCGCCTCTAATCGCAAACACAGCAACAGTAACAATCCGGCACCACCGGCCACCGTCGGCGGTGCCGGATTGCTTTAACCATTATTGGTGAGGTGTCCATGTCTGCAAAAGTTAGTAATTTTGCAAACTGAAAAACAACAACAAAAAACATCACTATGGAACACATACACGAGCACCACGAACATGGTCACGAGCACCACGAACGTCACGGGCATCACCATCACCACCACGCGCACGCGATAGAGAAACTGTCTACAATATATATCGTCGCGGTGGCATTGAACCTGGCCTTCGTCATCGTCGAGGCGGTGGCGGGCATCATTGGCAACAGCATCGGCCTGCTAAGCGACGCAGGCCACAACCTCAGCGACGTCTTCTCGCTGGTGCTGGCCATGATAGCGCTAAAGCTGGCCTCCTCCCACGCCACCAAGCGCTTCACCTACGGCCACCGCAAGGCCTCGGTGCTCATCTCGCTGCTCAACGCCATCATCCTCCTTGTCGCCGTAGGCGCCATCATCGTGGAGAGCATCGAGAAGTTCTTCAACCCCACCGACGTCAACGGCACCCTCATCATCTGGACTGCCGCCGTGGGCATCGTCATCAACGGCCTCACTGCATGGGCGCTCTCACGCCAGCAGAAGCACGACATCAACACGCGCGGCGCCTTCCTCCACATGCTTGCCGACACGCTCGTGAGCGTCGGCGTGGTCGTCAGCGGCGTGGTCATCAACCTCACCGGCTGGACCATTGTCGACCCAATCATAGGCCTCGTCATCGCCATTGTAATACTTGTCAGCACCTGGGAACTCCTCAGCGAGAGCCTGCGCATGAGCACCGACGCCGTGCCCGAGGGCTTCGACGTGGACGACATCACAAAGAAAGTAGAGGCAGTGGACGGCGTCCTCAACGTGCACCACATGCACATCTGGGCCATCTCAACCACCGAGACAGCCCTCACCTGCCATATCGTTATACCGGAAGCAACTATGCTGGAAGAGGTCACCGACCGCGTGAAGCACCTGCTCGACGACATCGGCATCCATCACAGCACCCTCGAATTGGAGACGAAGAGCAGCCACTGCAGCCAGCACGACTGCTGCTGAATTCAATCCATATTGATAGCCACGCGGAAGCCGAAGTCGAAGCCCTTGCTCATGGTGCTCAAACTCTCGCGGTGGGCAATACGGCAGTACTGTGCCGAGTCGTTGCAGCTACCGCCGCGGTAGACGCGGCCGCGGTCTGACGACAGCGGTCCCTCGGGGTCGGTGACGGCCTCGGAGCCCAAAACCGAGTACCAGTCAGCGCACCATTCGCGCACGTTGCCCGTCATGTCGTAGAGCCCGAGCGCGTTGGCCTGCTTGCCTTTCACGGCGCTGGTGTGGCGTACGACAAGCACCGTGTCGTGCCCCGTAGTGCTGCTGACAGCGTTGACGTTGTACTCAGGAGCATTTCCCCAGTACCAGCCCACAGCGCCGATATTGTTGCCGCCGGCATAGGCAGTGCGCGCCGCCTGTGAGCTGTGGCCGCCCTGAGCGGCATACTCCCACTGCGCCTCGGTGGGCAGCACGAAGTGGTAGCCCGTGAGTTGTGTCAGTTTCTGGCAGAAAGTCACAGCATCCTTGTGGCTGACATTGTCGACAGGGTAGTTCTCGCCGTAGCTGAACACCGAAGGGTTCTCCTTCATGACGGCATAGTAGAGCGCCTGCGTCACTTCGGTGCTGCCGATGTAGTAGTTATGTGTCAGCGTCACCTCGTGCGCCGGCCCCTCTTCGTCGACACCACCCATGACGAAGGTGCCGGCCTTCACCAGCACCATGTCGAAACTCACCGAACTGTTGGGGACGGTGAAGGTCTCCAGGTCGGACATCAGCTGGCGGACATGCTGCTGCTGCGACGGGGTGCTCGTGCCGGTGTCCACGGAAAACTCGTCGTCTTTGCAGCCCACGAAAGCCAACGCCGCCACCATGAAGCTAAATGTCAATATCTTGTGTTTCATTTTGCATTAGATTTTATTCTGCAAATATACGCAATAATTAGGAAACAGAGATTAGGAAAAAAAGTACTTGCCGCGCATCCAAACCGTAGCCTCTACGGCTGTTCTACGGCTGTTCACCGGTTGTTTAACGGTTATAAACCGTAGAACAACCGTAGAACAGTGGTAAAACAGACGGAGAGATGAGGGAGATGGTACGAGGGGGATGCGATAAAAAAAACAGCGGTAAGTGTTCAATTCGGGATTTTTTTGTATATTTGCAATTTATAATTATAAGGAAAGCGAAACATAAGATATGAAGAAACTATTTGTATATATGGCATTTGCGACGATGCTGGGCGGTGGCGCGGCCACGGCGCAGCAGCAGAATATCACGTTGGAAGACATCTGGACGAAGCGCACCTTCGCGCCGAGCGGCATAGGTGGCCTGCGGTCGATGGCCGACGGGGAGCACTATTGCACGATGGGCCGCGACGGCATAGCGAAGTACAGCTACGCCACGGGCGAGAAGGTGGCTGACATGTGCCTCTTCGGAGGCCCGAATGCCGACCCCAAAATCAGGAACAAGGCTGCGGCGCTGCCGCGGATGGAGAGCTATGTGTTCAGCCAGGACGAAAGCAAGATACTGCTGAGCAGCGGTTTCGAGCCCATCTACCGCCACAGCGGCGTGAGCGACTACTGGCTGTACAACGTGGGCGGCACAAGCTTTGTGAAGCTGACGAAGAACGGCAAGCAACGCCTGACGACGCTGAGCCCCGACGGTACGAAGGTGGCCTTTGTGCGCGACAACAACTTGTACTGGATGGACCTCGGGACGATGGAGGAGCACCAGATCACGACGGACGGAAGGGTGAACGAGGTGATCAACGGCACGACGGACTGGGTGTACGAGGAGGAGTTCGCCATCACGCAGGGATTCCAGTGGAGCCCCGACTCGAAGAAGATTGCCTACCTGCGCTTCGACGAAAGCAAGGTGCGGGAGTACAACATGCAGACCTGGGGCGCTTTGTATCCTGAAGATTACAGATACAAGTACCCGAAGGCCGGCGAAGACAACAGCAAAGTGAGCCTGCACATCTACAACATCGAGACCAAAGGCCGCTTCACTCCTGTGCTTGACGGCCGCAGCACCACCGTGGCGGACGGCAAGTCGAAGTGGGAGTATATCCCTCGCTTCCAATGGACCAACACCTCTGATGTATTGGCTGTCATGGTCATGAACCGCTTGCAGAACACGATGGAGATTCTGGCCATCAACACCTCCAACAACGGCCTTAACGACAAGGGCATCACCAAAATCTACGAGGAAGAGTGCGGCACCTATGTGGAGGTGCCCGACACGTGGCAGTTCATCACCGTTGGCAAAGGCAAGAAGGCCCAGCAGCAGATGCTCATCACCAGCGAGCGCGACGGCTACCGCCACATCTACCTCTACAACATGGACGGAAAGCTTGCCAAGCAGGTGACCACCGGCGGCTACGAGGTGTGTGATGTGGTCGGCGTCGATGCCGCCAACCAGCGTCTCTACTACACCAGCCGCGAGGACGGCGCCATCAACAAGAGCCTCTTTGTCATCGGATTTGACGGCAAGGGCAAGAAGTGCCTCAACGACATGGAGGGCAAACACCGCAAACTGGGCACTTACGGTGCCACCTTCAGCCGCGGCTGCAAGTACTACATACGTACCTGGAGCGACGCCAACAGCCCGGTGGTCTACACGCTGCACGACGCCAACGGCAAGCTCATCAAGACGCTGCAGGACAACGCTGCCCTGGCAAAGAAGATGGAGGAGTACGGTACCGGACACAAGCAGTTCGGCACCTTCACCACCTCGACAGGCACCGAGCTGAACTACTATACAATCAAGCCTGCCAACTTCGACGAGAGCAAGCGATACCCGGTGCTCATTTACGTCTACGGCGGCCCCGGCAACCAGCAGGTGAGCAACAGCTACGGCTACTCGGACTACTACTGGTACCACATGATTGCCGAGAAGGGCTATGTGGTGATGTGCTTCGACGGTCGTGGTACCGGCGGCCGCGGGGCGCAGTTCAAGAAGCAGACCTACGGCGACCTGGGGCGCATGGAGTGCGAGGACGCCATCGAGGCTGCCCGCTGGCTGGGCCGGCAGAGCTGGGTCGACAAGGAGCGCATAGGCATCTGGGGCTGGAGCTTCGGCGGCTACCTGAGCACGCTGAGCCTGCTGAAGGGCAACGACGTGTTCAAGATGGCCATAGCTGTGGCACCGGTGATGAACTGGCGCTACTATGACAACATATACACGGAGCGCTTCCTCGGCCTGCCTAAGGACAACGCCAAGGGATACGACGAGAACTCGCCGCTGAACTTTGCCGAGCGGCTGAAAGGCAACTACCTGCTGATACACGGTACCGGCGACGACAACGTGCACTTCCAGAACAGCGCCGAGATGGTGGAGAAGCTGGAGAACGCGGGCAAACAGTTTGAGTTCCGCATCTACCCCAACAAGAACCACAGCATATACGACGCCACCGGCAACACGAGGTTGAACCTGTATCAGCTGATGACAGACTTTATCGAAAGAAAATTATAACACAATGAAAAAGATACTTCTCATAGGCTTAATGTGTTTGATGGGCATAATTGGCGCCAAGGGCCAGTTTGCTGACTACGGAGTGCGTGCAGGCCTCGGCTTGGCCACAATCAGTGACGACCTGTCGACGAAGTCGCCCATATTGGGTGCAGGCATAGGTGGTTACATCAACTACTCCTTCGCCAACACGCAGACCATCTTCGGCGAGTTTGTGTACCTGCAGAGCGGGCTGAACCTGAACCGGCGGGGCAGCAACTTCCATGAGGTGCTGGAGAACGAGAACACGCTGAGCGTACGCGACGGCTACTACCACGCGTACTACCTGCAGCTGCCGATACTGGTGGGCTTCCACATGGAGCTGCCCATACGCAGCTCGGGGCATGTGGTAGGCATCATAGCCGGACCTACTGTGAACCTTGGTCTGTTCGGGCGTTACAAGGACCGCATTGTGTCGCCC
>JAEEGL010133106.1_pt1 | contig 12855 bp, 6 predicted proteins | sample 9134231 | NCBI WGS metagenome assembly JAEEGL01 (sample SAMN16246548, study PRJNA631951) | gut metagenome | biome: gut microbiome; feature: rumen; material: fiber-attached | host: Bos | place: Iran: Karaj | collected 2018-10
GGTGATCCGGGGTGAGGTATTCGATGTGGCTGTGGATCTTCGGAAGGGTTCCCCCACGTTCGGAAAGTGGTTTGGCGTGGTGCTTTCCGCGGAGAACAAGAAACAGTTCTTTGTTCCCAAGAATTTTGCTCACGGCTTCCTGGTATTGTCCGATGAGGCTGAATTTGCATATAAGTGTTCGGATTATTACCACCCTGAAGATGAGGGCGGTATCTTCTATGCGGATCCTGAGATCGGTGTGAAATGGCCTCTTCCCGACGGCATGGAGCCCATTTTGTCGGAGAAGGACAAGAAACACGGCGGATTTGCTGATTTTCAGAAGGGAATGAAGTAGTACATGCGTAATCGTCTGCATCTTTCCAAGAGAGCCTGGATCACGGTTTTCTGTACGTTGGCCGGGCTTTTGGCGCTCATTGTGGTGTTGCATGACAACCCCAGAGCCAACCCTACGGAAGAATTGTATAAAAAACTGATATCCTGCGGCGTTATCCTCGGTGCCTGCCTGATCTTCATCAGGTTCTATGACAAGCTGACGACGCTGCCTTTTGAGCTTTTTGATAACCGGAAACTGATCTGGCGACTTGCCAAGAACGATTTCCGGAAACGGTACGCCACCTCTTATCTGGGAGCATTCTGGGCGCTGGTCCATCCGGTCGTTACGGTGGTGATGTACTGGTTCGTGTTCCAGAATTTCCTGGGACAGACCGGACGACAGGAAGTGGCAGTGGGGATCGACCTTCCTTACGTGGTATTCCTGACTGCAGGGCTGGTGCCCTGGTTCTATTTTTCCGAGGCCTGGTCCAACGGTACCACGTCCCTTTTGGAGTACAACTATCTGGTCAAAAAGGTGGTCTTTAAGATCAGTATCCTGCCCATGATCAAGGTCATTGCAGCCACGTTCGTGCATCTGTTCTTTGTCCTGATCCTGCTGGTGCTGGCAGCCTGCTACGGGATCTTTCCCACGATCTATACCATTCAGATCCTGTATTACAGCTTTTGCCTTTTTGTACTGGTCCTTGGGATGTCTTATGTGACCTGTTCGCTGGTGATCTTCTTCGGAGATCTGCAGCAGATCATCGCCATCATCCTGCAGGTGGGGATGTGGGCGACCCCCATCCTTTGGAATATCAATTTTATCGCTGACAAACCCTGGCTGGTCAAGATCATCAAGCTCAACCCGCTGGTTTACATCGTAAACGGCTATCGGTCCTGCCTGTGTGAAAAGACCTGGTTCTTCTACGACTTTTTCTCCACCGTTTACTTTTGGATCGTTACCGTGGTGATCTTTGGACTGGGAGCGCTGATGTTCAAGCGGTTAAAGCCGCAGTTTGCCGATGTGATGTAAGCTTCGGTATTTTGTAACGAAGTTTGGAGCAATTCTTGTATGAGTGAAAATCAGAACGATATCGCGATAAAGGTCGCGGGAGTTCAAAAAATATATAAACTCTATGATCACAGACGTGACCGCTTGAAGGAAACCCTGGGATTTTCCAAAAAGAAGCGTCACAGGGATCACTATGCCCTAAAAGGCGTGGATTTCACCGTAAAGAACGGGGAATGCGTGGGGATCATCGGAACCAACGGCTCCGGTAAATCCACCATCCTGAAGATCATTACCGGCGTTTTGACGCCGTCTTCCGGCACCGTAACGGTGAACGGCCGGATCTCCGCCCTGCTGGAACTGGGAGCGGGCTTTAACCCGGAATACAACGGGATCGAGAACATTTATCTAAACGGTACCATGATCGGCTTTACGGAGGAGGAGATCAAGGAGCGGATCCAGGATATCCTTGATTTTGCGGATATCGGCGAATACGTGTATCAGCCGGTAAAGACCTACTCCAGCGGTATGTTTGTCCGTCTGGCCTTTGCGGTGGCGATCAACATCGATCCGGAGATCCTCATCGTGGACGAGGCGCTTTCCGTGGGTGATGTGTTCTTCCAGGCAAAGTGCTATCACAAATTTGAAGAGTTCAAAAAACAGGGGAAGACCATTCTGTTTGTTTCCCACGACCTGGGCAGTATCAGTAAGTACTGTGACCGCGTGATCCTATTAAATCAGGGGGCGAAACTGGGAGAGGGAACCCCCAAGGAAATGATCGATATCTATAAACAGGTATTGGTAGGACAGTATCAACTGCCGGATACCGAGCAGGGGAATCTCCTGAGAGATAAGGATATCGAGAAAGCGGCAAGCGCGCAGGCCGGGAGTAAAAAATCAACCGATATCAATGAAGATACGTTGGAGTACGGAAGCCGGAAAGCAACCATCTTCGAAAGCTATGTGACCGATGAACATGGTATGAAGACCACGGCCATCGTGAAGGGCCGGGAGTATACCGTACATATGAAAGTTAGATTTAACGAATCCTGTCAGGCCCCTATTTTCGCGTATACCGTGAAAAATATAAAGGGAATTGAGATCACCGGTACCAATACCATGGTGGAGAAGGCGTTCCTGGATCCGGTGGATGCCGGCGAATGCAAAGAGATCGCCTTCACCCAGCGGATGACCCTTCAGGGCGGAGAATACCTGATCTCCTTTGGGGTTACCGGCTTTGAAGGAGAGAACTTTACGGTTTATCACAGACTTTACGATGCAGTTAACGTAACGGTTGTTTCTGATAAGGACACCGTAGGCTACTATGACTCGGAGTCTAAAGTAGTGGTCGTGGACGTAAAGAATTAGTCTGAAAGAAGGGTATGTTTAGGAGCAGAAATACATGGGAGAACAGGAGAAAAACCTGAAGATCGGAAAAATAAATCTGGATTTGACACACTATCCGGGCGAAGATCTGTACTGCGATGGCGACATCGAGGACGTTCTGTTGGACATTGCAAGGAATTATTCGGATGTGGAATACCCACGGATCATCGAAGAGAAGAATCAGTGGGAGATCCTGTATCATCTTTCCGGTCAGAGAGAAAACATCATAGAGTGGCTGCCCCTTGATCAAAGAAGCAAGGTCCTGGAAGTGGGAGCGGGCTGCGGTGCGATCACCGGTGCCCTGTCTGCCAAAGCCGGGTCCGTGACCTGTGTTGATCTGTCGAAAAAGCGCAGCATGATCAATGCCTATCGTCATATGGATCAGGATAATATCCATATCATGGTAGGCAATTTTACGGATGTGGAGCCGGATCTGCCCACGGATTTCGACTACATCCTTTTGATCGGTGTTTTCGAATACGGACAGGCGTATATCCAGACGGAGCAGCCCTATGACCGTTTCCTGGAAATTTTAAAAAAACACCTGAAACCAAATGGACATATCGTCATTGCCATTGAAAACCGGATGGGTATGAAGTACCTTGCCGGCTGTAAGGAAGATCACCTGGGTACCTGGTTTTCCGGTGTGGAAGGGTATCCCGACGGAGGTGTGGTCAGAACCTTTTCGAAACCGGAACTGGAGGACATCTTAAAACGTTGCGGCGTGGAGGAGTATTCCTTCTACTACCCCTATCCGGACTATAAATTCATGACATCGTTGTATTCCGACGAGTATCTTCCCAAGATCGGGGAACTGTCGGATAACATGCGTAATTTTGATCGGGACCGTATGCTCCTGTTTGACGAAAAACGGGCCTTTGATTCTCTGGTAAAGGATCGGGAATTCCCTTATTTTTCCAATTCTTTCCTGGTGGTGACCGGACCGGCCATCGCAACCAAGTACGTGAAGTACTCCAACGACCGTCAGAGACAGTTCCAGATCAAGACGGAGATCTCTCTGGAAAACCGTATGGGTTATCATGGATCGTCGGAATCCCAGCTGGAAAGCCTGAAGAGTTATGTGGTAAGAAAATACCCCATGCTTCCTGATTCGTTTGAGCACATCCGGGGCATGGAAAAAGCCTATCTGGAACTCCGGGAACGTTACAAGGGTTCCGAGTTCAAGATCAACCGCTGCCATCTGGTGGAGACGGAAGATCAAAAACGGGACGGCCGCTCCAGCGAAGAGATCTTAAACGGAGAGGCGAAGGCCAAAAACCTGCGTCCCTACGTGGAACTGGAGTTTTTGAACGGAAAGACTCTGGCAGAACTCATGGATGAATGCCTGGAAAGAGGAGACCAGCCGGGATTTGACAGGCTCTTCTCCAAGTATCTGGAGTTTATCGCCTACCGGGCAGATTATCCTGCGGCAGACTTTGACTGCATTTTTTCCAATATCCTTATTACGCAAAGGGATGGGAGCCTGCCTTTCGACCCTGTGGAAAACGGGGTATGGAACCTGATCGATTACGAATGGACCTTCGGAAAGCAGCTTGATCCCAAGGAACAGGCTTTCCGGGCGGTCTATTGCTACATACTTGAAGACAAAAAGAGAGACCGACTGAATCTGGACGGGATCTTAAACCTTCTGGATCTGACAGACGGAGATGCGGAGGAATTCCGGGCAAGAGAACTGGAATTCCAGAGATATGTTACCGGTAATCACAGATCCATGAAGGAAATGCGGGACCTTCTGCGCCACGATGCCTATGATGTGAAGGCATTGCTGGAAAGAAGGCAGGTCCTGAAGACCAGAGGCCTTGTGCAGATCTATGAAGATCAGGGAGATGATTTCAAGGCGGAGACATCCTATTACATGGATGATCCCCGGGTCACGGAATACGAGGAGAATGATTATTCCCGCCGGATCAAGGTCCGGGTGGAACGGGATACGACCAGACTCCGCATTGATCCTGCCTTATCCTGCTGTGTTGTCAACGTAAGAAAAGTGACCTGGATGGAACAGGAACTTCCTCTGACCATCGGAGAAGGCCGGATCATTGCCACTAACGGTGCAAAAGCGGAACAGGGAAATGTTTACGTCTTTACCAACGAGGATCCGCTGTTCATCTTTGACATAAACCGCCTGCGGGCAGAGTTCCCGGGAAGCGGTGAGGAAGAATTGGAGATGGAATGGGATATCGCGCTGATGCCCGGTGATATGGCAGCCGGATTTATCCCCGCACCGAAACCCAAAAGGAGATTTCATTTTTGAGTAATCCGATGAAAAAAGCCATCCAGGGCACCCTGGTGGCTGCAAGACATAAAGAATACGACAGACAGATCCGCCTTCAGGGAACCACGGCCGCGGAGTATCTGGCAGACCGGAAAAAGAGCTGGAGAACGGAGAATGCCCGGACTCTTTCCGAAAAAACTTCCTGCGCTGTTCTATCCTACGCGGATGCGGCGTTTCGCGGTATGGAAGCTTTAAAAGCACGCATTTCCGGGATGAAAGAGGAATATGTGATCTTCGCGGAGGACCCCGCAAGACTCCAGGAGGGAGCCGTAGAAGATATCCGTCTGTTTTTGACAGGGAATCCCGAAACGAAGCTTTTGTATGCGGATGAGACCAATTGGTTAAAACCCGACTGGTCTCCCGATACCCTTTTGTCCTTTTTCTACTTCGGACACGTGTTTGCGATGAAACGGGAATTGATCGCACAGGTGCTGGAGAAACTTGATGAGAGGAAAGAGACTTATGCCACGGCCGAGATCAAGGGAAACCGGCTGATCTATGCACTGGGACTCATCGGTGCCGATCTTGCCGGGGGTGCATCCCACATGCCCGTGGTGTTATATGAAGGAGAGGATGCGGGAGATCCGGAAGCAGGGCAGGTCCTGCCGGACAGACCGCTGACCTTTGAAGAAAGAAGACGGCCCATTGAACCCCGGGACGGGGAAGGCCATTTCTTTGGCTTTGAGCCTGAGTACGATGACCTGAAAAAAGGCCTGTCCTATTCCGATGCGGATGTTTCCGAGCAGAAGGCGAAAGTTTCCATTATCATCCTGTCCAAGGATCATCCCAAACTCCTTGCCACCTGTATCCATTCCATTTTTGACTTTACCACGTATGAAAACCTGGAACTGATCGTGGTGGATAACGGCAGCAATGAGGAAAATCAGGCGCTGATCCGCAGACTCCAGAAGCGCATGGATCCCAAGTTCATCTACCACTATGCGCCTCAGCCCTTTAATTTTTCCAGATTGTGCAATCTCGGTGCATCCCTTGCCAACGGAGAGTATCTGCTGTTTTTGAACGACGATACGGAAGTGGTGGATTATGACTGGCTGACGCGGATGATGGAGAAGGCGGCCAAGCCCTATGTGGGGGCGGTTGGAATCAAACTTCTTTACTCCGGCGGAGAATTTTTCCAGCACGTTGGTATCACCAACCTGCATCTGGGACCCGCCCACAAGCTGACAAGGGGGACGGATCTGATCTCCCATTATTACGGCAGCACCCGTATGGCAGTGAACATGGCGGGAGTGACCGGAGCCTGCCTGCTGATGCGACGGGAAGTTTTTGAGAAGACCGGTGGATGGAACGAAGATCTTCAGGTCGCCTATAATGATGTGGAACTGTGTTATCATCTGCTGGCCATGGGGTATCAGAACGTGTGCTGTAACAACACGAAGATGATCCACCATGAGTCCATCAGCCGCGGACTGGATGCGGGCATCGAGAAACTCCACAGGCTCCATCAGGAGCGGGATACTTTGTACGGACTGCATCCCGGAATGTGGAATCATGATCCTTACTATAATCCGGCCTTCCTGACGGACCAGCTGGAGCAGGAATATGTGCTGGGGTATTACTATGATGAAAAACGGGTATCGTCTACGGCGCATCCCGTTTCCTGTGACGGTTATGTACAGAGAGACTGGCATAACGACGTTCTTCGGAGCGGTATTGAATTTGCAGGTGACAGGGGCCTTTGGGAGCACGGTAAGAGCGATGGCGGAGACCTGTATATCCAGGGCTGGTTTTATGCCCTGCAGGTGGACAACAGCCGCTACGACATCAGTCTGCTGTTAAAGCCGCTGGATGAGAACAAACCTCTTCAATCCGTAGAGGGACCCATGTGGAAAGTGCCTTTCCGCAGAGTTTTCCGGCCGGGAGCGTTAAAGAGCCTGGCACACATCGATCACCCGGCACTCTCCGGTTGCAGTGTCTGGATCCCGAAAGAGGAACTGCCCGAGGGCGAGTACCTGATCGGGTATCTGTGGGAAGATGCCTGCTCCCGTCAGAAACTGTACGAATTTACCGCTGAGACCGTGGTGGTCTCCGCGCATGGATGAGTCAACAATACAATGAAACAAACGGATGCTACATGGGCTGCCTATTACCGGGCAGCCTTTGAACAACAGAAGAAAAAAAGTGCTGCGCTTGCGGAAGAGATCAATACCGCTGAGCACAGGATCGAAGACCTTAACGGGAAGCTCTCGAGGATCCAAAAGAACCCTGCCTTTGCAGCCGGAAAAGCGGCAAAGGCAGGCTTGTCTCGTGCCGGAATACTTCCGGAGCGGATCCGGAATGCGGCAAAGGACAGAGGTGCCGGCCGGGGAGATTGCAGTGAGGAGAGCATCCTTCGCTATGAAGAGGAACTTCATCGTCAAAAGGACGCTTACCTGCAGTGGATCGCGACCGAGGAAACCAAACCGGAAAGCACCAAGGTGAGGCCGGAGGGCACGGCGGGCATACGGATCCTTTCCTATTCCGTTTTATCCCTGTATCCGGATATGAAGAGCCTGTGCGGGACTTTTTCGGATGCGGAGGTGCTTCTGTTTGCAAAAGATCCGGAGGAACTGGATCCGGAAGCGGCGAAGGAAGCAGCTTCTGCGTTCTTTTGCCCGGAAGATCAAGAAAACGTGGTCCTTTGGTATGCAGACGAGGATCATGTGGATGCGTCGGGGAGAAGACATACTCCCATGCTGAAACCCGAGTGGTCTGCAGACACCCTGTTTGGCCTGTTTTACATTGGCAGCTTCGTGGCCCTTCGGGCATCTGCCGTTAAAGACTGTACGCTCTTCCCGGATCCCGATCCGTTTTTGCGGATCTATGACCTGATCCTGCAGATTGCGGAGAAGATCGAAGGGAATAAGGGCGGCATGAGCGCCGGAACGACGGCGACGACGGCGGTCAGAAATTCCCACAGGGTTTTATACCATACAAGGTGGGAAGGCCCGGAAGCGCAGACTTTTTTTGAGGGCGGTCATTTTGAAACCACCGTATCCCCGGACTACGCGCTTGATCCAGCCCTCTGGGGATATGAAAAACAGTATGTACCCATCAAAGAAGAGGCTCTCAGACGCCGGGGCTTTGTGCCCAGGGTGGTGTCCACCTGTCATCCCGATGTTTTTCAGGTGGTGCCGGAGACGGATCCGAAAAGGGGAGGAAGAGAGCCGAAAGTTTCCGTGGTGATCCCCTCCAAGGATCATCCTGCCCTTCTTTCACAGTGCATCGGGAGCTTTTTGGAAAAGACGGATTACGATTCTCTGGAATTTGTGATCAGCGACAACGGAAGTTCACCGGAAAACAGTGAGGAGATCACCGGGTATCTTGAGAGACTGAAGCAGGAATACCCGGAGATGGAATTCACCTATCTGTTCAAAACAAGAACCTTTAATTTTTCGGCTATGTGCAACGATGCGGTTTACATAACACATGGTGATTTTGTTCTCCTTTTGAACGATGATGTGGAGATTTTGGAGAAAAACTGGCTGCGGATCATGGTGGGTCAGGCCCTGATCCCCGGGACCGGAGCCGTGGGAGCAAAACTCTGGTATCCCGGAGAAGAGCGGATCCAGCATGCGGGGATCACCAACATGGAGATCGGACCCTGCCATAAACTGGTAACGTTTCCGGACGACCGGATCTATTACCTGGGTCACGGTGCGACAATCCAGAACATGCTGGCGGTAACGGCAGCATGCCTTCTTGTATCCAGAGACCTCTACCTTCGGGCGGGGGGATTGGAAGAGTCCATGGCTGTGGCTTATAATGATGTGGACTTCTGTTTCCGTTTATGGGAGATGGGATACCGGAACGTGCAGAGAAACGATGCGGTCCTGGCTCATCACGAATCCTTAAGCCGAGGCAGTGATGAAGAAGAGGGAAAGTGGGAGCGGCTCCTTCGGGAAAAGGCTGCTCTGTACCATCGTCATCCGGCCCTGGAGATGCGGGATCCCTATTACGCCCCGGGCCTTTGCGGTCACAGCCCGGAATACGAGCCGGAGCGGACCTATGACCATGAGAACAGACTATGTGTCCTCATCCCGCACCGGATGGATCCGGAGACGGAAGAAAGGATCCCGGAAGATCCTTCGATCATGCCCACACTGGAGCGGGCAGGCGTTCAGCTGAAGTACCATGCCTCAGAACCGGATATCCTGATGATCGAGGGCTGGTGCTACCGGAAAGGGGCGGATAACGCCGCATTTACCCCCACGGGGCGCACCCTGATCCTGAAAGAGGAAACGAAGCCGGAGGAGAGAAAAAAGGGCCGTGTCTACAAGATCCCCGTATTCTCCAGATACCGGTATGATGTGGAAGCAATCCTGCCGGAGGAAGAAAGGATCGCACTTTCCGGCTTTGTATGCAGGGCCGAAGTATCTGAATACGAGCCCGGCACCTACGGGTTGTGGATCGTGTATGAATCCGGGGATGGAAAATATCAGGGAAAACGGTCTCTGAACAGAGTCCTGAAGATAGGAGACGAAACTGCATGAGTTTCAATAACGAAGAAAACAAAAAGCCGGAAGAGCAGGATCTTGCGTTCTGGCGTGCCGAATACGAGCGGGAGAAAAAGAAGAATGCGGTGCTGTCCGACCGCCTTGCGGATGCCAACCGTCAGGCCGAGGAACTGCAGGCAAACCTGGACCGCATCAAGAACAGCGGGATCTGGAAGGCTTCTGCACCCGCCAGGGATCTGTACCATCTGGCCCAGAGGACAAAGGAGAGAGTCGGAAACTATGGTTCTCCCAGGGGAATTGCCAGAAAAGTCCAGAGCAAGATGATCGAAAAGAAGGCAAGGCTGCAGCATGGTCTTGCCAGTTTTCCCACCCCGGAAGAGGCGGAAAAACAGAAAAATACCAAATTTTCCAGGGATATCACCTTCAGTATTCTCGTGCCTTTGTATAACACGCCCCGGAAGTTCCTGGTGCAGATGATCGAATCCGTGCAGGCCCAGACTTATCAGAACTGGGAGCTTTGCCTGGCGGACGGTTCCGATGAAGCCCATGGGGACGTGGGAGAGTACTGCAAAGAAAAGGCGGCAGCGGATCCGAGGATCAAATACCGGAAGCTGGAAAAGAACGAAGGGCTCTCCGGCAACACCAATCCGTGTATGCACATGGCCACCCGTGAGTACATCGGGCTTTTTGATCATGATGATGTGCTGCATCCCTGTGCACTGTATGAATATATGATCCGGATCTGCGATGAAGATGCGGATTATCTGTACTGCGATGAGACCACTTTTAAGGGAAACGGTACCATCGATGACATGCTGACCATCCATTTCAAGCCGGATTTTGCCGTGGATAACCTGCGGGCCAATAACTACATCTGCCATTTCAGCGTGTTCTCCAAGGACCTGCTGGACGGGATGGAGCTGTTTCGGACAAAATTCGACGGCAGCCAGGACCATGATATGATCCTGCGGCTGACTTCCCGGGCAAAGCATGTGGTCCATGTGCCGAAACTCCTGTACTACTGGAGATCCCATAAGGGCAGCACGGCGGCGGACATCAATGCCAAGAGTTATGCCATTGAAGCTGCCAGAGGGGCCGTGGCGGATCATCTGGAGAAGTTCGGCTTCAAGAACTACCAGATCATCAGCACCAAGGCCTTTGAGACGATCTTCCGGATCAAGTACGAGATCATCGGAAATCCGAAGATCTCCATCCTGATCCCCAACAAGGATCATGTGGAGGACTTAAAACGCTGCATTGATTCCATCCTCCAGCGCTCCACCTATGATAATTACGAGATCCTGATCGTCGAGAACAATTCCGTGAAACCGGAAACCGAGGAGTATTATGTTTCCTTGAAGGATAAGAAGAACATCCGGATCCTTCGCTATGAAGGTGAATTCAATTATTCCAGGGTCAATAACTTCGCAGCTTCCAAAGCGGAAGGGGAATACCTTGTCCTCTTAAACAACGATACGGAAGTGATCTCCATCAACTGGATGGAAGAACTGCTGATGTATGCGCAGCGCCCGGATGTGGCGGCAGTTGGTGCCAAACTGTATTATCCCGACAAGACCATCCAGCATGCCGGCATCGTGATCGGCCTGGGGGCCCACAGAACAGCAGGTCATACCCACTACAAGGTGGCGCAGACCAATCTGGGCTACATGGGCAGACTGTGCTATGCCCAGGATGTGACGGCGGTTACCGGAGCCTGTCTGATGGTGAAAAAGAGCCTGTACGACGAGGTGGGCGGCCTGGATGAGAGCTTTGTTGTTGCCTTAAATGACGTGGATTTCTGCCTCCGCCTTCGGGAAAAGGGATATCTGAACGTCTGGAATCCCTACTGTGAACTCTTCCACTATGAATCCAAGTCCAGAGGAATGGACGATAACGGAGAGAGCGCGGCCCGGTATAACGAAGAATCCGCAAGGTTCCGAGAAAAATGGAAAAAGCAGTTACAGCAGGGAGATCCCTACTACAATCCCAACTTTTCCCTTGACCGGAGCGATTATTCTCTGAAAATATGATGCTTTTGTGTTATACTTGAACTCGAAAATACATGAGGGAGGTGCCAACGTGAACTACAAAGAAACTTTTGAAAAATGGATATCTGACCCCTATTTTGACGATGCGACAAAGCAGGAGCTTCTGGCAATCCGTAATAACGAAGCCGAAATCGAGGATAGATTCTACCAGGATCTGGAATTCGGTACCGGCGGACTGCGGGGCGTCATCGGCGCAGGAACCAATCGTATGAACATCTATACGGTACGCCGTGCTACCCAGGGCCTTGCAAACTATATCAAGAAAAACGGAAGGTCGAAAAACGGCGTTGCCATTTCCTGTGATAACCGCCGGTTTTCTCCCGAGTTTGCGGATGAGACCGCAAGATGCCTGGCAGCCAACGGCATCAAAGCATACATCTTCGAATCCCTGCGCCCCACGCCCGAGCTGTCCTATGCGCTGCGGAAACTGGGCTGTACCGCAGGTGTGATGATCACCGCCAGCCACAATCCGCCGGAATACAACGGCTACAAGGCTTACTGGGAGGACGGCGCTCAGGTAACGCCTCCTCACGATAAGGGGATCATTGAGGAAGTAAAAGCCATTGCGGACTTCTCCGAAGTGAAGACCATGTCCAAAGAAGACGCCATGGCACAGGGGCTCTATGAGATCATCGGAAAAGAGATCGATGATGCCTACATGGCGGAATTAAAGAGCCTGAGCATCCACCCCGAAGTGATCAAAGAGGTAGCAGATCAGTTAAAGATCGTTTATACCCCGTTCCACGGAACCGGTAATCTCCCTGTGAGACGGATCCTGAAGGAACTGGGCTATAACAACGTTTATATCGTTCCCGAGCAGGAACTGCCGGATCCCGATTTCACCACTTTGGATTATCCCAATCCCGAGGATCCCAAGGCATTTACTCTTGCTCTGAAACTGGCAAAAGAAAAGGATGCGGACATCGTTCTTGCTACGGATCCCGATGCGGACCGTCTCGGGATCTATGCGAAAAACTCCGTGACCGGAGAATATGAGGCGTTTACCGGAAACATGTCCGGTATGCTTATCGGAGAATATGTGCTCCGGGAAAAACAGAAACTGGGAACCATGCCCGAAAATCCCGCACTGGTCACCACTATCGTGACCACGAACCTGGCACCTGCCATTGCAAAAGACTATAACGTGAAATGTATTGAAGTCCTGACGGGTTTTAAGTACATCGGCGAACAGATCAAACTGTTTGAAGAGACCGGAAGCAATCACTATGTCTTCGGTCTGGAAGAGAGCTACGGTTGTCTTGTGGGAACCCACGCCCGGGATAAGGACGCGGTGGTTGCAGTCATGATGCTCTGTGAAGTGGCAGCATGGTGCAAGAAGCAGGGCAA
>JAEEGL010734451.1_pt1 | contig 12855 bp, 9 predicted proteins | sample 9134231 | NCBI WGS metagenome assembly JAEEGL01 (sample SAMN16246548, study PRJNA631951) | gut metagenome | biome: gut microbiome; feature: rumen; material: fiber-attached | host: Bos | place: Iran: Karaj | collected 2018-10
AACCAAAATAGTCGAAGCCAACCCCAAAATTTCCCCCGTTCTGGCTGCTCAGTCCATAAAGAATATCGTACTGTCCGCAGATAAGATCAAAGCGGATTTCGAAGCAACTGTAGCAGAATTTGACCGCATGCAGCAGGATATAAAAGATTATCCGATGATGGCTGTCTCAGTAGGTATTGAAGTTGATGATTTTCCCGAACTGGAGAATTTATCCCCACCTCAGAAAATCACTCCCCTTAAGGACTGGCAGGAAAAATACTATCGTAACCTCGTCAAAAACGAAGAACTTCTGAAAAAATATGTCTATTCACTATCTCCCGCTATAGCTAACGGATTTATTCTGTATGCTCTGCAGGCACAAACCTATGTCTCGGCGTGCCGTGAGCAACTTTCAGATTATAAAAAAGAGTTCCTGAGACAAACTTCAAAATTCCGTGCTGCCATGCAGCTCATCCGGGCAAGATCCGATGATATGAAGCGCAATGGTTCGGAAGGTGCTACTACAGACATTGATATCAAGGATGCACTCAATACGATTCTTCAGTACGCAGGAGCTGACGAACAGTCAACAGAGAACTTCAGGAATGTCATCCATGAGTTCAAAAATGCTCCCGGAAGATATGACTCCTCAGATGAAAGCCGTGCACTCAGAAGAAAAGTCGGTATGGATTATTATACAATCTACACCTCCGCTTTCCTCAGAAGTCTCAGTGATCCTTCAGTTCCCTCTGAAGTCATGATGTTCCTCATGTTCGGTTTCGTCGATGAAGAGCTGGCCGGACTGGAAAACACAAGGCAGCTCTATGCCCTTATGAGGACCTATCGCCCTGATCCCAGTGGACATGTAGTCACCATTTATGAGTGGCTTAAGAAAATATATGCAATGGAATTTGAACCCTCAAGAAATGAATTTGACGAGGACTATTTCACTGCTCTTCGCACCCTGAAAACCAGTGGTGATATCAATGAAGAACAGATGGAAATCATGAAGTCTGATCCTATTGAGAGACTCAAATTCGAAGTCAAAAACCTTCTCGCTCTCGGTAACCGCATGAGCTTTGGTCGACCTTCAACCTTTGTGCCTGTTTTCGATGCAGAGAATGTAACCAGGCCTCTGGATGTGGCATATATTGATTATGAAAAAATCAATAATTTCTATGACTACATTCGCACTATTGATTTCTCCGTCTTCTGCAGACAGGGAAGTTATTCCAATCCGGAGATTGGAGTAACTCAGGTATTCCTTAATGAAGATGTCACACCATACATGATCCTCATGCCCAATGTAGGCAGCCGTGCTGCTGTATGGCAGGAAATCGAAGGCAAAAAGAGAAACACCCCTGCCCGAATGATAATCTCGATTTTCAACACAGAAACTCTGGAAGATGTTATGATAAGAATCTGCGGCGAATTCCGCTGGGAGATGTGTAAGACCGAACAGGGCGTACACTGGAACGATGTGACGGATCCTTCTCTCACATCCATGTACTGTGATTATCTTCAGTTCTACAAGAAGAATCACACTCTGTCCACCGACATGAAGGAGAAGCTCAAAACACAGCTTCAGAAGTACAATAATAACTACAAGAATGTCTTCGTCAGTGACTATATCAGCTATATCAAGTTTGAAGCCAACGCTTCACCAAGGCTCAACAAGGTCGCCCGTGAGATTCTGTTCACCTTCTGTCCTTTCTCAAGGGAGCTCCGTGAAAAGATGGCGGACAATCCGCAGTACGCTGAGCTGATAAAGAAGCACACCTCTCACGCTGCCGGCCAGATGAGACCTCTTAATAATCTCATGAAGAGGCTTGAGAATGAAGGATTTGAAATCCCTGAGGTCATGAAGACACAGTATGAATTTTACTGGAAATAACTTGTTGATCTGTCTGTTACGTGAAGCCAATACGCGGAAAATAATAACGATGAGTTGAGGAAATAACTATGCAAATGCACTGCGATGATTGTACATACTACGAATACGATGAAGATGATGAGACCTATTACTGTGGCGTCAATATGGATGAGGATGATTATGCGAAGCTGATGCAGAACAGCAGAGCTGAGTGTCCCTACTACAGGAACAACAATGAATATGAGGTTGTAAAACATCAGATGTAAAAGTAATAAAGCCCGGAGCTATGCCCCGGGCCTTTTCATATTCTATTATTTTAAATCTGATGTACAGCAAGGGCACTTTGTAGCCTCGATGTTGATCTCGCTCTTGCAGTGAGGGCAGATCTTGGTTGTAGGAGCTGCCTCCTCTTCTTCCTTCTTAACCTTCTCACTGAGCTTGTTAAGTGACTTAACGATACAGAAAATAACAAGAGCCATCAGCAGGAAATTGATCACCGCTGTGATGAATACACCGTAGTTAAGTGTTGCTGCGCCTGCTTCCTGCGCTTCTGCCAATGTGGTGTAATTTGATCCATCAAGTGAAACAAACCAGTTTGAGAAATCAATTCCACCTGTCAGTGCACTTATGATGGGCATGATAATGTCATTTACGAGTGAGTTGATGATTGACTGGAACGCTCCGCCGATGATAACGCCGACTGCGAGATCCATGACGTTTCCACGCATGATAAACTCACGGAACTCATTTGCAAATCCCTTACCTTTTTCCATTGCTTTGTTCTTATCTACTGCCATTACTAATCCCTCCCAACTGAAATTTAACTTAATATCACTTGAAATTATAGCACAATTTCGATATTATTAAATAGTTCAATTATTCAATAATAAATATGAAATGTGCAGGACTAGTACATCGGTAGTATGTCAGCTTCCCAAGCTGAAGAGGCGGGTTCGACTCCCGTGTTCTGCTTAAAGAATTGGCCTCAAAAACATTTAGTTTTTGAGGCTTTTATGTATGAAAAATTGCTTAGGAGTGGTAATCTCCTAAGCAATTCATTTGCAAAAAATCATGAATCCGCCTTACGGCATGATCCATGATTTTCAAAATTATTCCTCAAAACTATCCAGTTCTTCGCTGTGCAGCTCAATTATATCCTCAATACTTATTACAGAATGCTGCCCGGCAAAACCTGTTCTTTTCTCAAGAACAAGCTGCCTCTTGATATTATCTATACTTCTGATCTCTTCACAGACAGTCTCATACTGACCGCCGCTCTTTAGCTGATCGGGGACAAAATAGGTGATGGTTACCTGCGGTTTCCGGCCACCGGATATCATGTCCGCAAGGTATGATAGCTTGCGGTTAAGAATCTCGATAGACGTATCATCCAATTCAATCCTGTTATCCACAAGCCTTGCTTCTTCCGTCACCATGTCGTCGTAGCCGGTGAGGGCAGCAAATGGCGCAAACTGGGCTGCGCGGTCATACAGACTCATATGGGGATGATTGACAGACTCCCAATGGGGAAGATCTATGATTTCGGCATATTCTGTTCTGGCATCCGGTTCTCTTCCGGTCATCCCCTTGGTCATCTCTTAACCACCTGTTATATCAGCCCTTTTTGTACTTATATTTAGCCTTAGTTGCCCCTGCACTTTTCAGTTTTTTCACAAGATTATTATAAACCTTTTTATCCCTGCAGATAATAGTTATGGATGCACCTTTCTTTATTCCCTTAACACAGTTCTTTCCAATGCTCTTTAGGTTGTTACCATAAATTTTGAGCTCTTTAAGATTCTTGCAGTTAAGAAATGCATTTGCTCCGATCCGGGTTACATTAGCACCAAGTGAAGCCTTAGTAATATTTTTATTGTTCTTATATGAATTGCTCTCAACAGCTGTGACTCTGTATATCTTGCCATTTATTTTTACTGAAGCAGGAACAGTTGTGCTTTTCCCTTTCGTGGATATGCCTATGCACTTTACAGCATTTTTGCCGGTCACCTGATACTTTATGCCGCTTACAGTTATCTTTGTTCCGACTGTAGCGCCTTTTATTACTATAGGTTCTGACTTTTTTTGCCCATCTGTCGATTCAGATATAGTAGCTTCTTCTGTAACCTTTGTGGATGAGGCAGCGGGTGTCTCCTGTGCAGGAGAAGCATTCTGTGCAGTGGTGGCATTTGGCTCCGTTGTAGCCGGCGTATAGGCTGTGTTATTCTGATCCGGAGTTGCAGATGTGTTATCCTTTGCAGGTGCTACATTCTGTTTTACCTCTGAATCTTTATTCTGAACCACAACTGATGTTGTTTTTTTGTCTTTTACATTTTCCTGCACATTACGATTCCCGCTTGAGTTCTCAGTAGCGACGGTCTCAGTAGTTTTCTTAAGTCTCGCAAGTCTGCCGGTTATCTCATCATCTGCTACGCGTGTCAGAAGAATACTGGTAGTAAGTTTTGCAGGAAGCTGAGTATACTCATTTCCATTGCTGTCTTTAAATGTTCCAGGCAGTTTATAAGTTGCATTTGCAGATACTCCAACAGGAGCGTAAACTGACTGAAGCTTCTTACAGTCATCCAATCCAAAATACATAAGGTTTGCACCATCTGTCCTGAAATTGGCGAAGCTAACTCCTCGCAGATTCACGGATTCAAGACTTTCACAGTCTGTAACGATCTCACACATATAGGTCATATTGCGTGTATCGAAGCTTGAAAGATCCAGTTCCTTTAGCTTAGGACATTGATAGCACAGGTACTCAATACTCTTAATAGGATTTGAACTGTTTCCTCTTATGTCAAAGTCGCCCCAGATAATATTTTCAAGACTATTATTAAAGGACAAAAAGTGCTGAAGGCAGCCTGAAATATTGTTTTGAACACCGGTCAGATCGATCTCTGTGAAATCAGATCTTGAGAAGACACGATTTCCAGTTATTGATACACCTCTTTCAAAGGAAAGTTTTTTTACTCCTGTGATCTTGCAGGTTCCTGTTACAACAGTATTATAGGTAATGCCGTTTATCACAGCAGTTGCGGGTATTCTCAGATCGCTTGTTCCGTCTCCTGTGTAGCCGCTGATCTTGATTGTATTGTTAGAAGTACTTGTCGAAAGCGTATAAGTAAAGTCCTTCTGCCACTCAGTATCCTGAATTACAGCCTCAGGTTCTTTTTCGTAGTATTCATCACCACGCACAAGACTCAGCACTGTCGCATTTCCGGTAGGCAGTTCAGTATACTGATTGCCGTCACTTCCTGTGAACACCTCGGGTAAAGTAATCGTTCCTCCGCAGGTGAAATTCGCCGGAAGAGTTATTCTTGTGAGATTAGCGCAGTTATCAAATGGTGCTGCACTGCTATTAAAGCTTGTCAGTTTAAGCCCTGTCATATCGATTTCACTGAAGGTAGAGTCTTCAAATGAAAAACCTCTTGAGACTATAACTCCATCTTCAAATGAAACCTTACCGGTATTATAGAATTCAGTAGCAGAAATCCTTGTATCACATTCATCCAATCCAACTACAGCTGTCGCAGGAATATAGATATCTTTTGCGTCACCAACATAACCATATGGATATATGAATCCTCTGTTTACTCGATATGAAAACTCCTCCTGCCAGGTGGTCTCATCGGGGAGATTAAGTATTGCCCTTACTTCAGGCGCTCTTTCTGTGGAATACAACATGATGCTCTCAGTGAGCCCAATCGGAAGCTTATTATATTCATTGCCCTGTGCATCGACAAATATTCCTGGCAGCTTATATACACCGCTTGCCGGTACATTTACAGGAGCGTAAACATATTTAAGCTTTGTACAATATTCCATACCGATCTGCATCAAAAGTGATCCACTGGTATCGAAATTTGTGAAATCCAGTCCTCTTAAATTCAAGGATTCAAGTTCATCACAATCCGTTACCATTTCGGACATATAGGTCATGCCGCTTGTATCAAAAGTAGAGAGATCCAGTTCCTTGAGTTTAGGGCACTTATAGCACATGTATTCCATGTCACTAACCGGTCTGGCACTCTTTTCACTTATATTAAAGTCGCCCCATGTGATCTTTGTAAGTTCTGAATTGTAAGAAAGAAAATGCTGAAGAGTGCCTGTCATTGCACCGACAGCACCTGTGAAATCGACCTCCTCGAAACCGGATCTGTAGAAAACACGATTTCCGCTAATAACCACACCTCTTTCGAAGGACAGTTTTTTTACACCTGTTATACTGCAAGTCCCAACAATCTTTGTGCTATAAGTCTCGCCATCTATAACAAAACTCACAGGAATTCTGAGATCTTCACCGTTTCCTGTGTAGCCTTTAATATTTACTATAGACTTTTGCGTATCCAAAGAATATGTATAGTTATCGAGCGAAGGAACTGCATTAGCAGATACATTTATTCCATTAGATGAAAATATTATAAGTGAGAAAAATAATACCAGAAAAGGTATGATAATATCGTAAACATGCAGTTTTAATTGATTCATATATAATAAACTCCGACATTTATGCAATCATATATTAACACCGCAACGACACAATTATATCATATTATGATTTTTGGTCTATTAGTTTATAAAAATTTTATATTTATTCTGCTTTGTGTCCGCCTATCTGTCCATTCCTCATGATAGTCGTGGCACCTTCACTGAGATTCATTCCCTTTAGAACTGCATTTTTGCCAAACTTCTCCTGTAATAGGAGCGTTGCCTGCTGAAGTTTTCTCTCCTTCTCTTCAGATATCTTCTCGGCTTCCCTCTCCTTCTCCAGTGCATTGTAGTCGGTGAACAGATCAAGCTGCTCCGGTTCTTCCGGTGGGATTTCTGACTCTCTAATAACTCCCGCAGCAACAACATTCACTCTTCTTATAAGAAGATCGTCATCAATTATTCTGTCATAGAGCCTCATCATGGCTTCCATAATCTTCTTAGTTGAACTGGTATATTTATCAAGGTTCTCTGAGCCGTGAGCATGTTTTGGAGCTAATCTTCCGTAGTAATCCTGTGTAACCTCTCCGGTGTATTGTTTTCCCGTTTTTGCAACCAGATATGAAGATTCCTTTGGAGTCCGGCCCTGGTACTCCAACTTCAGGCTCTCCCTGTCGTAACTTATTGTGAGAACAATCTGTTTGGTTACCAAATTCTTACGCACAAGATCCAAAACAAGGAGTTCTGTCATCTCCCTGACTATGAGTTTGCCATGCTCAGTGTCATAAGGTTCCATTAGAACCTGACCTGATGATATTGAATTGTTTTCGGGTCTGTAAGATTTAATTGTAGCGATTTCCGTCGGCTCCCAGCCCCAGGCGTGATCAATCAGAAGTTCAGCATTGATTCCAAGTGATTTATATAGAAGATCCTCGTTCTGAGTACTGAGTCTGGCAACATCTCCCATTGTAAAACACTGCAGTGCTTCAAGGCGCTTTGCAATGCCTTTTCCCACACGCCAGAAATCAGTGATCGGTCTGTGGCACCAAAGTAGTTCTCTGTAGGTCTGCTCATTTAGCTCAGCTATTCTCACTCCCTGCTCATCCGCAGGAACATGTTTTGCAACCACATCCATGGCAACCTTTGCCAGATACAGGTTCGTACCAACACCGGCAGTTGCGGTTATTCCCGTATTTTTCAGGACATCCCTAATCATAGTCATGGCCAGTTCATGCGCTGTCATGGAATAGGTATTCAGATAACCCGTGACATCGATGAAACACTCATCAATGGAGTAGACATGGATGTCATCCGGGCTCACATACTTCATATATATCGAAAAAATCTGAGTGCTGACTTTCTCGTATAAAGCCATCCTGGGCGGCGCTGTTATATAGGTAAGCTCCAATGCAGGATTTTGATCAAGGTCGTCTGCATCAAAAGAAAGACCTGTAAAAGAATCATTTCCAGCTTCATCAGGTTTTGTCAGTCCCATTTTTCTGGCTTTTTTAAGTCTCTCAATATTGACCTCTTTTACCCTCTGAACCACCTCAAAGAGGCGCGCTCTTCCAGGTATTCCATATGCCTTAAGTGATGGTGATACTGCAAGACAAATGGTTTTCTCTGTTCTGGTAGGATCAGCAACCACCAGATTGGTCGATAAGGGATCAAGCCCCCTGTCGTATGCTTCAACGGAGGCGTAGAAGGATTTTAGGTCTATTGCGATATACTGTTTTTCCATGAGCCTCCTTTCTAAATTATTTTATTTTTGTATTGGCATCACAATATATGAGCCGTCCTCACCGCCGCAGTAGATGGTCTGTTTTGCTTTCTTTGTCGTCTCTTGTAGTGACCATACTCCCGCATTGTTGGTGTGAATACTGTACTGAGGGAAATCGGAGGAGCCAACATCCAATCTGATTTTGCTTCCCTTCTTAAACTTCCAGTCTATATCCCACATCTTTATGGTAATCGTAACCTTTTCCCCCGGTGTATATTCGATTCTGTGGGGTGTATCGTTGCGATATCCAAGTGTTGTGATGCTGCCTCTCACGTTGTAGGCAGTTCCATCCTCAAATACTTCCATAACTTTTGCGGTAAATGAAGTGTCTTCAACATCGGATGAAACCGCGAGATTCACTGTGATCGCACCGTTGACATGTAAATCTTCAGTGAGTTCATCTGATACAAAACTCAGTATATCATCTCTGTAATCAGCATCAGGCTGAATGTGAGATCCATTCTGCATCATGGAATGGAATGTTGATTCAGCGCCGTTCGAATGAACAGGATTTTCCGGGTCATATATGAAGGTTTGGTTTGTCTCTTCTTTTACCTGATATTCTGAAAGAGTTTTATTTTGAGATGCATCCAGATAAAGACGCTTCTCATTCTCCATCGGAGTTGGGAATACTTTTTGTATATCCCACTTATCTGCTCCAACCTGATATAAGCGTACCGTACCTTCAGACTCTTCGCCTTTTCTCAGAATCTTATCAAACCATAATAATGGAGAAGCAATGGAGTCATCAATCAAATTATCGGTGCTTTGGTGATCAATGCAAGGCATGTAAGCATGATTCCAGGGTCCTATTTCAAACACACTCTTTGCCTTCACATCTTCTGACAGCGCCTCCCAGGTCCTGATTGCACTGCCAAGGTGATGATCATACCATCCCTCTTTGACATATACCGGAATTTTCACTTTGGATGGTATCTCCTTAAGGTCGCCCCAGAAGCCCTTATCCCAATATGGATCATCTCTGTCTGTATGAGTTATCCAATCTCTGTACCAGGGGAGTTTCACGCCCCAAAGTTTCTCATCTACTTCAACCTGTGGTCTGTATGCTGCACTCTCCAAATAGTCCGCATCAATCGGCTGACCGGCATTATTCATCGCCCAGTCGGTGAGAATATCCTGCCTGAACATTCCATCCTTATACGCTGATACATGTCGGAAACACCCATATACTCCGAGGTACATAGTCTTCACCTTGTCCGGTATCGCATCAGCCATACACCATCCTGTCAGCGCCAGATAGGAATCACCCCAATATCCGATATTCTTCACGCGTTCATCATCAGACAGAGTTTCCATAAATGACAGTCCGTCTGCGCGCTCATTTATATTGGGAACCCACTCTCCTTCTGAACCACCGGTACCTCTGCACCACTGAACAGCAAATCCAAATCCTCTCTTATTAAAGGCAGCTGCCTTTGACTTCAGCATCTCCGCCTGATTGTCGTAGCAGCATCTAACTGCCACAGTGGGAAACGGTCCTTCTATTCCCTTCGGAAAGAAAAACCATGTCCGCAGCTTCACACCATCACTAGCAGGCAGCATCACCTCTTCCATTTCCCCTGCCTCAGCAATCACCGGCATCGGAAGCTCTTCAAGGAGCTTTTGGAAATGCGCCATATACTCCTGATATATTTTCTCTATATCTACTTTATCCTCAGCCATCGTTACTCCTTTTTGTTCGTCTGTTTGATTTCATATTAGTATTTTAGACTTTAGATATGGTGGTGTAAACATTGAGCACAATTTGTAGATGGACTAATTCAACTTTATTTCTCTAGCGATTTCCACACAGCAATAATCTTCTATACTTTCTCTTATTTTGTTGTCCGGATATTTATAAATAACAATAATTTTCCTGATATTCTCCTATTTTGTTGTCCAGAGATTTTTTAAAAGCAATAATTCTCTAGAATTTCTCCTGGTTTGTTGTCCAGATATTTTTAAACAGCAACAAAAAACGTTATTTTCATCCAAATTATTGCCTGGGATTTTTGGGGTAACAATAAAAGCACTAATTTCCTCCTAATTTGTTGTCAAGAGAACACTTCCCGTGCAATAATTCTCATGATTTTTATCTAAATTATTGTCAAAAGCATATAATTATCGTTATATAGTTATTTAATATATGTTATATTGTCATTCACAAAAACTTGATGACTAATTAAAAAACCGGTTCCTGTCACAATGTACAGAAACCGGATTCAATATTACTATTCAAACTGTTTAATCGGGATTGTCCCAGAATTTACCTTTGTGGAAGTTCTCATTTCCAAGGGGCTTGACTATAAGCCTGAACATCACACAACCGTCAGGACAGACGATTGTTTTTGTGTACTTGCTGTCTCCGCCAAAGTTCTCAAGGTCACCTCCGCTTCTGATAGCTTCCATCAGTGGATATAGCATCAGCATGGTCTTAGAATAATCTTGCTTAATATCAATTCCTTCCAAAGCGCTCACCCAGTAAGGTGGTCATGAACACTGAAAAGCTAGCAAGTAAAATGATAAAGGTTATCATAATCCTGTTGTCATCTCCTGTCTTGGGAAGATCTGTGGTTGCGGTACTTGCTGTTGATGATGCTGCTGTCGGAGTAACCGAAGCGGATGTACTCGCTGATGCATTGGGAATAGTGCTGGCTGTTGTGGCTGCGGTAGATGTTGATGTAGTTGCAGCCGGAGTAGTCGCAGTAGTTGCCGGTGTCGTCGCTGCGGTACTTGCAGTTGTTGATGCAGAAGATGCCGTCTCAGCAGGTGAATCCACATCATCGATATCCGGTCCGCCATTATCATCAGCTGATACCTTCTCAGCATCGTAGTTCTCCTGAATATCGACTGTCACAGCCTGAACTCTAATACCGCCAATATACATTGTCATCATCATGGTACAAGCTAATGCAGCTAAAAATAACTTTATCTTCTTCATGTCATGTCCCCCTTCTCTTTCCGGAAGAAATATCCTCTTTATTCAAAATCTATCCTATTGCCCGGATCCATAAAATCACTTAAATCATCTTATTTTCAAATCCGTTTTACCCTATCCAACTCTCTTTGCTACTACAAGTAATCTTCCGTTCTTCATTGTGTAATCACAAGTAGAAAGTGTAAGAAGCTCATCACCGTAGGTGGCTGTCGCTGCTATCCTGTGCATCGATCTGTCTTTTAAATTCGCAACATATGAATTGAAAACATCCTTATCGTCAAGGTCTATGTAGTCACCGTAGTAAAATCCGCTTTTCTCACCGTTAGCTGTTGTATCTACGACAGCTATTACCTCGTAGAATCTCTGCTCGTCCTTGGTATCCAGTTCGAAGGCCTGATGCTTTCGCATATAGTCCTCATCTTTGAAATATTTAAGTGTTCCGAATATTGCACCGGACTTCATGTTGTGACCATGTATAAGTAAATGATTATCATCAAGGTCACCGTTACATCTCTTATCCAGAACTAACAATCCATTTCTGTCAGAATTACCGAAAAAATCATGTTGAAGATAATAGTCATTATCATCTTCTCTGTACATAATAGGATAATCAATGACTGTTCCCTGTATCTTCAACCATCCGCGAAGATCATTATTCTTTTTTACCAGGTATTCCATTTTCAGAGTTACAAGATTATCGCTTTTCTCAGGATCCTTACTTTCAGCAAGAGCTGCACCTGTCTTACTCACAGTCACGCTGGCCATATCCTGAACCTTCTTCATGTTGTCACTGCTTTTCTTCTCTGCATATATTTCTACAGCAAAAATACCTGACACAACCAGACAGGTTGTGCAGGATAGAATGAGGATAGTTCTTCTTATTGTTTTTGCAAGCATCCCCCTTCGCATAAGCAGTTCCCCACGACCTTTATAATTTACACATTTTATTTCGGCATATACCTAACTAAAATTTAGTTTATTCTATGATTTTGTTTATAAGAAAAAAACTAAAGCCTCAGATAACAGAGACTTTAGTTTAATAGTTATTCTAGCAATTCCATTCCAACATCATAGACATTGCTGTTGACTGCATCGTAGAGCCAGCGGGCCATGGTCACCTCCCCCTGAGTGAACCTGGTGAAATAGGGCTCCCTGACAGCGGTATGTACCGTTCCACCCTTGGTTAGAAGCGGTATCTCCCAGTTATTTATGTACATTCCGAAGGTCGGAGTCAGTTCCTTCAGCTCGCTTACCATCTCCTTAAGCTGAGCATAGAAGGCATCCTGAACATCAGCATCCGTCTGGTATTTCTTATAGGTGACATCGCTGTAGTAGGCACTCAGGACATAATCCCTGGTTGAGCTTGAATACAGGTATCTGAGCTTATCCCCATACTTCTCGTAGAGATTTCTGAACCAGCTGAGTGTGATGTTATCAGACTTGATCGCATCAGCGATAGGTGCCGGTGCATGCCATACTTCTTTAGCGGTATGATTCCATTTGCTATACAAAAGAAGCGCACTATCAGATAAAAGTGTTACATCCTTGACCTCCGGATACCACATGCTAAGAATCTCATCGGTGAGAGCCGGCACTGCAAATGCTCCTGCACTGTTACCTGCGATTAGCATTTTCTTGGGATTGGGGAACATATTCTTGGCTTTACACATTGCCTCCATGAAATTCAAATATCCATGGAAGTGAAGTACATGCTGTTCTCCATCCTCTCCCTCATAGGGAAAATCATTGTTGCCTACATGGAAATCGCCCGTAGCATAAGTAATATCAACTATACTCCAGTCCTTGAACGGATTCTCGGTATCTCGCATGTTCATGATACCCATATCGATGTTC
>JAEEGL011398228.1_pt1 | contig 12855 bp, 14 predicted proteins | sample 9134231 | NCBI WGS metagenome assembly JAEEGL01 (sample SAMN16246548, study PRJNA631951) | gut metagenome | biome: gut microbiome; feature: rumen; material: fiber-attached | host: Bos | place: Iran: Karaj | collected 2018-10
CTGAACATCCCCACCTTCGCCCTCGTGGACACCAACACCAACCCTGAGCTTATCGACTTCCCGATTCCCGCTAACGATGATGCGTCGAAGTCGATTGCCGCCATCCTCAAGCACATGTGCGAGGCCATTCAGGAAGGTCTGAACGAGCGCGCCCTCGACAAGGACGCTCAGGCCGAGGAAGAGGCCCCCGTGGTTGAGGCTGCTGAAGCTCCCGTCGAGAAGAAGACCCGTCCGCGCCGCACCCGCAAGAGCGACGACGCCCTCAAGGCCGAGGCCGAGGAAGCTCCCAAAGCTGAGTAAATTATATGGTGAATAGTGATTAGTGAATGGTGATGCGAATTCCCGCACCCATCTCTAATCACTATTCACAATTCACTAATCACTAAAAACAAGAAAGGAACACAATATGGCAATTACCGCTTCACAGGTTAACGAGCTCCGCAAACTCACGGGTGTCGGCATGATGGACTGCAAGAAGGCCCTCGTCGAGACCGACGGCGACATGCAGAAGGCTATCGAGCTGCTGCGTCAGAAAGGCCAGAAGATGGCGGCCAAGCGCGCTGACCGCGACGCTAACGAAGGTTGCGTCCTCGCCAAGACCACCGGTAACTTCGGTGCTATCATCATGGTGAGCTGCGAGACCGACTTCGTCGCCACCAATGCCGGTTTCGTAGAGTTCACCACCAGTATCCTCGATGCCGCTATGGCCAAGCACCTCACCTCCAAAGAGCAGGTTATGGATATGGACCTCAACGGCAGCAAGGTTGCTGACGCCATCACCGACCAGATTGCCAAGATCGGCGAGAAGATCGAGCTTGCTCACTTCGAGACCATCGAGGCCGAGAAGGTCTATTCCTACATCCATCCGGGCAACCGTATGGCTTCCATCGTCGGATTGAACAAGGCCGGTTACGACCAGGTTGGTCACGATATCGCCATGCAGGTCGTCGCTATGCGTCCTGTCGCCCTCGACGCCGAGAGCGTTCCCCAGGAGATTAAGGACGCCGAGTTCCGTGTCGCTGTTGAGAAGACCAAAGAGGAACTCATCGGCAAAGCCGTCGACGCCGCTTTGAAGAAAGCCGGTATCAACCCCGCTCACGTCGACAGCGAGGAGCACATGGCCTCCAATATGGGTAAAGGCTGGATTACTGAGGAGCAGGTCAACCAGGCCCGCCAGATCAAAGAGCAGGTTGCTGCCGAGAAGGCCGCCCAGCTCAGCGAGCAGCAGATCAACCAGATTGCCAACGGTCGTCTGAACAAGTACTTCCAGGAGAACACCCTCATGGAGCAGGAATACATCATGGAAGCCAAGGTGAAGGTCAAAGACTTCATCGCCAAGGCCGACAAAGACCTCAAGTGCATCGGCTTCAAGCGCCTCGAGCTCGGCGCCTAAAGCGTTGTATAAACAATCAAAAAAGGGCAACCTCAACAGGGTTGCCCTTTTCTGCAAGAAACAGTCAGGTCGACTATGGTGGCTTTTGATTAGTAGAATAAGTGAATACGGCTTACGGCTTAAGACCAGAATCCTATGCGGGTTCTGGCTTTTTTGTTGGTCTTCGAAAAAAAATATTTTCTTTACATTAAAAAAAATGTGTATTTTTGCATTTCGAAATAATAAAAGAGAATAAATAAGAATAAAGGAAAGTAAAAGAAAATAAAGAAGAATAAAAGAGAATAAAACAAAGTAAACGGGAATGAAGATGGACAATCCAGATGCTATTCAGAGTCTGTTTCAGCCTACATTTGGCAACCGACCGGAACAATATATCGGTCGCGATGGTGTTATTGATAAATTTATGGCAGGTCTGAAGGAGCCTATCGGTTCACGCGACCGCTGCACGCTTTTCCTTGGACAACGTGGCATGGGCAAGACCGCCCTGCTGCTTGAATTGAGCGACCGTGCACAGAAAGAGGGTTATGTTGTTGCCCGTGTGACTGCCCACGAGGGAATGCCGCAGGCCATAATCGAACAGTTCCAACTGAACGGCTCGAAGTATTTCAACGATGAAAAACGGAAACTGACGGGCGTGACCGCAGGTGTACTGGGATTCTCGTTTGGCCTCACTTTTTCGGAGGCAGCCGAGCGGCAATACGGCTTTCGCTCGAAGATGTCCCTATTATGCGACAAACTTGCCGAGAAAAACAAGGGTGCACTCATTCTCATCGACGAGGTGCGCACATCGGCTGCCATGCGTGAGGTGGCAGCAGCCTATCAGGAATTAGTTGGTGACCGTAAGAATATTGCTATAGCGATGGCAGGATTGCCACATTCCGTTTCCAAATTGCTCAATGACAGTGTGCTTACTTTCCTGAATCGTGCCACCAGAGTGGAACTGGGACTAATATCGACCAATTTGATTAGAGCCTACTACGAGAAGGCTTTCAAGTTGATAAAGATAGAGGCTTCGGATGAAATACTCGACCGAGCAGCATTATCAACAAAGGGATTGCCGTACCTAATGCAACTGATTGGTTACTATATGATTCAGTATACTCCAAAGCATGGCGTTGTTACAAATACGATTATGGATAAGGTGGAGAAGTCTGCTTTGGATGACATGCAGAAAAATGTTTTCGAGCCGATACTAAATCCGCTTTCTGACAATGACAGGATTTTCCTCAAGGCTCTTGCCCACAGTGGCGGGACGGTATCTACAGCCAAGCTACAGGCCGTGTTGGGACAGAAAGGACCGGCCTTACAGCCCTACCGCAAGCGATTGATTGAGGCAGGTGTGATTGAATCACCCCGGCGTGGAGAACTATCATTTGCTGTACCCTACTTGTCTGAATATTTGTTGGGACAGTAATAAAACAGGAGAGGGTGTCTCAAAAGGCACCCTCATCTATTTATACACATAACAGAATCTGTTTGTTCATACATGTATCAGCTGCAACCATTCAACACGCTGCTTCATGTCCTTCGGTGAGAGCAAGTCCGGTGAATTTGCGGGCATGGTGGTTGAAAAGTTCCGCCGTCTTGCTCATGGGACCATCCGAAAAAATCTCAAAAAATTCAATCCTCATGTTGTGATTCGACTTCTCGCCGCGTCTAATATGTCGTAATAAAACAAAACAGCAATCGTTAACTTCGTTGATGTTTCCGTGTTTCGGGAATACACAAACAAGTTTGGCATTCTTCTCAACTTACGAAACGTTCTAAAAATATCATGGAATTGGACGAGAAAACATTCAAGGAACTGATACACCGGCAGCGGGACCTGATTTGGAGGGTGTGCAGCAGCTACAGGTTAAGCGCGGCGTGGACGACGGAGGACGCTTTCCACGAGGTGCTGTGCGACCTGTGGCGGGGCTATAGTACATTCGACCGACGAAGCTCTGAGAGCACATGGGTCTACCGCGTGGCGGTGAACACAATGAACTCGCTGGCACGGAAGATGGGCAACCAGCCGACGGCACCGCCGCCATCCGAAACCAAAGAACAGGGCTACCGCGACGACGACTACCGTGACCTAGTGGAGCTGATAGAGGCCACGCCGGAACCCGACCGCACCATCATCAGGGCCCACGTCCAGGGCTACGGCTACAAGGATATAGCCAAGATTACGGGGCTGAGCATCGCGGCGGTGAGCATGAGGCTGACCCGCGCCCTGCGGAAATTACGCAAACTTTATAACCAGAAATAACGATGAGAGATTTTGACAAACAATTGGAACGATACGGCGACGAGCTGAAGAGTGCCCGCTGCCCCTACAGCGATGCGGAACTGGACAGGGAAATCCGCAGCGTGGTGTGGCAAGGTGAAAGTTTAAAGGTGAAAGGCGAAAGTTACGCTGATGACGGCAAAACCTCTCGCCTGAGGTGGGTGCTGGCCGCCGCCGCTTGCCTCGCTGCGGTGATTATCCCCTTGAGTATGCCCGCCAGAGCCAACGACGGCCTGAACCGTGTGGACATCGACGGCGAGCACCTCTACTTCGCCTGCAACAACGGCTGCTCGCCCGAAGGCACCTTGGAAACCTTTAAAACCATGTTGGTGAATGGTGAATAGTGATTAGTGAATTGACAAAAGAAACTGCTGATATGAAACGACTGTTATTATTCATTTTTCATTTTTCGTTTTTCGTTTTCGTGCTGGGATGCCAGCGAGAGGCCGACTTGCCCGAGGCCACCTCGGCGGCGAAGGAGGTCTACCTGCAATACGCCGACCGCAAGGACCTGACCGTGGCCATGATTGGCGACTACCAGGGCTACAACGCCGTCATGCTGCAGGCGCAGGATGCCGAGGGCTGGTTGCGGCTGTGCGAAGAGTTCGGCGTCGGCAAGCATGTGGATGCCGCCGCGTTGGATTCCGTCAAGGTCTCATCGCTCAAGAGTGCTTCCTTCAATGCCGACTCCCTGCGCTTCTGCGGCAATCTGGACTCCCTGCCGCTCCAAGGCTCTGTCGGTGATATCTTCGCAGACCTCCTCGACTTGCTGGTGCGCAGCAAGACCGGCGGCGGCATATTTGACACCGCCTACTCATACGTCCACAGTGAGCACTGGGACAATGGCGTGCTGGTCGACTCCTCGACCAACGTCAGCGGCCACCCCTCCAACGGCGGCCACAACTTCCCAATAGCGCCCCCGATAGACCGCCTCCTCCGCACCGCCACAGAGCACGGCAACCGCGGCTACCTCCTCCACGATGACAGCCAAAGCCTCACCCTCTGGCTCTTCTTCTACTCCACCAAGGATGAACTATCGCAAATCATAAACACAATAACCTTAACATATTAAACAACAATGAAACGTATCTTTATTGCAATGCTGCTCGTGCTGGCGGGATGCCAGTGGGCAGTGGCCGCGAACGACGACTCGACGGCGGCTCGTGAAATCTACAACCGCTACGCCTCGCGCCGTGGTTACACGACCAAAATCAAACACAGCCAGGGAGTCTCCCTTGTGTGGATAACAGCCAAGAACGATGCCAAATGGAAGGCACTGAAGGAGGAGCTTTCCCCGCTCGGCACCGACAGCCTCGTCAGTCAGGCACTCCAGCTGTCAGGCCTGCCCGACACTAACTCCGCCGCCAAGGTCAGCTCCACCTCGCACAGCATCTCCATGGTGCACACTGCCAACGACAGTTCGGCCATCGGCAACGTGATAAGCGCCATGCTGCCCGCTGGCGCGCGCCATATACTGCCCGAAGTGAAGTACGATAGCGCGGTGGCAGTGACCAAGACTGTCGTGTACAAGAACGGCAAGCTGAAGGAAGAAAAGACCGAGGTGAAGACCGACGAGCAGCTCGACGACTGTAGAGCCAAGCTACTGGAGAATGTACTGGTGAAAAACGCCGCCAAACATGTAGGCACCGGCCACATCATGGTAGCCAACGACGACGAGCGCACTGTATGCATCTGCTTCTACGCCTCTGGCGAAGACCTCCTCAGCTTGGTCTTCCTAGCCACCGCTCTGCTAGGCAAATAAATGTATAACAACGAAAACATCGCAAAGTAGAGTGTCTCAAAAGTCCGAAGGACTGTCAGCGAATAGGCAGGGATGTAGGCCATAGGCCGGAATCCCTGCTTTATGGCATTCACCCATACTTAGCCCCGAAGGGGCGGCAGAATCCGTCTATCAATTTTCTGCCGCCCCTTCCGGGCTTGCTGCGCGCGGTGTGTCCTTTGCAGGGGTTGTGCTTCGCTTCACCCCTGCCTATTCACTTTCGTCCCCTTTGGGGACTTATGGGACACCCGCTCTCTTTTTTGTCTGTGCAATTACTGGTCAGCGATATTTCGCCATCAAAACAATGCTTATTGATATATTCAGCAGTAGCCCAACCAATACGCGGCTCCATACGGGCTTGCAGTTCTGCTTTGCGGCACTGAATATGGTTGCAGCCGTCAACAGCAGGAAGCCAAAGTATAGCACTGGTGTAATGACAAGGAATTGTGGCAATACGGGATATGAGAAATAGACAAAGTACAATGTAGTGGCTATTGTTATCCACCGCCATGCATTGGCCAAGCCGTGTAGTTCTATTTCTTTTGGCAATCTCCATACGACAAGTACAATCAATGACAGAGCAAAGACACACAGCCAGATTGTTGTGGCTTCAATATGTATCATCATTCTACACATGTCTTGATAGCATCGTCGCACCAGAGCATGCTGTATTGGTTCAGTTTGCCGGGATGGAAACAGAGAGGTCGATACAATGTGTCGCTGTCATGGATAAAGAGCATCTGTCCAGAGGTGTCGCGGTTGACGATGACGCGAGTGGCGTTGAGGCGGAATGTGTCCTCTGCACTGTACTTGTCGAGCAGACCCAACGGCAGGGTGGCGATGCCAGATTCTATCTTCAGCGCACCGAAACGGTCGTAGTGGAAGAAATAATCGGTGCAGGCACTATCGACACGTACACACATAATTGCCCCTTGGCCGGGTTTGTCGTATACCGAAATCACCTCACCTTCAAAATAGATATTCTCAAACCTCTTTCCCGAGTCAGCCCACCCTTTGTTTGTTCTCTTTGTCAGAAATACAACAGCCACTACCATAAAGGCAACAACAAGTACGATACCGCTTATGGTCAACAGCTTCCTCATATTCAGCGGACGATAATATCGGTACCGAAAACGCCTTGAAAATATTCTTCGTGGCCAGCGGGAGTCATGCTGAGGGGGATTGCCTCGCATCCCCCAAGCATGTATGTCTTCACATACGCTTGCTCCAAGTGTACCACGCCGAGGTTGGTGTCTTTGTTGATGGTCATTTGCTGTACGTGGTTTTTGTATCCGACATGCTGGATATATACGGTGTATTCGCCTTTGGGCACCTGTAGTGCGAAGTCACCACGGATGCCGTTGTTCATCACCGTGTCTATGTCCACCGCCTTGTTTATGCCTACGAGGTGGATGCGGCAGAAAGGAATCTCCTCTTGGGTTTTCTCGTCGCGCACTAAACCGCGCAAGGTGACACAGTTGGCCTTTATGGAGACCTCTTGCCGGGGTTTCTTGTCGGTGGGGTTGGCAACAGGTGCCTGTGCCTGTGCTGTGGCGGCAAGACCCAGCGCAAGTCCAGCCACAGTAGCCATCTTGCCGAGCCGTATTCTCTCCGTCAGTGCATTCTCGAGCAACCGTACCTCGGATTCGCACTTCGGACATGTCCCCCGGCATTCACCCGTGTAAGTACACTCCTCTGTCTCAAGCTGAATATCATTTTCTTCCGCGATGCTCCTGCGCACCGCCTTCAGCTGGTTGCAGATGTTCTTGCCCTGTGTCATAGTCTTTGTTTTGTCTATTATCATTGCACCTTGACCCTCGGCGATTCCTCTTTCTTTTCGTCATAGAAGCGGCTACCACTCATCTCGGTTCCAATGTTGGCAGGGGTGCCGCCGAGTATGACCTGAATCTCGGCAGTGAGTACTCCGGCTAGCGGACGAGAGCTGCGTAGCCTTCGGGTCACATGGACGGCTTCTGGAGCAACGTTTGGCATCAGCGGATTCAAATGCTGCATACGTCCGTCGGCGGTCGTGGCTGTGGTGTCGGGCAGGGTGTCGACGGTGGCCTGTGCCTGTGCTGTGGCAGTGAGTCCCAAAGCCAGCCCCGCCACGGTGGCCACTTTACCGATACGGATATGCCAGGCCAAGGCATCTTCCAGATAACGTACCTCGGCTTCGCAGCGCGGACATGTGCCATCGCACTCGCCACGGAAACGGCATTCCTCTGCCGCTAGAGGAATGCCGTTCTCCTCGGCGATGCGCTGCCGCACCGCCTTCAGCTCATTGCATATATTCTTTCCACAGTTCACACCTATATAATAACCACTTTCTGGGCCAAATATCTACATGCCGCCACGGTTTTAACGTTATTTAACGCAGGGCGAACTCCTTGCGGATGGAGTCGACCATGTCGAGCTTCTCCCAACCGAAGAACTGGACGGTCTTCTGCTGCGGTTTGCCACCCTTGAAGACGGTCACCTCGGCCTCATAGGGGTCGCGGCCCATGTGTCCGTATGCTGCGGTGGGGCGGAAGATGGGGTTCTTCAGGCCGAAGCGCTCGACGATGGCGTAGGGACGCAGGTCGAACAGTTTGCGCACGCGGGCGGCAATCTCGCCGTCGGTCATTGTAACCTTGGCTGTGCCGTAGGTGTTGACGTAGAGGCCCACAGGCTCGGCCACGCCGATGGCATAGGCCACCTGTACTAGTGCCTCGTCGCAGAGGCCTGCCGCCACCAGGTTCTTGGCAATGTGGCGCGTGGCGTAGGCCGCCGAGCGGTCCACTTTCGAGGCATCCTTGCCGCTGAAGGCACCGCCGCCGTGGGCACCGCGTCCGCCGTAGGTGTCGACGATAATCTTGCGGCCTGTCAGGCCGGTGTCGCCGTGCGGGCCGCCGATGACGAACTTGCCGGTGGGATTGACGTGCAGCTTGTAGTCCTTCTTTGCAAATAATTTTTGTGTGGCCTTGGGCAGACGTTTCACTACTTTGGGTATCAATACCTTCTTGATGTCTTCGCGTATCTGCTCCTGCGTGGCGTCGGGGTCGTGCTGGGTGCTTACGACGATGGTGTCGATACGCTCGGGGCGGCCTTCGTCGCTATATTGCACTGTGACCTGACTCTTGGCGTCAGGACGCAGGTAGCGCATCTGCTTGCCCTCGCGGCGTATCTTGCCGAGCTCGATGAGGATAATGTGTGCCAGTGTGATGGGTAGAGGCATTAGCTCGTCGGTCTCACGGCAGGCGTAGCCGAACATCATGCCTTGGTCGCCAGCTCCCTGGTCGCGTTTGGCTTTGCGGGAGACACCCTGATTGATGTCCTGACTCTGCTCGTGGATTGCCGACAGCACACCGCACGATTCGGCCTCGAACTTGTACTCGCCCTTGGTGTAGCCAATCTGGCGTATAACGTCGCGCACAGTGCCCTGCACGTCGACATAGCCGTCGCATGTAACCTCGCCGCTCACCACGGCCAAACCTGTGGTTACCAACGTCTCGCAGGCCACATGGCTTTCTGGGTCGTGGCGCAGAAACTCGTCAAGCAACGCATCGCTGATTTGATCGGCCACTTTGTCCGGATGGCCTTCTGAAACACTTTCTGATGTGAAGAAATAACTCATTTTTGTTACATTTTAATTAGTTGATACTTACTTTTAAATGTAACAGATTTGAGAATGAAGTCGCAGTTGAACAACGCTTTAGCATTTTTTCAAGTGGTTGCAATCATTACAAATCTATCCACATTTGCGGATGCAAAGATAAGAAATAAAAATGAGATGGCAAAAAAAATGTTTCCACAAGGCCGACGTTTACACACAATATTTTGCGCATGACGGCGTTAAAATATTGTTATGAAGATAAAAGACAAAGTTAAAGTGCGCGATGTGGCCGGTGAGCATATTATTATGCGTGTCGGCGACGGCAAGACGGCCGACATGACGACTGTCATCGCGCTGAACGAGAGTTCCTTGCTATTGTACAACAGCCTGCGAGGACGTGATTTCAGTATAGACGATGCTGTTGCGGTGTTGACTGAGGAATACAGCGTCGACGAGGCCACAGCCCGCCGCGATGTGGAGGCGTGGCTCTGCCAGATGACTGACAACGGTCTGATGGAATGATGAATAGTGCCTTGCTGGACATCGGTGGGCTGACTCTGCGTCTTGAGGGTGACGGCAGTGTGCCTGTGGTCATGGCGTTGCCGGGCATGTCGACATTCGCCTGCACGGATGGCGAGCCGGCGCTGCATCTTTCACTGGATGCTGATATTGAGCTGCCTGAATGCCGTCTGTTGCACCGTTTCGATATTCTCGAGGGCAGCAGCGAGTGCCGTTTCATGGTCGATGCCGAGGGGACATATTACTATTGTTTTGACGAGGGTGAGCTGTTACGTATCGACCCACACCGAAAGGGCTGTGCTGAATGTACGGCTTTGGACTTGCCCGAAAAACTGCGTTTTGCCATCTGGTTGGCCTACAGTATGATAGCTGTGGAATATGGCCGCCTGCCGATACACTCGTCGACGGTGGTACACGATGGACGTGCGGTGTTGTGCCTCGGTGAGTCGGGAACGGGCAAGAGTACCCATACACGCTTGTGGCTTAATAATATACCGCAGTGTCACCTGCTCAACGACGACAGTCCGATACTGGCCGCCACGCAGGAGGGGGCAATGGTGTATGGCTCGCCGTGGAGTGGTAAGACGCATTACTATCTTCAGGAGCGTTATCCAGTGGCGGCACTGCTGCGGCTTGAGCAGCGTCCGCAGAACGTGATACACCGTCTGCCGACGCTTGAAGCCTTCGGTGCTGTGCAGCCCTCGTTGCCACCGTCGATGGCGCACGACGAGCATACGCTCGATGCGCTGGTATCCTTTGCTTCGCGCATTATTACCACGACACCGGTCTACCGACTCGGATGCCTGCCCGATGCCGATGCTGCCCACTTGAGCCATAGCACTATATATGAATGTGATGAACATTGACGATAATACTATATACGCTCTTGTCGAGGAACAGCTTGCCGATGGCAACCGTGTGAAAATCAGTATTGGGGGCAAGAGTATGCTGCCCACATTGAGCAAGAGCGATGTGATATTTCTCGAACCGTTGCAGGGTGAGCCGGAGATAGGCGATGTGCTGTTTTTCCGACTTGGCGGCAACCATATTGTCCACCGCCTTGTGCGACGCGATGACGACACCTATGTCATGCAGGGCGACAACAACCAAGGCGTAGAACGTGTGTGTCGTGAAGGCCTGTTGGCAAAACTGGTGCGAGTGGAGCGGGCCAACGGCACAATAATCGACACCGACAGCGAGGCCTGGCAGCGCATATCGCGTCGCGCTGAACGCCGCAAACAATTGAAGCATTTTGTGATGCGCTGGCTTGGACGCAAGGGTAGGCGACAGCTGCGGCCATGGTACTTTGGCGCAATAGTCTTCCTTATGTGGGCACCGCTCAACGGTGTCGGCATACCTCTCGACAATTATATCTTAGGCCTGCGTGCCGACCATTTGCTGCACGCCTCGGTCTACATTCCCTGTACCCTTTTCCTGGTTGACCTCTTTCCGCAGCGGCGCTGGCTGGCGTGGCTGTTGGGCTGTTGCATCGGCCTGACCACCGAATTTGGGCAGTATTTGTTGCCGTTCCGCAGTTTCGACATCAACGATATGGTGTCAAATTTCCTTGGTGTCAGCCTCGGCTGGCTCATCGTAAGGCGCAAAGTAGGCCGTGCCTCGAAAAAAATTTAAGTTTTTTTACGACATGCTGCAAGAAAAAAATGTTGTCATGTACTAAATTTTTAGTAATTTTGCAGGCTGAATTACGAGAGGGGTGAGAATGAATGAGTAATACAACAAATTGAATAACAAACAATAAAAACTGTATAACATGAAAAAGTTTGCATTGATTTGCCTGTTTGCAACACTGGCTTTCGCAGCAGGCGCACAGAACGAAGAGAAAAAAGAGCTTCCGGCCAACGGTGCCAAGATTCGTTTCGAGGAGATGGAACACCAGTACGGCACCATCCAGAAGGGTGGCAATGGTGACTGCGAGTTCAAGTTCTGGAATGACGGCAATGAGCCGCTGATACTTCAGAATGTCAAGGCCTCGTGCGGTTGCACCACTCCCAGCTACACCCAGAAGCCCGTTATGCCCGGCGAGAGTGGCATCATCAATGTCCATTACAACACCAACAACGTGGGTGGTTTCTCGAAGACCGTCACCGTCACCAGCAACGCTGTGGACAATCCCCGTGTGCAGCTGCGCATCCGTGGCAACGTTGTGCAGGATGGCGCCAGCCAGCCCAAGCCCCAGGTACAGCCCAAGCCGCAGGAGAAGGTGAAACCCGCCGAGCCTGCCAAGCCCGCCATCGACGATCCGAAGCGTGCCAAACCCGCTGAGAACAAGGCCGAGGGCCCCAAGCCGTTGAAATAAGTTGTAATACAAAGTATAAGGTTTAAGGTTTATGTGGTTCATCCCAAAGCCTTAAACCTTTTATTTTTATACAATAACCGAAAGTAAAACCTAAACTATAAAGATAATGCCAAAAATTTCGAACAAAGGACAGGATCTGCCGCAGAGCGCCATCCGTAAACTCGTCCCCTTTGCCGATGCCGCCAAGGAGCGTGGCATCCATGTGTACCACCTGAACATCGGCCAGCCCGACATAGAGACTCCCAAGGGAGCACTCGAGGCCCTTGCAACGAAAGTCCACGATATGGCTGAAACCAAAGGTGTGCTTGAATATAGTCACTCGGCCGGTATTCCCAGCTACCGTCGTGCCCTCTGCAACTACTACCACAAGCACGGCATTGACGTGACGCCCAACCAGATTATTGTCACCAACGGTGGTAGCGAGGCCCTTCAGATGGCATTTACCGTTTGCCTGAATCCTGGCGACGAAATCATCATCCCCGAGCCTTACTACACCAACTATAACACCTTCGCCAAGCTGTGCGATGCCAAGATTGTCACCATCCCCAGCGACATTAAGACTGGCTTCGCCCTGCCTCCCATCGAGGAGTTCGAGAAGGTTATCACACCGCGCACCCGCGCCATAATGATATGCAACCCCAACAATCCTACGGGTTACCTCTACACCCACGAGGAGTTGTTGAAGGTGGCCGGTCTGGTCAAGAAATATGACCTCTACCTGTTTGCCGACGAGGTGTACCGCGAGTTCTGCTATGACGGACACAAGCATTTCAGCGTCATGCAGCTTGAGGGTCTGGAGCGTAACACCATCCTGTTCGACTCCGTCTCGAAGCGCTACAGTGCCTGCGGTGCCCGTGTTGGTTGCATGGTGACCCGTAACAGTGAGGTCTACGCCATCGCGATGCGTCTGGCCCAGGCCCGTCTGTCGCCACCGAGCTTCGGACAGATCTTCGCTGAGGCCGCCGTCGACACCCCGCAGGAGTAC
>JAEEGL011716423.1_pt1 | contig 12855 bp, 13 predicted proteins | sample 9134231 | NCBI WGS metagenome assembly JAEEGL01 (sample SAMN16246548, study PRJNA631951) | gut metagenome | biome: gut microbiome; feature: rumen; material: fiber-attached | host: Bos | place: Iran: Karaj | collected 2018-10
GATCTTCAAATGAACGAACTGCTGAACATCATGCAGACCCGCCGGAGCCTCCGGCAGTACACCGGCGCGCACATTTCGGATGAACAGCTCCGGTGTACCCTGCAGGCGGGACTGCTTTCCGCCTCCGGGCGCAGGAAAAGGCCCTGGGAGCTGATCGTCATCCGGGACAGGGACATGCTGACCAAGCTGTCTGGATGCCGGGAGGGTGCTGCCAGGATGCTTGCCGGCGCCGACTGTGCGGTAGTCGTTCTCGGCAATCGGGAGATGTCGGACACAATTATTGAGGACTGTTCCATCGTGATGGCAAACATGCATCTGATGGCCAGCAGCCTGGGACTCGGCAGCTGCTGGATCCAGGGACGCCTCCGCAGCGCGCCGGACGGCCGCTCCACGGAGGAATACGTCCGGGACCTGCTCAGTTTCCCCGAGCAGTATCAGCTGGAAGCGATCCTGTCCATCGGCGTTCCCGCAAGCCCCGCCGCGCCCCATGGTCTGGAGGAGCTTCCCTATGAAAAGGTTCATTACGATCGGTTCTAGCGCCGGAAGGTCCTGCGTCCGGTGGTGCCCCGGCGCTCTGCCGGCACGCGGCCGCAGTCCGCGGACAGAATGAAACACTCCCCCTGTAACGGCAGAACAGCTCTGTCGTCACAGGGGGAGCCTATCTTTTTTCAGGTGCTGCTTCAGTCACCGATCAGCTCGCCTTCCAGGCGGCTGTGGGGCTTTCCGGGCTGATAGCTTTCTCCGGTGAGGATCCCGTTGCTGATCTCTACGGCGTAGATGAAGAACTCATCTCCCGGCGTGCCCGCCAGCGCGGTAAACCGGATCACCGGGCCAGAATAGCACAGATTCCCGACGATCTGCTTTCCATGCTCTGTCTCGTAGATGGCATAGGGGACCCCGTTGTTCTCTCCCAGTGTGAGCCTGTGGGGAGGCGGCGCGGCCGGCGGATCGTCCCGGATGGCTTTCTTGTCCTCCTCGGACATGAAGGGCAGCATCTCCTCATAGGGTACCGGCGTCAGGCGTACGGAATAGGTTCCTTTCCACTCCATATCAGGCTTCGCCCCTCTCCTGCGCCAGCTCCGCAGCGGTCTTCACCGGGCAGAAGCTGTTGTCGTTGTCCAGCGTGGCATAGGGCACCGGCCAGGGCACCGTGTTCTGAGGAGGCATAATGACGGAATAGGGCAGATGCAGCGGGCCGGGATCCGTCACATCCGGATCCTCGCCCAGGGTCACTGGCCCGATGCCCTTCTCCTGGGGGGCGGTGAGCCGCTCAAAGTCATCGTGGGCAAAGTTCGTCATATCCAGCTTGCCCATGATGTCAGGGCAGACCTGCTCGTGGAGGTATTTCCACCTGCCGTTCTCCAGCACGAAGTCCGAACCGTAGCGCTCCCAGAGCACGTTGCAGTAGGGATACTGGTGACGGTTGAGACGGCAGAAGATCACACCGGGGGTGATAAAGGAGCCCCGGGCGCTCTTTCCGTCATCGGCCACCTCGATGATGTCCGTGAACAGCGTGTGTACGGAAGCCTCCATCAGGGGTCTGGGATCCAGGCCGCCGATCTCCGGGTAGATCTTCTGAATCTTCAGATGCAGCTCCATGGCCATGTTGTCATAGTGGGTGACAGATCCTTCCCAGATCTGGTCCCAGCCCCGCATGCGGCCGAAGATATGGCCCCAGGAGCACCAGGGATCCCTGCTCCAGATATTGTGCCACTCTCCGTATGCGTCAGCCCTGCCGTGATAGTAGGTGTGCTGGGCCTTGACATTCTCCACCTCCTGGGAGGCAGCAGCATTTACAATGCGCTGATGCAGATCAAGATGTCTGTTTCTCATGTCACTTGCCCTCCTCTTCCACATAATCCGGATGGCCCTCGGGGGCATAGCTGTTGTCCTCGTTGTAGGTCTGATAGGGTACCGGCGGCGCGGGATAGTTGTCCAGCCAGTTGAACATCTCGTTATGGGTCCGCATGGGCAGGTTCGGTGTACCGAACTCCACAAACGCGGCGTTCTCCTCATCGGGGAGATAGACCGCCTGCTGCATGTAGTCCAGGCCGGCCTCGCTCTGGAGGTCTGTAGCGATGACAACATGCCAGATTTTCCACTTGCCGTCCTCTTTCAGGAAGTCGACGGCCAGCTTCTCCATATACCAGCGGGCATCCGCCTCGGTTTCCGAGGTGGGGAGCGTCTCCTGGGAGATACAGTACCAAAGGCCCCGGGCGGTCTTTCCGTCATAGGCCTCGTAGACCAGGCCTGTGGAGGCGGGATGATGGAACAGGCAGCCGTCCCCGTGTTTCTTTCCGGGCAGGGCACCGATCTTCCTGTCATGCTCGGCAACATAGTAGTCCCGGATGGCATCCATGCCCACATAGTAGCCCCAGTTCCGTCCGAAGGAGGCGGTCTTCTTTGCCTCCTCTCCGGTGACCCAGAGCTCATCGAGCTCCTTCTGTCTCCAGTCGTTGGCAATGTAATAGCAGCGTTTGGCGCAGAGCTTCTTGACTTCCTCCACGTCCCAGACCCGCTGGATCAGTTCCTCATCGGTATACTTCGGTGCACGCATCATCTGACCTCCTTTCCGTAGGAGAAGGTGTTGGCAAAGGTGTCATAGGGCTCCGGGATCCGGGGGGCGGCCGTCAGGGGCCGGTCCACGGAGTACAGGGCACGGACATCCTCCGCCAGGGTATAGGGGGGATAGGAGAAATCCTTCAGGGCTGCGAACTCGGGAAGCTCCGGATAGGGAATTACCTCTTTGCCCCAGCTCTGTCCGCAGAGGGAATCCACATCGTTGAGATACTGCAGGTGCCAGATCTTCCAGTCCTCATTCTCGTAGACGAAATCCCCGGCAAAATAACCCCAGGTCCAGTTGGCCTCGGGGCCCCGGGCGGTGACCTCCGCGGAGCAGCCCAGGCAGAACCACAGGCCCTTGGCGGTCTCCCCGTCCTCGGCCACCTCGATGACCGGGGCGGTCAGGGGCTTGACCTGGAAGGGGCCGATGCCGTAGATCTCCTCCTCGGATTTTCCGCCCAGCTTCTCCGGCAGGCGGTCCTGCAGCAGTCTGGCGGAAAGCCTGTTCCGCTCCACCACCGCGTCATAGTAGCCCTTCACGGCTGCCTGTCCGATATAGCTGCCGTCATTGAAGGTCAGGCACACATCCTCCCTGCCGCTGAAAAACGCGTCAAAGATCTCTCCCTGGCGGTTCAGCAGAAGGCAGTTTACGTACTTGCCCATCAGGTTTTTGATGGTCCGCTGGTCCTCCCAGCGTTCCACCAGCAGTTCCGTTGTCATAGGGGTCCCTTCCTTTCTGCTTCGTGTATGCTTCATCTGAGGAAAACCCGCCGGAAGCGGGTCTGTTCTGAAATGCCGTCCCGGTTCAGGGCAGGGCTGCCGGCCGGGACCCGGCATTATTGCCCAATTTGCATTATACCGTCTGGACCCGGACATGTAAACGCTCAAAAACGGCGGAGGCTTCTCAAATCCCCAGCCGCAGAACGCAGCAGCCCTTAAAAAGCCGAAACACTCCGCCCGTGCGGGCGGAGTGTTCTAGTCTTATCAGCTGCAGGGCTTTCCCCTTCTGCCATGAACGTGTCAGCCGCCGAATACGGCAAGCAGGAAGCCCGCCGCCACGGCAGAACCGATGACCCCGGCCACGTTTGGACCCATGGCATGCATCAGGAGGAAGTTGGACGGGTTGGCCTTCTGTCCCTCCTTTTGCGATACCCGGGCGGCCATTGGTACCGCGGAGACACCGGCGGATCCGATCAGCGGGTTGATCTTTCCTCCCGAGAGCTTGTACATCAGCTTTCCCAGAAGCAGGCCTCCCGTGGTGGCCAGTTCAAAGGCCAGCAGGCCCAGCACGATGATAAACAGCGTCTGCGGCGTCAGGAACCGGTAGTACACGGCGGTGGCGCCCACGGAAGTGGACAGGAATATGGTGACGATATTCATAAGGGCATTCTGGACTGTATCCGATAGCCGATCGGTGAGGCCGGATTCCTTGAACAGGTTGCCCAGCATCAGGCATCCCAACAGGGGCGCCACAGAGGGCAGGAGCAGCACTACAAAGATGGTCACCACAATGGGGAACAGCACCTTCTGCCGCTTGGAGACGGGACGGAGCTGCTCCATTTTTGTTTCCCGTTCCTCTTTTGTGGTCAGGAGGCGCATCAGCGGAGGCTGGATCAGCGGAATCAGCGCCATATAGGAGTAGGCGGCGATGGCAATGGGCGCCAGATAATCCGGGGCCAGCTTGGAGGTCAGCCAGATGGCAGTGGGGCCGTCCGCGCCGCCGATGATGCCGATGGAGGCAGCCACCTCCGGCGGAAACCGGAACACCCCGATGGCCAGCAGGAACGCGGCAAAGATTCCGAACTGAGCTGCCGCCCCCAGCAGCAGGGATTTGGGGTTTGCCAGCAGCGGTCCGAAATCCGTCATGGCGCCCACGCCCAGGAAGATCAGGGAGGGATACAGCCCGGACTTCACGCCGATATAGAGGATGTCAAGCAGACCGCCGTCGTGGATGATGTCCGTGAGCCGGAGCTCACCGGCAATATAGGCGTCCCACAGCTCCGGATGGTACATCTCAGAGCCCGGGAGATTGGTCAGCAGCATACCGAAGGCTATGCCTACCAGCAGCAGGGGTTCAAATTTCCTTACCAGGCCAAGGTACAGCAGCACGCAGGCAATCACGACCATCACAATCTGCCGCCAGTCCGCTGAAAGCATATAAAACCCGGAGGTCTGCCAGAGCCGGGACAGGGTAGCAAGTATTTCTTCCATGGCACTTTCCTCAGAGTACGATCAGTGTATCGCCGGCGGCCACCATGGCTCCCTGAGATACGGAGACTTTTTTCACGACGCCGTCCGATGGCGCCAGAACCTCGTTCTCCATTTTCATGGCCTCGATCAGCATGAGTACCTGTCCCGCCTTTACGGCATCGCCTTCCTTTACAAGGATGCTGATCACGCTGCCGGGCAGCGGGGCCTTTACGGGCGTCCCCTCTCCGGGTTCTGCGGCGGGTGCCTTCTGTGCTTCTGCCGGGGCGGCGGGAGATGCGGGCGTCTGAGAAGCAGCAGGTGCCGGAGCCACGGCATCGTATTCATCCAGCAGGATGGCCTCGCCGTGCTCCACCTCTACCTCATAGGTCTTTCCCTGAAGGGTAATCTTGTATTTCATATCACTGGTCCTCCTTGACTTCCCGTATGGAGATGAACCGCAGTTCATTGATGGGCGTGTGCAGCTCGTCGGCAATGATTGCCATGATCAGGGCTGCAGTCCGGGGATCCGTATCATAGAGCTTCACCTCTCCGGCGCTGCCGGGCGCCGGCACATGGGGAGCCTCCGGGACGGGTTCCACCGTGGCCTTCACTGGGCCTCTGGGCTTTTCTGCCCAGTCACCCACGGCAGTCATGAGCCTGATAATGACCATCAGAAGCACCAGGGCAGAAAACACCACTGCAATGCCCAGCAGGGAGTAGATAAGGGCTGTTCCGAAACTCATGTCAGTCCACCCTTTCGATGCTGTAGCGCGTGACTCTGGCTTCCCTTGCCTCTCTGCGGATGAAGAACCTCTCCGCCACCTGCGGGAACAGAATATAGCTGAGGATATCCTCCTCGCTGCGGGCGTGGTTCCCCAGGGCTCTCACTGCCGTTTCGTAGGTGTCCTTCGGCAAGGTGTCGGCAAAGCGTCCCTCGATGGGTTTCTGGCTTCCCAGAATCTTCTTCCTTATCTCCGGGTCGATGGGCGCCGGAGTCCTTCCGTATTCGCCGCGGCAGTAGGCCTTCATCTCCGCGCCGACGTTTTTGTAGCGCTCCCCGGAGAGAACATTCTGCACTGCCTGGGACCCGATGAGCTGGCTGGTGGGCGTCACCAGCGGGGGATAGCCCATGTCCGCCCTGACCTTCGGGGTCTCCAGCAGCGCCTCCTCGAACCGGTCGATCGCGCCCAGTGTTTTGAGCTGGCTGAGCAGGTTCGAAAGCATTCCGCCGGGGCTCTGGTAGGTCAGGCACTGGGTGTCGGTGGTCAGGGAGATCGGGTTCAGCGTTCCGTCGGCAATGTATTCCGCCCGGATCGGCTTGAAGAAGTCCGCCATCGCATGCAGGGCATCCGGATCCAGGCCGGTCTCATACCCCATCTCTGCCAGGGCGTACTGCAGAGTCTCCGTGGCAGGCTGGGAGGTACCGCCGGAGAAGGGGGAGATGGCGGTGTCAATCACGTCCGCACCGGCTTCCACGGCTTTCAGATAGGTCATGAACGCCAGTCCTGTGGTGCAGTGGGTGTGAAGCACCAGAGGCAGGTCCACCGAATCCTTCAGCGCGGCCACCAGATCATAGGCCGCCTGGGGCGTGAGGATGCCGGCCATATCCTTGATGCAGATGGAGGACGCCCCCATGGCCTTCATCTCTTTGGCCAGCTTTACATAGGCCTCCTGGGTATGCACCGGGCTTGTGGTATAGGCGATGGCACCGGAGGCCATTGCGCCGGAGGCCACGGTCTCCTCCATGGCCACCTTCAGGTTGGTCACGTCATTGAGGGCGTCAAAGATCCGGATGATGTCAATGCCGTTCCGCACGGATGCCCGGACGAACCGACGGACGATATCGTCACTGTAGTGCTTATAACCCAGAATGTTCTGTCCGCGGAGCAGCATCTGCAGCTTTGTGTCCGGCATCTGCTTCCGGAACTTCCGAAGGCGCTCCCAGGGGTCCTCGTCCAGATAGCGGAGGCAGACGTCAAAGGTCGCCCCTCCCCAGCATTCCACCGAGTAGAATCCTGCCCGGTCCATGGTTTCCAGTATCGGCTCAAACCGGTCATAGGGCATTCGTGTTGCCACCAGAGACTGGTTCGCATCCCGCAAAACGGTTTCCGTAAATTGTATCTTCATGGCTCCTCCTCAGATTTCAGGACGGATTTCGTTCTTCTTGGGGACATTATAGCATCAATATTAGGACATATCAAGATGTTACATACATTTCAGACAAAAAATCCGGCAGAGCAGTTATAGAGCCTGCTCTGCCGGATCACGTATTAATTTTTCAGCTCGGCCGTCAGTGCCGCCCGCAGCTTGTTTGGAGTGGTTCCCTCATATCGTTTGACTGTCCTGGAGAGAGTCAGCGTGGTCGTGAATCCTGTTTTTTCTGCGATCCCAGACAGGGTTTCCCCTGTGAGCAGCAGCTCCTTCGCCGCCTCCAGCCGTTTCTGCTGGATATAGTCCAGAAGCCGGATCCCGTACCGTTCCCGGAATGTCTTGGAACAGTAGGTGGATGAAAGCCCGAAATGATCCGCCACTGAGGATACACTCAGATTCGGATCCTGGAAATGCGAATCCACAAACGGCATTACCTCCCGTACCCACGGGGTGGAAGCAGATTCCCTCTTCTGGGCGGTGACAGCCTCCAGCTGGCAGAAGATATCATCCATGACCTCCACAATCTCTCCAAGGCTGGACGCAGCAGTCAGCCGGGGACCTGGATCGAGCAGGTTGACTGTATCATTTCCTACCACGGTGCGGATGTCATCCATCAGATACAGGAGGGTGTTCACGACCCCATATACCCGGAAGCGGACTGTGTCTATGGTGGGCTTGGCATCACCGAACTCTCCCTGGATCAGTTCGTGCAGCACCCGGTCGGCTCCGGGAAAGTCCGAAGCCCGGATGCAGCCCAGCAGACGGCTCTCCAGCTCCAGATAGGAGGTGTCGGAAGGCGTCATGTGAATGTGGGTCAGTTCCTCATAGGTGGTGATAGGCCGGTCCTCGTCCAGAAGCGCAAGGTATTCATATACGAGCTGCACATCCTGCATGGCTTTCGGCATGTCCAGAATGCTTTCATATACCCGGCTGACAGCAACGGTAACTGTGATGCCGAACTCCGCCTCCAGCACCTCCATAATGCGTTGGGTATCCGCAACAACATCCCGGAGTCTGGGTTCCGGCCGCTCCTCCAGATTCAGAATGCAGATCATCTTCCCCTGTATGGCAGCCCCCTGGACGGTGCCCGGAAGCCCGTCCTCCAGCATATTGCGCAGGATGAAATTGCTGTCCATCCTGTCCATCTGTCCGTCAGCAAACAGATCTCCCCATGCTTCGGGCCGGGCTGAAAGGATCAGGTAATACCGATGGGTAAAATCGATGCCTTTGCTGATGCCTGCCTGCAGCGCATCCTCCGTACTCTGGAAATATCCGCCTCCCAGAATCCGGCAGAAATACAGGTCTCGCCGTTCGCTTTCCGCTACGGCAAGTTCCCTCTTCATCTGCTCCAGTTCCTGACCGGACTGTCCTGCCACGGCACTCTCCTGCATGCTCATTCTATCACCTCCCGGGGTTGCTACTTCTATTATAACGAAAAATCCCACAGCTTGGCAAGGGGCAGACTGCTCCGTAAAAATGTTTGATTCTCGGGGATCCTTCTGTTAATATATTCCACACAGTCTTATGGAAAGAAGGTAGGCCAAATGGAGTTCAGCTGGCGAACACCGCCGGAGCCTGTAAGGCCCGAGCGGATTGCGCAAACCATTACTGCGGACATTGTGATTCTGGGTGGCGGTCAGGCCGGGACCTGCGCAGCCCGTGCCGCAGCGGAGCACGGCGCACAGGTCATCGTGCTGGAGAAAAATGCCGAACGGCGGCACCGCTACAACGGCGGTGGTCAGATCGGCCACATCAATTCCGCGTTCCTGAAGAGCCGCGGTGTGCCTGAAACTGATGTTGTAGAGTTCGTCAATGACTGGCAGCTCCGCAGCAACAACCGTGCAAACACCGGCCTGATCGTCCGGTATGCAAACAGCTGCGGCCGGTGCTTTGACTGGCTCATCGAGCCTCTGTCAGAGGAGGAAAAATCCAGAGTCGAGATCCGTCAGATGCCCCTGCAGGGCCCTGCCAAGGTCACGGTATCCGGAATCAGCACCTGGGTGGGCTGTGTCATGCTCCAGATCGACAATCAGAAAAAGGCGCTGGATTATGCCATGGCCAGGTCTCAGGAGCTGGGTGCCCGCTGGCTGTGGGAGACCACTGCGGAATATCTGGAGACAGAGAACGGCGCGGTCACGGGTCTGATCGCCCGGGGACCGGAGGGGAATCATTTCCGCATTCAGGCAAGACAGGGCGTACTTCTGGCTTCCGGCGACTTTTCCGGAAACCCCGATATGTGCCGGGACCTGTTGACCGAGACGGTCGACCTGCTGCCGGACAAGAAGTGGGGAACCCGTGGCTGCGACGGTCTGGGCATCCGTCTTGGCGTCTGGGCAGGCGGCAGGCTGGAGCCCCGGCCTTTGAGCGCCATGGGCGGAACATACTGCTATCCCGGCGGTTCTCCGCAGGATCCCATCGGCACCACCGCTGCCCTGTGGCTCAATTCCAAGGGCAGACGCTACTGCAATGAGGGCTTCGGTGACGTGGTGCTGTCCGGCATTCATGGAATGCGGCAGCCCGGGGACATGCTGGTAACTGTCTTCGACTCCTCCATATGGGAACAGATCAAAGCCCAGCCTCCCGGACACCTCTCAGTGGATTACGCCCACGATGAGGATGCCGGTGCTCTGCGCCGGTCCATTCAGAAGGCCACCGGCCAGCCTGTGGATCCGGATCCCCGGGCCATGATGGGGCCTCCTCCCGGCGAGATGGGCGGCCCCGGAGGCCCCGGAGGTCCCGGCGGTCCGGACGGCGATATGCCCGGACATGTGAATCTGGTGGCCGCTGACACGCTGGAGGAGCTGGCGGAAAAGCTCGGATATACGGGTGAGGCCGTGGCGGAAATGGTCCGGTCTGTCCGCCGCTACAACGAACTGTGCCATCAGAAACGGGATGAGGATTTTGCGAAGGATCCCAGCCTGCTCTTCCCTGTGGAAACACCGCCGTTTTTCGGGTATTCCAGCCGGAAGAAGGGCGGGAACATCATGGTCACCACCGGAGGTCTCCTGACAGACTCCGATCAGAACGTGGTGGACAGGGATTATGAGCCTATTGAGGGGCTCTATGCCACCGGCAACTGCTGCGGCGGAAGATTCGGACTGCAGTACTCCACCCCTGTGTCCGGTATTTCCATCTCCATCGCGCAGACCATGGGCATGCTGGCCGGCGAGCATCTGGCGCAGCTTCCCCGCCGCAGTTTCGCAGCGCAGGGATAACATCTCGGAATCGGCTGTCCGGCCAGAAAGAGAAGCGCTGTCCCGCAGCATCACGGGATAATAACGGAAAAAAGTCCTGGTGCCATACGGCTTCAGGACTTTTCCTTTTCTGCGGGATGTTATTTCTGCTCCGGTGCTTTATGCCGCAGAGCGGTCAGTCTGTGCTGTATTTTTGCATATGAGCCTTCACTGCGTTGAAGGTCTCATCGCTGATGTAGTGCTCAATGCGGCAGGCGTCTTCCGCCGCGGTCTCCTCGCTCACACCGAGCTTCGTCAGCAGCGTGGTGAGAACGGTATGGCGCTCATAGATATTCTTCGCCTTCTCCTCTCCGGCGGCGGTAAGCTTCAGGCCGCCCATCTCGTCCACCTGGAGCAGACCTTCCTTTTTGAGAAGACCGACACCCCGGCTGACAGACGGCTTGGAAAAGCCCATATGCTCCGCAACATCGATGCTGCGGACGAATGCCGACTGTTGGGACAACACATAGATCGTCTCCAGATACATCTCTCCGGATTCCTGCATTGCCACGGAAAACGCCTCCTTTCCTCTTTATCCGTAGCCTACCATACTTTCCCGGAAAAAGCAACCTCCAGAAAAGTACGCAAATCCTCTTGACAAATTAGCATGCGCTAACTATAATATGTGCGGTTAGGGAGCGCTAACCAATCTTTCAGCCCAGCGATTAGCCTGTGCTAATTACCGAAATAAGAGAGGGAGGAGAATCATGATGCCGCTCACTTATGCGGAAATCGGACAGTCTCAGATCATCAGACGGATCGGAGGCAGTTCGGAGGTCAAAAAGCACCTGGAGGATCTCGGCTTCTGTGTCGGCGGAGAGATCAGTGTGGTCAACACGCTTGGAGGCAACCTGATCGTGAACGTCAAGGAAAGCCGGGTTGCCGTCAGCAGAGAGCTGGCAAACAAGATCATGATCTGAAGGAGGAACCAGTATGAAAACACTCAGAGACGCCAGGATCGGGGAAACCGTTACGGTGGTCAAAATCCACGGAGAAGGCGCGGTCAAGCGCCGCATCATGGACATGGGCATCACCAAAAACGTGCAGATCTATGTCCGTAAAGTTGCACCCCTGGGGGATCCCGTGGAGCTGACCGTACGGGGCTACGAGCTGAGCCTGCGGAAGGCGGATGCCGAAATGATTGAAGTGAAATAATTTTTTCAGCTGCGGTTAGTCTACGCTAATCGCTCAAAGCGCAACTGCGCAGAAAGGAAGCTACGAAAATGTCATTGAGAATCGCCCTGGCGGGCAACCCGAACAGCGGCAAAACGACCCTGTTCAACGCACTGACCGGCGCGAACCAGTTCGTGGGCAACTGGCCCGGCGTCACGGTGGAGAAGAAGGAAGGCAAGCTTAAAAAGCACGATGACGTGACGATCACGGACCTGCCCGGCATCTACTCTCTCTCCCCCTACACTTTGGAAGAGGTTGTCGCCCGGAATTATCTGATCGGCGAGCGTCCCGACGCCATTCTGAATATCGTGGACGGCTCCAACCTGGAGCGCAATCTGTATCTGACAACCCAGCTGACGGAGCTTGGCATCCCGGTGGTCGTGGCCATCAACATGATGGACGTGGTCAGAAAGAACGGGGACAAGATCAATACCGCACAGCTCTCCAATCAGCTGGGCTGCAAAATCGTAGAGATCTCCGCCCTCAAGGGAACCGGGGTGCAGGAGGCTGCCGAAGCCGCAATTGACGCCGCAAAAGCCGGCAAAACCGTCCCGATGCACACCTTCTCAGGACCGGTGGAACACGCTCTGGCCCATATTGAGGAACACGCCGTTTCCAATCTTCCCGAGGAACAGCAGCGCTGGTATGCCGTCAAGCTCTTTGAGAGGGACAGCAAAGCTCTGGAGCAGCTCAATCTTTCAGAGGAAGTCAGGAAGGACGTGGAGGCACATATCGCCGATGTGGAGCGTGAACTGGATGACGATGCGGAGTCCATCATCACCAATGAGCGCTATGTATGGATAGGGACAATTGTCAAGACCACCTATAAAAAGAAGAACGCAGGACAGCTTTCGAACTCCGACAAGATCGACCGGATCGTCACCAACCGCTGGCTCGGCCTTCCGATCTTTGCTGTTGTCATGTTCCTGATCTACTGGATTGCCATGGTGGGTGTCGGCGCTCCCGCCACCGACTGGGCCAATGACGGTCTCTTCGGCGACGGCTGGCATCTGTTCGGCATCGGCTCCGGAGCCACGGAGGAGGCCGCAGAAGAATATGGAACCGCCGTCCATGCGCTGGACGCTTTCATGGAAGTGGACTGGGAGGACGAGGAGCTGGACACCGACGCCCTGCTGGGTGAGATGAAAGCCTTTGTTCCGGAAGAGGATTCCGCCGTACTGGTCGTGGAGGATGAGGAGACCCTGGAGGAGTCCGACCTGACCGTGTATTTTGACGCGATTCCCGAGGGTGCGGATGAGGATTCCACCAACGCCATGACCTTCCGTGATGCAGCTTCCTATTTCGAGGAAAACGGCTTTGAGGAGCCCGACCCCGCCGATTACGGTATATGGGTCCCCGGTATTCCCGTGCTGATCAGCAACCTGCTCGACGTACTGAATGTGTCCGAAGACGGTTGGGTCCGCGGCCTGATACTGGACGGCATCGTGGCCGGTGTCGGCGCCGTGCTTGGCTTCGTGCCCCAGATGCTGGTGCTCTTCTTCCTGCTGGCCTTTGTGGAGGCCTGCGGCTACATGACCCGGATCGC
>JAEEGL012452849.1_pt1 | contig 12855 bp, 10 predicted proteins | sample 9134231 | NCBI WGS metagenome assembly JAEEGL01 (sample SAMN16246548, study PRJNA631951) | gut metagenome | biome: gut microbiome; feature: rumen; material: fiber-attached | host: Bos | place: Iran: Karaj | collected 2018-10
ATCGATCCTTCGAAGGGCTCCCTTCTGAAATCGGTGCGAAGCCCGTAGCAGATCACCGGAATGCTCAGATCATCCACGATATGCACGAACAGTTCGATATCGGATTTTTTGCAGAACTGTGCCTCGTCCACGATCACGCAGTCATAAGCGCTGATCTCTTCATCGCTCATCTGCACGAGATCTTCCACAAAGGCGCACTCTTTTTCAAGCCCCATGCGGCTTTTGATCACCTTCTCGCCGTCGCGGTTATCGAGTCTCGGTTTCAAAAGAAGCGCTTTCTTGCCTCTCTCAAAATAGTTGTATTCCACCATCAGCGCGTTCGCGGTCTTCGAACTGCCCATGGCGCCGTGTCGAAAATAAAGTTTGGCCATGTCGGATCCTTTCCTTAATATAAAGTCATGTACAATTTATTAGCTGATTTTCAGGCAAAATTACATTTCCTCGCTCACTCATTATGTTCGCTCGGAAAGTATTTTCCCTGAAAATCATACTTTCTTACTGTTCCTCACTCGTTATGTTCGCCCGGAAAGCATTCCCCCTGAAAATCCTGCTTTCTTACTGTTCCTCACTCGTTATGTTCGCTCGGAAAGTATTTTCCCTGAAAATCCTGCTTTCTTACTGTTCCTCGCTCACTCGGAAATTTTCTTCCCTTCCTTCTTGCAGATCTTGTACAGTTCCTCGGCTGCCAGGCGGGTCTTGGCAACAACATCTTCTTCCGTCTTCGGGAAGCAGTAGTAAAGTGTGTCCCCGGTGCCGATGCAGATCATGTCTCCGAGTTCATACCAGTAATAGTCCGCATAAAGAGAATAGGAAGCAAGCGGGGACTGCGCATAATCCAGCTTCCCTTCGCAGCCGGTGAGGCGGAAGCCTTCCCGACCGTGAGTCAGTCTTCCCTCTCCGACGCGGTATACCGCCTCATAGTCCACCATCATGATGATGTCCACGGGGATATCAAGCCGGTAAGTTCCTTCTTCCAGCTCGTTTCTGACACATTCCCTCTCCCACCGGTACCAGTCCGGGATATGGGTAAAATCATTCTTTGCGGGAAGCATCGAGGCTCCGGTCTGCTTCAGGGATCCTTCTTCCGTCAGTTCCCACTTCGCATGGCAGTGCGCACAGCTGATCAAAATGCCCTTCCCCTTCATATCGCCTTCCGTATGGCAGGCCGCGCATTTATAGAGGACACGGTTCAGACCGTCGGCGCGGAATTTCTCATTGATCCGGATCCCGTTTTCCTGCTGCCACCTGAAATTGTCAAAATCGAACTGGCTGGCAAGTACTTTATTGATCTCAACCGGGCTCAGTTCTTTGATCCGATCCGGACTTAAGACGAGCTGCATCGTGGCGTGCACATCCACTTTTCTCTTCTGCAGGCCGTTGTACAGCGGATCGTAGGCAAAGGCTCCGTAGGTACGGATCATCACCACGGGCACATTCAGGACCTTGATGCACTTGCCGAGGCTTTTCGGAAGCGGTGTCGCGCAGCCGTCGAAACTGTAGCTGGCTTCGGGATACATCAGCACCGAACTCTTCAGTGTCCTCAAGGCATAGAGCATATCCTTCACGAGTCTTGCATCCGTCACGAACTTCTGTGTCGGAATGCAGCCGAGCTTTCTCATCAGGCCGTATTTTCCGACAAACCCGTCAGATGTACATATGATATGGAAAGAATGCGGATACAAAAGCGTGGATGCGATCTCAAGATCCAGAAAACTCGAATGATTCATCAGGACCAGACATGGGGTTCCTTCCACTTCGTCCATGCCGATCTTTTCACAGGTAAAATGGACTTTTTTCAGCTCCGGCGCCGACAGGGTCTTCATCAGGGATCTTAAGATCTTGCTCTGCTTTGCGGGTCTTCTGTGGCGCGGTCTCTTTTTGGTGAGCAGGCGGTCATACGCTGCTTCTTTGACTTTGATTTTCATGCCTGTATTGTATCACAGGTACCGATTGTAAATCTATCCGAATTCCCATATAATTGTTGATAGAATCAAAAGCAATGCACCAGCCTTTGTTATCTTCCCGGGGGTTTTCATGAATATTTTCGATATCATCGGGCCCGTGATGATCGGACCGAGTTCTTCCCATACCGCAGGCGCCTGCCGGATCGGGTATGTTGCGAGAAAACTGCTGCCTTCGAAACCCGTTATGGCCGAGGTCACTTTTGCGGGCAGTTTCGCCAAAACATACCGGGGACACGGCACCGATAAAGCGGTCATCGCCGGGATCCTCGGGATGCTCCCCGATGATCTGAAACTCCCCGACAGTCTGAAGATCGCAAAGGAGGAAGGCCTTGCTTTTTCCTTTTCCACCGCAGAACTGCCCAAAAGCCATCCCAATACTGCGATCATCCGCCTCATCGGCGAAGATGGGAAGGAAGTGGAAATTGAGGGTGCCAGCATCGGCGGCGGCAACATTCTGATCACCAAGCTGAACGGAATGACTTCCGTGTTTACCGGCGAACACAATACCGTGATCGTGGCGCACACGGACGCGCCGGGCGTGATCGCTGACGTGGCAAGCGCTTTTGCAATGTTCGAGGTCAACATCGGGAATTTCCGTCTGGCCAGACCGCACAAGGGGCAGCTCGCCATCATGACGATCGAGATCGACGGCGAAGCCACAACGCAGATCCTCGAACTTCTGAAACGCCAGCCCAATGTCACACAGGTCGTCTATCTGAAAGCACACTGAATGAGAAAGCGGGAAATCATGCAGATAACCTATGAATCTATACAGGAACTGATCAACCTGGCAAACGAACAGCATATCCGCCTGTCGGATCTGATCCTTTCCGATCAGGCTTCTTCCATGGAGACTTCGCCTGATGAGATCTTAAAGCGCATGGATGCACAGCTTACCGTGATGGAGGAATCCGCCGCAGAAGGCAGAAAGAAAGATATCCGCTCTTCGAGCACGCTCGCCGGCGGCAATGCCTATCTCATGGATACTTATGCAAAATGCGGCAGTCCGCTGTCGGGTGATTTTTGCGCCTATGCGATCACAACTGCCATCGCTGTGGCGGAATGCAACGCGGCCATGGGCCGGATCGTCGCAGCGCCGACCGCCGGAAGCTGCGGGATCCTTCCTGCAGCAGTCCTGACTATGATAGAGAAGCGCGGCATTTCAAGACTGGATGCCTGCATGGCACTGATCACGGCCGGCGGGGTCGGTATGGTCATCGCTAACGTCGCAAGCATTGCAGGCGCAACCGGCGGCTGTCAGGCAGAGTGCGGTTCTGCTTCGGCTATGGCTGCAGCCGCTCTGGTGGAACTGAGTGGCGGAACGCCGGAAATGGCAGGACACGCCATGGCGATCTCGATCAAAAACCAGCTCGGCCTGGTCTGCGACCCTGTTGCAGGTCTTGTGGAAGTTCCCTGTATCAAGCGCAATGCCGGCAGCATCATGTGTGCGATCACAGCAGCCGACCTGGCCTTGTCCGGTGTCAAAAGCGTGATCCCTGTCGACGAGGTCCTGCAGGCCATGAACGAAGTCGGCTCCACGCTTCCCTGCGCGCTCAGGGAAACTGCGCAGGGCGGGCTCGCGACCACGCCGACGGGCTTAAAACTTGCCGAAGCGATCCTCGGCGCATAAACGAAGCATAACTGTTTAAAAGGAGAAAACCCCTGCCAAACGGCAGGGGTTTATTTCAGGGTTATTGTCAAACTTATGCATTACTGTTTTTCCTGTCATGATGCAGGATCCCTTCCGAAGAGACTGCGTACCCCGGCAGGATATAAGGTCATACCGTGGACAGATCCCACTCTTCGTAGATCTTGGGCACATCTGAGATCAGGCGCTTCGTGTATTCTGCCTGCGGATGGATGATCACGGTTTCCGCTTCTCCGGATTCCACGAATTTGCCGTGCTCCATGATATAAACCTTATCGGAGATCTTATAGGCAAGACCGATGTCATGCGTGATGAAGATGACCGTCATGTTGATCTCGTCGCGAAGCTTTGTCAGCATGTCTAAGATCGTCGATCTTGAGCAGGCATCGATCATCGAAGTCGGCTCGTCTGCAAGCAGGATCTTGGGTTTTAACAGGAAGATCCTGGCGATCATCAGACGCTGCTGCTGTCCGCCGGACAATTCGAACGGATACTTGTTGGTCAGTTCCTCAAACTTTAAGTTCACGAAACTGCAGGCTTCCGTCATCATCTCGATCTTCTGCTTCATGGGGAGGTCTTTGCAGCCTCTCATATTCAGGCAGTCCAGAAGCACATCGTCGATCTTGTGGAACATATTATAGGAAGCAAACGGATCCTGAAAGATCGCCTGAATGTTCTTCCAGTACTCTTTTTTCTTGCGGGAGCCCTTGATGTCTCTTGGCGCACCCTGATAATAGATCTCGCCTTCCGTTACCGCGATCAGGCCGAGCAGCATCTTGGAAAGTGTGGTTTTTCCGGATCCCGACTCCCCGACGATCGTAACGATCTCGCCTTCCTTAAAGTCAAAATCCACATGGTCCACGGCCACCGTTTTCTTGCTTCCGGAACCGAAGATCTTTGTGACGCCGACGCCTCTCAGGCAGGATTTTCTTTCTTCATTATTGTTGCTCACTCTCATACACCTCCCTGATCTTACGTACGGACATCAGGCACCTGTACTGTCTGCCTTCGCCGAAATCCTTGGTCTCGATGGACATTGCCGAGCAGGTGGGCGTTGCATATTTGCAGCGCGGTGCGAAACGGCAGCCCTTCGGCGGATTCTTCAAGTTCGGCGGCGTTCCCGGGATCGCCGTTAAGACTTTGTCCCTGGTGCCTTCTTCCGGTACGATGATGGATCCCATCAGGCCCTTGGAATACGGGTGGATCGGATCGAATACCATCTCTTTTGCGGTGCCGCGTTCCACGATCTGGCCTGCATACATGACCATGATGTCATCGGTCACGTTATACAGAAGCGGCAGTTCATGCGTGATAAAGATCATGGACTTGATCATGCCGGATTCCATCATGTCTCTTAACATCTTGATGACCATCTTCTGGCTGGTAACGTCAAGTGCGGAACTCGGCTCATCCGCGATCAGAACCTTGGGGGAAAGGATCGTGGAAATTGCAATGACCACACGCTGTTTCATACCGCCGGACAGTTCCACCGCATGTTTTTCCAAAGCTTCTTTGGGCAGTCCGAGCAGTTCAAAGCGCTTGTAAGCCATGTCATGGATATCGCTTTTTGGCATTTTCGGATCATGCGCATGGATGACATCTTCCACAAATCTCATGATCTTCTGTGTCGGATTCAGCGCATTCATGGCCGCCTGCGGAATGTAGGCGATCTCCGTCCCGAGAATGTTCTTTCTGACATCATCCGGTTTCATGCCGGAAATGTTTTTACCATCCACGATGATGTCTCCGCTCATGTAATGCAGCGGCGGGAAATAATAACCCATCAGTGAAAGCGCAAGCGTTGATTTGCCGCAGCCCGATTCCCCTGCGATCCCCAGACTCTTTCCTTCCTCGATCGAAAGGGATACATGGTCAACCGCATAGACATCTTCGTGAAAGCGGGTAATATATTTCGTGGTCAGATCCCTGACCTCCAACATTTTTTTCGCCATCTCTTATCCTCCTTCTCAATCTCTCAGGGTCGGGTTGAACACCTGATCCATACCTGTGTTCATCAGGTTCAGGGAGAACGAGATGAGTGTGATCGTTAAGATGACCGGGAAGTACGCCCACCAGTAACCGTTGGTATGCGCCGCATAAAGCATTGCCCAGTTCATCATCAGACCCAGTGTCGGGGTTGTCGTCGTCTTGGGTCCCAGTCCGAGCAGCGATAACTGTGCTTCCGAAAGGATACCGGAAGATACCTGCAGGATAAAGGCCATCACCACATAGGATGCGATGTAAGGCAGGATATCCGTCAGGACGATCTTTGCAAGGCTGTGTCCCGAGAGTTTGGACAGATTTACATGGTCACGGTTTCGAAGTGAGATGACCTGCGAACGGACGGAACGCGCTGTCCATGTCCAGGAGGTCAATCCGATAACAATCGCGACCACGGTGGCGCCCCTTTGTTCCTGACCGATCGAATAGGAGATCAGGATCAGCAGTACAAAACTCGGGATGACCGTGAAGACATTGGTCACGAACATGATAATATCATCGGCGATCCCGCCAAGATAACCTGCCAAAAGACCGAACAGAAGACCGATGAAAGTCGCCACGGCACCTGCAACAAGACCGATCAGGATCGAGGTTCCGCAGGCACTTACCAGTTCCTTCAGCACATCGCGTCCGAAGTTGTCGGTTCCAAGCGGCAGTGTTTTCGTATTTGTGACCGCGTTAATATTCACATAATCGGTTCCGCCGACCAGTTTCAGTTTCTTCTCTTCATTGGTGGCCGGATCTACATCATAGATGGCGCGCTCTTCTTTTCCGATCTTCTCCAGACGGTTGTTTAAAGTCTTGTAATTGCGCCATTTTGCATTGGTAACCCCTTTGGGCTTACTATTTTCATCAAAATTATTGTTCCAAAGTTCCAAAATGGTATCCACATCATCCATCTGCACGTTGCTGACATCCACACCGATCTTTTCCATGAATTCGATCATGGAAACACGGTCTTCCATGCTGACGATGGATGTTAATCTCTTTTCCTCCGCGTCGCTTAATTTCAGGGTCTCTGTCTTGGTGTCCAGGGCATCATACAGAGAGAAGTATGTGCCGGGCTTTGCAAATGTGCCGACGCCGATCATTTCCAGCGGATTCCCCGGATTGATCAGGGGATAGATCAGCATGGTCAGAAGGATCAGCACAAAGATTCCCGCGCCTACAACGAATTTGGAGGAATGCATCAATTGTCTGAGTGTGTTTTTCATCCCGATTCCTCCTTATGCATCAAACTGAGCGGCTTTCACACGCGGATCGATGAAGCCGTAGATAATATCCAACAGGAAAGTCACGATCAGTACCATAATGGTAATGATCAGTGTCGTTGCGGAAATCAGCGGGTAATCCGCCGCCGTTACCGCTGAATACATCGTGCTCCCGAGTCCCGGATAAGAGAAAATGATCTCTGCGACCAGGGCGCCGCCGATCATCGTACCGATGGAAAGCGCAAGACCCGTGATCTGCGGAAGCATCGCATTGCGGAATACATAGCCGACGATCTTGCGGTCTTTCACGCCAAGGAAGCGGGCATATTTCACGTAATCCGCATTTAATTCATAGATAGACATGGAACGCATACCGATCGCCTGTCCGCCGATCGAAATGATGACGATCGACCAGAACGGCAGCTGATAATGCGTGATCACGGACCGGATAAAGGCCCATGAGAAGTTCGGGATCTGGTCAAACGCATAACCGCCGGCCACCGGTGCGATCTTCCATTTGATCGCAAACAATACCAGCAGTGTCACAGCCATACCAAAGGCCGGAACGTTACTTAAAAAGATCGTGACCGGGAGCAGGATCTTGTCCCATCCTTTTCTTAAGTAGGCGGCCAGCGCCCCCAGCACATTTCCGAGGATCCATCCGACTAGGATCGCCGGCAACTGCAGACAGACTGTCCACCAGATCGCACTGGAAATGATGTTGCTGACTTTTCTGGGGTACTGTGAGAACGATGTTCCGAAGTCCCCCCTGAACATATTTTTGATGAACAGCAGATACTGCTGCCACATCGGTTTATTGGTTCCGAATTCCTCCGCATATCTGTCGTAGATCTTCTGTACGGCCTTCGCATCGGCATTACCGGCTGCCAGTTTTCCCGTGATCGCGGATACAGGATCCGCAGGCATGAGCCTTGGCAGGATAAAGTTCAATGTGACAGCCACGACAAAGGTGATCAGGAACCATACTAATTTCTTGGTGAAATATTTACGATAACCCTGCATGACTTCTCCTTACAAAAACAGTTAAGATAAAACACGAACATTTTCTGAGATGATTTTTTGAAAAAGGCGGCCATGCATCGACCAGTCGAAGCATGGCCACCTTAGGTGTTACACTACTTTACGATATGTATTTCAGATTATTCTACCAATTCCAGACCGTACAGTGCTGCAATACCATAACCATCCGTACAATCCAAAGGAGGAATGTTACGTCCGTCATCAGCAGACGGGAAGTTCGTCCATACGGACTCGTTTACAGCGTGGAATACAGAAGGTCTGTACATTAATGAGAAGGAAGGAACCTCTGTTAAGTAGATCTTGGTCAGCTCGGTGTAAAGTTCCTTAACTTCATTTGCGTCAGTCGTAAGCGGGATCTGTTTGATCAGCTTATCAGCTTCGTCGTTCTTGTACTGTCCCCAGTTACCGGACCAGTTGTTCTCAACGCCTACATATTCAGAGCCGAGGAACTGATTTACACGGTGCCAAGGGTTGGACGGGGAAGCTGCTTCCGGAGACCACATGAAGATTGCATATTCGGTCTGGGAAGGATCAACGAATACTGTCTGGTAAATATCCCATTCAGGATACAGGGTTGTGATCTCAACACCGATCTTCTCACCTGCAGCCGCAACGATTTCCATTGCTGCCTGCCAGTCTGTCCAACCGTTCGGGCAAACTGCGTTCAGGGAGATCTTTTCGCCGTTGTACTCACGATATCCGTCACCGTCGGAATCCTTCAGGCCTGCTTCGTCCAGAAGTGCGATCGCGCCGTCGATGTCATTGCCTGCCCACTGCAGATCCTTGACTGCGTCATGATCATAGAGAGCCTGCTCACCGTCTGTCGGGTTCATCAGAGATCTGGGAACATCCGAGAAGGAAGGAGACTGGTTCGTCATTGCGTTTGCAATGATGCTGTCATAATCAACTGCCATTGCGATCGCTTTACGAAGTGCTGCATTGTCAGCAAGAACAGGCATGTTCATGTTGTACCATGCGGTCGGCATCGTTAAGCATACGCCGTAAGGAGCATCTTCATAATAGGTAGAGATCGGAAGACCGTCTTTCTCCCACAGATCCTGTACGTTGGAGATGAACTGCTGGCAAACATCAACTTCACCTGCCTGCAGAGCAGCCTGTCCTGCCGGGTTATCAGCATAGATCGTGTGAGCGATATATTTCGGAACCGGAAGGGATCCCCACATGGAAGCATCCTGTCCCCAGTAATTGTCATCGCGTACCAGAACGACTTTCTGATCATCAGCAAAGTACTTTGTGTAAGGGCCGGACCAAACGATGTCTTCGCCCGGATCGTTTAAGATCGCATTTGCATCGCCGCCGCAACGCTCATATAACGTATCGATCCATGCAGCCTGTGCGATCGGAGTACCTGTTAAGAAGTCAATCACGAACAGCGGGTTCACCGGCTTGCCGTCATCTGTCAGAGCGGAGTAGATGGTAATGTTCTTGCCATCAGCTTCGATCTTGTCGATGTAAGCGCCGTATGTGGAACCTGTTCCGTTACCGATCTCAACGCCGATATCGAATGTGCGGACAACGTCTGCGCCCGTTACATCGGTTCCGTCAGACCACTTAGCAGCGTCCTTGATCTTAACGGACAGCTCTGTCTGGTCATCATTCCATTTGTAATCACCGTCTGCCAGCAGAGGCATGCACTTACCGGAAAGGGGATCATACATATAAAGTGTTTCGAACATCAGTGTACGATAACCGGATGCACCGCCGGCGATCGCCATGGAGTTGTTCTGGTTTACACCGATCACGTTCCAGCTGTTAACAACACCCCACTGCTGGCCTGCGAAATACAGTGTCTCGTTACGGGGAAGTTCTCCCTCTGCCGTTGTTTCTTCTGCAGCAGGAGCTTCTTCTTCTGCCGGAGCTGCTTCTTCTGCAGCGGGTTCTTCTGTCGCTGCGGGTTCTGCTGCGGGTGCAGCTGCTTCCTGCGCGCCACAACCTGCCAGCAGGCTTGCGGTCATTGCGGAAACTGCAACGATAGAAATGAGTTTTTTGATCAGATTGTTCTTCATTCCTTCTTTTTCCTCCCATAAAAATGATTGATTGATAGAAAATGTTCACAATTCGTTGCCGAATCGATGAGAGTATGCTACCATAGGGCTATGCTATTTTATATCATATTTCCCCGATTGATATAATTTTTTCCTTCTCTTTTGATATGAATTGTGCTTTTTTCTTGTTTTGCATGAATATTTACTTTTTGTTTTGTGCATTTTGACCCGAATTATGTCGACATCCTGATCCGGTTTTTCGTAAATTTACTTAAACGTTTTCGTAAACCCTCCGGGGTGATTTTTACAAGAGTTCCTAATTCTTGCTATTGGACAAAGTAACATTTTGTGCTGAATGTGACACAACCGTATGCGGGCTGAAATAATCCGAAAGGAGCAACGGCCATGAAATTATCGGAAAGCGGCAGGTCCGGCGAGATCCTGAATAACTATTATCAGAATACGCGGATGCCGGTCTGGGTTTATGACAAAAATCTGAAGCTCAAATTTACGAATTTTACCAGCGCAGCGCTCCTGCATCTGATGGATGCGGTGGAGCCCGTTGCGGCCAAATACAGGGACGATGCCAATTACACGGATTTTATGAAGCTTTACGGAAATGAAAATGAAGTGTATTTATGTTTTCAGGTATCTTCGGACAGGCGTCATTCCAATATCGTCGTCATCGGGCCGGGGCTTCTGACTTATCCGACCGAGGATGCCTGGGCGGAACTGACCTTCCACAGGCACATCTGGTCAAGCCGACGGGAGGAAGCGCTGCAGCTGATCCCCGTTCTGACGCTTGAAGCCTTCCTTTCCAACAGCCGCTTCATCATGCAAAGCTGCGGGATCTACCATCTGGATCCGATGCAGATCGCGGATACGCTTCCCAGGACCAACTATTATTTTACCGAATCCGCAAAGCCGGATTTCCTTGCCGGGGAACTGCAGGCCGGATTCTACTCTGTGAAACAGGCGCATGAGACCGAACGCGCTTTGGCATACAACATCCGCAAAGGGCTCGTTGATGCCGTGGATGCGATCCTGATCCAGCAGGACCGCATGGTCCTGCTTCTTCCGGCGGAATCCCACAAGGATAATCTCATCTATGCGATCGCGCTCTTATCTATAGGAAGAAACGCCGCCATCACGGGCGGGATGCGCGCGGAAGCCGCCTATGCGCTCTTTCATTCCTATTCGATCCAGCTACAGTCCTGCCATCAGAGCCAGGAATTCTACAGGCTGACCCACAACGCGCTCTGTGCGTTTGCGGAAGGCGTGCAAAGCGTATCCGTTCAGGTTCTTTCCGTTTATTCCGATACCGTAAGAAACTGTATCCATGAGATCAATGCAAGGCTCCCGGGCAAGATCACGGTTGAAGAGCTGGCGGAGGCCGTACATCTGACGCCGAAGTATCTCTCGGCACTCTTCTGTAAAGAAACCGGGGAAACGCTGACGCAGTATTCCAACAAGCTCAGGATCAGCCGGGCCAAGCACATGCTCGAGGCCACGGATCTGTCCTATTTGGAGATCAGCGACACGCTGGAATTCTGTTCCCAGAGCCACTTTACCTCGACTTTCAAAAAAATAGTCGGTATTACGCCACGCGAATACCGACTCAAGAATCACCACGCTTCGTGATGGTTTTTAATTTTGTCCGTAATAAGCATTTGCCCCGTGCTTGCGGTAATAATGCTTATCCTGCAGTTCCTGCGGCGCAGGCTTCACATCGGGGTTGATCAGCTCACATCTGGTCGCCATCTTGGCAACCTCTTCCAAAACTACGGCATTGTGAACCGCATCATGCGCGTCTTTTCCCCAAGTGAACGGGCCGTGATTTTTACAGAGCACGGCAGGCATCGCCAGGATGTCCTGCACGTTGGCTTTGAAAAAGTCCACGATCAGGATGCCGGTGTTCTTCTCATAGCCTGCATCGATCTCTTCCTTTGTCAGGTTTCTGACACAGGGGATCTCTCCGTACATATAGTCGGCGTGCGTGGTCCCGTAGCAGGGAATCCCTCTTCCCGCCTGCGCCCAGCTGGTCGCCCAGGGAGAATGTGTGTGCACAACGCCCCCGATCTCGCCAAAAGCCTTATACAATTCCACATGTGTGGCCGTGTCGGAAGACGGTTTGTATTTTCCTTCCACCACCTCCCCGTCAAGATTTACGATGACCATGTCATCCGGCGTCAGTCTGTCATATTCCACACCGCTCGGTTTGATCGCAAACAGGCCGCTTTCCCGGTCGATCCCGCTGACATTTCCCCAGGTAAAAGTCACCAGACCGTACTTCGGCAACAGCATGTTTGCTTCATAGACTTCCTTTTTTAACTGTTCAAGCATCTTTCTTCTCCTGTTTGATAAAGGGAGGCTCAAAAGAGCCCCCCTCATGATTTTCATATGATCCGAAAAGCTTATGCAAACGGATTCTCGCTCGGATAACGAACGCCTGCCGGCTGGTTGTAGCCGATCTCGTCAAGCGCAACGCCGATGTACTTGAATACTTCGAACAGAGCCTTGCCGAAGTGGCCGAATGCAACTGCGCCGTGATGCGGGAAGTTCTTCTCGATCAGTGCGTGGCGGTAGAAGCGTCCCATCTCAGGGATCGCAAATACGCCGATGCCGCCGAAGGATCTGGTCGGAACATCGAGGACTTCACCCTCTGCAACATATGCGCGAAGGATGTTGTCGGCTGTGGACTGCAGACGGTAGAATGTGATCTTGCCCGGAGCAATGTCGCCTTCGAGCGTGCCGTTCGTAACCTCTACAGGCAGAGAACGTGCCATGATCGCCTGATATTCCATGGAGGCTTTCTTCAGCTTCTTGGAGCAGGTGTTGCCGCAGTGGCCGAATGCAACTGCGCCGTGATGCGGGAAGTTCTTCTCGATCAGTGCGTGGCGGTAGACGCGTCCCATCTCAGGGATAGCAAATACGCCGATGCCGCCGAAGGATCTGGTCGGAACATCGAGGACTTCACCCTCTGC
>JAEEGL013244317.1_pt1 | contig 12855 bp, 7 predicted proteins | sample 9134231 | NCBI WGS metagenome assembly JAEEGL01 (sample SAMN16246548, study PRJNA631951) | gut metagenome | biome: gut microbiome; feature: rumen; material: fiber-attached | host: Bos | place: Iran: Karaj | collected 2018-10
CGTTTGCGCAAATTCGTCGGAATACTTCCCCGCATTATATTCGATCCGAAGGGACAGGCCGGCATCCGTTGCCATCAGGTCAACAGAAAGCGGTGTGTCGTCCAGGGCGCTTTCCAGCACTTCCTGCCGGCATGGAAAGCCACAAAGGGACGGGATATCACGGAACCGACCGTGCCAGGCAAACATGGGCGCCTGCTCCATCGGGCAGATCCGGTTCAGATCCGCATAGGAAAAAGTGCTGTTTTCCCTGCTTTCCCGGATCGTTTCCGTCAGGTCTGAAAGGAAATCCGTTGTCCGGGTATCCCTGTTCCAGACAGCGTACACCGGCAGCGTTTTGACGAACATACCGAATGATCCGGCCAGTTCTTCGTTCCTTCCGTTCCAGATTGTGGAAAACAAGGCTTCCTGCCGGTTTGTATAGATTCCCATCGTAATGGCGAAAGCCCCGGACGTCAGGGCGGATGTGCTGTAACCCTTCCCGTGGCAGAACGCAGTAATCTCTTTTTCCTGAACCGGCAGAAGACGAGTGAAGGCTTTGAAATCATCCTTTTTTCCACGGTCCGGCAAGGGCATGCTTTCGGCGTCAATTCCACTGAAATGCCTTTCATACCATTCCCTGGCCTTTTGATACGTCCCGCTCTGCCGTTCCTCTGTCTCGGCGACAGCGGCGTCAAGTACCGTTTTCTGTTCAGTGCGGAGCTCACTTCCGGCATACGCTGTCGAGATCGCATCGGCCAGGATCTGCATCGCTCTGCCGTCAAAGAGAATATGGTGTGCAGACTGGAAAAGGTATTTTGCCCGTTTCGTCCGCACCACATGAAAGCAGATCAGTCTGCTGTCAAACAATTCCATGGGCTGGCTGACCAGGACCGCCTTTTCTCGTTCCCACTCATCCTCCGACAGGTTTTCCACCTGCTGGCGGTAAGGATCTTCCTTATCGGGAATATACTGAACCGGCTTTCCGTCCTGCTTCCGAATGCGGGTATTCAGGGAAGGATAAAAGGCCATCACCCTGTCAATGGCGGTAGCAAGCCGGTCCGGATCAACGGCGTCATCAAGGGTATACAGCCAGTGCTGATTGTATGCTGTTCCGCGAAGACGCCTGCACTGAAGATAGATGCCCAGCTGGGACTGCAGCAGGGGTACTGTTCTCATATGCTTCATCCGTTAACCCTCCAGGTTTTGTTTATCAGGCATCATAAAGGTGATGGTCGTCTGGTTGAGCGCCAGGACAAGGCTGTAATCGATCCGGCCTGCCACGGACCGGAGCACCATGATCCCGTCGCCGCGCGAATCCGGGTCGTCCCGCTCCGGCGACACGTATTCCACCGGGTTGAACGGAATACCGTTGTCGCGTAGTGCCAGCACCAGTTCATTTCCGTTCTCCAGGACTCTCACATCCATGTCGACCGGTTTCCTGTTCATCCGTGCCAGGTTGACCGCGGTTTCCTCCAGGACAATGCCGGCTTTTTCAGCCGGGACCGGATCCACGCCTTTTTCCGTCAGGATGCCGATCACATCCGCGGAAATCCCCGCCGCGTCCTCCCGCGTTGCCTTGATGGAAGCGTCGTACAAAAGCTCGCTCCCGTTCTTTTCGATCAGATAGAAATCCGTCAGTTTCCCTCCTGATTTTGCGCAGACGCGTTTTACATAAAGCCAGGTGACCGTCAGACCCGCGATCTCAGCGAAGATCAGGCCAAGCCAGACACCCGTCAACCCGAAAGCGCGGGAGAAGAGCCATACACCGGGGATCACGGCCAGCAGGCCTTCCGTCCATGCAAGGATTCCGGCTGCCTTCGTCTGCGAAACGGTCGTGTAGTAGTAGATCACCAGGAAAGTAATGGCTGTACCGATCAGGCTCACGGAATAGAGCCGCACGTCGTTCACCGACCGGGCGGCAAGGTCCTGCGTAAGGCCTGCGACAGCAAGGATTACATGGGGGAAGATCATTGCAAAGAGCACAGATATCCCGACGATCGCCAGCAGGATTCGGCTCACATAGCGCATCAGCATCCGGATGGAACGGTAGTCCTTTTCACCGAAGAGAACCCCGACCAACGGCAGCACGGACTGGTTGATACCGCCGGAGAACATGGACAGGAGCGTCAGGAACAAAAGGCACGCTGCCAGTACCTCCGTGCCCTCCGATCCACCGACCTCCCCGGTGATCCGCATCAGGAACCACACCCGGACCGCGACCAGCGCGAAACCGGAAGCCGTGGCCACACCGGATTTTACGATCCGGCCGATTCCTCTGAATACCGTCTTCAGGCCGGAGGACATGACGCTGACCAGCCTGAAGGTTCTTTTTTTCAAGGCGAAATACCGCCAGAGCATAAAGCCCAGGCCCGCGATATCGCTGAACACGGTTGCCATGGCGGCGCCTTCGATCCCGAGACCGAGAAAACGGATCAGCACATAGTCAAGAAGAATGTTCGACAACTGCTGGATCGAGACGGCCGCTGTGGACAGCTTTTCCATCCCGTCGGCGCAGACCAGGTCAGCCATGAGCATCAGCAGCATGCAGATTGGGAATCGCCAGGCCAGGATATGAAGATATGCGTAAACGCTTTCCCATAATTCCGGCACGGGAGTCAGCAGCCGGACGACGCCCCAGGCCGCAGGCAGGAGCACCGCGCTGATCGCAAGCCCGATCCCGATGGTCACATAAAACGCAATGCTGAAAGCACGGTTGGCCTCGTCCCGCTTTCCGTTTCCCGCGGCGACGGCAATCAGCCCGACAGATCCGGTGGAGATCAGGACCGTCAGCGCGGAAGCGAACTGGGTCAGCGGCTGACAGGCGCTTGCGCTGGCCATGGCAGCCGAATTGATCAGCTGTCCCATGATGATCCCGTCAAAAAACACGCCCATCTGCGTAGCCATTGCGGCCAGCAGTGCCGGTACAAAGAACGCCCGGAAACGTTTGTTGACCAACGCGCTGGATTTCGTGTATCGCTTGATCCTTCCTGCGTCCATGTTTTTCCTCCGGAAAGATTTATATTGCGGCAGCCTGCGTTTTCATCCCGCAAACAGTTCTGAACAGTCGGAAGCGTTGATTCCCCTGCGCTTCCGGCGTTCCTGAAGATCCAGGTGGCCCGATGTTACTGATGACTTTTCCCCGCCGTTCCTCAGGGTTCGTCAAAATGTTCTATCTTCCGGATCCGGTCCGCCTGCTCGATAATCTTTTCCTTCCAGTCATCATCCTGGCCACTCAGCTGGTAAGCCCGGAAACCGTACTGACCGGCAGCGGTACAAATGACCTCCTCATCATCGATATGCAGGGATATCCGGTAACGGCTCGGAAGCTTCTGAGGCAGGATCTGCCGGCTGTTCCGCTGAACCTCCTTCATGTGGCGGGTTCCGTTGACAATGCCGTCCAGGCGGACGCCGTAACAGCGGAACAGTCGGCGGATATAGCCTTCCGATCGGAAAGAGGACGTGTAGACCCAGACTTCATATCCCTGGATCTGGAGCTCCCAAATCAGTTCCGGGGTGCCGAGACGAAGCCGTTCGCGATATATGTTCCGCAGTGGAAAAGGAAGCGGCGGCTCCGTTTTATGCGTTGCCGGCGAAACAAACAGCACTTCGTCCAGGTCAAAGGATACCCGCATTTTGCGGTCCTGATTGGAACTGCTCATTTTTCCTCCCCGTCATGCCAGGCGATCATCTTATAAAACCGCTTTAATCAGCTTTTTCAGTGCGTTAATCATAAGCCAAGGAACATTCAAAATGATCTTCCAGGGCATTACTTAATGCTTTCTGGTTCTTCCTAACCTGCCGGCCGGCTTGCTTCACGCTGACTGCATTCAGTATACCATTGATCCTTGCTTTTATCCAGTTGTTTTTCAATGAATCCGGCCATCTTACGGCACTTTGCGCATTGTCGCGGCCCACTATCATTTTTCCTGAAGTATTAAAGCGTGATGTCACCGAAGAGCTGGCAGGAGAACTGAACCTGCGCCGTTCACAGTTGACATTCAGTATCTCTCCTGATAGCATTCATCCGGTGTTTGGAAACATGAAATATCAAAGAAGACTGACTGCCGCTGAACGGCAGTCAATCCTTCATATGTTTATTACCCGATTGCCTTCTGATAAGTTTGTCTGCACTCCCCGCCGGATCCGTTCAGGGAAGCTTCGGACGGGATTTCCGGTCGTTCGGCTCCTTGGATCCGCTGATTGCCTTGTCCCTGATCCCTCCGGACAGGTCGATCTTCTCCAGGCCTTCGGTGGGGATCTCCACCGTCTCGCCGCCTTTGACGTCCAGGGCTAGTGCTTTCACGAAATCCAACGGGCTCTTGCAGTTCTTCAGCGCGTCCATCAGCTCGGCAACCAGGTCGCTCTGGAGCAGTTCGGCCCCTGTTTTCCGGATACCCGGTTCCCCTTCAGGCTCGGTCGCGTTGTCGAGGATTTTGCTCAGGTCAAACCAGTGGCCATTTACGAATACCACGATCTTCATCTGTTCGATCATGGCGCCGCCGGAATCCGCGGACAGATAGGTCAGAAGCGGGAAAGTCAGTCCCGGTTTGCTCATGATCCGGATGAAATGGCCATCCGCGCCGGCATTGCCCATATCGGAGTAGAAGAATTCCTTTGCTTTGCCGCGCAGCCATTCCAGCAGTTCAGTCTTTTCCGGATCTTCTTTTTCCGGTTCCGGCGTGCTCTCCGGTTCATCTTTCTTTGTCATCGATTCCATGAATGCGTTCAGCAACGTTCCAAGGAAGCCCGGCTTGTCCCCTTCCGCTGCGGGTTCCGGCGTGGGGGGCGGGGCAGAGGGAGCCAGGTCACGGATCGCTTTCGGATAGTTGTCCAGGTTGCCGCTGCTGAGGTCAGCCATCAGGGCGGAGAGGAAAGCAAAGATCTTCTCAGTATTGACGCTGGCAAACTGCAGGATCCACTTGCCGTTATTGAAAACTTCGTTGTCCGGCAGGTTCAGGGTCAGCAGCGCTTTATCCGCTTCCACCGAAGCCGGCTCCCCGGTCATGCCCAGACGTGTTTCGTTCATCGCCTTTTCCAGCGCGTCCTCATATTTTTCCAGGCCGGTAATCTTCAGCACCCAGGGCAGCAGATCCCTGAGCTGCGCATAATCCGATCCGGGAACCATCGCGCAGTCCACCGCGAACCAGTAGATGCGCGCTTCTTCCAGCGACATACCGCCCTCTGCGCACAGCAGGTAAGCAACCCTGTTCAGCAGGGAAGAGTTCCCGTGGACGCCGCCGTGGTCGTTCGCGTCTGTCGGATCCTTGACTTCCGCGCGGTAATAGACGTCCCAGACATATTCCGGCTGCTGGAACTGGTGCGGATCGCTCATGCTGCGCACGGTGTTCCTGCTGCTTTCACCCAGCAGCCAGCTGGTGTCTTCGGTGGCACCAGCCAGCATTTCACACAGGTTGCCATGAATGTCGCTGATCGCTTCATTGATTGCGCCGTAGTCGTTCTTATAGGCGTTGTAGGTCATCACGGTCCCTGTCACGCAGTGGGTGAACTCGTGGGTGGCGACATCCAGGCACTGGGCGAAGTCGTTGACCGAGCTGGAGAGGAAAGTCTGCCAGCCGTAGAACTTGCCCGCGTAGGCGGCATTGTCCACCGGATTGTGATCTTTGTCGCAGAAATCCTTCAAGACGATGATCGGGGTCTCCTCCCCGTCCGCGCCTATCCAGCCAATGGCCTTGTAATAGTCGTAAGCGCGGCAGTACTGGTACAGTGACATCAGGCTGGTCTGGTCCCATTCCAGGTTGTCCGGGCTGTATTCCAGCACCACATGGCCGCCGTTGTACAGAAACTCCCAGCAGTCCGCTACGACGATCCTGTGCTCGATGTTCCCAAGGTAGTACATCCCCGTGCGGGTATCGCGCATCAGGGTGACGGAGATCTCGTGCTCTGTGCCGTCGGAATAATCCACATAGCCTGTATAATCGACGGGCTCCATAAATTCAAACACATAGCTGGCGTCATACCCAGCCGAGCCCGCGGCGTCTCCCGGCAGGATGGTCGGCAGGTTGTACAGGTACTCTCCGCCCTGGGTCACATAATGAGCCAGGTAAGGCAGATCCGTCCCGGATACACTGGCCGAGGGGTTGGTCGTATAAACTGCCCAGACATAGCGGGAATCGATCTCGTCCGCTTCGATATCCAACACCCGGTCCACCGGCAGAACGATCTTCACGGTCTTTCCTTTGATCACGTCCGGTTCCGCGCTGCCGGTCTCCTTCTCATGAGTGAGTACCATCGCTTCCGCCTCTTCAGCGGTAATGGCCTTGCTGTCCTTCGCATCTTTCCCGTCTTGAACAGCCACGGGAACGATGCTTCCGGTCAGGCCAGTCATGGTTCCGTTCACGTCCGTGATGACCTTCACGGCGCCTCCCGGGACCAGGGCGTCTTTCAGCACCTGCTGGAAGACGTAGTATGTGTTTCCGGCCGGATCATTCAGTATGCGCCAGCGCTCAAAGGCGGTCTGTCCGTCCCCGCCCAGGAGCGGAAGCACGGACCGGATCACCCGTTCCGCGTCCTCGTAGCTCTTGATGGGCTCGCTGCTGCATGATCCGCCGATGAAGGTGACCCGTCCCTTGTTCCTGTGCACGGTGACCGTTCCCCCGTTCAGGGCTTCAATCTCCTGCAGGATCGGTTCGGTCGTCTTCGCTGTTTCAGCGGTTTCCGCCAGAGAAACGCCGGCGATCGTAACCAGCATCACCAGCGCTGTCATTATGGCAAGCATGCGTTTAGACATATGAATCCTCCTTGTTCTTCAGATGTCGTTATGTCTTCCGGGGTAGTCTGCTGCTTCCCTCATAGGGATATACGCAGCTTATGTTGCGGATAGCAGTTCTTTATGTATTGATTATATCGCATTTTTCGTTTTTGAACAATAAAGCCGGGCTGCCGAAGCAGTCCGGGCGTAAAAGCGGGTTCAGGGCAGAGTTTATCTTCACAGTTCCCACAGGCTGTTCGGTTTCTGAATCAGTGTTTTAACAGTCCTTCTTCCGGCAGATCATACGCGTAGCCTTCCTCAAATGTAAACAGCGCGTCGTCCGTTATTCCGGTATCCTGGTCCGGAATAGTCCAGCCATCCCCGGTCAGCAGCCAGTTGACAGCCTCTTTTCCGTCATGAGCCGGCACTTCCAGCATAACAAAGTATTCGCTTGCCGGCATGATATACAGGAAACTCTTCAGACGGGCATCCGGCCAGACGCTTTCAACCACTTCCCGCTTCCGATCCAGAAAGTTCAGGAGGATAATACTGGAATATTCCTGCATGTCCTCCGGAAGATTTCCACAGACAGCAAAGCAGCCGTTCGCGATGACTTCCGGTTCTTCTTCGGAAATCCGGGTCTCCCGGATCGCTTCCTCCAGCGTGGGAATCCACTCGTCATATCCCATCTGTTTCATGCACCAGGGCAGCAGCTTTGCCAGCAGCGGATAGTCGATTCCGGGAACGATCGCCATGATCACGTTCATCCAGTAATAGAATTCTTCTTCCACCGGCATCCCTTTCTCATGCAGCCGCCAGGAGATCCGGTTCAGCAGCGAGGAATTGGTATGCACACCGCCACAGTCGTTTTCGTCCGTTGCCGTTTCCGCGTGGGGAAGATAATAGCGGTCCCAGGTGTATTCAGGCTGTTCATATTTGTGCGGATCGCTCATGCTGCGCAGGATCATTTCCGGATCTTTCGCGCCTTCTCCTATCAGCCACTCGGAGTCATCCTTTTCGGTGATATAGCTTTCAATCAGGTTCCCCATGGTGTCGCTCAGGCCTTCATTGATGGCTCCGCTGTCGTTGAGGTAAGGCAGATCCGACGCAAGCATGTTGCTGACACAGTGGGTGAATTCATGTCCCAGGATATCCAGGCATTCACCGTCGCGCTGCACCCGGTTAAAGCAGAATACCTGGAATCCGCTCTTTTTTCCATCGTAGCAGGCGTTCTTGACCGGTTCGCCGTTTTCTTCGACCCAGTTCATCAGCAGCAGCGTCGGCGTTCCCTCCCCGTCAGGGCCCGTCCAGCCGATCCCGTCGTAGAAATCCCAGACCTTAACCATGTTCATCATGATCAGCAGGTCCCCGTCATCCCGGCTGTCATTCAGGCTGATCCGGCTGATGGTGTTGTTGTTTTCGAATTCCGTATAGTCCGCGCAGACGATCTTCCGCTTCAGGTCCCCCAGGAAAACCTCGCCGGTCGCGGGGTCCGTCATTGTGGAAACCGTGATCGTTTCCTTTGTCCCGTCGAACAGGGTCACTTCACCGGTCCAGCTGCTCTCCTCCAGTCCTTCAAACACAAACTCCGTACCCGCTCCGGACATGGAATCGCTGGATCCGGGCTCGGAAACCGGGATTGAGAGGATGTATTCTCCGTTCTCGTTCAGGTAGTGGGCAACATACGCCACGTCCGTCCACTGCCAGGGATTGTCGGTATAAACGACCCAGGCGTAATACGCCTGCGCGTAGCCGGCAATCGGCAGCAGCGTCTGGTGGGTCCTTCCTGTCATTACTTTGGCATGATCTTCCGCTGTCAGCTCTCGGACAATCTCCTCCGCTTCCTCTTCCGTGATCTCCCAGACAATATTCTCCGTGTCCGGCATGTTCCGGTATATGGTAGCAACAGCAGCGACAGCCGTCCCGTTCTTATTCACGATCAGCTTCGCTGCGCCGCCGTATACGGCCAGATCTCCCGCCTTCTGCTTGAAGGTATAGTAGGTCATGCCGTCCTCCGTGGGCCTGACTGATTCCAGAACCAGCCTCGTCGTATCATCACAGCCCAGCCGGTCCATCACGCTGCCCATCGCCTCCAGTGCGGTGTCCTCATCTTTCACATTCTCATAGAACGGCTCGTCGATCATGCTGGTTACTGATTCGCCGCTGTCCAGCATCGCGTTTATCTCATCGATGGTTTTTGCCACCGGGCCCGGAATGGTTTCCGTCTCAGTCCCCTCCTCCGCTGCGGAAAAGAAAACCGGCAGCAGAACAAACACTGTCAGGAAAGCAAGCAGTCGTTTCATCATGGCTGATCATCCTTTCATCAGGATATTTGATTAAAAGCCTTCCGGGTTTGTCATCCCGGAGCATCATCGTTGCAATACCAACGGATACGGCGCGGAACTCTGAAGCTTCTGTTTCTTTTCTTCGCCTATTTTCCGGAATAGAACTCCGTTTTGGTCGGATTTTCCTGGATCAAGACAGAGTTCTGGCGGAAGGTTTCAATCATCTCGTCCGCTGCGGCGTGGACCTTGTCAGGTGTCGTATCGCTCAGGTAGATAACCAGGGTGTATTCCTGGTATTTTTTCCCGCTGTCGATCCATCCGCCGTGTGCTTCCTGGATCGTATATCCGCCGAAATGCCGGATCAGGATATCCTTTGCCTGTTCCAGGGCTTCAGCCTGGGTGAACACCGGCTTGTTGGTGTCTTTGTCGTTGGTGCCCAGGTACAGCACATATTGGATGCTTCCCTGTTCGGATGCCTCGGTTTCCGGGGCGTCTTCTGCCGGCTGTTCCTCGTTGGCCGCTGTTTCTTCCCTGACCACCGTTTCTTCCTTGTCTGCGAATTCCTCCAGCCAGTGGAAGGAGCCGGTCTTTACAACGTCGTCCCCGTAGATCGTCCGGAAGTCGTCTTTCATGGAGATCACGTGGTAGCCGCTTTCTTCCCATTTTTCCTTCAGCGGCTGAACCTTTTCCGCGCTGCCGTAGTCCCGTTCCCCGTCGTCCGCGATCAGCATGAAGGCTGCGCTCCTGTACCGGTTGTTGAAGATCGTGTAGTTGTGCATGCTCACGTCGCCGCTTGAGTTTCCGAAGGACAACACCGGCTGGCGGCCGATCTCCCTGACGATGGCCTTGACCTTGTTCATTTTCAGGTTCTTGACCAACAGGCGGTCCGTCCGGACGATGTTGTCCTCGCTGGTGAAGACGTACTTCAGTCCGTCCTCACCGTCCTCGTTCGTCGCCTCAACATCCACGTCCATCCCGATGATCTGTTCATAGGGGATGTCCAGGTGGCCTTCAATGTACGTCCGGCAGAGGAACCGGTCGCTGCCGCTGCAGACATAGACCTTGAAGCCGTTTTCCTGCAGGTATTCCACGACCTCGATCATCGGCAGGTAGAAAGTGTTCGCGTTCGTCATGCCTTCAAAGCCGTCTGTGTCCCGTACCAGCTGTTGTGTCACAAAATCCTGGAACTGCGTCAGCGTCATGCCGGCGTAGGCTTTCGCCGCGTGTGTGGCGTGCAGGACGTCCATCCCGTCCGGGAAGGATTTGTCCAGCGCGTGATCCCGCAGCATCCTACCAAACTCCAGCATCTCCTCGTCCGGTGTATAGGCCGGGTCGCAGAAGATGCGCCGCTCCAGCAGGTAGTATTCCAGGTAGGTCGGATACAGCTCCGCGCAGAGTGTCCCGTCCATGTCGAACGTAGCGATCCGGTCACTTACCGGGATATAGTTCGGAGACGTCTCATTCGTTACGTCCTCTACATATTCGATCAGCGTCTTCAGCGCCGGCGCGTCCTGATTCCATTCCGAAAACACAAATCCGGCTTCCCCGGCAAACGCCGGAACCACCGTCATCGTGATCACCATCATCAGGGCCGTCAGTACCAGGATACACTTTTTCATGTCAGAATACCTCCTTAATTATGATGTTTGTAACCGGCGGATCAGTGATTTACATTCATTCCCTGTCCGCCCGGTGTCCGCCTGTTTTTCATCCTTAGGTCTTTTGTCCGCGGATTATCATGGAAAGAGGAAATCCGTGATGATCCAGGGCAGAAAACCCGGTGCCGATATCATAATCAAACTCCTGCAGTCCGGTGATTACGATCCCGTTGCAGCACATCCCGGTTATGATTTCTGACATGGAGTGGGTAAAATCGGTAAAGGTTTTCGACCGGTAAGCCTTCTGCGTCATATAATACATTCCGCCGTTCCCTGTCCACTCATGCTCGAAATAGGAATAGACGCACTCCGTCCGGTGCTCCGGATCAAACGTTTCATCGCCTTCCGCAGCGAGCATATGCGTACAGGGATGTTCTTCGTTGATCACGATGATCGCTCCCGGCTTCATGCATTTCGCGACAATGGCAAAAAAGCGGTTCAGGTCCTTAAACCAGCACAGTGCGCCGATGGTGATGATCACCACATCGAACACTTCCCTGTACCGGTCGTCGATATCGTAGACATTCACGGCCTCAAACACACAGGGCAGATCCAGTTCTCCGGCTTTCTGATTGGCGAAGGCCACCTGGTTTTCCGCGATATCGAAACCGATTCCCTTCTTTGCCTTCCCGCTTTTAACCAGGGAGAGCAGTTCCCGTCCGTTATTGCAGCAGAACTGGCCTATCACAGTTCCCTCCGTACGGATCTGCTTCAGGACGCTCCTGGTTTCCTCATTGAAGAACGGATACTCCTCGTTCCGGATACGCTCCGGAATATCTGCTCCCCAGGAATCCGTCCGATTATCGAAAGCCTCTTCCCAGGCAGCTTTGTTTCCTTCGATATACTTCTCCATGGGTTCTCCTTCCGTCCGTCATGATGGTATGAAAAGGATTATGTCAGGTTCGTGACCGTTCCGACCGCGATATACTGATGGATGACCGCGTCCAGGTCGGAATTATCCGGACCCTTCCAGATCCTCCGGGAGATACTGGTGACCGACCAGGTTTTCTCGCCGGTTTTTTCTTTCACATACTGATCATCATAAAAGTAATCGGTATTCATCGCTGCGTCCCGTACGATTCCCCTGCACTCATCTGCCGGGCAGTCCGGAATGTTGATATTCCAGATCCGGTTGGCAGGCAGCGGTTTCTCCATATACTCGTCCAGAAGTCCTGGCAGGTACCGGTCCACGATATCCGTCGCATCAAACGCGCTGTTGCCGTAGGATACTGCAATAGCGTGAACGCCCAGGAAAGCCGCTTCGAGGGCGGCGCCAACGGTTCCGGAATACTGTATATCCGAGGAGATATTGTATCCGTGATTAATCCCGGATAAAACGACGTCGGGTTTACGGTCCATCACCGCAAGGATTCCGACCCTCGCGCAGTCAGCTGGCATCCCGTCCAGAGTATAGGCCTGGATGCCGTTCGCCCCGATGTCATATTCCTTTAGAATCAGCGGCCTGTTGAAGATGCAGTAATGCGAGGCGGCACTTCGTTGCACGTCGGGTGCGATCACGGTCACCTCCCCGAACTCGCGGGCAATCTCCGCCAGCTTGCGGATCCCGTCGGCGCCGATCCCGTCGTCATTGGTGATCAGTATCTGTTTGCTCATCCGATTCTCCTTTGCATTTCCGGCACAAATCATCAATACTATAATACCAGAACGAAATCCTTTTTCAATATTCTGCCCGAATTCATTTCGATGATGCAGCAATTCACCGGTCTGCACATAGCAGATCCGGTAAAAAATATGTGGAGGCGTGATGTTCGGTCTTCCCGCTGACGATTTTTGTGATTCCTTCAAAAGCATTCTGTCAGAAAGAGAACAGTTTTAAGGATTGATGTTATTGAACATTAACATAATTCATCATCAATGTCATTCGGTAATGATTGACCTGGATTGCTTTCTGGATTATCATTTTTCCGAAAGGTGTGAAATGTATGATCGGGAAGAATCTTCAGAAATTGCGGAGACAGAAAAAACTGACCCAGGAAGCGCTGGCGGAGAAGATCGGCGTCGCCCGGCAGACAATCGCGAAATGGGAGACGGCGGAAAGCAACCCTGACTTGGACATGGCCGGACGGCTCGCCGCCGTGCTGGATGTCGCGCTGGACGACCTTGTCAATGCCCCTTCGGAAGAACTCGACGGCATGCCCGGCATGAGCGGCAAGCACATGTTCGGTATGGTAACCGTCGGTGACAAAGGGCAGATCGTGATCCC
>JAEEGL014124595.1_pt1 | contig 12855 bp, 34 predicted proteins | sample 9134231 | NCBI WGS metagenome assembly JAEEGL01 (sample SAMN16246548, study PRJNA631951) | gut metagenome | biome: gut microbiome; feature: rumen; material: fiber-attached | host: Bos | place: Iran: Karaj | collected 2018-10
CAGACTAAGGAATTTGTTGACGGTATAGTGGGACCTCTCACGATTGAGAGGCTTAAAAAAGTGAATAAGAGAAATTAAGAGAGAGCGGTTCCTGAGGGAGCCGCTCTTTTTAATTTGGGATTATGTTGGGATGATTTGGGATAGAGTTGGGTGGGAGTTGCGTTGGAGTTGCGTAAATATCCGCGAGCGTCCATGAGCGTCCGGGTTGTCCGTGTTGCATTTCGTGTTGCATCGTGTTGATGGTGTAACATAAAACCGCTATAATAGGACATATAAAAATATGCTTATTTATATAGAAATATGCTACAACATACATGAATGCTAGTGATACATAAAAATCGAGCTGGGTTCAAGTCCCACCGCCGGCACTCACGAGAACCGCTAAGTCATTGGGCTGGGCGGTTCTTTTTTATTTCCGTGTTGCATTTCGTGTTGCATAGCTCGTCAAAATAATCATTTATTTTCTCAGTATATTTCTCCTCAATGGATATGATCCTTTTCTGATAATGCTTTTTAAATACCGGACTGTTTTCCGTCCAGCCTGAGTTGCGTCGGATATAGAACTCAGGGATATCCAGCGCGGACAAAATAGAGGCATAGTAGGCTCTGAGACCATGAAAGCGGATATTATCAAGACCGTGCTTTTTTCTCAGATCCGTAAAGCAGGAGTTAATCGTTGAGGGCTTTATGGGCACGATGTACTCCTCCGGGGATCCTTTTCCGATCAGAGAGAGCTCAAAGTCACGGAGCTTTATAAAACGCGCTGATTTTTTGGTTTTGGGAGTAGGTTTATGCACCCATCCCTCGGGACCTCTCACAATTGAGGAGTGTACATGGAGCACATTGCCGTCCAGATCCTTATATTTGAGAGCGCATATCTCGCTCCGACGCAGGGAGTGGAATGCTGCAAACATGATCGCTTTTTTGAGGTTCGGTGATGCCTCCTGGAAGAGTAACATCACAGCATCGGACTCAGGAGCCTCGTCATCGTTCTCCGGAATCTCCGGGAGTTTGACCTTGAAATTTTTATCAATATCATAGAACCTCAGGGAAGAAACCAGCGTCCCATATGTATTTTTGACAGTTTTTGGTGCATAGTTCTTATCACAGAGGTATGTAATAAATCCCTGGATGTCACTTGTTGTGATTTTGCGGATCCTGAGGTCATAGATTGGCTCCATCCTCTTTAGCTCCGCAAGGTATCCGCGGAGAGTAGAGGGTGAGAGAGTTGGACGATTATGTTCTATGTAACCTCGAACAGCCTCCTCGACCGTAAGATCCTGAGCACGTTTTCTCTCATTGTCAGCAGCAAACTGAGCGGCCAGCATCTCAGCCTCGCGTTTTGTGCTGGCAGTAAATGACTCATAATGTCGTTTGCCGTCTGCATCCTTATGCGAATAAACCTGTACTCTCCAGGATCCTGAGGGTAGTTTTTTAGCTTTTGCCATATTGTCACCTCATTTTATAATGAAAGCAGCTCACTCTTTTTCTTTTCAAATTCCTCTTGTGTAATAATTCCATCATCTAAAAGAGTCTTAAATTTTCGTATTTCATCAGCTGAGCTGGCAGCAGCTGGAGCAGTATGAACAACCGGAGCAGGTTGTACATTTGACTCATTTTTGAGCTCAAAAAGAAGATCATGGAGCTTTGAGTTGATATTTTGAGCCTGATTTTTTATGACCGCAACGTTAAATCTCTCAGTTTGAGCATCGACCGTTATGACACCATACGCTAGGCCCGACTGAAAAGTAATATCATTGATCCTATTAAGGGCTATGGATTGAAAAACCTCTCCAACAACTCTCTTTTGTCCCAGAAGGATTCTTTTATTTGTGACAGCATATGCAAAATTATTATCATGTTTGGTCATTGAAACATAATTATGAAGTCCTATAAATGAAAAAATGACATCCTCATCAGCACCGAGATTTTTCTCGATGATACCAAAATGTTTGATGCTGTTATGAGTGGTAAATCCTTGCCCATAACCATTAGCTATACAGAATTGATACATTTCATTAGCAGTTTTCATTGTCTTTCCTCACTTTCTTTCTTTAAATCAAGAAGTTTGTTGATAGATTCTTTAATGTAATCAGGACTTTTACGGTAAGCCTGCAAAAGCTCAGCCTCAAAGTCTGATATCTCAGTTGTCACCTCTTCAAACATTGGAACATCATAACCCATGAGCCAGGCAGGTGAGACAGAAAAAGCCTCCGCAATACTGTCAATTTGATCCTGACGAGGGACACGAATTCCACTAAGATAATTTGATAATGCCGATTTTTGTATCTTGGCACGTTTGCAAAAAGCAGTCTGTGATAACTGATAATATTCAAGCAGATATTTAATGCGATCATTCGAGTTGCTTGGTTTCATAAACACCTCCCTCCGTAATAGACATAATACAACAAATTTACACGAAATAAAAATTAAAATTCACGAAACAGAAAAAATATATTGACACAAACAAATGTAGAGATTACTATGATAATAGTTCACGGTGCGTGAACGAGGGGAGAAAAACAAAAGGGGAGGATTATAATGTACGAAACATCAAAACTCAGGGGGAGGATTGTGGAGATGTTTGGTTCTCAGCAGGCATTCGCCAAAGCTGCCAACAAATCTGTTTCATTTGTATCTCAATATATGAATGGTAAAAAATTCCTAGATCAGAGAGACATTGATAAGTGGGTGGAGCTCCTAGAGATACCAGCCAACGAAATCAATGAATATTTTTTTGTGCATAAGGTTCACGCAGCGTGAATATGCATAGGTAGGAGGTATATATGGAGGAGCGATTTAAGTGGATTATAAAGCGCTATATGTCCGAAAATATGATTTCATCAGTCAAAGAATTGTCACGGAGAACCGGAATCAATTATCTGACTCTCCAGGACAGATTGAAGTTTCCGCAGAACCTGAGACTGTTCGAGCTGCAAGCTCTGGATGAGGTACTCAAATTCACAGACTCAGATCTCAATGCACTAGTCAGGGGGGTAGCTGCATGAGGAGGACGGTGAGAGTCATCACAGAAAAGGAAAAGGCTGAGATGCTGGATGAGGTCACTCAGATGATAATCGACGCTGAGAATGGTGTTATGACCGCGCCGGACAATGTGGTGATGGCAAGAAGATATCCAACAGCATGGGCTGGATACAAGATCATGAGATTTTTATTTGATAAGGGAGTGATTGAGCCGGGAGGGGCTCAAGAGACTCTGAAAGTATAACCGGGGGAATAAGTTAAGTATGAAAAAAGTAATTTCATTTTTCACGAGCGTCACTCTTGGCGCGATTCTGTCCATTTATCCAGGGATGGAAGCAATAAAATCACAATCACAACAACATTTTCTCGTTGAGCGTCCTGCTCCAGTGATCGAGGAGGTTGATTCTATTTTCGAGCCGCTTATCGGATCCGAGACGGCAGCAGGTGACGAGGGCAATTTTGAGCGCACACATTTTTATAATGATCCGGATATCCCGGACGAGGTTGAGGAGGCTGCTGAACTCTCAGAGATCACGTATCACATTCTGCCTGAGCTGATAGAGGCAACATTGGAGCATGAGAGCGGATTCCGGCTGAATGCAACAGCTGAGACAGATCTTGAGCATAGTGTGGGACCTGCACAGGTCAATCTGAAATGTAAAGATCATCTCGATCGTATTGAGAGGCTCGGTCTGACAGTGGAAGATCTAAAGACCTACGAGGGCGCGGTCAAGTTCAACGCTGATTATTTGGGATGGCTTTTTGCCAACTATGAGGATCCTGCAGAGGTGCTGATGAGGTACAACGGAGACAAGACCGGGCTGCAGCAATATTGGAAAGATGGGACGATATCAGATTATGCCCAGGAGATACTTGAGAGAGCTGAGGAGCTGGAGGCTAAACATGGGAAGAAATGAGCAAAAAAAAGAAACCAGTTACGGGGGAGCAACTAGTTTCGTAAATAATTTGGTAGGTAGGTACCTGCGATTAAATACATTATACCTTTTTACTAGCTGAAATGCAAGGAAAAACCGCATAAAATGGCGATTTTACAAGGTTTTTTTGACGGGGGAATGACCTCGTTAAAAAGCCATTAAATATATTAAAGTTAGTAAATTTTTGGAGGGGTAATGTATTACGAAGTTACATCAATACTGAATCCTGAGACGTTAGAGGTCAGAAAGTATCATCCTGCGCAATATGGAGCACCAGGGAGAAAAAGAAAAAAGAAAAGATATCTCACTCCGGAGGCGGTGAAGGTACAGAACGAAAAGAACCGGATCAGGCACATTCAGAATCTAATGCTTGCAAATTTCGATAATGGGCACCATCTCATCCTCAGATATCTCGATGGAAAATATCCGGAGACATATGAAGATGCAGAGAAGAATCTCAGAGCATTCAGACTGACAGCTGGAAGGCTATTGAAGGAGAAGGGTGTCAAATTTCATTACATAGCCATGACGGAGAGAGGGAAGAAAATGAAGAACCTCCACCATCATGTCATCATACAGAATCTTGAGGATGTCAATGTGGTATCTGAGTGCGTGAAAGCCTGGGAGAAATATGGAACCATGACAATCCATCCCATGAGCAAGGACCTTTATGGGAAGGAGTACAAAGATCTCGCAGCATACATCGTCAAGAAGGAGACCAAAGAGGAGGCTAAAGGAGCGCGGTATCACATCAGCCGTGGACTCAAAAAGCCTGAGGTCATCAAAAAGGAGAAAGTTTTCGGAGAGATTAAGGCTCCGGATCCTCCGCGAGGTTGGTATGTGGATCCTGCGAGCATAATCACCGGAGTCAATCCATACACGGGCAAGAAATATCAGAGGTATTACATGAGGACAACGCCTCCAGAGATTAAGAAGGAGCCGGAAGTGATTCCGGAAGAACCTAAAAAGAGCATGAAAGAGGTCAATCTGTATATAGAGACGATAGTTGAGCATAAGGAAGCCATTGGGATGTATATCGTGGAATTTGTCACATCCAAAGGGGAGACGGTAACAAGGACAGCCATGAGCAGCGGTGAATATTCACGGCTGAGCATAGCACTAAGGGCCCTCATCAGCGGAGTGAGTATCCTAAAGTGTCCCACAAGGATAAAAGTGTTCACTAAAAACACGGTCATCAAAAATGCACTCCGCAATGGATGGATTGAGAAATGGAAGGAGTCAGCCTGGAAGAATAACAAAGGGCAGCAGGTCAATTGTGCAGGACTCTGGAAGTATCTCGACAATATTGCAAAGGAGCATGAGCTCATATCGGCAGCAGATGACGAGATTGATTCCTATCATGAGTGGGCTCAGGGAGAAATGGAGAAAAGGAAGGAGAAAAGAGCATAAATGGAGAGAGATTTGAGGATGACGATTGAGATTCCGAAGGACCAGGAGGATAATTTCAGGATTTTCACAGTCCTCCACGGAGGAGCGATCAAGGAAGTGGAAGAGATGGAGGAAAAGGAATGAGGATAGCACCGGAGTATATATGTGACTGTTTATGCAAACATATGCCGCAGTCGGTCAATCCGGAGAACATGGAGCTGACAAAGACAACATACTGCTCAAAGTGTCCGGTAAGGTATCAGAAGGATGATAATGTCGGCAAAGTTGCATCAGAGCTCAAGAGTATAGGCTCGGAGCTTAAAAATATCACAAAGAAATTAGGAGGGCTAAAGAGATGAGCAAGGAAGTGAAGCAGGAAGAGGTGAAGCGCATTGAGGTCACCGGTACCTGCAAGTATTGTCGGCAGCAGGTATTTTTCAAGATGCCTGAGAACGCGACACCTGAGGAGATTGAGACCGAGGCAACAAGATCATGCAAGTGTGAGCAGGGTGAGTCAGCGAGGATGATAATGGACAACCAGGCAACAGCTGACAAGTGGATTGATTTGACCTATGCCAATGAGGAAACCATGAGGGGAGTCATGCATAATCTCGCTAATGCAGTAATATGGAGCGCAATATCTCAGGGAGTCATTAAGCAGGTCGAGGGTGTGGATGATACCACCACAAAGGTCACAAATACGTCAATGAAACGCGGAAATGATGGAAAGCTGGTTATTACTCAGAACATCACATTCAAGAAAAAAGAGAAGATATGAGCAGATCAATAATCCAGGATAAAAAAGAGTGTTATATATGCAGGGCATTTCTGAACCTTGAGAACGATACCAGTGAGCTCCCTGAGTATGGGCTTGAGAGGCATCATATCATGTTTGGCTATTCCAGCAAGAACCGCAAGCTCTCAGAAAAGTATGGGCTCTGGGTATGGCTCTGTCCTGAGCATCATAAATGGGATGAGATTTCTCCTCACAAGTCAAAGATCACAAATATCGCAATGAGAAGGATTGCACAAAGGGCTTTTGAGCAGAAATTTCCCAAAAGTAAATGGATGGAGCTTTTTGGGAAAAATTACATTGAGGATTAGCAGGACTTTGCAGGGGGTTAATTATGGGAAAAGAGATAGTAGTTGACGAGTATGGATGCGAGATCACGAAGGAAGAGGCTGAGGAGATGGACAAGATTGCACACAAAGCCCTGGATGCAGTCTATGGTGAGGCTAAAAAGAAGCCGGGGAGACCTAAGAAGTCAGATAGTGCAAAGTTACATGAATCCTCAATCTCAGAATCTCCGGACGGCAGCAGTCAGCTCAAAGGAGCTCCATCCGGCAGCAGCCGTCAGATAATTCCGATTGAGGTAATGGATGCCCTTGAGGAGAAGATGCAGACATACGAGCGGACAATCAAGTCATATGAGGACGATATCACTCAGATCCAAAAGCAGATCAAGCAGATCGAGTCAAAGTATAAGGTCCTCAGTAATTTTGTGAAGGGAGCAACAGATGGCAACAAGCAAGAGGGACAAGCCGCTCACGATCCTTTTTAATGACGGCTATATCTGTCCTAAGTGCCTCGGAGTAGGAATTGGCACGAAATGGAAATCAAAAGGGGCTAAGTATTGCCCTGGATGCGGTCAGAGGATTGTATTTGCTGACCTCGAAGATTTTAAGGCCCTCAAAAAAAGAGCTCTGAGGATTCCGGACATCATGGAGAGGTCTGAGATCATCGAGACAACGGTGACGATTGATACAAAGGGAATACACAAGCAGATTGCAGGAATTTATGTCCACGAGCTCCTCAAAGTTGAGGAGCAGGGTGAGCAGATGGAGCTGGATCTATGACAAGAGCGGAAATTATAGAGAGTCTGAACTGTCTCAAGCATTATGCAGATACACAGGTGTGTGCTGAGAATGACAAGCTGGAGCTGGAAGCAGCTGAGGCATATAAGGACATGAGGGAGCGCATTGACGCACTCATGGAAAGAGTGAAAGGGGAGTGATGCCATTGGGCTGAATGTTACACCACTCCTGAGGTTAAGGGGATTTATACAAGGAAATTATCACACAGTGGGCTCCCTCCGGGGAGCCATAAAGGAAGGGGAGCATGATAACAAAGGATATGCTGGACAATTTCAGACGAAGCATCAGTGTTGGTGAGACTTTGAAGATAGAAAATCCATTTACTGCAAACATAGTCCGCGAGGATCCTGAGGTGCTCCGAGTGATGAGCAAGGAAAAATATTTCTGCAGGATCACAAATGGAGCATATGAATTTTGCATCACCTGGGCTGAGCTTTTCAGAAAAATGATGGGAATGGACACCGAGGAGCAGACATGATTATCGGATTTTTCAAGACATTAGGGATATTATTTGCATTCATAGCGTTTATTGGACTGATAACGACCATATTTGTCGAGGCGGTTGTATTCCTCACAAAGGCAGTCGATGCAGGAAAGCGCAGGGAGGATAAGGGAGAAAATACATGAAAGTAGATAGCTTAAAAGGTCGTTGCCCTATATGCAAATATCTGTTTGAGGATTGCCAGTGTTATTTTGCCGGAAATGCTCACCCAGATAGGAGCAAAAGAGCAGAGGTGGTTTTTGATCATCTGTATTTATTTGATAGAGAACAGATAAAGCATATAAGAAAAGTGCAACATCATTGGCAGATTTCATATGGCGATGAAGAACGCAAAGAGATATACGAAGAGCTATTGGAAGAAGTATTGGGAGGAAAAGCGTGAACGAGAAAAGGGAAAATCAGCTGAGGAAAGCAAAAGCAAAATTCGGAAATAGAAATCTCATGGAGGAGCTGGAGTGGCAGCGCAATTGTTTCACTATTGGCTATGTAAACCGAAAATATGAGCTTTATAATCTCTGGATATTCAATGAATGCTATGAGAGGCTCAAAGCTGCGCAGATCCCTTTGACCGAGATGAGAAAATTCAGAAATGAGATGCAGAAGATTGTCACAACAACTCAGGAAGGGAGAGACATCCTCTCAACGTGCCTGAGCATGGTTGATGATCTGATTAAAGGATACGAGGAGAGATAAATGGAAGGATATAAAGCATTTGATAAAAATTTATGTTGCAGGGGATTTCAGTTTGAGATTGGGAAAGAGTTCAAGTTTGACGGAGAACCAATTCCCTGCAAGCAGGGATTTCATTTCTGTATGAAGTTGGGGGAATGTTACAACTATTATCCGCCTGAGCCGGATACACGAATATGCAAAGTTGAAGCTCTGGGAGAAGTAAAGACGGATGATGAGATAAAGTATTGCACAAATCATATTAAGATCCTGGAAGAGGTCGAGGATCCGCGAGAGGAATCTAACTCCGGCGATAGGAACTCCGGCTATAGGAACTCCGGCGATAGGAACTCCGGCGATAGGAACTCCGGCTATAGGAACTCCGGCTATAGGAACTCCGGCTATAGGAACTCCGGCGATTGGAACTCCGGCGATTGGAACTCTGGAATTTTCTGCACTGAAAAGAATCCTAAAATCAAAATGTTTGATAAAAACTCAGATTGGACGATGAATGACTGGAATAGTTCCAGGGCGCGGAGAATTATGGAGAGATGTCCATATACCTACTCTGATTTTATATGGGCTGATGATATGTCGGACGAAGAAAAAGAGAAACATCCTGAGTATAAGACTATAGGAGGATATTTAAAGACTATCATTGTCACAAAGGAAGAGAAACAGCGTTGGTGGGAGGAGCTTTCTGAGGATAATAAGGCAGCAGTCTACGCATTACCGAATTTTGACGCTGACAAATTCGAGAAATGCACCGGGATAAAGGTGGAGGAGGTAAACGGTGAATGATGTTGATTTGCTGATAAAGGAAAGCCATAAAGAGGAATTTGCAAGATGGAAAGAGACAATATCATTCCTCTATGGAGCAGCATATGCTGAGAAATTTTGCTCGTTTGATACATTCAAGCTCCATTTATGGGGACTAGGGCTCCTGGAGGTAAAAACAAAATGATGTTATTGAAATTGATTTGATTAAAGGATACGAGGAGGCAGCAGGTGGCAAAGAGACCAAAAAGAGAGGAAATTGAGAAAAAAATAAAAGAAATAGAGACAGAACTCTTAGATCTTTCCAAAAGACAGCAGGACACCTCAAAAGAATTCAATCAGGGAGTCCAGTACGCGATAGGCTATGCAATGGGATCTATTGAGAGAATATTTAAGCCAATATTAGAACCGGAGGAGAACAATGGAGAGATCGAATGAGGAACTAATACAAAAAATGTTAATGAATCCAACAAGGAGGAGCACAATCACTCAGGCCGCAGGATCAATTTTGGCAGCCGCGAGGGTATATCAGATCAGCGAGGACAAAGCTCTTGATCTGACAGTCACAATACTAAAGGCTGAGATGGAACGAATAAAGCCCAGGTTCGATGTGATTGCAGGATCCGTTGAGGAATATTGGAGGAATCAATGACATTTATAAAGTGTGTATTTATATATTTGATGGGAGTATGTGCTGGGCTCAATATAGGAGCAGCATTGATGGGAGGTAAGAATGACAATAATGCACGTATTGGCGGTAGTCATCGGATGGGACTGCCTAAAGAAGATAGCAAAGACGATGATACAGATCTGGGTGGAGATAGATGACTATCAGAAATATGATCCTGAGGGGGATGAGCCGGACGATGGAGACATCTAGTGAATACAATCAGATGAGTCTATTCACACTCATGAAATGTGATAGACATATTAAAGGCTATGAGCGTGAATGGTTGGAGGCAAACGGATATAAAAACATATATTACGATAAGCCACCAAAGCCGGGGATTTATGAATGGAGAGATATAAATCAAATGAAAAGAGTATACAGACTTGAGTACAGAGCCAATGGAAATATTTATTATGGTTCACTCGGAGATTTCTGCGCTGCATGGTGGAGACCGATTGAAACTTAAAGAGCTGCTCCAGGCAGCAGCCGTCATGAGGGAGGTGTAAATGGGAGCAAAATACAGAAGTCCATCAGAAAAGAGTATTTATTATATCAACAAGGATTATTATGTCGCGGCCGTAAGGTATGCGCTGCAATATAAGAGCTGGGTGGGGGAAATGAAAACCAGCGCGGACACTAGTGCAGCCATCCGATACGACAAGGAGAAAGTGCAGACCTCAGGAGGATATGACTCAACGAGCGAGACAGCCATCAGAAGAGCAGAGATCGCAGCAAAGATTAAGATGGTGGATGATATCCTTGCAGAAGTCGCTCCGGGACTTGATAACTATATAAAGCTCTCAGTGTGCTATGGATTTACATATTACCAGCTCATTGAGAGAGGTATGCCGATAAATCGAAATCAATACAGTATTTTAAGACAGCATTTTTATTATGAGCTCAGCAGGAGGATATGATGAAGCGGTTGAGGAAATGGTTAAGTAAATACTTTGATTATGATATCGTAGGCAGCTATTTTGAATATGAGAATGGGAAGTACGTCAAGAAATACATTAGACGCTATAAATGGAGAAAGATTAGATGATAAATATAAATGGAACAGATGTGAAGATATCAGGAAATGCTAATGAAATATTGTATGAGCTCATGGCATTGAAAATTAGTATCATGCTGGATGAGGGGCTAATGGCAATAGATCAAGAGGCTATGAAGCAAGCTATTCAAGTCTATAAGGATCATGATTATCGATTTCCAGAGGTTAGAAAATTTAAAGTACATGGCCAGGATAAGACTGAGGAATTTAAAAAAGAGCAAGGAGAAAATATAGATGGCAGTAAAGCAACCTGATTCAGATGAATATAGAGGATGTTGGAATTGCATATTTCATGATGATTCTGATGGATTTGTAATTACATGTTTGTGGAATAAAGAAAATAATTCAAGTGTATATTTAAGATGCCCAGCATGGGTAAATAAGGAGGATAACAATGGCAGTAATAATTGATGGATGGGATAAACTACCACAAAATTGTTATGATTGCGACCTACATAATTACCATGAGTGTGCTTTAACTAGCAACTCAATAGAAGATTATTACAACGGAGAAACAAGAGAGCCTGGTTGTCCTCTTAAAGAAGTATCTGAAAACTCAGCATTAGAGGATATTAAGGTTGAAATGAAGAATCTAAAAGATAATAGATGCTTTTGTCACCATTATGAACGTGGTATCAATGAGTGCATAAATGTTTTAAATAAGCACATGGAATCAGTTAATTCTTTAGCTGAATCCAAGTTAAAGAATCCAAAAGCAAACACCTTTGATATATTGCATTTCATTGCTGATAATGCAGGGCTATCAACTTTTGAAGCAATAGAAAAAGCGTACCATATGGGAGTGTCTGAGCAAGAGCTTATTCTTGACAAGATAAGAGCCGAGATTGAGAAAGAGACTGATAGGGACGATCATGCTGATGAGTATTGTGATGGGTATTACGATGGAATGAGAAGCGCTCTTGCTATTATAGATAAGTACAAGGCAGAAAGTAAGGAATAAATGATTAAAGAGATAGACTTGATGTATTATTGATAAGCATACAATCGGATCGGAAAGGAATAGCATGATACAAATTGAGGATAATGATCTGCCCATAACAGTGGCACAAAAAATAATTCAAGGAGTGAAACCATATAAGCCAGCTCCAGCGGTTAAAGCACTTGCAACAGCTCTCACAGGTGATGAGCATTCTGTTGACACTCAGGATATGTTTTCACTTGAGGATATCAAGGAAATTGCTGATTATTTGATGGTTTACTGTCAATCACATATCAATGGTGATTGATGAGCTGCTCCAGGCAGCAGGTGTCGAAACGTGTAAGGTAATAGTGCCAAGGAGGTCAATATGAGCGATAGAGATATTTTATACCAGGCATTCCAGGAAGTTCAGAAGGATAGAGAGAAAAGAAATTTCAATGCATTCATGGACGGATTAGAGGGTGGACTTGTGAATGATCTCAATAAACGCTGGGCATCAGGAGACAATGAAGGATATCAGAGACTGCTATCAAATATAAAAGGAAAAGGCATTAGAGTATTTAGAAACTCAGAAGGAAAGCATAAACTCAAATTTATTTGATAATGCTTTTTCGAGTTCCACTCGAAAAGCAACTCGAAAAGTGAAAGGAGTAATATCATGGACAAAGTATATGAATTCAACGGAGACCATTATTGCAATGAGGATATATCAGACTGGGATGAGAAATATGTAGGAGATCTTGACGATTTATGGGACACAATGTGTGAAAGCGGAGATTATTGTGAGAGCACGTTCTATTGTTCAGTAAATGGCACCTATGACTCAAAAGAAGAATTATTTGACGATGAGTGTGATGTTGTTTTTAGTGTTGACGATTTAAAATTTTAATCACGAGCGTACAACTATATATGTTAATGTGATAGTGAACAAGATGCCGAAAGACATACTGTTCTCCCTCATGGATGTGCGGCGGTCTTTTTGGATGGTTAAGATCGCCGCATATAGGAGGAGCATATGGATTTCTATGATTCTAAGAAATGGCTAGAGAAAAAGAGCAG
>JAEEGL014446755.1_pt1 | contig 12855 bp, 13 predicted proteins | sample 9134231 | NCBI WGS metagenome assembly JAEEGL01 (sample SAMN16246548, study PRJNA631951) | gut metagenome | biome: gut microbiome; feature: rumen; material: fiber-attached | host: Bos | place: Iran: Karaj | collected 2018-10
TGAGTGAGCGAAGAGCAGCAACGAAGCAGTTGTTCGAAAAGACAAGCAAGGCATTGTTTAGTTTTGAAGGTACATCCTTCATATCTGGTTGCAATATCGTTGGGGTTACACCTGTTCCCATCCCGAACACAGTAGTTAAGCCCTTCAGAGCCGATGATACTTGGTGGGAAGCTGCCTGGGAAAGTAGGACGCAGCCGGTTCGAAAAACGCATCTGTAAAGGTGCGTTTTTTCGTTATGTGCAGATTGTTGGAGAAGTCGCCTCACATTTATGGTATAATTATTTAGTTAAGGAGTGTGCCATGTCCTATACAGTTGCACGATATGCATTATGGATCCTTCTCTGCATCCCCATCATCGCCTTGGGCATAGGGCTTTTATCCAGCCTTTTCAACGAGGTGCTGGCGGACAGCCGTGTCCGGAAGGCCAAGCAGGAAGAGAGGGCTAAAAAGAAGCGCAAAGCGTCCGAAGAGGACGCCTATTGGGATACGTTCAAGAAGGAACGCTCATAGATCATGGAAACGAAACGAGGCATTTTCATCACGTTTGAAGGACCGGACGGCAGCGGCGAGACCACGCAGATCCGACTTCTCGAGAAGGAGCTCCTCAGCCGGGGCGAGCGGGTGGTCTTAACGCGGGAACCCGGCGGAACGCCCATATCCGAGGCCATTCGTCGACTTCTGCTTGACCCGGCCAACAAGGAAATGGACGCGGTCACCGAGGCGCTGCTGTACGCGGCGTCCCGGGCGCAGCATGTGGCCGAGAAGATACGCCCCGCCCTGGAGGCAGGAGCCATCGTCCTGTGCGACCGCTTCATGGACTCCTCCATCGCCTATCAGGGTTATGGAAGGGGATTAGGCGACGATGTGCGGGTCATCAACGAATTCGCGGTCCAGGGCACACTGCCTGACATAACCTTTTTTATGAATCTCCCGGCTGCGGCCGGCAAGCGCCGGGCCGAAGAGCGCGCGGATCTCGACCGCCTCGAGCGTGAAGGCACGTCCTTCCATGAAGCGGTCTACGAGGGGTATCTGCAGATCGCCAGGCGCTGCGCGGACCGTTACGTCTGGATCGATGCTTCCCGAAGTATCGAGGAGATCGCTGCCCGGATCCTGAGAGAGTACGACGCCTATGTCCTTGCGAGAACAGACGACAAATAAAAGAATAGCCGGCCAGCTCTGCAGCATTCTGGCGGCAGGCAAGCTGGTGCACGCGTTCCTGTTCATCGGGGCGCAGACCGAACGTCTGGCTCTGGGACGGCAGCTCGCGAAAGCCATCCTGTGCCTGGAGCCCCGGGAGGGCGATTCCTGCGGCGCGTGCGTATCCTGCCGCAAGTTTGACCACGGCAATCACGAGGATCTGCTGTTCATGGATCTGGCCAGCGCGCCCGGAAACGCGAAGACGCAGATCGGTGTGGATGCGGTCGAACAGTTGCAGGATCAGCTGAAACTGAAACCCTTCGGCAAGAGGCACGTGGTGCTGCTGGATGAGGCTCACCTGCTGAACGCAGCGGCGCAGAACAAGCTGCTGAAGACGCTTGAGGAACCTGCGGGCGATTCGGTGCTCATCCTGCTGGCGGAACGCCGGGAAGCGTTGCTGCCCACGGTGGTCTCCCGCTGCAGCACGTATTACCTGGAGGCTCAGGCGGAGGACGCTCCGGCAGAGCTGCGCGCGGTCGCACGGCAGTTCTTTACGCTGGCGGCGCAGAGAGCGCCGTTCTGGCAGAAGCGCGACTGCCTGAAGGACATCCTCGAGGAAAAGTCTTATCCCCGGGAAAAGGCCATGGACTTCGTTTCCCAGCTGGAGGAGGTATGCAGAGACGCTCTGATTTCGCGCTACAGGCCCGAAATCTCCCCGCTGCGCGCCGATTGGCCCGCCTTTGAGGAATTATGCGCTAAGATGGACGAAAAGGCCCTGGAGGCCGCGATAGAGGCCGCGGAAGACGCAGGCCGATCCCTGAAACTCGGATACAATACGGGCTACACCCTGAAGAGGCTGTGCCTGCTCATATAGATCGACAGGAGGAAAGTATGGTAAAAGTCGCAGGCGTGCGTTTTAAAGCCGCCGGTAAGGTATATTATTTTGACCCGGCCCAGCTCGAGCTGGCTGCGGGCGACAACGTCATCGTAGAGACAGCGCGGGGCGTGGAATTCGGCATGCTGGCCGCCGACGTCATGGAGGTGGAGGAGGACGACATCATCGCGCCGCTCAAACCCATCCTGCGCAAGGCGACCGAAGCGGACGCCGTACGCCACGAGGAGAACCTGAAGAAAAAGGAGAGAGCGCTGCAGCTCTGCCAGGAAAAGGTGGACAAGCACGGCCTGGAGATGAAGCTCGTGGACGTGGAGTACACGTTCGACAATTCCAAGGTCATCTTCTACTTCACGGCGGACGGGCGCGTGGACTTCCGCGAGCTGGTCAAGGATCTGGCGGGCGTGTTCAAGATGCGCATCGAACTGCGCCAGATCGGCGTGCGCGACGAGACGAAGATGATGGGCGGCATCGGCTCCTGCGGCCGCGAACTGTGCTGCCACGCGTGGCTGCCGGATTTTGAGCCGGTCTCCATCAAGATGGCGAAGGTGCAGAACCTGTCGCTCAATCCCATCAAGATCTCCGGCATCTGCGGCAGGCTCATGTGCTGCCTGCAGTATGAGAACGAGACGTATTGCCACCTGAAGAAGGGCATGCCGGACGTGGGCGAGCGGATCACGACGCGGGACGGCAAGGCAGTCGTCATGGACGTGAATATTCTGGAAAACAAGATCAAAACGCGGCTCGTGCTGGAGGAGAAGACCGACGCGAAGCCCGAAAAGCTCTCGACCGAATATTACATCTACGGCAAGGAAGAGATCCAGCGGGCGCCGAACAAGCGGCAGGACAAGGGCCAGGCGCCCAAGAAGAACAAGAAAAAGGCATCGCCCATGGCGGACACGGATCTGACGGCCATGTCCGAAGCCGACCTGCAGGCGCAGGCGGAGCTTCTGGAGCTGGAATAGCCCATGGCGATCCGGACGGATGATACGGGATTCGGCCTTCTGCTGCTGCAGGACCCGGACGCCTTCTGCTACGGCGTGGACGCGGTGCTGCTGGCGGATTACTGCCGGGCGGATGCCAAGGACCGCCTGCTGGACCTCGGCGCGGGGAACGGCGCCGCGTCGTTTATCGCATACGGCAAATATAAGCCGGCAAAGGTGCTGGGCATAGAGCTGCAGCGCGCTGCGGCGGACCTCGCAAGCGAGAGCGCGCGGCTGAACCGCGTAGAGACCTGTGTGTCCTTTCTCTGCGGAGACGTCAAGGACATTCAGGAGATGATAGACAGAAATTCCTTTTCTGTCGTCCTGTGCAATCCGCCGTATTTCGAGGCGGGAAGGGGACCCGTTCCTCCTTCGGACGCGGCTTTGTCGGCGCGTTACGAGACTACCGCGACTCTGGAAGACTTCATCCGGGCGGCGGCGTATGCGCTGGAGCCGGCCGGGCGCTTTGTGCTGGTTCACCGGCCTTCGCGGCTGCCGGACATCTTTGAGAGCTGCCGCAGAAACGGGCTGGAGCCCAAGCGCATGCGCTTCGTGCAGCCAAAGCCCGGCGCCTCGCCCAACATCGTCCTCGCGTGCGCCGTCAAGGGCGGCGGCAAGGAGCTGCAGGTCGATCCGCCTCTTTGCGTACGCGGCGCGGACGGCCGGTACACGGACGAACTGCAGGCCATCTACGGCCGCAAATGAGACATGGGGACAGTTCCTTGTCCCACATTTTCGCAAAATAAAAGAATGGGATATCGTCAGAAGACTCCCAAAACGCGGACTTTCAAATCCGGCTTTTGGGGGTCAGTTCGTTAGCGGTATCCCATTTTTCGCAATGCAGGGTTGCCCCTGCGGGTTCAGTCTTCCACGCGCTCGATCTTGGCACCGAGAGCGGAGAGTTTGTCGTGGAAACCCTCGTAGCCCCGCTCGATGTGGTAGATCTCCGAAACCTCCGTCCTGCCTTTTGCCACAAGGCCTGCGAGGACCAGGGCCGCGCCGGCGCGCAGATCCGTCGAGATGACCCTCGCTCCGACGAGCTGATGCTTGTTGCCCGGCACGATGGCCGTGCGCCCGTCCACGCGGATGTTGGCGCCCATGCGGGACAGCTCCGCTGCGTGCATGAAGCGATTCTCGAACACCGTTTCGATGACGGCGCTCGTGCCGTCCACCGTCGTGAGCAGCGCCATGAACAGCGCCTGCATGTCGGTGGGAAAGCCCGGATAGGGCAGCGTCTTGATGTCCGTCGCGACGAGATCCTTTACGTCGCCGCGCACGCGCAGTCCGTCCACCTCGTCGTTGACGACGGCACCGCACTCCAGCAGTTTGGCGATGACGGGCCTTACGTGGTCGGGCACGCTGTTCTTGATGAGGACGTCTCCCCGGGAGATCGCGGCGGCCACCATGAACGTGCCCGTCTCGATGCGGTCGGGGATGACCGCGTGCCGCGTGCCGTGCAGGTGCTGCACGCCTTCGATGCGGATCGTATCCGTGCCCGCGCCCTTGATGCGCGCGCCCATCTTGTTCAGAAAGTTCGCCAGGTCAACGATCTCCGGCTCTTCGGCCGCGTTTTCGATCGTCGTCGTGCCCTGCGCCAGAGTCGCTGCCATCATGATGTTTTCCGTGGCGCCCACGCTGGGGAAATCCAGGTAGACGAGTGACCCGCGCAGGCCGTTTGGCGCGGAAGCCTCCACGATGCCGTCGCCCGTGAGAATGCGGGCGCCCAGCAGGCGGAGTCCCTTATTGTGCAGGTCGATGGGCCGGTTGCCGATGGAGCAGCCGCCGGGAAGGGCGATGACCGCGGACCCCGTCCTGGCGAGGAGCGGCCCCATCACGAAGATGGACGCCCGCATTTTCTTGACCAGGTCGTGGGGCACTTCCGAAACGGTGCTTTGGCCGGGCGTTACGACCACCGTATGGCTGTCCCAGTCTTCGGAAACGTCCGCGCCGAGCGAACGCAGGATCTGTATCATGACCTCCACATCCAGCAGATGCGGCACGTCGTTGATCTCGCAGACGCCTTCGGAGAGAACGGTGGCGGCCAGAATGGGCAGCACAGCGTTCTTGCTGCCCGAGATCGTCACCTCCCCGCGCAGGGGGCCGGATTGTTCTACGATATATTTAGCCAAAGGATTACCTCCTAATATCTCAGCCTATATTATACTTGTAATGGCTCATAAAAACAACACTTGTCAAAGACAGCCAAAAATAGCATAATAACAGATAAGATATAAAGGAGGTTCCCCATGATCACCATCAGCGTTCAGCAGCTGCTTACGTATTTGCTGCTCATCGTGGCCATCGTGGCCGTTGCCATTTTGGCAGTCGTCTTTGCCAAACTGATTCCTACGCTCAAATCGCTCTCCAAGACCATGGAAAACGTGGCGGAGATGTCCACAACGGCTAAGGAGGATCTGGACAGCGTCCAGGGCATCATCTCCAACGTCGCCACGACCGCTACGAACATCAGCGGTGTCGTCGCGGGCAACCGCAGCACCGTCAAAGCCGCCACCAACCTCGTGAACGCGGCAGCCGGCCTCGCCAGACTTACGAAGAACAAGGATAAGGATAAATAGAGAATCGCACCAAAATTCCATTAAATTTTTTTGGTGTTACTCATATTTGTGCGATTGACAGATATAGGCAAGCCTGTTACAATTACAATGTAACCACCATTTCGCGCTGTTTCAATATAGAGAAGAGGAGCCAAAGAGCCATGAAAGCAACAGGAATCGTTAGAAAGTTGGACCAGCTTGGGCGGATCGTCATCCCCAAGGAACTGAGAAATACCTTCGATCTGTCCGAAGGCGATCCCATCGAGATTTACGTGGAGAACAGCGACATCATCCTGCGTAAGTATCAGCCCGCCTGCATCTTCTGCAACGACGCCACCGACGTCAAGGTCTTCGAGGGCAAGAACATCTGCAGCAGCTGCCTCGAAAAGCTGAAGAACCTGTAATATACGAAAATGCGAAGCGCCCGCCTGGTTGAAGGCGGGCGCTTTTGTTATGCTCGGTTCGCGCATTTTGCGCGAAAGAAATTTTAGTACTTGCCGAGGCTGGAAGCCAGGGTCTTGTTCGGGTCATCGCCGAACGTCTCGTCCTTGCCGGGCAGAATGGCGTTCAGCACGATGCCGACGATGGACGCGACCGCGATGCCGGACAGGGATACGCTGCCGATCGTGATGGCGCCGGCCGCGCTGTAGGAGATGCCGACCGCAAGGCCGAGGATGAGCGCGGCGATGATGACGTTGCGGCTCTCCTGGAAATTCGTCTTGTTTTCGACGCCGTTGCGGATGCCGATGGCGGAGATCATGCCGTACAGGATGAGGGAAACGCCGCCGATGGTCGCCGCGGGCATGACCCGGATGAGCGCCGCGAACTTCGGGAAGAAAGAGAGCACGATGGCGAAGCAGGCTGCCAGGCGGATGACGAACGGGTCATAGACCTTCGTGAGCGCCAGAACGCCGGTGTTTTCGCCGTACGTCGTGTTCGCCGGAGCGCCGAACAGCGCCGCGATGGACGTGCCGACGCCGTCGCCGAGCAGCGTTCTGTGCAGGCCCGGCTCCTCGATGAGGTTCTTGCCGATGGTGCCGCCGATGGCGGAGATGTCGCCCACGTGCTCCATCATGGTCGCGAACGCGATGGGCACGATCGTGATGATGGAGGAGATGAGGAAGGAGCTGTCGACGCCGCTCGTGAACAGGTGGAAGACCGTGTCCTCTTTCAGAACGGGCAGGCCGATGATGGCCGCTTCCCTGAACATCGTCCAGTCCACGTTGCCCGTGACGGCCGCGACCGCGTAGGACGCGATGACGCCCAGCAGGATGGGGATGATCTTGATCATACCCTTGCCCCAGATGTTGCAGACGATGACGACGACGATGGCGACGAGGGCGATGAACCAGTTCTCGGAGCAGTTATTGATGGCGGAAGGCGCCAGGTTGAGGCCGATGGCGATGATGATCGGACCGGTGACCACGGGCGGGAAGAAGCGCATGACCTTCTTGGAGCCGTAAGCTTTGCAGATGCCGGAGAGGATCAGGTAGAGCAGGCCGGCGCAGGCGACGCCGACGCAGGCATAGGGCAGGGCTTCTCTCTGGGAGAGGCCTCTTTCCGCTCCGGCCGCGACGACCGCGGCGTAGCCGCCCAGATAGGCAAAGGATGAACCCAGGAAAACGGGGACTTCGCCCTTCGTCACGAAGTGGCAGAACAGGGTGGCGAGGCCTGCGAACAGCAGGGTGGCCGTTACGGACAGGCCGGTGATGAGGGGCACGAGCACGGTCGCGCCAAACATGGCGAACAGGTGCTGCAGGCCGAGGACGAAGCATTTGCCGCCGCCCAATTCTTTGGCGTTGTAGATGGCGCCGTTCTGGTTGTTCATAGCGTTTCTCCTTTTTACTTCTCGTACAGATCGACGCCTGTGCGTCCGTCCGTTTCCTCCATGAGGACGGAAACGACTTCCGTCTTGGCCGTCGGCACGTTCTTGCCCACGTAATCGGGCCGGATGGGGAGCTCCCGGTGGCCTCTGTCGACGAGAACCGCCAGCTGGATGCGGGCGGCTCTGCCCAGCGCGCTCACCGCGTCGAGCGCTGCCCGGGCGGTGCGGCCGGTGTAGATCACGTCGTCCGCGAGCACCACGGCTTTTCCCTCGATCGGAAAATCGATGCGTGACCCGCCCAGCACCGGTTCTTCCGAGATCTCGCTGAGGTCATCCCGGTAGAGCGTGATGTCGAGCTCGCCCACGGGCACCTCCGCGCCTTCGATGTCGCGGATGAAGGCGGACAGCTGCCGGGCGAGGGGCACGCCTCTCGTCTTGATCCCCAGGAGGACAAGGCCTTCGCAGCCTTCGTTCTTTTCGATGATCTGATGGGCCATGCGCTTGAGCGCGCGGCGCACGTCTTCTTCGTTCATCAGGCTGGCCTTGAATTCCATGGGTCTCCTTTTCCCTTTCGCGCAAACAAAAATGCCTTGCCGGACCGGCAAGACGAACGGAACGCGCGCGGAGCGGGCTCCGCACGGCTGTTGTATGGATCTTGTCGGTCTCTCTGTACCAACTTAAAGATATTGTTACTCTACACATAAATATACCCCCATATCTGGGGGCATGTCAACAATGGATTAGGAGGAAATGACGGCCCTTCGCCGGACGCTCGCTGAGCCTGTCGAATCGGCGTCTACAAAATCTCGTACTTTCCGCCCAGAGCTTCGTAATCCCGCAGGAAGTTGCGGTACACCTTCTCCGCGCAGTGCTCATCGCTGAGCACGACGGGCTTGGGCAAACAGGCCGCTGCGAGCGCGAAGCTCATGAAGATCCACGGGTCTCCCTTGCAGTCGAGCTCCACGTTTTCCGGATAATCGAAGCTGGCACGCTCATCGATGTGGATGCCGTCTTCCGTCGCGCGGGCGCTGGCGCCGAGCGCGGAGATGCACTGCGCGATCGCCTTCATCCGGTCCGTTTCCTTGTAGCGCATCTGCGGAACGCCCGACACGTCCATGCCCGATCCCTTGCTCGCCGCGATGATCGCGTACAGGCTGGCGAGGTTGGGACAGTCGGAGGCGTCCACGTTCAGATATTTCACGTCGTAGCGCAGCAGCGCCATGACGTTCTTGAAGTGCCGGTACATCTGCACGGAATCCGCCGGCAGACCCTCTACGACGACCGGATGTTCGTTGTCTCTGGAAAGGCAGCCCGCGCAGGCCCACATGGTTCCCAGCGCCCAGTCGTTTTCGGCGCGAATGGCCCAGGGGCTCTTGTAGAACTGCCGTCCCGGCACGTGGAAGCCCTCCTCCGACACATCGATCCGGATGCCGTACGACTCGAGCGTATCGAGCGTAATGTCGATGAACGTTCCGTCCACGAGCGGCGAGGAGAGGCGCACGAGGCTGTCTCCGTACAGCACGGGCAGCGCCATGAGCGCGCCGGAAATGTACTGGCTGCCTTCGTCCCCCGCGAACACATATTCGCCCGGCTGCAGCATGCCGCTCATCGTGAGGGGCAGGTTGAAGCTGCTGAACGTGACCCCGCGCAGAGCCATGCGGCTCGAGAGAGGGATGAGGGGCCTCCTGATGAGCCCCGCGCCCGCCCTGCATTCCGCCTTGATGCCGAACGCCGCGGCCATGGGCAGCGCGATATGCGCGGTCGTGCCGCTGTTTTTAAAATCAAACCGGGCCGTAGGCACGGGATTCGTCTTGGCGAACGGGAAGACCTTGATCTCGGTGTTTCCGTGCTTTTCAACGGTGCAGCCGAAATCCAGCAGGCACTGCAGCGTCGTATCGATGTCCGCGGCCTCGGGCACGTTCTTTACGAGCGTGGCGGACGTGGCCATGGCGGACGCGAACAGCAGTCTCTGCGCGTGAGCCTTCGAAGGCGGCGCCTGGATGGTGCCGGAAAATTGTGTCGGGTAAATGCGGATCATGGCTTGCCTCTTTCCGAATAATCATTATATCTTTTCTGCGCCGACCCGTCAATCGAGCGCGCGGGTATGGTATAATCAAAACATAGTATGTCCCTGCGCATTTCTTCTGGAGGTTTCCATGGATCTGACAAAAGACCAAATGAAATACCTAAAGCTCCTGGCTGAGGAATACGGCACCGTATCCGAGGCTTCCGCCGAGATCATCAACCTTACGGCCATTCAGAACCTGCCGAAGGGTACCGAGCACTTCCTCTCCGATATCCATGGCGAGAGCGAATCGTTCCGCCACATCCTGCGCAACGCGTCCGGCACCATCAAACTGAAGATCGACGAGAACTTTCCCGAGCTCACGCCGGCTGACCGTCGTTCGTTCGCGACGCTGGTCTACTATCCGGAGGAAAAGCTGGAGCTGATCAAGGAGGAGACAGACGATCTGCCGGGGTTCTACTTCACGACGCTTACCAGGCTCATCAAGCTGCTGGAGCTCGTCAGCTTCAAATATACCCGCTCCTACGTGCGCCGCATGCTCGACAAGGAGTACGCGTACATCATCGAGGAGCTGCTGTACGGGTCAAACAGCGTGGCGCTCGGCCGGGCAGACCACCGCAAATCCATCATCGAATCCATCATCGAGGTCGACGCGGCCGACGACTTCATCACGAGCATCTGCCATCTGATCTCGCGACTGTCCATCTTCCGCCTGCACATCCTCGGCGACGTGTACGACAGAGGCCCGGGCGGCGACGTCGTGCTCGACATCCTGAAAAATTATCACTCCGTCGACATTCAGTGGGGCAACCACGACATCCTCTGGATGGGCGCCGCGGCGGGCAACAAATCGTGCATCGCCAACGTCATCCGCATCTGCACGCGCTACGACAACCTGCACACGCTCGAGGTCGGCTACGGTATCTCGCTGAGGCCGCTCGTCACGTTCGCGATGAACACCTACGGCGACGATCCCTGCCCGAATTTCAAGGCAGTAGCCTCCACGAAGGACGCCATGTACGACGCGGACCTCGCCTCGCTTTCGAAGATCTCCAAGGCCATCGCCATCATGCAGTTCAAGCTCGAGGGCCAGCTGATCGAAAAGCACCCGTACTACGAGATGGGCGCGCTGCGGCTTCTGGACAAGGTCAACTACGATACGTACACCGTTACGATCGACGGCAAGGAATACCCGATGAACAACACGTTCTTCCCGACGATCGATCCGCACGATCCGTATCGGCTGTCCGACGAGGAGGAGGCCGTCATGGACCGCCTGCAGCGGGCTTTCCTGGAGAGCGAGCTGCTGCAGGACCACGTCAAGTTCCTGTTCGCGAACGGCAGCCTGTACAAATGTATCAATGGCAATCTGCTGTTCCATGGCTGCATGCCGCTCACCGAGGACGGCCATTTCGACAGCATCCGCACGTCCGACGGCACGCTGTCGGGCAAGGAGTGGTTCGACTACGCCGACCGGCTCGTGCGCACGGGCTATTTCGGCAAGCCCTCTGACCCGCGCAAAAACCGCGGCGTGGACTTCTTCTGGTATCTGTGGTGCGGTTACAAATCGCCGCTGTTCGGCAAGAAGAAGATCACGACGTTCGAGCGCCTGTTCGTCGAGGACGAGAGCACGTGGAAGGAAGCGAAGAACCCGTATTACAAGCTGATCGAAAAGGATGGCGGCGAAGCCATCGTCGAGCACATCCTGGAGGAGTTCGGCTGTGACCCGAAGAACGGCATCATCATCAACGGCCACATGCCGGTGAAGAAGGGCGCCAATCCCGTCAAGGCGGGCGGCCGCGCCATCTGCATCGACGGCGGTTTCGCAAAGCCTTACCAGAAGACGACGGGCATCGCGGGCTACTCGCTCATCCAGAACTCGTACGGGTTCATCCTGACGGCCCACGAAGCCTTTGAATCGCGCACGAAGGCCGTGCTCGAGGAGCTCGACATCCATTCGACGCAGGTCGCGCGGGAGGATATTTCCCAGCGCATGCTCAACAAGGACACGGACCAGGGCGTAGAGATGCAGGAGAAGATCGACGGCCTGAAATTGCTGCTCGAAGCCTACCGCACCGGCGTGCTGACGCAGACCGTGAAGAAATAACATGGAGGCACGGAGACACGGGGACGGTTCCTTGTCCCACGCGCCCGGACGCTCCTTGAACTTGTCGAAGGGGTCTCTTTGATTGGCCGAGCCCGGTAACAAATATCTGTTGCCAAATCAGGCATCAGGACAGTTTGGCAACGATTTTCTGTCGGAAATGTTACCGTTCTAAGCTATACGCGGACATGGTAACAAGAAATCGTTCCCATGCCCGGACAAAGCCGCATTTGGCAGCACCTGTTTTAACTTGGCTGCGTTATCCCATTCGGGTCACGCAGCTACCGCAAGGTACCATGAAACATGCTTTTCGAAAACCGATCGCGATGCTGCTGTGCTGGCTCATCCTGGCGGGATCCGCTGTGCCGGTCCATGCCGCGGGGTGGGTTTATCCGCAGCACGCGATGAACCCCACGGAAGAGGACCCGGACGGCCGCGCCCGCACCGCCCTCGACATGGCGTTCGGCAACATGCGCGATCAGGCTTACTGGATCGGCTACAAAGCGCGGCAGTACACCGTTATTCCGTGGTTTTTCGACAGCGAAGTCGTCGATTACTGGGAGGAGGTCTCGATGTACGGCGAGTATGACGGGTACCGCGGGTATGTCATGCGCTACGAGGAACCCATCCGCTGCGAGATCCTGGGCAGCCCTTCGGACGAGGACCTCGAAATCGTCGGGCAGCTGTTCGCCTCGCTGAACGAAGTACCGGGTTTTCCGGGCATTGCGATCGACGAAAACGTCGAGGACGATGCGGTGCGGCTTCGGATCCTCTTTGGGCCGGAAGAAGAGGCGGAAGACCTGTTCGATATCGAAATCCCCTATAACAGCTGGGGTTTTGCAAACGTCTGGCGCTACACGAGCGGCGGCTGGCTCGGGGTGATCTCCCGCAGCGACGTCTGGATCTGTCCGGACGCCTATCCGCCGCAGTCTCGCCGTTCGGTCATCTGCGAGGAGATCGTGCAGTCCCTGGGCATGCTCAATGACCCGGATCGAGGGTATTACAGCATCTTCGAGCAGAACAGCAATGACTGCGATTGGCCTTCGGACATCGACTGGGCCGTCATCCGGATCCAGTACAGCCCGCTGCTGCACGCAGGCATGGACGGGGAGACGGCCCGCGCAGCCGCGTATGAGGTGCTTTCCTCGCTGCGGTGAGCCGGCTCAAAGCCAAATGACCAATGCATATGCAAACAAAAGACCCGGACAAGCCAGGTCTTTTGTTTTGGTGTGTCCGACAGGATCGTTCAGCCGTCGCCTTTGGCTCGGCTTCACGTGAACTGCGCGCAGGTTCGAATCCTTTCGACAAAAATACAAAACAAAAGACCCGGACA
>JAEEGL016116328.1_pt1 | contig 12855 bp, 8 predicted proteins | sample 9134231 | NCBI WGS metagenome assembly JAEEGL01 (sample SAMN16246548, study PRJNA631951) | gut metagenome | biome: gut microbiome; feature: rumen; material: fiber-attached | host: Bos | place: Iran: Karaj | collected 2018-10
AGTGAAGCCCGGGGGAACGGGAACACCAATCAAGTTCATCTCGGCAAGGTTCGCGCCCTTGCCACCCAACAGATCCTTCATGTCGGCACGACCTTCAGCCTGGCCGTTACCAAAAGTGTAAATCGCTTTCATTTACTTAACTTTTTCTTTTTGAATATTTTGTAAATATTTATTAGTATTCTGTATTGCGGTGCAAAGATAGTGATTTTTACTCAAAATCTTGTAAGATTCAGCTAAAAAACACACATTTTTTATTAACAACAGACAAATAGTTCCAAGCCGTTACATTTTAAAACAAAATCACACATAATTCTAACAAATTCCTCAATATTCATTTATACCAGCCTTGGGCATCGCGTCAGACAGCCCATTTTAGTGGTCCAAGCTACTGCTTTCACATTGTCACACCCTTTGGTCTATCAAGGCTTGAATTGATGTTTTAATGAACAAGTAATGACATTTTTGGACCACAAGAAGCACCAACATTGAAAAAAACACTATCTTTGCAGTTTGTAACCATCACATTAATTAATAATGGACAACACTACAAAGAAAATGCTGGAAAACGACTCTAACGGGTTGTTGACCTACGAATACATCGCCAACAACATGGGCAGTATCGACGACGACCTGCCCGCACTCGTTGACAACATGATTCTCAAAGACCGCACGGGGCAGTTCGTGGTGAGCACCGCGCGCTACCTCAACGCCATCGACCGCGAGAAGTATGCGCCCAGCATCGACCTGCTGGTCAAGGCAGCTATCGCCAAGGATCGTGACCACGTTTATCTTTCCTACCTGGCCTCCTCGCTGTGGGGTACCGATTACAAGGAACATGCCGCCGAACTGAGTGCCCAGGACGATAACTTCCGCCGCATCTACAAGCGCCTCTACCCCGTAGGGATTTAATCAGGAATTAACTAAACCGAAATATGAAGAGGAATATATTTTTATCTATCGTGATGGTTGCCATCACCTTGATCGCATGTTCGGCCAACAATGCCGACAGCAAGGGCAACACATCAGCAAAAACTGCCAACAACATGACTAAAGTTGAACTGGAAACCACGCTTGGCAATATCGTAGTCGAGCTCTATAACGAGACGCCTCAACACCGCGACAATTTCATCAAACTCGTCAAGGAAGGTTACTATGACGGTGTGCTTTTCCACCGTGTTATCAAGGATTTCATGATCCAGACCGGTGACGGCAATTCCAAGACTGCCGGTCCCGACGCCGCCCTGGGCGACGGAGACCCCGGCTATACGATTCCCGCCGAGTTTGTCTATCCCAAGTATTTCCACAAACGCGGAGCTCTTGCCGCAGCACGCACTGGCGACCAGGTGAACCCCGAGCGTCGCAGCAGCGGCAGTCAGTTCTATATTGTCACCGGCAAGATTTACGGCAGCGATGAACTGAAGGCCATGATCGAGCGGCTGTCTAATGTGCAGAAGCAGGACATCTTCCGTCGTCTGGCGACTGAGAATCAGGACAAAATCAGGGAACTCCAGCAGAATCAAGACAACGCAGGCCTGCAGGAGTTGCAGAACCAACTCATCCAGCAGACCGAGGCCGAGGCCGCCCAGAATCCCTTCAAGTTCACCGATGAGCAGATTGACGCTTACACCAGCGTGGGCGGCACGCCCCACCTTGACGGACAATACACCGTGTTTGGCGAAGTCGTCAAGGGCATGGACGTGGTAGACAAGATCCAGAACACTACCACCGGCCGCATGGACCGCCCCACTGTCGACATCAAGATTGTCAAGGCGCGCATCCTGGAATAAAGTCCATCACATAATCATAATAAAGGCTCACGGGCAGATTGGTCCCGTGAGCCTTTTTATGAGAAAAAAGGGGGATTTTGAAAAAAAACGGGAAAATACCTTTGCGGTTGGAAAAAAATAACTAAATTTGGGGTTTGTAATTAAACCTCAAGTGTCAAGACGGCACTTGAATAAAACCAAGTTATTATGATGGAACCGTGTGAACAATCTGAATCGATGAACAATCTCGAGAAGGATCAAATCTTGAGCACTGAGTCCCAAAACGAGACTCAGGAAGTTGTGAGTGAAGAAGTTAATGTTGTTGAACCGACACCCGTCGAGGAGCCAGCACAGGAGACCCCTGTCGCCGAAGAGCAACCCGCTCCCGAAGCCGTCGAACCTCAAGAAACGGCCGAAAAGCCCGTGGAGGAAGTCGCCCAGGCGCCCAAGCTTGACCTTGCCAACAAGAGCAAGAGCGAGCTAGTGGACATGATGCGCGAGGTAGCGACCCGTCCCATCGAGGAAGTGAAGGACGAAGTCCAGGCCATCAAGGCCGCGTTCTTTGCCCTGCGCCGCGAGGAGGTTGCCAAGGAAAAAGAAGATTTCCTGGCCAACGGCAATGAGGAGAGTGACTTCACAGCCAAGGAGGATGTTGATGAGAACAATCTGAAAGAGCTGCTCAATGTGCTCAAGGAGCGTCGCACAGAATATAATGCGGCCCAGGAAGCCAACCGTGAGGCCAACTTGGAAAAGAAACGCCAGATCATCGCACTCATCAATGAGATCGCCAATGATCCCGACAATATCAACCGCCAGTTCAACCGCGTGAAGCAACTGCAGCAAGACTTCAAGGATGCCGGTGAAGTGCCCGCAACTGCCGACACCGAGGTGTGGAAGGAGTTCCAGCGCGCCACCGAGCGTTTCTATGACGTGCTGAAGATGAATAAGGAGCTGCGCGACTATGACTTCAAGAAAAATCTGGAGCTCAAGCAGCAGCTGTGTGAAGAAGCCGAGGCTCTTGATGAGGAGACCGATATCGTCACTGCCTTCAGGAAACTGCAGGAGCTGCACAACAACTGGCGTGAGATCGGCCCCGTAGCCAAGGAATTGCGCGAGGAACTGTGGGCCCGCTTCAAGGCCGCCTCGAGCGCCGTCAACAAGAAGTATCAGACCTTCTTTGAGGACCGCAAGAGCAAGGAGAAAGAGAACGCTGATGCCAAGACTGAATTGTGCGAGAAAATCGAGCAAATCACAACCGACAACCTCAAGACCTATGCACAGTGGGATGAAGTGACCAAGCAGATCATCGCCCTGCAAGAAGACTGGAAGAAGCTGGGTTACGCATCACGCAAGGCCAATGCCGCCCTGTTTGCACGTTTCCGCAAGTCGTGTGACGACTTCTTCGCCAAGAAAGCCGATTTCTATAAGTCGATGAAGGAAGAGCTGAGCGCCAACCTGGCCAAGAAGATTGACCTGTGTGAACGCGCTGAGGCCCTGAAAGACTCCACTGAGTGGAAAGAAGCTACCGACAAGTTCGTCGAACTGCAGAAGGAGTGGAAGACCATCGGTCCCGTTGTGAAGAAGCACAGCGATGCCGTGTGGAAACGCTTCATTGCCGCTTGTGACCATTTCTTTGAGGAGAAGAAGAAACAGAATGTCAATGTCCACGCTGTAGAGCACGACAACCTCAAGGCCAAGAAAGAGGTCATCGCAACACTCAAGGAAACCATCGAGGAGGCTGCCGAGGATGCCGCACAGAAGGTTCGCGACCTGATGGACCGCTGGCAAGAAATCGGCCATGTGCCCTTTAAGGAGAAAGACAAAATTTATGCCCAATACCGCGAGCTCATCGACAAGGCATTTGACACACTCAACATGCGCGGCGCACGTCCCCGTGGCGAGGGCGGCTCATCACGTGGTCCCCGCCAGTCGGGCAGCGACCGTGGCCTGAGCGAGCGCGACCGCCTTGTGCGCACCTACGAACAGCGCATGAGCGAGTTGAAGACCTTTGAGAACAACATGGGCTTCCTGACCGCCAACACCAAGAGCGGCAACTCGCTCGTCCAGGAGATGGAGCGTCGCATTGCCCGTCTGCAGGAGGAAATTGCAGAACTCGAGCAGAAAATCAAGGAGCTGGACAACGCATAATCCTCTCGCCAGTGGGCATTCAAACCATCATTATTGACTACTGAGACCCAACGCGACACGGGGAGTGGCTTCCACTCCCCGCCAGCGTTGTCAACCATGTAAGCCGCCAACGAGCCAATGAAGAGTAAAGGCCGATACGGACATTTCGTCAGATGGATTTTCAGCATCATCGACTTGCTGATAGTCAACATCGTGTATCTTGCCAGCATGTTGTGGCGCAGCCAGGATATTCCGGGAGACCTGTACTCCCGCCCCATGTGGCTTGTCCTCAACGTAGCTATGGTGGTCTGCATCTACTTCTACAACAATGTGCACGAACGGCGCGTGTTCTATGCCGACAAGGTGGTAGGCCAAGCGCTCAAACTGGTACTCACCCACGCGGGTATCTTCGTCACGCTCAACTCGTTCCTGGGTCCCCATGACGTACCCTGGCGGCACATGCTGCTCTTTTACGTCGTCTTCTTTATCGTTCTGTCTATCTGGTGGGTGTTTTCCCGTCAGTTCGTCAAGCTATACCGTAACAGGGGATTCAACTTCAAGCGCGTCATCGTCATCGGTGGCGGCACTGTGGGTGTACGCCTGATTAACGAGATGTTGGGCGACCAGGGCTATGGATATCACATCGTGGGCTTCTTTGACAACAACCCCAAGGCCCGCTCGGCCTCGGCGGCCTATCAAGGTACCCTCGATGAAGTGGAGCAGTTCGTCAAGACCCATCAGGTAGATGAAATGTTTTGCGCCGTACCCGACAACGAGGATAATCAGAACGTGTCACGCATGATACGCATCGCCGACAATAATGCGGTTGACTTCTACTATGTACCCCAGTTCGGGCGCACCGTAACCCGCCAGTTCGAGTTGCAGTCGGTGGGAGATGTGCCCATTCTGGCCGTTCACCCCTACCCGCTCAAGAACCCCATCAACCGTTTGATCAAACGCACGTTTGACCTGTTGGTATCTACATTGCTGCTCATCCTGTCACCACTGGTCATCATACCGGTCGCCATCGGCATCAAGTTATCATCGCCGGGACCCATCTTCTTTGTTCAGAAACGCACCGGCTATCGAGGCCAGGCCTTTAACTGCTACAAGTTCCGCACCATGCGCAAGAACAAGGACAGCGATACTAAACAGGCCACCAAGGACGATCCCAGAGTAACTCGGTTCGGCAACTTCCTGCGTCGCACGAGCATCGACGAGCTGCCGCAATTCTATAATGTGTGGAGGGGCGAGATGAGTATTGTTGGTCCGCGTCCACACATGGTCGCCCAGACCGAACTCTACAGCGAACTCATCGACAAGTACATGCTGCGCCACACCATCAAGCCCGGCATCACCGGTTGGGCACAGGTGCGTGGTTTCAGGGGACAAACCGAAGAACTGTGGCAGATGGAGAAACGCGTCGAGTATGACGTGTGGTATGCCGAAAACTGGACATTTTTCCTGGACCTGAAAATCATCTTCCGCACCATTTGGAACGCCATCAAAGGCGAAGATAATGCCTATTAAGAGATTTGAATGGGTGATATGACGCGGGAAGTGCGTGCACTGGCATTGTTGAGGAGCTGTTATGGTTACGACAGTTTCCGTGGTCAGCAGTGGGATATCATCAAACACACGCTAGATGCTGGCGACAGCATAGTGCTTATGCCCACAGGAGGCGGCAAATCATTGTGTTACCAGATTCCTGGCCTGATGAGTGAGGATGGCTTTGCCATCATCATTTCTCCGCTGCTTGCCCTGATGAACGACCAGATTGACGCGCTGCAGCAGAATGGCATTCCCGCCCTAGCCCTCAACAGCGAGAAAAGCGATACCGAGAACCGCCAGACAGTAGACCTGCTCATGGAGGGCAAAGTCAAGCTGCTTTACATCTCCCCCGAGAAATTATTGAGTGAGATTGACCGTTGGTCAAGCGCCATCACCGACCGCATCTGCCTGTTTGCCGTTGATGAGGCACACTGTATCTCGCAGTGGGGGCATGACTTCAGGCCCGAATACACACAACTGGGCACACTCAAGGAGCGCTTTCCACACATACCCGTGATGGCGCCCACCGCTACAGCCGACCGCATCACCCGAGACGACATCGCCAAGCAGCTGAACATCCCTGATGCCAAACTGTTCATCAGCTCATTTGACCGCCCCAACATTTCGCTCAACGTCGTGCAAGGCTCAACCGGCAGGCAAAAGTTCCGCCAGATTGTGCAGTTCATCAACCTGCATCGTGACGAGAGCGGCATCATCTATTGCCTGCGCCGCAAGGACACCGAGAAGATGGCTGCCGAACTCACACGCCTGGGCATTACCGCCCGCTCCTTCCATGCCGGCATGAGTGTTGAACAGAAACAGCAGGTGCAACGCGATTTCATCAATGATGACCTCAAGGTCGTGTGCGCCACCATCGCCTTTGGCATGGGTATCGACAAGAGCAATGTGCGCTATGTCATCCACAGCAACATGCCACGCAACATCGAGAGCTACTATCAAGAAATCGGACGAGCGGGACGTGATGGTCTGCCTGCCGACGCCTTGATGTTCTATAACTACGGAGACGTGGTCACCTTGCAGCATTTCGCCCAACAATCAGGGCAGGTTCAAATCAATATGGAAAAGTTGCATCGCATGCAACAGTTCGCCGAAAGTGGGGTTTGCCGTCGTCGCATCCTGCTCAATTACTTCAACGAAAGGTTTGACCACGATTGCCACAACTGTGACGTATGCAACAACCCGCCTGAGCGGTTTGACGGCACCCGCTTTGCCCAAATGGCATTGAGTGCCATCAAGCGCACCGACGAACAAGCGGGCATGTACACCGTGACCGACATCCTGCGCGGCTGGCGCAAAGCCGAGGTCATTGAGAAAGGCTATGACCAGTTGAAAACCTTCGGTGTGGGCCGAGACCTCACCAATGGCGAATGGAACGCCTACCTGTTGCAGATGTTGCAACTGGGACTATTCGATGTGGCTTATGACGATAACAACCACTTGAAAATCACCGAATTCGGCAACGAGGTACTCTATGGCAAACGGTCCATCGAGTTCAACCGCTTTGAGCGACACAGTTTCAAGGCCAAGCAACCGGTCCAGGATATCGAGGAATCCCAAACACCCGATTTAGACTTTACGGCCACTACCAACAAAGTCATGGACAAAGCGTTGTTCGAAAAGCTGCGCGACGTACGCAAGGCGCTTGCCACGGCCAATCACATCGCCCCCTATATGGTCTTCAGCGACAAGTCATTGCAGGCCATGGCAACCGAAAAACCGACTACGCAAGCAGAATTCGGTATCCTATATGGCGTGGGCCAGGTAAAATGCCAAAAATACTGGCGCCCCTTTACTGCTGCCATACGCGATTACCTCAACCACAAATAAAGGAAAAGCAACAATCCCTGTGTTTGTCAACGGTGCAAACACAGGGATTGTTTTATGGCATTAATTGTTGTTTTGCGGTAGCTGAAGATCAGATGATTCCCGTGAGGTAGAGGAAGATGAAGAAGATGGAAACAGGGGCAATATAACGCAGGCAGAACATAAGGAACGGCTCCATCCTGCCCTTGAGAAGGCCGCCATTGGTCAACTGGTCATGAACAATCTTGCGGTCCAAGACCCAGCCCACATAAACCGCTGTGAACAATCCACCGATCAACATGAAGATGTTACTAGCGGCGTAATCCATCATTTCAAAGATGTTCTTGCCAAACAACTTGACATCGTCCAGCACATTGAATGACAACGCTGCCAATGTTGCCAAGATGAATGTGAACAGGGCAGCCCAATTGATAGCGATTGGACGCGACAGCTTGTGTTCCTCAATGAGGAAGGTGATGGGAATCTCGCTTAACGAGATGGTCGATGTCAATGAGGCAAAGAACACCAACAGGAAGAAAAGCAGTGCCCACACATAGCCACCAGCCATCTGTTGGAAGATGCCCGGCAACACCTCAAAGATTAGTCGCGGGCCAGCAGTCGGTTCCACACCAAAGGAGAACACGGCGGGGAAAATCATCACACCCGAGAGGATGGCAACCAGCGTATCGAGCACAGCCACAGTCGTGGCATCCTTGGCCAGCGAAGTGTCGTCCTTGAAGTAGGAGCTATAAGTCACCAGGCAGGAGATACCGATCGATAAGGATAGGAATGCCTGGCCAAAGGCATCAAGGACACCACGCATCGTCAACTGTGAGAAATCGGGCGAAAAAAGGAACTTCAGACCCTCGGAAGCTCCTGGCAGGAGCAACGAGTTGACACAGAAGATGATGAGAATCAAGAACAGCAACGGCATCATGATGCGTGATACCCGCTCGATACCCTTCTCAATGCCACGGCTCATTACTATAAAGTTGAGAATGAGGAATAGAATTGTCCATCCCACACAACGCCACGGATTGGAAATCAATGAGGTGAACATCTGGTTATACTCCTCGGGTGAATGCCCATGCAATTGCCCGGCAGCGGCCTGGTAGAGGTATTCGATGATCCAACCGCACACCACGCTATAGAAGCCGATGACGACAAAACTGCCGATGATACAGATGTAAGTGAACAAGTAGTATTTCTTGCCGGGAGAGAGTTTCAGCAAAGCCGCCTTCATGTTGCTGTGAGTCGAGCGACCGATAATGAACTCACTCAATATCACGGGAATACCCATCACGATGATGCAACAGATATACACCATGATAAAAGCACCGCCACCATTCACGCCAGCCTCATAAGGGAAACGCCAAATGTTACCCAGCCCCACAGCCGAGCCCACTGCAGCAGCAATGGCGCCCATGCGCGTCGCAAATCCTACTCGTTTTGCCATAGATTTTCTGTTTTTTTAAGAATAGCACAAAAGTACCACCATTCGACGGATTATTAAAGAAAAAAGGCAGATTTTACAAAATCCACATACGGATTAATGCATCACAGCGCCATGAGCATGATCTAAAATCGAGGCACAGGATCCATTTTGTGGGGCTCAGGTCGAGGCTTCTTATCGCGTTTGGGAGAATGGGATTTGCGGGATTTCTTCTTCCGCTTTGGATGTTTATTTTTTGTTGAATCAGAGATGGTAAGAACCGATGACATAGAGTCCACCTCGGCCTCAAACCGTATCAACGTAGATTCATCTGTCGCCGGCACATCATTGCCACCGCATGCGCGCAAGACCACGGTTCCAGCAAGAAGCAAGGCTATAATCACGAGAATCACGATTGTCCCCATGCGCTCATGCCGTGTCATTGTGAATAAGTCCTTCATGCTTGCAAGCTGATTGGGTTACAAAAATACCATAAAAAGGGTTAATATCAAGATTTCATTATGAAAAACACGTACTTGATATATTTTTTTACCGAAATAGCATCGGCAATTAATAAAAAATATTAATTTTGCACGTTAATTCACATTGACAACCAACAAACACTATATGAAAAGTTTTATTTTATCCATTCCCAAGGGAATACCATCAGTAATAGCATTGCTGCTGATGCTTTACTTCACATTCGCCAATAACCCCTTTGGTATCAATGCGCTGAATGTTTTCCCAGGAGCGAAATACGTAGGACACTTTGTCCTCTATTTCTTTATCGCCCTGATTTTTATTCTTGACTACGCTAAGAGCCGACTGCCCCACCACAGCAAGCTCAACCACGAGATTTCTTTCGCTTTCACGGCTGGTGTGCTGTCGATGCTCATGGAGATTGGTCGTATGTGGCAGACGGGCTACAACTATGACCTCTACAATATTTTTGGAGCCACGTTGGGTGCTGCCTGCGCTTTCCTGTTCTACCACTTCTGGCTCCTTCACCCCATGCGCCACTATCTGTACCACTCAATCCAGCATCACTGGCGCTACCAGAGCCGTCGCAAGAAGAAGAAACATTAAACGACAATAGTTTACGGTTTACCACATTTTTTAGGTGATATTTTTTGCTGTCAGAAAAATATCACCTAAATTTGTCATATTCAAACCATTTCATTGTCACCGTTATGCTTTTCTCGGATATAATCAAGCAACTGCGCATCAGCAGCGGCAAGCGACAAAAAGATCTCGCCAAGGCCATTGGCGTCGACGTGCCCGCCTACAGCCGCTATGAACATGGTGAGCGTCGCCCCAAGCGCGAACAGGTATTGCGACTGGCCCGCATCTTCAAAACAGACCCCGATGAGTTAATTGCCATGTGGCTCGCCGATGAAGCCTATGACCGCATCGCACACGACAAAATGGCAACTCGCGCCGCGACCATGCTGATAGACATGCTCAATGGCAATGGCGCTGACAATAACGTCATCAAGCAAGAAGTCAAAGAACCTGAATGCGATATCGTGCGTGACATGGTAGCACGAATGGGGAAATCATCATTGCCCCACTTGGAGCAGGGTGATGCTGCCACAGTCATGCAACGCATCGAGGATGAGAGCATCGATTGCATCGTTACCACACCTCCCTACTGGCGACGCCGCAGCCAGGGTACTGAAAGCATCACGGCGACCACAGCCGAGGATTTTGTCAATGAACTGTTACAGACTATGGCACAGGCTCAACGTGTACTCAAGCCACAGGGCTCGTTGTGGCTCAACATGGGCGACGACACCACCGACGGCTTTGTGCAAGGAATACCTTGGCGTGTGGTACTTGCTATGATGAATACCCAAGGATGGCACCTGGTCAACGAGGTGGTTTGGAATAAAATCACCACATCCCCCCAGGGCAGTCATGACCACCTGCGCAAGGTTCATGAATTCATGTTCCACCTGGTCAAGGGTGATGATTTTTACTACAACGATGAGGAACTGCGGCACACATGCGCGCTCATCCTGCGCAACGATGACAGTGGTCGCAGGAAAGCCCCCAGAGTAAAGAAACAATACCTCAAGCCAGATAATGTACAGGGCGTTGTCCCCGGCGACGTGTGGACAATCGGCGTTCAACGCTCAGGCATTGCCCATTATTGCGTGGCTCCCGATACGCTCTACCGTCTACCCATTATAGCGACCTGCCCGCGCAAGGGCATCGTGCTTGACCCCTATTGCGGTACCGGTACCGCATGCAGAATAGCCTATGAGCTCAACCGCCGCAGCATCGGCATCGACATCAATCCCGACTACATTAAGCATGCCCGCTCAAGCATTGAGCAGAAACCCCTAAGCCTGTTTTAACAGCAGTTGATGGCTTTTGCCTATCGTATCGCTTTTTTTTGTAATTTTGTGCCCAAAATTACAAAGCATTCATGATTTCTATTCAGGGACTCAAGGTGGAGTTTGGCAGCCAAGTGCTGTTCGAAAACATCAGTTACGTAATCAACAAGCGTGACAAAATTGCGCTTGTCGGTAAGAATGGTGCAGGCAAAACCACCATGCTCAGGATCATTACAGGCGAGCAACTACCCACCAGCGGAACGGTCGCCCGTCAGGCTGATATCACCATCGGATACCTGCCTCAACAGATGGTGCTCAAGGATGAGCTCACCGTCAAGCAGGAGGCAGCACGCGCCTTTGAGCACCTGCAGCAGATGGACGATGCCATCGACCGCATGAATCGGCAGTTGGCAGAGCGAACCGACTACGACAGCGAGGAATACCAGGAACTCATTGAACGCGTTGCACAAAAGACTGAGTTGCGCTCCCTGATGCAAAGTGAGAACGTAGAAGCCGAAATCGAGAAAACATTATCTGGTCTGGGATTTGAACGCTCCGACTTCGACCGTCCGACCAGCGAATTCAGCGGCGGATGGCGCATGCGCATTGAGTTGGCGAAGCTGTTGCTGCGCCGTCCTGATGTGCTCTTGCTCGATGAGCCCACCAATCACCTTGACATCGAGTCCATCCAGTGGCTCGAGACGTTTTTGAAGAACCGCAACGGTGCGTTGTTGCTCGTCTCACACGACCGTGCCTTTATTGACAATGTGACCAACCGCACTATCGAGATTTCACTGGGGAAAATCTATGATTACAAAGTAAATTACAGCCAGTTTGTGGAGCTACGCAAAGAACGTGTCGAACAACAGATGCGCGCCTATGAGAATCAACAGAAACTCATCCATGACACAGAGGATTTCATAGAGAAATTCCGTTATAAGGCTACCAAGGCCGTTCAGGTGCAGAGCCGCATCAAGATGCTTGAAAAACTGGAACGCATCGAGGTTGACGAGGTGGACCGCTCACGCATGAGACTCAAATTTCCCCCAGCACCCCGCAGTGGAGATTATCCCGTCATTGCCGAAGACCTTCGTAAGGATTATGGCAACCTCAACGTCTTCCATGATGTGAACTTCACGATTAAGCGTGGCGACAAGGTGGCATTTGTGGGCAAAAACGGAGCCGGAAAGTCTACCCTTGTCAAGTGCATCATGGGAGAAATACCTTATGACGGAAAACTACAAATCGGTCACAACGTCAAGATTGGCTACTTCGCTCAAAACCAAGCGCAACTGCTCGATGAGACGCTCACTGTTCATGACACTATTGACTATGTCGCCGTGGGCGATATCCGCACCCGTATCAACGACATTCTGGGGGCATTCATGTTCGGCGGCAAGGCTGCTGACAAGAAAGTCAAAGTGCTTAGTGGTGGCGAGAAGAGCCGATTGGCGATGATACGTCTGCTACTGCAACCCGTGAATCTGCTTATCCTAGATGAGCCAACCAACCACTTGGATATGCCCAGCAAGGATGTACTCAAAGAAGCTATCCAAGCTTTTAACGGTACGGTCATCGTCGTTTCGCATGACCGTGATTTCTTGAACGGCATCGTGGATAAGGTGTATGAGTTTGGTGAGCACCGAGTGCGAGAACATTTGGGAGGCATCTATGACTTCCTGCAGAAGAAACGCCTCGACTCCCTGCAAGAACTCGAAATTAAGGAAGCTACAGCCACCACTGTCGAGGCTGCATCAGAGCCCACAGTCACTCAAGGCAAAATGGATTACCAAAGGCAAAAGGAGCGCGAACGCCG
>JAEEGL016306976.1_pt1 | contig 12855 bp, 6 predicted proteins | sample 9134231 | NCBI WGS metagenome assembly JAEEGL01 (sample SAMN16246548, study PRJNA631951) | gut metagenome | biome: gut microbiome; feature: rumen; material: fiber-attached | host: Bos | place: Iran: Karaj | collected 2018-10
CAGGTGATTTCACCCTATATCACAGGCTCCTATACCCAGATGGGCTGCAACTTGCATGATGTGTTTTACATCGAGATCTCCTACATCGATAGCGATGCCGTCTGCCAACAATGGGCCAACGAATATGGCGTTGAATTTCCCACAGTCGGAAGGGATGGCGGCGGTAACGAAGTCTTCGACCTTTATGGCATCCAAGCCTGTCCCACCCTCGTCCTCATCATGCCCGACCGCAGCATTCCTATCCAGGGACTGCTGGATCTCTATCCCATGTCGGTGCAAGATGTGGTCAATGCCATGCAACGAAACGGCCTGCAACCTCACGACTGTACCGGTACACTGACCGTCAATCCGCAAACATTACATATCTATAGCGACGAACAAACCTACGAACCCGGCATGCTAACCATTTCCAACATGACCGCTGACGACGTGACCGTCAATGCCTTCACCGCTGACCCCATTTTTGCACTACGCTGCATGAATGAAGGGCAAGATGTCACCGAAGGCATGTCGGTAGCCGCCGGACAGTCTGCTATAGTGGAAGTCTATGTCGATGTACCCGTTAAGGAATCTTTTGAAGGGAAAATGTATATCAACACCTCGGCGGGAGACTTTGAAGTCAATATCATCTACGAAACGACCCTCGGCATAGGTGAAAGCAACGCGACACTGGCCGTGTATCCCAACCCTGCCAACGAGAGCGTTACCATTCATGGCGAAAACCTTGGCGTAATAAGCATCTACAATGCGATGGGACAAAAGGTCGACACCTTCTTCTCCGAGGAATCGCAACTGGTCATTCCGACTTCCAAATACCAAAACGGCATCTACTTCGTCAAGACCAGCAACGGAGAAACGCAACGCATGGTAGTTGCACATGAATGAACTTGGGAGAATACCTTAATAAGAAAAACCGCCACATTTGTGACGGTTTTTCTGTATTAATACCCTTCATCAGACTGTTGCTCCTCTCCACCACCGCCTTCATCATAGCCTTCGCCGTCGGGACGGCCGCGCTTCATGTTCTGCTGATTGATGCGGTAGTTGAAGTTGAGCGAGAACGAACGACGGTTCCAGGTGCTGGTGCTGTATTGCCAGAACCCGTCGCCCCACGACTCGCCGCCATGGCTGCGGGTGTTGAAGAGGTCGCGCACGTTGAAGGTGATGGTACCGTTGCCGTTGAAGACCTCCTTGCTCACGGCGACGTCCATCCACCAGTTGCCTTTGTGCATGCCGAGCGGCTCCTTGTGCGGACCCATCACATGAGCGGTGAGCTGGAAGTCGAACCATTTCTTGACCTTGAACTTGGTGACGACGCGTCCGAAGAGCATCCAGGTGTCGTCGTCATACACCTTGTCGTTGATCGTGCCGTTGAACCACGAATGGAAGAAGTTGATGTTGCCGTTGAGGTTCCACCACTTGGTCATCTGGCCTTGTGCCACCATCTCGGCGCCGAAGTCGTCGGATTTGCCGAAGTTGATGGGCATACTGTAGAACACGCCGTCGTCTTCGTAGGTGTAGTGACGGATCATGTCTTTGCCATGACGGTAGTAGGTGGTGAAGTTGAAGCTGGCCTTTTCCCAGAAGTGGATGTAGCCGAGCTCGTAGCTGTCCATATAGGTGGGTTTCAGGGCGGGGTTGCCCATGCGGATGTTACGGTTGTCGTTGTAGGAGCGGAAGGGACTCATCTGCCAGAAGCCCGGTCGGCGGATGCGGCGCGTGTAGCTCAGTTGGAGCTGGTTTTTCTCGTCCAACTTGTAGTTGAGGTGGGCGCTGGGGAAGAAATCGACGAAGGGCTTGCCGCCGTTGATGGAGTCGGTGCCGTCGTGGGCATAGCCTTTCAGGTTGGTCATCACGTCGGTCAACTCGGCGCGCAGGCCCACCTGTCCCGACCAGTGGCCCCATTCGTTGCCGAGGCTGGTATAGAGGGCCGCCACCTGCTCGCTGTATTCATAGTCGTAGCAGTAGTCGTTCAAATGATGGAATTGACCCGAATCGTCCTGTTCTGTCACCTCCGAGATGCTGTTGATATTGCGGTTGGTGTATTTCGCTCCTATCTCCCACTGTGCCTTCACTGCAAAGGGATGCACATAGTCGAGGCTGGCCTGCAGGTTGCGCATGCCCTGGTCGTTGCCGGTCCTTTGGTAGATCTCGTTGAGCAGCTGTTGCATCTCCTGGTTGGGATACACTCTCTCGGTGATGTCGGAGCTTGAGTTCTCGGCGTTGGTGAAGAAGCGCACGTTGGCTTTCAGGCTGCGGCCTTTGCGCTCGAAGCTCTTGTCGTAGTCCATCGTCACCTCATACATGGGCTCGTATTCCACATAGTCCTCGGCGCGTTCGTCGTAGGTCGAGGTGCCGATGAGCGGGTATTCGTCATAGTATTTCACCACGGGATGGGTCTCGAGGCGGCCGTAGCGGCAGACGAAGGCGGCGCTCAGGATGTCGCGGTCGGTGATGTAGTAGTCGGCACCCACGCGCACGTTGTGTCCCATGCGGCGCATGCGGCGCTCGGTGGTCTGGTCGGTGAGTTGGGTGAAGAGGGTGTCGCCCTCGATGATGTCGCTGAAGCGTTTGGTGAGGTTGACGCCGCCGCCGATGTTGGAGCGGTTGTTGAAGCCATAGCTGGCGAAGAGGTTCCACCGTTTGAGGCGGTAGTTGGCCGTCAGGCTGGCGCCGTACATCCAGGGGTAGCCGGTGCGCACGTTCACCGCGCCGTTGAAGCCCTGGCGTTTGTCTTTCTTCAGGATGATGTTGATGATGCCTGCCGATCCTTCGGCCTCGTAGCGCACCGAGGGGTTGGTGATGACTTCGATGCGTTCGATCATGTCGCCTTGCAGGGTGCGCAGCGCGTCTTGGGTGCTCATGCCCGAGAGGCCCGACTCCTTGCCGTCGATGAGGATGCGCACGCCGTCGTCGCCGCGCAGGCTGACGTTGCCTTCCACGTCGACCGACACGGCGGGGACGTTCTCCAGCACCTCGATGGCGTTGCCCGACGTGTTGGCCACGTCCTTGCCCACGTTGAAGACGCGCTTGTCGAGGGTCATTTCGTAGGTGCTCTGTTCGGCCACCACGTTCACCTCGCTCAGCATGCGGCTGTCGGGCGAGAGACTGATCTTGCCCACGTCGACGGTGCCCTTGGCGCCATCCAGGGTGACGTTCTTGAACTTGGTGATGAAGCCCATATACTGCACCTCAAGCACATAGCGGCCTTTCTCGAGCTCCATCGTAAAGTGCCCCGTGGGGTCGGTGACGCAGCCCGCCACGAAGGTGGTGTCGGGCAAGGTGCAGGCACGCACGGTGGCATACTCCATGGGAAGGCCTGTGGTGTTGTCGTGCACGCGGCCCTTCACGGTGATGGCATATGTGTATTGAAAACTGAACAAAAGTATCAGTATAACAAGAATTTGTCTTTTCATAGAAGGGGTCTGTTTGCTCGTTTTAGAAAACGCAAAAATAGGTCTTTTTGGGCAATGTGGCGTTAGAATTGTTGGATAAAATAAGCATCATCGGTTTTGCTGACCGCTACGACGCAGCCATAGATGCCTGCAAACGCGCATGCCAGCGTCGGCATCACATGGCTGCTGCAATGACAGCCTTACATCGGATCCACATCAATCTGTACCTGGACGGATTTGTAGTCGGTATTCTGCTGAAACAAACGGATTTGCTCGGCGATTAATTCCTTGACTTTCTGCGTATTATAGTCGCGCCTAAACTTCACCATCATCTGCTTGATATACAGGTTTTTGACTCTCGATACAACGGGGTACTCCGGCCCGAGCAGGTCTTGTTTGAAGATGGGTCGCAGCATGGCGGCCAACTCCGCCGCGGCGGGGTTGAGTTTCTGGTAGTCCTTGTGTTTGAGACGGATGAGGATGAGGCGGTAGAACGGCGGGTAGCCGAACTGCTGTCGGATGACCATCTGCTTGTCGTAGAGCCCACGGAAGTTGTTGCGCAACACATCCTGCAGCACGGGATGCGCCGGCTCGTAGGTCTGTATGATGACCTTGCCCTGTTTGCCTTTACGCCCTGCCCTACCCGCCACCTGGGCCATCAGCTGGAAGCTGCGCTCGTGGGCGCGGAAGTCGGGGAACGAGAGCATGTTGTCGGCATTGAGGATGCCCACCACCTTCACCGAGTCGAAGTCCAAGCCCTTGGTGACCATCTGGGTTCCCACGAGGATGTCGGTCTCCTTGTCCTGGAAGCGTTCCAAGATGTTCTGGTAGTCGTTTTTCGAACGCGTGGTGTCGAGGTCGAGGCGCGCCACCTTGGCTTCGGGCATGACGAGGCTCAGGTCCTCCTCAATCTTCTCGGTGCCGAAGCCATGCATACGGATGTTGGGGCTGTGACACACGGGACATTCGCTCGGCACGCTGGTCGTGTAGCCGCAATAATGGCAACGCAACACATTCTGGCTCTTGTGGTAGATGAGGCTCACGTCGCAGTTGATGCACTGCGGCACATAATGGCATTCGTCGCACTCAATACGCAGCGAGAAGCCGCGCCGATTCTGGAACAGGATGGTCTGGTTGTGCTCTTCGAAGGTCTCCTTCATGGCGTCGATCAGGGTGCTGCCGAAGTCGGCCTTCATGGTCTTGCGACGCCGCTCCACGCGCATATCGCTGAGGATGATCTCGGGCATCTGCACGCCTCCGTAGCGCTCGGTGATCTCCACCAGACGGTAGCGGCCTTGGAGGGCGTTGTAGTAGCTCTCATACGACGGCGTGGCCGAGCCCAACACGATGTTGGCATTGTGCATGGCAGCCAGCACGATGGCGGCATCGCGGGCGTTGTAGCGCGGTGCCGGGTCGACTTGCTTGAACGAGCTGTCGTGCTCCTCGTCGACGATGACGAGGCCGATGTCGGAATAAGGCAGGAAGATAGCCGAACGTGAGCCGATGATGATCTGATGCTTCGGCGACTGCGTCTTTCCAAAGTCGCGCACCTGCTCCCACACCTCTACCCTTTCGTTGGTGCCGTAACGCGAGTGGTACACGCCCAAACGGTCGCCGAAATACTCTTTCAGGCGGTTGATGATCTGGGCGGTGAGGGCTATCTCAGGCAGCAGATACAATACCTGTTTGCCTTGGTCGACAGCCTCCTTGATGAGCTTGATGTAGATGGCGGTCTTGCCCGAGGAGGTCACGCCGTGGAGCAGCACGGGCTTCTTCTCGCCGAATCCAGCCTTGATGCCATCGTAGGCTTTCTGCTGTGCCTCAGTGAGTTGTATGCTGTCCACATCGGTCTGTTCCTTGAACTCCTTGAGGCGGCTCACCTTGCGTTCGCCCACCTCGAAGATGCCTTTCTCGGCCATGGTCTTGAGTATCGTGGAAGTGGCGTTGGCTTTCTCCAAGAGGGCCTTGGCCATGACGTCGTTGTCGGCATCGCCGCCCAGGGTGAAGAAGGCCAGCAGCAGCTCCAGTTGCTTGTAGGCACGTTTCTCCAAACGGTCCATCAACTCTTGCAGCTTGGCCTCGTCGCGATAATCCTGAGCGAGTCGCACGAAGCGCTCGTATTTGGCCTTGTATTTCTCGTTGAGTTCCTCCTCCATCACGAGGATGCCCTTCTCCATCATACTGTGTACCAGTGGCATCACCTTCTTGAAGCCGATGATTTTGCTCACCTCGCTGACGGTGATCTTCGGCTTGATTTGCAGGGCTTCCACAATGAGGTATTCGAAGTCGTTCAGTGCCACCGAGTCGAGCTGGTAGTCGGGGGCGAGGGCCACCGTCGTCTCGCTGCTCAGCTTCAGGGCCGAGGGCAGCGCGGCTTGCATCACCTCGCCGGTTTGGCACATGTAGTAGGTCTTCACCCAGTCCCAAAACTTCAGCTGCTTCGCGTTGACCATCGGCTGGTCGTCGAGCACATCGGTAAGGTATTTCACCTCCACCGAAGGCACCTGTTCCGTGAGGCCCACGATGAGTCCCGACATGATCTTGGTCTTACCGAACTGCACCACGGCCCTTTGTCCCACGCGCACTGTGTCGTTTAAGGCATAGGGCACACGATAGGTGAAGGTGCCTGGCACGGGAATCGGCAGGAGGACCTCGGCGAAAAGGGTGATTCTATCGGAAGTTGAAAGATTCATGTCTAGATTGCTTCGTGCCTCGCAATGACGCGAAGCGACAACAGGATTAATGCGAATTCACCGTGGAATAACCAACCAACTCGTCGTAGCCTTTGAGGGCGTTGAAGTAGTAGAAATACAGTTTGTAGACGTTATTGGTCTCCCAGTGGTTGCCGGTGGTGAGATCGGTGGTGACCTCATGGGTGTTGCGGTCGATGGTGACGAACATGAAGTTGTAGTAGCCTTGCTTGAGCATCATCGAGCAGGTGTAGCCGCGCATCCTATAGTCGTAGGTCATGCGGTTGCTGTCGTTGAAGCACCAGTCGTTGAGGGCGCCCATGATGTAGATGTCCTCATGGGTCAGCGGGGCCTCGCTCTTGTAGAAGAAGTTGACGAGGCAGTAGTCGGCTTCGGTGGCGTTGTCGAGGTTCTCGTCCTCCACATAGATAAACTTCTCGCCATGGATGTCCTCGTAGGAGGCATAGGCCAGCTTCGCCCGCGACTCGCAGGGGGCGATGTCGACCTCATACGACATGTCGGTCTGCCTGATCTGGGCCAGGTTCTCCGACTGGAAATAGAAGTTGCTGGTGTTGAATCGGATGTATTGGTTGGTGGCCTCAAAAACGGTGAGCGGATGGTGCTCAAACGAGAGGTAGTCGGGATAGACATAGGTGGGTTGCAGACCCACGGCGGCATTGTCCCAACGGCCATTTTGTCGGATGGTCAAATGGCTGTATTGCTGCGTGTTGACCGTCAGGTAGTTGTTCATGTTCACCCTGACGTTGAGTTGTTGATGGGTGTCGGCCAATGAGAGTTCGTCGGGATAGCGAGGCACGGTGGCGCCCACATGGGCTTTCTCATCGACCACCATAAAACGGCGGGTGAAATAGAGATCGTTGATGTCGTCGCCGAAAACGATGAGCAGGTAGTTGCCTGAGATGAGCGGCATCATGTCGTCGTTGGGGAACTTGAGCTGGTAGTTGACGTAGTCGATCAGGGTGTTGCGCGAAAAGGCATAGTCGTCGATGCGGTCCGACTCGAATCCAGAGGCATACTGCATCCGATGCAGGTCGGTGGGCAGCCAGTCGTGGCTGCAGTGGATGAAGGTGTAGTTAAGCACTTCGCCCTGGCCGTCGATGATGTCGAACGAGAGGGTGAGACGGCCATTCATGTCGTCGAGCGGGACGATGGGGTCGTTGAGTTGGTTGTCGTCGGCATAGAGCAGCACGGTTTGCACCTGGGGCTTGTAGTTGATGTTGCCGCAGGGCAGGTCGAAGCTTTGTGCGAAGAGACCCAGAGCCGCGCAAAGCATCAATATTAATAGGGCAATCCTTTTCATCGTTTTGGGAATTCTATCGAGCAAAAATACAAAAAACTTCCGAATATAGAGATTCCCTTCGGGAATGGAGTGATCACAATATAATACAGCGGCGGTCAGAAAAGTTCATTATAACATGAACCTCACCGACCGCCGCATTTATTAAGATACTTCACTCCATTCCCGCTTCAGCGGGAATCTCCTTTTAGAGCTGTGCTACGATACGCTTCTGCACTTCCTTGAACTCCTCGTCGCTCAAATGGACATGTTCTTTCTTGAAGTCCATGTCGCCCTCTTGGGTGATGGGGATGAGGTGGATGTGGGCATGAGGCACTTCCAGCCCGATGACGGCCACGCCGATGCGTTTGCAGGGCACGGCTTTCTCGATGGCTTTGGCCACTTTCTTGGCGAAGACCATCATGGCGCCGAGTTCGTCGTCGTCGAGGTTGAAGATGTAGTCGTCCTCATGCTTGGGCACCACTAAGGTGTGGCCCACGGCCACGGGGTTGATGTCCATGAAGGCGAAGAAACGCTCGTCTTCAGCGATCTTGTAGCAGGGGATCTCGCCTTGGATGATTTTTGAGAATATGGTAGCCATAACCTTGGGATTTAGCGGGTGATTTCAATGATTTCGAAATTCACTTTGCCAGCAGGCACCTGTATCTCGGCCACGTCGCCCACTTGCTTGCCCAGCAGGCCTTGGCCGATGGGCGAGTTGATGGAGAGCTTGCCTTCCTTGAAGTTGGCTTCTTTCTCGGGCACGATGGCGTAGGTCATCACCATTCCTGACTTGACGTTCTTGATCTTGACCGTCGAGTAGAGCAGCACTTTCGAGTTGTCCATCTTCGACTCGTCGAGGATGCGGGCGTTGAAGATCAGGTCTTGCAGTTCGGCGATTTTGGCTTCGAGCAGGCCTTGAGCTTCCTTGGCGGCGTCATATTCGGCGTTCTCCGACAGGTCGCCCTTGTCGCGTGCTTCCTGGATGGCTTGCACGATGCGCGGACGTTCGCGGAGAATCAGGTCGTCGAGCTCATCCTTCAGTTTCTGTAACCCCTCGGGGGTAAAGTATTTAATTTCTGACATGTCTATGGTTTTACTCAAAAAAAGTGTCAAAAAAGGAGACCCTTACCGAGATAAGGGTCTTCCTTTTGTTTGCGACTGCAAAAATACGATTAATTTCTTAATCTGAGGTCAGATTTAGAAAAATAATCTTACACCGACGCTGTGGGTGCCGTTGAAGACGTAGGTGTCTCTGTAGGAATAATCCACAGCGAACTTCATGCTGTTCTCTTTCTTCGACATCGGGAATTGCAGCGACAGACCGGCGCTGAGGCCTCTGTTGATGTTCATGCACTCGTCGTTGTCGAGGGCTCCACCTTTGGCCCAGATGCCCTTCTCGTAGGTATAGCCGGCGCGGATCATGAGCATGTTCTTGAAGCCGTATTCCATACCCAGGGTGAACTGGTCGTTGGTGAAGGAGTTGGAGCAGAAGTTACCTGCGAGCGTCAGACGGCTGGTCTCACCGAGGAGCCAGTCGTAACCGGCGGCGATGCTCAGCTGCGTAGGCAACTCGAAGTCGTCGACGCGCTGCACCATCGTGAACTGCTGGTTACTGTTGTTGTCCATGAACACGCGGAGCGAGATACCGTCGCCCGAGAACTTCATGGTGGGTCCGATGTTCTTCAGCGTGATGCCGAAGTGCACGTTGTCGTAGGGGCCGGTGACATACTGGATGCCAGCGTCCAAAGCCACACCGACACCGCCCATGTCCTTGATGGACTCGCTGATGATCTTCAGGTTGAAGCCGCCGCTGATGCTGTTGGAGAACGACTTAGCGAACGACAGGTTGATGTTCATCAGGTTGGGTTTGTAGGTACCGAGGGTGCCCGGGTCGGGGTTCTGCACCGTGGTGATCGGGATCTCGCCGATGCTGAACGTCATGAGCGACAGGCCCAGCACGCTCGACTCGCCCACGCGGGCCAGAACGCCGAACGAGGCGATGCGCGTGTCGTTACCGATACCCTGGAGCCAGCTGGTGTAGGTGAAGTTCAGGTCGAGGGTGTTGCACGACGAGATGCCCGCCACGTTGCCGTAGATAGCTTCTACGCCGTGGACGAACGACATGCCGGCATTACCCCAGCCTGACGAAGCAGCCCAAGGGTTAATCAACAACTCAGCTGCGCCAGCTTGGCCCGAACGGTCTTTATTACCTGCAAATGCTTGAGGAGTACTTAATCCCAGAAGGATTACGAAACTCAATACGATATATCCAAATGATTTCTTCATGGTGATAAATTATTTACGGTTAGCAATTACATTTGTTTAGAATGTGTTCAGGTCAACTTGACGCATAGCGCCGAAGAACTTGATGACACGCTCGCTGCCGCTGGTCAGGTCCTTGATGTGGATCAGGTAGAAGCCGCTGGCCACGGGCGTATTGGCAAAGTTGGTGAGGTCCCAATCGATGTTCGGGCTGTCGTTGTCCTTGCGGAACTGACGCACCTTGGTGCCACTCATCGTGTAGATGGAGACCACACACTTCTGAGGCAGGTTGGTGATCTTAACCTTGTTGGTCAGTGCGTTGCCTTCGTAGCTGTCGTAAGCATAGTACGGGTTCGGCACCACCGTGACGAGGTCGAGGTCGCTCTCGGTCTTCTCAGGATCGTTGAGAGTGGGATCCCAGCCTTCGATCGTGAAGGAGTACTTCGGATTCAGGTTGTTGATCATCAGGTCTTGGTTGGCAGTCTGCAGATCGTAGCCGTAGCCAGGGCCGTAAGGCTTGGCCAGACGGATGCGGATGCGGCAGGCGTTGTCATCGGGCAGCCATTCGGTGTCCTCGATACCCATCGGCATGCCGATCCATTCGATCAGCTTGTAGAAGTGGGTATTCATGGTCTTGGCAGCACCGGTGTTGGTCATCTGTTCGATGAAGTGCATAGTGTTGTAAAGCAGCTGGCCGCCGTCGTAAGCGTAGTTCTTCACTTGCTTCCAAGGAGCGGAGTTAGGCATGGCGATGGAGTCCATACGCCACACATAGACGAAGTGCTTGCCACCGAAGACGGCCTCGCCGTCGGCACCACGATAGATGGCCGGGTCGATCATTTGCATGTAACCCGTGTTGTCTTCAGCCGTCACCTTTTGGACCTTGGCGGGGTTGAAGATCATGTCGCGACCGTTCATGTCGGCCAGATACGAGTCCTCACCGTAGGCCACATTCAGGCGGGCGCCGGTCTCCACGTCGATGACGTAGCCCGGGAACCAACCCATACCGGTTTCACCGATGAAGGCCGGGTTGTTCGGATCGGTCGGATCAGGATTCACACCGAGGTCGGCGCAGGTCTTACCATCTTGGTTGATGGAGGCGTGTCTACGCAGGAAGAAGCGTTCGGCACCACCTTCGTTCAGGTTCTTGTCCATACCCATCTCGATGACGGGGCAGCGGCTCCACTTCGATCTGTCGGCGGTGAGCACGACGTCGATGCTGGAGGTGCGCTTGAAGGCGTCTTCGTAGCGCGAGCTGGCCGAGAACATCGGGCCGGGGTTGGTGGGATCGTCGCCTTGGCTCGAGAAGGTGGTCAGCAGGGCCGGTGACCAGGTGCGGCTGGCGAGCTTCTCAAAGTTCTCCGACGGGTCCCAAGGCTTGCTGTCGCCCTTGCTGTTCTTCTTCGAAGACATGGCGTAGTCGTTGTTGGAGGCGTTGTCCATATCGACATACGTACCAGAACGGATCCAGTTGAGGAACGATTCAGGAACGTCGACGTCCTTGATACCGTCGAGCCAGGGCTCACCGGGTTTCTCGAACTCGAGCGACGAGGTGATCACACCGTTGTTGGGGGCGACCACAGCCTCATAGTCGTGATAGTCTTCAGGACCGATGCCCTCAGGCTCCACATCCTCGAAGTACTTACCAATCCAGATACGGCCGATGTCGTAGGTCTGGCTGATGTTGATGGAGATACCGCGGTCGATGAACATCTGCTCGTTGGTGTAGATGGTGGTGGTATCGCTCGCGATCGGGTTGACGCCTTCCTCTTCGGGTTCGTCAAGATCTCTCAGATACCAGCGGTTCACCAAGCGGGCGGCGGAGTCGCCGAACACTTCCACATCACCAGTGATGTTGTGGGTGTATTGTTCGGTCATGTCGCCGAACCAGAGCTCGTAGCGGTGCGACTTGACATTCAGCGGGTCGACAATCTTGACGTCGATAGGACCGTAGCCAGCCTCATAGGTCGGGTGGTAGGCAATCGGGTAGTTGGGATTACCGAAGCGGTTGGTCGAGTCGTTAGCCATGGGCTTGCTCATGATCTCGTCGATGGTCTCTTGCGACAGCTCGAGTTCGTTGCCGCCGTTACCAACACCGACCAAACGGGTGATAGCGGGTTTGTCACCATAGGTGGCGTTCAGCACCGTACCGTTGACGATCTTGTGAGGCACTGCCGAGTAGACTTGGATGTTCTTTCTACCTTCGAGGTAGGGCTTCTTCTGGCCGAGGAGGCCATTCTCAACGCCAGGCTCCTGCGAATAGGTCAGGTAGTTGTTGTAGGCGTAGGCCACTGCCATGAAGTAGTAGGTCTGGTGGTTGACGAGGTTCGGGTTGTCGCCTTGGGCGAACTTGTCTTCCGTGATAACGAAGCTGTGGGTGATGCCGGCATCGCCGCCATTGACTTTCAGCTTCGGCACGTTGGCTTGCAGCGATTCGTCGAACTCATAGTTGAGGATGCGGCCCACGTTGTTGCGGATGTCGCACTGGAACACCAGACGGGCTTTGTCGGTGTCGCCCAGCTCGTCGGCGCCCACTTCGGCGTTGGCCAGCTGATACACCTTATAACCTTCGAAGCGGTACTCCCTGTCGCACTCCATCTCGATGGAATGGTTGGCAATGGGCACGAGGAAGATGGTGTCGTTGCCGTTCGGAAGAGTGGCGTGGATCGAGTCGTAAACGACTTCAACCGAGGTGACGATGGACGTCGGGATCTCAGGATCGACTTCCACATAGCCTTCCTTATAGTTGTTGGAGATAGCGGTGTTCGACAGATAGATGATGAGTTCTTGGTCGAGCTCGCGGATGGTCAGGTCAGGAGCGTTGGGGCCGTCGATGACCTTGAAGCAGTTGTCGAACAGAGCTTGGCACTTGTCGTCGACCACACGCAGCAGTTCGACGGAAGCCCAGGCGCCACCAGAGGTAGCACGGGCCCACGGCACACCGAAGGTGATGTAGTTAACAGCACCGGGTTCCAGAGTGAAGGGACCAGCCGACTGCATGAAACGACGGTCGTTAGGAGCGTTTTGGCACTGCTCTTCCGACCAGTAGAGACCGTCGGCGTTGTAGCCGCCATTGGGCGGGGTGCCTTGGGTACCCCAGTTCCACGGGTCAGAGTCGCCGGGGAACATGAAGTCGCACTCAGGACCCACCACGTCGCTGCCGGTGAAGGCGTTGCCGCCGTAGCGCATCTTGGCGCCGTTCTTCCAG
>JAEEGL017104710.1_pt1 | contig 12855 bp, 8 predicted proteins | sample 9134231 | NCBI WGS metagenome assembly JAEEGL01 (sample SAMN16246548, study PRJNA631951) | gut metagenome | biome: gut microbiome; feature: rumen; material: fiber-attached | host: Bos | place: Iran: Karaj | collected 2018-10
GGCATTCAGGGGTTTGATGAGCATGGCCGACGCGATGAGTCCCAAGAGGGTGATGGCAGCAAACAGCGGCATGTACTTCAGCGACACGCCCGAAAATGACCCCATTCCCCATACCATGTACGACTTGACGCCTTCGTCGGTCGCAAAGAAGTTGAGCAGTGAGACGGCCGACGAACTGATGTAGCCTATCATGATGCCGATGATGAGCAGCATGACGTTGCTCTTGACCAAGGTAGAAAAGAAGAAGATAAGCGCCATGACCGCCATGGCTCCGATGAATGCTGCAATGAGGACGGCAAAGAAGCCGCTGAAGCTGACGCTGCCCACTGAGAGGCTGCCGCCTAACAGCAGCATGACGAGTGCCACACCCAGTCCTGCTCCGCTGTTGATACCGAAGATGCTGGGGCCTGCCAAGGGATTGCGGAAGGCCGTCTGCAGCAGCAGTCCGCTGACAGCCAGTGCTGCTCCGCAGAGTACAGCCGTCAGAGCCTGTGGCAGTCGTGCCTCCAGTACGATGTACTGCCACGACGGTTTCACTCCCTCACTGTCTCCAGTCAGGATACGTACCACGTCAGCCAGCGGAATATCGATGCTGCCTTTTGCCAAGTTCACCGCAAAGAGCACCACACATAACACTACCAACAGTCCACATACGATTCCCTTCTTCATTATCTCATTTCCTCAATTTCTCAAAATATTTCAGGGGATACTGGGTCTTGTCAGGATGCACCATCTGGATGAAGTCACTCAGCAAATAGTCTGGACGGAACGGTGCCTCCTCATAGAAAAGCGTCTGTTCCACGTTGCAGCCGTAGAGTTCTCCCTCGCGGAACGACTTGAACTGCGTATAGCCGTGATGTTCGCTGAGCAGTTCCTCACGCGTCAGCGAATGGTTGGCGCTATAGCGGAAGAGCCAGACGTCACAGTCGGCTGCATTCTCCAGTACAGCCTCAAACGACAACGACAAGCTGCCGCTATGGTCGTCGTCAGCCCATGGCGAACGTCCCCCCGCATCACGGACCATCTGTCCGATGGTACTCTTTCCCCCTGGCACATACCACACGTTACCCACCATCTTATCGACGAGCACCCGACGTCCCTCACCAAGTTCCTGCGCCTGTCGGCACAGGGCATGGTAGTTGCTATCTACCACGACAAAGAGGCTGTCTGCCTTCTCACGCTTTCCGAACAGCCGTCCGTAAAACTTCATCCATTCTGCCCTACCCAACGGCGAGTCCTCCATGTATTCGGCACACTCCACAATAGGGATGCCCAAGTCCTCCGTCTTGCCATAACCGCCGGAATTCTCAAAGGGCGACAGCAGAATAGCGTCAGGCTTTACATCCATGATTTTCTCAACCACAGGATTCAGTCCGTTGCCGCAGTCGGCAATGCGTCCTGCACTCACCTGCTCGTGGATCCAGGGTATCTTGATATACTGCAGGTCAGCCACGGCAGCTATCTTGTCCTGGCAGTCCAAGTTCATCAGCAGAGAACAGTGAACGGTTGTAAACACCGCTGCCTGGGTAAGGGGCGTATGGATGACGGAACCTTGTTCCTTCTCGGGAATCTGTGCAGACGCGTTCTCCACCAGCACGTAGCGGTGGAGCGTCTTGCCGGTCTTCCATGGGTTCTGAATCTCCACCACGCTGTATCCGTCGTAGTCCACGATGCTGAGCAGCGACGCATATTTCAACTGCAGCGTATCGCCACACTGCACACCTGACGTTGTTTGCTGTCCGTTACACGACACCAACAGCAATAACCCACATATATAAATGATAATTGTTCTCACACTCAACGCTCAACTCTCCATAATCGTCTTGACGATTCTCTCTGCTGTCCTACCGTCCCAACGTTCCGGCAGCGAACAGCGTTTCCACTCTCCGCGCTTCAGCGTGTCAAGTGCCTCACGCAGACGTTCGGCATCCTCGCCAACCAACACGTTCGAGCCCACCTTCACTGTCTCAATATGCTCTGTGTAGCTGTTGAGCGTGATGCAGGGCACGGAGTTAAACGTTGCCTCTTCAGCCACATTGCCGGAATCCGTCACAATGCCCTTGGCATGCGCCGTGAGCCATCCGAACTCCAGATAGCTCAGCGGAGGAATAATGTGGAAGTTAGAAGGCTCATTTCCCTTCGCAATGAACGGCGATACCGCCTTGACAGCTTCCGTCCTTAACGGTGCCACAATGGGCATTCCCGAAGCAGTCAGCACGCCCACCATCTGTTCCAGCAGTTCCTTGTTGGCGAAGAGTGCCTTACGGTTCAAAGTAAACACCACATACTCACCGGCATTCAGTCCCAGTTTGTCCAAGACAGCCGGACGTTGCAGCCTTCCGTGAGCCAGTCGGAGCGTGTCCATGAGGATGTTGCCCACCATGTAAATCTTGTGCAGCTCAGCCCCCTCACGCGTCGCATTGGTGTTCGACGACATGCCTGCCGTAAACAGCAGGTCCGAGAGGCCGTCAATGACCAGTCGGTTGATCTCCTTCGGCATGGTGATGTCAAACGATCGTGTGCCTGCCACGAGGTGAGCCAGACGGATGCCACGCTTCTTTGTTACGATGGCCACCGCCATAGTCGAGGCAAGGTCATCCACCACAATCACCACGTCCGTAGGATGGGCATTCAGGTACTGTTCGAACTCACTCATCACTCGACCCGTCAGCTCGTTCATGTTCTCACAGTCCACGCCCAGGAAGAAGTCCGGGCGTTGTATCTGCAAGTCATCGAACAGCGTCGGCTCCAGCGAAGAGTCTTTCTCCGTACCGGCATATACCAACTTGTAATCTACTTCACTTCCCTGTTCTTTTGCACGTCCGAGGGCTTTCAGAATCGGTGCAACCTTCACGAAATTCGGTCTTGCACCAGTCACAATACAAATATTCCGTTCCACGTTAGTTCTTTTATTTCTCTTTTGCCTGCAAAGGTAGTGTAAATTGATGGAAACACCAAAGGAAAAACAAAGTTTTCTTCGTTTATTTGGAAAGAGATTGTCGGAACATGCCAAGTTCTTAAGGCAAATAAGCCCATAGTCAAGGAGAAAGGTGCCGGGAAACAGGGAGAGAGGTGCCGGGAAACAGGGAGAGAGGTGCCAGGAAAGTGGGACTTTCTGCCGGGGAAAGTGGTACGGATGGTAGGGGGAGCGAGTTTTCAGCGGCCGCTGCAAACAATTTCAGCGCCCGCTGCAAAGTATTTGAGCGGGCGCTGAAAAGTATTTAAACGTACGGTAAAAACCTGGTTTAGTTTTTTCTTGTTTATCAAACCTTTGGGAAGTCCATTTTGTTCTTTCTCCCTTAACTTTTGCAAAGGTACAAAAAAGCAAGCAGAAATGCAAGAAAAAAACTTTTTTTTTTTTGCTTATTGCGCACTTTTTCGTACCTTTGTCCCCCATATGGAGAAGAACAGTATTTTAGAGAAGCTCGAGGGGCTGGAAGCCCGCTTCGAGGAGGTGTCAACCCTGATTACCGACCCTGAGGTGATTGGGGACCAGCAGCGGTTCGTGAAACTCACCAAGGAATACAAGGACTTGGGTGACATTATGGATGCCAGGAAGCGTTACATTGCCTGTTTAAACAGCATACGCGAAGCAAAGGACATACTGGCCAACGAGGATGATCCCGAGATGAAGGAGATGGCACGCGAGGAACTGTCTGTCAATGAGGAGCTGCAACCTCAGCTGGAAGAGGAAATCAAGATTGCCCTGATTCCCAAGGACCCGGAGGACGCCAAGAACGTACAGATGGAGATACGTGCAGGAACAGGCGGCGACGAGGCTTGTCTCTTTGCTGGCGACCTCTTCAAGATGTACAAGAGCTTCTGCGACTCCAAGGGATGGACGCTCTCCATCACCAGTGTGAGCGAGGGTGCTGTGGGCGGCTATAAGGAGATTGACTTTGCCGTGAGCGGTGCCGATGTGTATGGCACACTGAAATATGAGTCTGGGGTACACCGCGTACAGCGTGTGCCTGCCACCGAGACACAGGGACGCATGCATACGTCGGCTGCGACAGTAGCTGTGCTGCCGGAGGCTGATAAGTTTGAGGTTCACGTGAACGAGGGCGAAATCAAATGGGACACCTTCCGTTCATCAGGTGCCGGTGGTCAGAACGTGAACAAGGTGGAGTCAGGCGTTCGTCTGCGTTATATGTGGAAGAACCCGAACACAGGCGAGACGGAGGAGATTCTCATTGAGTGTACAGAGACGCGTGACCAGCCAAAGAACAAGGAACGTGCGCTGTCACGCCTATATACCTTTATATATGATAAGGAGCACCAGAAGTATCTGGATGACATTGCCTCGAGGAGAAAGAGCTTGGTATCGACAGGTGACCGCAGTGCCAAGATCCGCACCTATAACTTCCCCCAGGGACGTGTGACAGACCATCGCATCGGTTTCACGACACATGACCTGCAGGGTTTCCTCGGCGGGAATATCCAACCGATGATTGATGCGCTGACCGTAGCGGAGAATGCAGAGAGAATGAAGGAAAGTGAATTTTAATTATGAGTTAAAGTATGAATAGAAAAGAACTGATACAACAGATATATGAGAAGAGGAGTTTCCTGTGTGTGGGACTTGACTCTGACCCGAAGCTGATGCCGAAGTGTCCGATCTTCGACATGCATGACCCGATATTTGAGTTCAACCGGATGATTATTGACGCAACGGCACCTTACTGTGTGGCCTACAAGCCGAACCTGGCGTTCTACGAGGCATACGGTGTGAAAGGCATGGTATCGTTCGAGAAAACCATTCACTATCTCAAGGAGAATTATCCGCAACACTTCATCATTGCCGATGCCAAACGTGGCGATATCGGCAACACATCGGCCATGTATGCCCGTACATTCTTTCAGGAGTACAACATTGATAGTGTGACCGTAGCACCGTACATGGGAAAAGACAGCGTGTCACCTTTCTTAGAATACGAAGGGAAGTGGGTGATTCTGTTGGCACTGACCAGTAACAAGGGGAGTCAGGATTTTCAGTTAGTCACCCTGTCGTCCACTGATGGGGACACCGGTGTAGAAATGCAGGAATGCAGACTCTTTGAACGGGTGATTCTGAAAAGTCAGGAATGGGGAAATGAGGAAAACATGATGTATGTGGTTGGTGCCACACAAGGACGGATGTTTGAGGACATCCGCCGCATAGCCCCCAAGCATTTCCTGCTGGTTCCTGGTGTAGGTGCCCAGGGAGGCAGTCTGGAGGAGGTATGCCAGTACGGCATGATACCGGGTGAGTGCGGACTGCTGGTCAACTCCTCACGCGGCATCATCTATGCCAGCGACGGCGCAGACTTTGCTGAAGCTGCGGCAGAAAAAGCCCATGAGCTACAGCAACAGATGGACGCCCTGCTGAAGTAACCTGCCCTTACGGCATGCTGAAGAAGAAATAGATAGCTGCGTGGCGCCGCTCTATACCATCGGCCTTTCCAATGGAACGGTTACTGCTGTCACGTACGGTACCATCGCTCTCAATCTTGCCAAGATAACGGTTGCTGCTGTCGCGTACGGTACCATCGTTTTCAATCTTGCCAAGATAACGGTTAGAACGGTCACGTACCGTACCATCACGCTCTACCTTACCGACATAGGCATTCGAACGGTTGCGTACTGAGCCATCACTCTCAATCTTTCCTACATAGGCATTGGAACGGTCACGAATGCTTCCGTCACGTTCAATCTTTCCCACATAGGCATTGCTGCCGTTTCGCATCTCCTGAGCCTGCACTACGTTCAACGACAGCGCAAACATCATCATTAATAACAATACTTTCTTCATAACTATTCACTATTTATATTAACCAATCACTACTCACCACTCACTACTCACCACTCACTACTCACCAAACACTAAATCCTCGTTACCTGCTTGACACCCTTGACAGTACGCAGTTTTTTGATGAGCGATTCCAGGCGCGACGTGTCGTCAAGCATCACCACGAGATTTCCACTAAACAGGCCGTCGTGAGAGTCGATGTTGATGCTACGCAGCACCAGACGCTCGTCTTTCGAGATGATGCTGGTGAGGTTATTGACAATGCCGATGTCGTCGTTGCCGACCACACGCAGGGTGATGGAATACATGGACGCCCCTTTCCCACTCCACTTGGCTTTGACAATGCGATAGCCGAAACGCTTGCGCAGTTCAGGAGCATTAGGACAGTCGGTGCGGTGTATCTTGATGCCGCCACCAGTTGTTACAAAACCAAAGACAGGGTCGCCATAGATGGGATGACAACACTTGGACAGCTGAAAGTCAATGCCCTTCAGGTTCTGGTCAATGACAAGCACGTCATTCTGATTGAGCGTGGAGGATGGAGCGTTAATTGTGGAGTCAAACTGGAAGTCGGCTGCCGAACGTGCCACATTATCACCGGTGATGGCTGATTCACGCTGTTTCTCCTCAATGTATTTGTCTGCCACGTAGTTGAGATCCAGATGACCAGTGGCTATCTGACGGTAGAACTCACTGGCCTCCTTGAAGCCCAGACGCTTCATGAGGTGCATAAGCACGGGTTCCTCCATCTCTATCTTGCGATTCTTGAACTTACGCTCCAAAGACTCCTTGGCAAAAAGGCCTTCCGCCTGCTGCGTCTCACGCAGCGCCAGACGGATCTTCGACTTGGCACGGCTAGTCTTGACAATGTTCACCCACTCCTGCTTCGGTTTCTGATTGGTCTGCGTCATGATTTCCACCTGGTCGCCACTCTGCAGCTCATGGCGGATGGTGACTACCTTATTATTAATGCGCGCGCCCACGCATTGGTTGCCAATCTTGGAGTGGATGTGATAAGCAAAATCGAGCACCGTGGCTCCTTTGGGGAACTTATAAAGGTCACCCTTCGGCGTGAAGACAAACACCTCGTCCTCGTAGAGTTCCATCTTGAACTGGTCCATGGCCTCCATGCCTGAGCTGTTCTCCAGCATGCTACGGATGCCATTTAGCCATTCGTCAAGACCGCCCTCACTCTTCACGCCCTTGTAACGCCAATGGGCAGCCACACCACGCTCAGCTATCTCGTCCATGCGCTCGGAGCGTATCTGTATCTCCACCCATTTCTGTTCAGGTCCCAAGACGGTGATGTGCAGACTCTCGTAACCGTTGGACTTGGGTACGGAGAGCCAGTCACGCAGACGCTTGGGGTTGGGCTGGTACATGTCAGTGACGATGGAATAGGCCTGCCAGCACTGCATCACCTCACGCGAGTGGGCTTTCGCATCGACAGACTCCTGAGTGTCATCACTTTCCAGGATGATACGGATGGCAAAGAGGTCATAGACGCCCTCAAAGGGACACTTCTGCTTCTTCATCTTCTGCCAGATGGAGTGGATGGACTTGGTGCGCCCTTTGATGTGGAAGTGCAGACCAGCAGCCTTCAGTTTCTGCTCGATGGGTCCGATGAAGCTGGCGATATAGGCATCACGGCTCTGCTTGGTAGCGTTGAGCTTCTCACGGATGTGGTAGTAGGCGTCGTGCTCCAAGTATTTCATGCTGAGGTCCTCGAGCTCACTCTTCAGCTGATAGAGTCCCAACTTATGGGCTAAAGGCGCATAGAGCCAAGCGGCCTCCTCGGAGACACGGCGACGTGCCTCATCATCAACGACGTTGCGTATCTGACGCATCAGACTGACACGGTCGGCAATCATAATCAGGATGACACGCATGTCCTCAGCAAACGACAGCAGCAGGTTGCGGAAGTTCTCACTCTCGACAACAGGGTTCTTACTGTAAAGTCGCTGGATACGTTCCAGACCATGAAGGATACGTGCCACGGAAGGACCATGGTCGTGCTCCACCTGTTCCAGCGTTACCAGCTGCTCCTCCAGCATGGGGCGTAACAGAACTGCCAGTACGGAATCATGACCTAGGCCTATCTCATCGACAACCACCTGCGCAGTGGCAAGGCTCTTATCGATGGGAAGAAGACCGAAAATGTCACGACCGGTCAACTGTGCCCTAGCGGATTCCACCATGGCACGCTCCTCAGTCGTCAACGCTAATCTGTCTAACATTTCTTCTATATTGCAATTTCTGTGTGCAAAGGTAATGAAAAAGGTAAAAAAGTAAAAAGGTAAAAAGGTAAAAAAAGTGAAAAGGTGAAAAAACTCCTAACTCCTAACACCAAACTCCTAACTTTTTATTACCTTTGCAACATTGAATCAATTTACTAATAACATCCTAATATTATGCTTAACGAAAAGGACTTAAAACAAATCGCACAAAAAGGAATCAGTGAGGAAAAACTCAACATCCAGTTGGAACAGTTCAAGACGGGATTCCCGTTCCTGCGCTTAGAGGCTGCCGCTGCCGTTGGACGGGGCATCACCTCGCCTGACGAGATTCTGCGTCAACAGTACATTGATGCCTGGGACAAGTACAAGGCCGAGGGCAAGAAGGTGGTGAAGTTCGTACCTGCCTCGGGTGCCGCCAGCCGCATGTTCAAGGACATGTTTGCCTTTGTCGATGCCGACTACGACGTGCCCACGACGCCGTTTGAGAAACAGTATTTCGAGAACATCAGGAAGTTTGCGTTCTACGACGCGCTAGATGCCGTTTGCCTGAAGAACGAGGGCAAGGGCATCGATGCCCTGATTGCCGAGGGCAACTACAAGGCCGTTGCTGCGCAGATGCTGAAGGCTGAAGGCCTGAACTACGGTCAGCTGCCGAAGGGCCTGCTCCTGTTCCATAACTACCCCGAAGGCCCGCGCACGCCGATGGAGGAGCACCTGGTGGAGGGTGCGCTCTATGCCGCATCCAACGGAGAGGCGCACGTTCACTTCACCGTGAGCCACGAGCACATGGAGCTCTTCAAGGCCAAGGTGGCAGAGAAGGCCGACGGCTATGCCGCCAAGTTCGGCATCAAGTACGACATCACGTTCTCGGAGCAGAAACCTTCGACGGACACCGTTGCCGCCAATGCCGACAACACCCCGTTCCGCAACGACGACGGCAGCCTGCTGTTCCGTCCGGGCGGACACGGTGCGCTGATTGAGAACCTGAATGAGATTGATGCTGACGTCATCTTCGTGAAGAACATCGACAACGTGGTGCCCGACCGCCTGAAGGAAGATACCATAGAGTGGAAGCAGGTGATTGCCGGCGTGCTGGTGACGCTGCAGAAGAAGGCCTTTGACTACCTGCACCTACTGGATACTGGCTCCTATACCCACGAGCAGATTGAGGAGATGATTCGCTTCGTACAACATGACCTCTGCTGCCGCAAGGCTGACATCAAGGAGCTGGAGGATGCCGACCTCGTTATCTACCTGCGCAAGAAGCTGAACCGCCCGATGCGCGTCTGCGGCGTGGTAAAGAATGCTGGAGAGCCTGGCGGCGGTCCGTTCCTCACATATAACCAGGACGGTACGGTAAGCCTGCAGATTCTGGAGTCAAGCCAGATTGACAAGTCGAACGAGGAGTACGTGGAGATGTTCAAACGCGGCACACACTTTAACCCCGTTGACCTCGTCTGCGCCGTGAAGGATTACAAGGGCAACGCCTTCAATCTGCCCGACTACGTGGACAAGACCACAGGTTTCATCTCTTCTAAATCGAAGAGCGGCAAGGAGTTGAAAGCCTTAGAGTTACCAGGACTATGGAATGGCGCCATGAGCGACTGGTCAACCATCTTCGTTGAGGTTCCTCTCTCGACGTTCAACCCCGTGAAGACCGTCAACGACCTGCTGCGCGAACAGCACCAGTAAAGTCTTTCTAGGGAGGAAAGAAGTGAAGGAGAGAAGTAGTATATGAAAGTGGAGAGAAGGTGCCGGAAGTAACGGCACCTTTTCTTTTGCACGCTTTTTGCTGCTAAAAAATGAAAAAAAGTTGAACTTTCGTCGTTGTAACTGCCATTATTTTATTACTTTTGCACCTTGAAAGTAAAAAAAGTAAATAAAGAAGGAAAATCAGACACTAGTATATTATGGTAAAAATCTCCAAAGAGGCCGCCCTTGAGTATCATGAAAGCGGACGGCCAGGCAAAATCGAAGTAAAGCCCACAAAAGCTTATCGTACACAAACAGACCTCTCGCTCGCCTACTCTCCCGGTGTGGCCTACCCCTGTCTGGAAATTCAGGAAAACCCCGACGACGCCTACCGTTACACCGACAAGGGTAACCTGGTAGCCGTCATCTCCAACGGTACGGCAGTTCTCGGACTGGGCGACATCGGCGCCATGAGCGGCAAGCCCGTCATGGAAGGCAAGGGACTCCTGTTCAAGATATATGGCGGCATCGACGTGTTCGACATTGAGGTGAACGAGAAAGACCCCGAGAAGTTCTGCGAGGCAGTAGAGAAGATTGCCCCGACCTTTGGAGGCATCAATCTGGAGGACATCAAGGCACCCGAGTGCTTCTATATTGAGGAGCGTCTGAAGCGCACGCTCAACATCCCCGTCATGCACGACGACCAGCACGGAACGGCCATTATCTCGGCTGCCGGTCTGAAGAACGCCCTCGAGGTTATCGGCAAGGACATCAAGAAGGTACGCCTTGTGGTGAACGGTGCAGGTGCTGCCGCCATCTCGTGTACGAAGCTCTACATGGCGCTGGGCGTGCAGAAGGAGAACATCCTCATGCTCGACTCGAAGGGCGTCATCAGCAGCGACCGCGAGGGACTGAACGAGCAGAAGAAGTTTTTTGCCACCGACCGCCGCGACGTGCACACACTGGCAGAGGCCGTCAATGGTGCCGACGTTTTCGTTGGCTTGTCGAAGGGCAACGTGCTGACCAAGGAAATGGTACGCTCGATGGCCAACGACCCCATCATCTTCGCACTCGCCAACCCCGTTCCCGAGATTTCCTACGAGGACGCTATGGATGCCCGTCCCGACGTGCTCATGTCAACCGGACGTACCGACTATCCCAACCAGATCAACAACGTCATTGGCTTCCCCTACATCTTCCGCGGAGCACTCGACGTTCATGCTACGGCCATCAACGAAGAGATGAAGATGGCTGCCGTACACGCCATTGCCGACCTCGCCAAGCAGCCCGTTCCCGACGTGGTGAACGACGTCTATAAGGTGAACAACCTGAAGTTCGGCCGCGAATACTTCATTCCGAAGCCCGTTGACCCCCGACTCATCTCTGAGGTCAGCGCCGCCGTTGCCAAGGCCGCCATCGAGAGCGGAGTAGCCCGCAAGGAAATTACCAACTGGGAAGAGTACAAGAACTCGCTCAGCGTACTGCTCGGCCAGGAAACGAAGCTGACGCAGAAGCTTTATGCCACAGCATCGGCTCATCCCCAGCGCGTGGTGTTTGCAGAGGGTATCCACCCCACCATGCTCAAGGCTGCCGTTCAGGCTAAGGCCGAGGGTATCTGCCAGCCCATCTTGCTGGGTAACGACGAGGTGATAGCTAAGCTCGCCAAACAGCTCGACCTGAGCCTGGAGGGCATCGAGATTGTCAACCTGCGCCATCCTGACGAGCAGGAGCGTCGTGAGCGTTATGCCCGCATCCTGACCGAGAAACGTGCCCGCGACGGCTACACCTACCAGGAGGCCAACGACAAGATGTTCGAGCGCAACTACTTCGGCATGATGATGGTGGAGACGGGCGAGGCCGACGCTTTCATCACCGGTCTCTACACCAAGTATTCAAACACCATCAAGGTGGTCAACGAGGTCATCGGCATCCGCAAGGAGTTCACCCACTTCGCTGCCATGCATATCATCAACTCGCAGAAGGGAACATTCTATATTGCCGACACGCTGGTCAACGAGAATCCCGATACCGAGGCACTCGTCGATATCGCCAAACTAGCAGCTACCAGCGTTCGCTTCTTCAACGAGAAGCCGGTGGTGGCCATGATTAGCCACTCGAACTTCGGCAGCAACACCAGCGGCGGAGCCTTGAAGGTTCGTCATGCCGTTGAGCGTCTGCACGAGCTGTACCCCGACATCCCTATCGACGGAGAGATGCAGGTGACGTTTGCCCTCGACAACGAGCTGCGCGACGAGCAGTATCCGTTTACCCGCCTGAAGGACAAGACGGTGAATACCATCGTCTTCCCCAACCTCACCTCGGCACGCTCCAGCTACAAGATGCTGCAGATGCTCAACAGCGACGTGGAGATTATCGGCCCCATCCAGGTAGGTCTGAACAAGCCCATCCACTTCATCGACTTTGGTGCTTCCGTCCGCGACGTGGTGAACATTACGGCTATTGCCGTTATCGATGCCTACGTCAACAAGATCAAGCAAGCCATGACGAAGTAAGGTAAATAAGTAAAAAGGTAAATAAGCAAGATAATGAAAGTATTGAAATTCGGCGGCACCTCTGTAGGCAGCGTGGAGAGCATTCTCAGCCTGAAGCGGATTGTGGAGGACGAAGCCAGCCAAGGTCAGGTCATCGTCGTAGTAAGTGCCCTCGGCGGCATTACTGACAAGCTCATTGCCACTTCCAAGATGGCACAACAAGGCGACGAGCAATGGGAACAGGAATACGACGCCATAGTACGCCGCCACCACAAGATGATAGAGAGCGTCATACTCGACCCGCTGGAGAAAGTTCAGCTACTGGGACACGTCAACCCCCTGCTTGAACAGCTGCGTTCCATCTATACCGGCATATATCTCATTCACGACCTGAGCGAGAAGACGCTGGCAGCCATTGTCAGCTACGGCGAGCGCCTGAGCTCACATATCGTTGCGTCGCTCATCGATGGCGGCACGCGCATGAACGCCCGGAACTTCATCAAGACCGAGCGCAAGAACGGCAAGCAGTCGCTCGACGCAGAACTGACCTACCGCCTGGTGCGCGAAGCATTCAGTCATGTCAGTTGCGTTGACAGCGCAACAAAAGGAACCGTTATGGTCGTTCCCGGCTTCATCAGCAAGGACC
>JAEEGL011387297.1_pt1 | contig 12854 bp, 10 predicted proteins | sample 9134231 | NCBI WGS metagenome assembly JAEEGL01 (sample SAMN16246548, study PRJNA631951) | gut metagenome | biome: gut microbiome; feature: rumen; material: fiber-attached | host: Bos | place: Iran: Karaj | collected 2018-10
CGCTGATCCATCAGTTCCTCGGTGAGCGTAATTTTTTTCTCCACCTTCTCTGCTTTCTCAGCTTTCTCCACTTTCTTCTCTTTGACTTTCTTAACGAATATCTTGTCGGCCTGAGTCTTCACGGCTTTATCACCACTGAACTCGTCAACCAAAGCCTGGTATTGTTCGTCAGAGATTTTCGTGTTGGACGTCATCTCTTCCTTCACCTCGCCAAGCTCCTTCTTATTCTTCAGGAAGTCAACCGCCGTTTGAAGCCCTATATTCAGTTCTGATAATACTTTATTTAATCTTACTCCCATTAACTCTAAACTTTAAACTCTAAACTCTAAACGTTATTCAAACTCAGCACGGAGCACTTCCAACAGATGGTCAACCGTTTCTTCCTCCAGGTCAGCCTTCTCAATAAGCATCTCACGTGGAGCATTCAGCACAGCCTTAGCAGTGTCGAGACCGATGACCTTGATAGAGTCGATAATCCACTGATCGATTTCATCAGAGAACTCGTCGAGGTAGATATCCTCATCCTCCTCTGCTTCTGTAACGTCACGGAACACATCGATAGTAAACTCTGTCAGCATAGAAGCCAGTTTGATATTCAAACCGCCCTTACCGATAGCCAGACTGACCTCCTCTGGGTTCAGATAGACTTCTGCCTTATGCTCTTCGGGGTTCAACACGATTCTATTAACCTTGGCAGGACTCAGTGCACGCTGAATGAAGAGCTGAGTGTTGTTCGAGAAATTGATGACGTCAATGTTCTCGTTGCCGAGCTCACGGACAATACCGTGCACACGACTACCCTTCACACCCACACAGGCTCCTACTGGGTCAATGCGGTCATCGTAACTCTCTACAGCCACCTTGGCACGCTCACCCGGCATACGGGCCACGCGACGGATAGTAATCAGACCGTCGTTAATTTCAGGCACCTCAGCCTCCAGCAGACGCTCCAGGAACAGTGGACTTGTACGCGAAAGCAGAATGCGTGGATTGTTGTTCTCGTTCTGCACTTCCTTCACAATGGCACGGATGGTCTCACCCTTGTGGTAATTATCGTTGGGAATCTGCTCCTGCTTGGGCAAGTGCAGTTCATTACCCTCGTCGTCAATCAGCAGCACTTCGCGCTTCCACATCTGGTAAACCTCACCGCTGACAACCTGGCCCACCTTATCCTTATACTTATTATAAAGTGAGTCGTGCTCCAGTTCCAGAATCTTGCTGGCCAGTGTCTGACGCAGGTTCAGAATGGCACGACGGCCGAACTTCTGAAAGTCAACTTCTTCCGAAACCTCTTCACCCACCTCATAGTCGGGCTCTATCTTCTGGGCCTCGCTCAGGGAAATCTCTTTGTTCTCATCCTGCACCTCACCGTCAGCCACAACAATACGGTTACGATGAATCTCAAAGTCACCCTTGTCAGGGTTAACAATCACGTCAAAGTTCTCGTCAGAGCCGAAAATCTTGGCAATCACATTACGAAAACTCTCTTCAAGCACACTTACCAATGTAGTACGGTCGATGTTCTTGGTCTCCTTAAACTCTTGAAAGGTCTCTATCATAGAGGGGCCTTTCGCATCTTTCTTTGTAGCCATTAATCTTATTTTTATTTTTACTTTTTATCTTTTCATCTTTACTTGAACATCAGCAGATACTTGGTATATTTCACACTGTCCATGGCGAATGTCTTATCAACCTCTACCAATACAGGGCGCTTCTTGCCTTCCTGCTTTTGTTTTTCCTTTACGGTCACGTCGAATGACTGCCCGTCGTCGCTGACAGCTTTCAGCACACCCTGATGCTTCTTGCCGTCCAAAGTCATCACCTCGACATCCTTGCCCACATGGTTGCGATACTGCTGTACCACCTTGAATGGCTGGCCGATACCTGCCGAACCGACTTCCAGTTCGTATTCGCCCAACTCTTCGCCAAGTTTCTCCTGCAAGAAACGACTCAGTTCTGCACAATCCTCAATCCACACCCCGTCGGCATGGTCGATTTCAATCACAATGCGGCCTTCGGGCATCATCTCGACATCCACTAAGAAATACTCATTTTGAGAGAGCCATTCCTCTACCGCTGTTTTTACTGTTTCCTTATTGATCATACACCTTATTTGGTATTAAAAATAAGAATGAGAGGCTTGCTCAAGCCCCTCATTCCTCTGAACGCCTGCAAAATTACGCATTTTTTCGCAATCCTGCAAATAAATCGTCAATTATTTCACTTTTTCACCTTTCAACACACGCTCATATTCGCCTGGTGTGTTCAGAACACGCTCGGCCTCTTTCAGCGTCTTGTCATACTGCAATGCAGCTTCCAACTGACCAGCCTGATAATAGTAAGCCGATATGATGTCCTGTTCCAGCATGTGCTGTATCTCCTGCCGGTGCAAGTCTAAGTCGCGCCTGATGTCATGGTGGTCTATCTTTGCCTTCAGCGCCTCAAACTCCGATTTTGCCTCATCGTAATAGCCTTCAAACTTAGCCACCTTCACCAGTTCCTCATATTGTTTCTTGCTCACTTGGTCATAGGTAAAACCTGCCTTTACCACCCGCTGCTTGAAATCCTCATAGTCTGCATCAGTCAGATGGAAGTCTTTCGGGGCAGCTATAGTGGGGTGTTTGGCAATATAATCCACTACATAGTCGAGCACTGTTTCCGTAGAGTCAAGTCGGTCCAGATAGAGTGTGATGTTCGCCAGCGTGTCGGGTTTCACCACGATATCAGGCATGATACCTCCACCGTCTCTCACCTCGCGTCCATTCTTGGTATAGAACACATGCGTCAGCGAATCAGGCACATGCTCTTTGTATCCGCCTCCACCATGCTTATAGTTGATTGCCTGGATGCAACGGCCGCTGGGGATGAAGTATTTCGAGGTGGTCAGTTTCAAGTTACCGTTATAAGGCACCTCCACGTTAGGAATCTGCACAAGACCCTTACCGTAGGTACGCGTACCTATTATAATACCCCTGTCCAAATCCTGCACCGAACCGCTCACAATCTCACTGGCAGACGCCGTCTCATCATTAACAAGAATCACCAGCGGCATCACCGTATCGATAGGCTCCAGGCGTGTCGTGTATTGTGAATTGGCACGACGAATCTTACCCTTAGTCTCCACTAGTGTCACACCCTTCGGAATCCACATATTGGCAATATCCACACACTCTGCCAGTGCACCACCGCCATTACCACGTAGATCAAGAATCAGTTTCTGGGCACCCTGCTTCTTCAAGTCAAGGAAGGCACGGCGCATGGGCTTCGAAGGTTCACCAGTAAAGGTGTTCAGATTGATATAGCCCACACCGTTGGGACGCATACCATAATAAGGAATCTCAGGCATCTTGATACTCTTTCGCGTAATCTTAAAAGTCATCTTCTTGCCCGTCGACGGACGTTCTATCTTCAGCACAAATGTAGTGCCGGCATCACCACGCAGATGTTCACTCACATACGAGACCGTCTTGTCAGTCATCAGCGTGTCGTCTATCTGCAGGATAATGTCGCCCTTCTTCAGTCCAACCTCAGCGGAAGGCATACCAGCATAAGGTTCCTCTATCACCACACGCTTCAACTTCTGGTGATATCTGACTAGTGCACCGATACCGGCATACTTGCCCGTCATCAGCAACTTCAGATCCTTCTGCTTCTCCTCTGGATAATACTCCGTATAGGGGTCGAGCGAACGCAACATTGCATTGATACCTGTACCTATCAGTTCACTGGCATCCAATGTATCAACATACATCAAGTCAAGATTCTTATAGATAGCATTGAAAATTTCGAGATTCTTTGCCACCTCAAGATTATGATTCTTCACTTCCTGTGCCTGACAGCCCACTGCCATCAGCACAGCTATGAGAGAGAGAAAAATACGCCTCATTCTTTACTTTTTCATTAATTAAACGCTGCAAAGTTACAAAAAAATACCTTTCCCATGAATTTTTTTCCAAAAAAGTTTGCGAGTTTCAGAAAAACATCGTATCTTTGCACCCGCTTAACAGCAAAACCTGCTTCAGTAGCTCAGTTGGTTAGAGCACCTGACTGTTAATCAGGGGGTCGTTGGTTCAAGCCCATCCTGAAGCGCCTTAGAAAGAGTCCTGTAGGTCAATGACTTACAGGACTTTTCTTTTTCTCACATTTCAAATTTGCACCCAATTTGCACCCAATTTCATGCTTTATATAGGGTTTGCACCCACTCCTTTGCAGAATTAACAGTCTGGAACCCTGCAAAAGATAATCTTTGTAGAGTGTTGTCAAGTTCTAACGTTGACAAGTTGAAAATCATTAGGGTGCTTCAACTGTCAACATTGTATCTGCTGGCTCTGTACAAAAATAGTTCGAGGCAGAATATACATCCTGCCTCAAACCTAAAATCAAAGTAATTTCCAAAAACACAAGTTCTGCCACTTCTTCTTTTTCTTGGAACGAATAGGCAAGCACCATTCAACCCTATTGTGCCTTATGAAATAGTGGGACTGGCAGGGGAATTCGTAGTTTCCAATTGACGGGGTAAGTGAAATCTCCTTGCCGTTATAATACATTTGCCAGAAATCTGGAGAAATGGGTGTAACAACTTTTTCTCCACATCCGCAGGCGCAGAGGTGTGATGCCGTTGCATACTCCATAGAAATATAGAGTTTACCCTTTTCCAGTTTTTCAGGAATGTACTTAACGAAAATCGGTTGGAATTGTGTCGTCCTCATATTGTGCCTGAAGTACCTTGTTGCTCCCAATGGAGTAAACGCTATTGAAGTCGTGCTCAGCCTGGTCGTTATAGATGCCGATCATTCTTTTCCACTTAATGAGCATGAGGTTTGCAGCAAGACAGTTCAATTCAGATAACTGTATGTTGCTTGCGTAGATATCGTCATCTATTGTAGATTCCCCAAATGCCTCTTTAATGTGAAGATAGTGACTAGGCAATCCCGTGGTTACCCTCACTTGTCCAACGAGTTGATCATTGGCTTTTTCGAGCCCCATTCCAGAATCAATAAACGGTTTCCCCTTTTCCATCAAGTATCCGGCAATCAGATTTCTTGCACTAACACTGTCAACACAGATGAAGACCATGTCCATATCATCCAATTCAGAGAAATTATCTGGTTTAACTCTGACTTTGTGAGGAACAATGCCTTTGTGGAAACCTGAATAGCGACGATAATAATAGTCCACTTTACTCATTAGCTCATTCAGTTCTTCCCTTGTTGGTACTCCAGGAGCACGGTAGGCATTATGTGTGTTGAAGTCATCGTCATCATACAGATGGATTTGGTCGACACATGTCTTGGCGAGGTGATCAAGTAGATATGAACCTGTTCCACCAACTCCGACAATGGCTACTTTCTTTCCTCTCATTCGTTCATTAATACCAACTATATAGGCGCGGCCACTATTTGTATCGGCATACACCAGTGGACTATTTTCGTCTTCCAAAAGGATGACTCTTGCTATTTTCTTGCATTTGTCCTCAGCAAAGAGAAAAGCAGCATCGGAAATCATATGATAATAGGTCGACACCTTATCATAGTAATCCAGATATCGTCCTCCATTGTTGTCTGGCATACATGAAAAGAAATAATCGCTATAGATGTTGTTACCAAGGTTTTCCTTTTTGGGGGAATTTACAAGAGAGGGTATAAAAGTACCGTCTTTATATCTCGGTTGTTCACCAATCCAAAGTGCAGTATGATCACCTGGTGCAAGAATTTTGTCGCCAGAAATGTTGAGTGTCATCACAAGTGTTCCACTTGCAATATCCATATTTGCGTTAATATAAGGTACGCGGTGTACCCAAAGATACTGACCGCGCACCTCTATATCAAAGCCTTCGTTTTGCAACTTCTGCAAGACGGGATTAAGACTTATGAGTAGGTGTGACATCGAACTTCATATTATGTTTGACAAATACTACACTATGACGTGTCATTACACCCTCAACATTCTGATGAGGTCCATCTGAATAGCTGACAGTATAACCTCTTTCTGTCCCCGGAGCAGGATTAGGGAATGCAATTTTTACAATCTGCTCATAGCTAACCTTTTCTTCACCGTAAGGTTTAGGCTGACCATTCACGATTATCGTAATAGTCTGTTTGTGTTTGCGGGAAACAAACCTTTCAATGCCAGGTCTTGCCATGTTAACCCTTGTGCCATTTTCAATAAGTTCGTCCTGAAATCCAGGTATAACCAGATAGAGGTCGAACTCTAATGGCACGTGAGCCATTCTTTTAATGTCTTCTCCAAGGAGAAACTGCTGGTCTGTATCGAACATCCTGTTGTCAACAGAAAATTTGAGATAGAATTTCTTCATTTTCTCTTAATTTTTTTAAATTAAACGTAAATTACCCTTATGGGTAACTGAAAATTAGTGCAGCTCAATGTTCATCTGGAGAAATTTTGCTATATTTGCAAAATCAAATTGGTTGCTCGCTGTCAATTGCCGTTGACTTTGAGTATTGTAGCCCTCACAGCTAATTAAACAATTTGGAGCGATATGAGTTGCCGCTTGTATCGCTCATTCTCTATTCTGTTATATCTTCTTTCTTTTGTGTCACCTCCTAACTTTTTAATTTGAGTGCAAAGATAATACATTTTTAGGTAGAATCCAAAAGGTTATTTGATATTTTTATATTTTTAACAAAAAACATATATGTTATTATCAATATTATAAAAATTATCAAAAATGATAATAAAGATAGAAATATATTTGCATATTTGAATTATTTTATTTATCTTTGCCCCAAAATTCAGAAATGGGAGTTTAATGAACGAAGAAAAGAGGTTTGCTATGGGTGGTTCTTCAGTGCATCCTGGAAAGATTTTGCAGAGTGTATTGGAGGATTATGATATGTCTCAGAAAGAGTTGGCTATTGCAATTGGTAAGCCATCTCCCATAGTAAATGACATCATTAAAGGGAAGAGAAATATCAATCCTGAATTTGCGGTTTTATTAGAGGCCGTTCTGCCAGATATTTCTGCCGCTGATTGGATGTCTATGCAAAATCAGTATGATATTTCTAAGCTCCAAAGACAAGAAGAAATTCAGCAGCAAAAAGATTTAATTGAAAGATGGAATTTCCTCAAAGGCTATCTTAACCTAAATTACATGAAGAAAAAATTGCACTTGGCTGATGATTTGTCCCAATCGTTAAGCGCAATTCTTGGCTATCTTGCCATAAATGAGGTCAATGAGATCAAAATGAAGCAAGAGTCGGTCATGGGTTATTTTAGAAAGTCCGAGAAATCCAGCACAGATCCTGTAAATCTTTTAACGTGGCTTTGCGTTGTGCGTCACCGTAGTGATGAGGAAAAACTAAATATAAGTTTTGATATTGCAAAGGTCGATAATTTAATTTCAGAGTTGAACAGTCTCTTTTATGCGAATAAGCAGGTCATAGAGTCTACAACCAGGTTGCTTAATTCTTATGGTGTCAAGTTCATAGTTGAAGATAAACTTGATAGGATGGCTGTTGATGGGTTGTCTTTCTGGTCAGGTGATAATCCAACCATAGTGATGACCAAAAGAATGAATCGTATCGACAACTTTGCGTTTGTTCTATGTCATGAGCTGGGACATATTGTGAAACACATATACGTGGAGAAAGATGCAGAGTTTTTGGATGACATGAATGGTCTAAAAGAAGACAAACGTGAAGCTGAAGCGAACAAGTTTGCAGAGGATGCGTTATGGAAAGGCTTTGTTAAAGAGAATGCTTTCAAGAAAATCCGTGTTCCGTTTGCGGCAAATCGTTTCTTGTTGCAAATAGCGAATGAGCAAAGAATCAATATAAGTATTGTTGTTGGACAGTATCAGCATTATTGTGAGGTTAATAACAAAACGAATAGTCCATATGCCATCTGCCGAAATCTTATTCAGAAGATAGGATAATTGATTAATCAGGGTAAAAAAGGACAAAGAAAGATTATCAACTTTTCACGCAACTCCGTCTTTGCTATTCTTCCTCTTCGAACTCTATTGCTAACGGACAGAATCATAATATTAGAAAGAATGGCAAACTCAATATGAATTTGCCATTTTCTGATTATAATGACTCTGGAACGTCCTCTGAGACTATCTTCTCAGATTCTACCTTTGGATGAATCAATTCCTTGAAAATATCGATGAAAGAATTCTTGTTGTAGAAATAACTTTCATCTTCTTTCAATTTGTCTGCGATAATCGCCAGTCCATAATTGATGTACTCTTCCATCGTCGACATCAACAAAGCGACGGTTTCATTGATAGTCCATTTCCCCTTATCTAATGCAATCCAGTCAATCTCTGGTGTCCTTGCTACAAGAGCAACGAAGATATACTCTTTTAATCTGGGATAAGCTCTACGTCCTTTCTTTGAGTCCAAATTTCCCCAGAACTGAATGGGCTGTCCCAGATCCTTTATATCGGCATATTGGTCAAATGGTATCTTCTTATTGCTATACAAGCCAATAAAGAAGGCCATAATAAGAGGCTCATATCCAGCACCAAGGATTTTACCTTTAGCATCAGACGCCTCATTAGTTCCCTTTCCAAAATCAGATATAACCTTTATGACTTCCTGCTCATAATGTTTTTCGTATGACGGAGTTTTTCTTGCCCACACGTCAAAGATGCGTGTGAAAGCATCCTGATTGAATTTATTATCGTTAAGTGCCATACCTTGTCGTTTTAAATAGATTCTACAGTTGTTTGAATTGTCGAGAGATCCTTTTCATCAAATGGACGTTTTTTCTCAATACGATACTTCTTTGCGTCAATCTCCTTCAGACGTTCCTTATCTAATTTAGAATTGCCATCAGCATCTTCTATTAAGAAACTCTTAGTGACAATAATAGTCTGCTTATTGATACCAGCAATTACTCCAAAGAAATCGCTCTCTTTTGCTGCCGTGAATGACGATGTTGGTGCATCGAATATCAGAGGATAGTCATTCTCATGCTTAATTGTGGTCAGCTTAGCAACAGCAAATAAGAGAGACATATACATGGTGGTTTTCAACGCCGTGTTTGGATTGTAGATTCGCGTACCATCCGTATCAATCAAAATTATTTCTGCGCTATTATCCTGCTTCTCTACGATTTGTGCATAACCTCTGAAATCACCCTTATTCAGTAATGCAAGATATTCGTTAGCAGCGGCTTCCAGTTGGTTGAGAAACTCACGCTTGTTTCGACGCTTTGCACCAGTAAAGGCATCAAGGATTCGTCTTATAGCCTGGCTACTTCTGCCATACATGGCTGCTGATGATTCTTCTGATATTTTGGAATACTCTTCCTGATATTCTTCCAATTTTGCCTGATGGTTGGCAATCTTAGTCTTAAGAATTTCAGATTGACGTTCTGCATCAACTCTGCCTTTCCACCATTCTGATATGTTTTGATAAGCAGATATTAGCTGCTCTTCTGTCAAACCTTCAGTCTGAGCCAGTATCTGTTTCTTGCGCTCCTCATCCTTGTCAATATTGGAAGTGTACTTTTCTACCTCTTCGTGCTTCTTTAAATTGTCACGAATGGCCTTATCAATGTATCCATCTAGTTTCGTCAAGAACCCCATATTGTTATGCAGGATAGAATATCTGTCTAACAGCTCTTTAATGAAGGCTGTTTTAAATAATGGAACAACTTCTTCCTCTTCATCCTCTTTTTGAGATGCTAGGAATTGTTCAAGACGTGCTTTCATAAAATTGTATGGGTCAGAGCCTTTAGGTGCTGGACGGTTACAAACCTTGCAGTATTCGTCGTCAATCATCTCGCGCATGGTGTTCTCATCTGGCACATTGATAGCAAGCGGCACCTTACCTTCGTTAAGTTCCTTTTGAATTTGCGCAACAATTTTCTTCTTACCGACCTCTTGGTCATACTTACTTTGTTGACGCCTCTGTTCCTGGTCAAGTTTGCCAACAAATTCACGATACTCTTGCGCAATCGGTTCAAAACCCATCAGAATCCACATTTCATCAAGGAGACGGAATGTGTAGTTCTCATTGATACTTCTTTGTATTTGATCTTTGGTTAGTTTCAGGTTCTCCAGCCTACCATTTAGATCTACTAAATCCTTTGAAGCTTCTTTGTTCTTTTCCAAGTCTTCCAAAAGTGTCTGAAAGTTAACTGCATCTGTCAACTTCTGCTTTAACTCAGATTGGAAATTGCCTATTTGTTTCTCTTCTTCTATTATCTTGTTTCGAAGATTTTGTGCAGCAGTAGTATTCTTCTTATCCGCTTTAATTGCATTGTCTGTGGCAAGTTCTGCCATTTTCTTGGCTTCGCCCATAAACTTCAAATAAGGGTCAAAGTCCCTAATCTGGCTAAAAGTCTCCACGAGGTAACTCATAGCCTCTTCTTTGTTGAAGATGTTTAGTTCGTGTTCGCCTTTAAACAGACAATACTTGCGAATGGAAGATGCAAAGTCCCTGTCAAACATCTTAATGGCCTGCTCACCTTCCTTTACATCTTTCTCTACACCATTCTGGATGAATAACTCATGGGAATAGTTTGATGTAGATATTTCACCACTCAGACTTTTTGTGAATTTGAAGGACTTTTGTACTGTTCGCTCATTACCGTCGTTCACATAAGTCATAGACACGCGTACATAGGCAGAATCTGTCTCAATCAGTTCTGAGCTTCTTTTCTTGGAGATATATTTTGTATCCACCTTGGGCATATTGCCCACGGTGTCAAACAACCATTCCAATGCTTCATAGAAAGTTGTTTTTCCGTCGCCATTTGCACCAATAATGAGTGTCAAGCCATTACCTACGTCAATGGAATTCTCTCGATAATAGCTACGGAAGTTCTCGATAGTTATGTTCTTTATAATCATACCAGCAAGTTATTGTTTAGGTAGGTAAAGATGGTCTTGTAAACACGTTTTTGCTCAGAAGGATCATCAGAGCCATTCAGTTCTTTGATAATCTTTGCGACAGCAACAACGATGGCATTGTTAGAGTTCAAAGCATCATAAATGCTTTCGTAGTCATAAGGTGCATAATCATAAGTTTCTCGCAGCTTAGGGTCGTCTAAGACCATCCGCAGCATTTTGTCTTTCTGTGTCATACGATATGATCATTATTATACATATTCAATCCATAATGCTCCATGACAGATTTGAGTTCCATTTGTGAATAAGATGGATTTTCTGATAACATGGAAAAATTCTTAACTCTCATTAGTTCGCCCTTTAATAGCGATTGTTCCATTTTGTAACTTGAAGAGGTGGCACTTACTTCTGGCGCCACAACCAAGTCGTGTATTTCAGCCATGTACTTGTCTGGATGTGTCCTTAAAACACGTCCACGGCGCTGGATGAATTGGCGAGGATTTCCTGTACTGGCACAGAAAATTGCCAGTTCACTTCTTGGCACATCAACACCTTCATCCAAGCATTTCATGGAGGTAAGTACTTGAAGCCTACCCTTGGCGAAGTCTGCAAGTATTGCGTCTCTGTCCTTTTGCCCAGAAACGAATTTCCTTACAGTTATATATTTGTCTATCTTCATGACGGCTTCAGTATAGACGTCTATCAGGTGGTCTGATACAGCATCGTCTGCCACCTGCTCGCTCTTGTCAAATATATCAGAATCAGAGAAATAATCAGGTTTATTTCCTTCTGGTACATAAATCAGTGAATACTTCAAATTGCCGGTCCTCTCATAACGCTCTTCAATTATCTTCTTGAAAGCACCAAGTTTGTTAGCTGCCTTATGAATGATACGCTTTCGCGCCAACAAAAGCCCCATCAGTATCTCGTCTTTCTTATCGAATATCCCTGAGTTATAATTGAAGTATTTCGATATTTTCTCAGACAATTCGATATAACTGGCCATTTCTTCATCCGTCAACTTAACCAGATGCGGATAATAATAGTATTTGCAGAGGACTCCCTTCTGGATGGCTTCTTCCATTGAATATTCAAAAGTGAACTTATCTTCTGCCCCAAAGAACCTATATAGCTTCATGTTCGTATCATCATCAAACTGTCGTTCTGGTGTAGCAGAGAGACCTATACGGCGCAAATAGTTTATCGTGCCAAGTCGTTTTAATATGGAGGGTGACCCCATGTTGTGGGCCTCATCTGCAATAAGCAATACCTTAGTTCTTTCGAAACTATTCAGTATTGAAAAGACATTCTCTCTGGCGAAAGATGCGTATGTAGAAATAATGATAAAGTTCTGAGTAGGCTCGCTTGGCTTTCGATATTTCTCTGCCATCTGTAACAATTCCATTTTTGAACGCCATTCTGTGTTCTTGGAATACACCTTGATGATGTTCCCAAAATTGAATTTCCAACATTCCTTTTCCCATTGGTTCACCAGAGTAATCGTAGGAACGAGGATGATAGCTTTATAATAGCCATTTCTTTTGTATATCTCCAGCAGACAGTTCAGCGAGGTAATGGTTTTACCTGTACCTGTTGCCATTGCAAATATACCTTGCTGATTATTGTTTTTCCAATTCTCAAAAGCAAGTTGCTGGTACTCTCGTGGTTTGTCGTATGGAAACTTTGGTATAGAGGGCGCTATGTCCTCATGTGCAGAAGTAGCGACAACGTCATGCTGCTTTTTCACCTCTCTCAGTTTCTTTTCGACATCAAGAAGTTCTTCAATATCAGAATCGCCATAGTTAGTGCTTATCGCTTCTACCAAATCCTTGGGTGAGAGATAATCTATTCCTTTCTTCTCCCCAGACATAATGGCATCAAAATCCTTTCTTTGCTTTTCGATTCTCTTCTGCACCATTCTGTCAATAGAATCACTCCTATCTATTTTTATTTCCTCGATATTGTTGAAGAGTCCACTAATCGTAAAATTGGCAGAGCCAGTAAAAGCTGTTATGCTGTCGCCATCTCTGAA
>JAEEGL014041627.1_pt1 | contig 12854 bp, 8 predicted proteins | sample 9134231 | NCBI WGS metagenome assembly JAEEGL01 (sample SAMN16246548, study PRJNA631951) | gut metagenome | biome: gut microbiome; feature: rumen; material: fiber-attached | host: Bos | place: Iran: Karaj | collected 2018-10
ACCCGGAACCGGCATCGAACCGGTACTGTCATTCCTGACAACAGGATTTTAAGTCCTGCGCGTCTACCAATTCCGCCATCCGGGCGACCTGCTTGAGCGGGAGACGAGACTCGGACTCGCGACCCCAACCTTGGCAAGGTTGTGCTCTACCAACTGAGCTACTCCCGCAGTTACTTGTATTCGTTGCTTGATATTATTTTAAAGAACCTTGTTTGGGAAGTGCAATTCCCTTTTTGTTTTGCGATGCAAAGGTAAAACGTTTTTGCGGTTCCAACAAATTTTTTTGAACTTTTTTTTTCAATTTTTTTGTCAACCTGCCATTACACTTTAATTATCAACCAATTAAAAAGACATCATTCTCGCACATCAAACGCCTTTAAACAAAAATTTTGCATATTTAGCACTTCGTAACGACAATTTTGCTTATTTTTGTACGTCATTAACAAAAAAACATAGTATCATGACCATAAAAAAATTATCTATCACCGCAGCAACCGCAGCATTGCTGCTCTCCACCGGCTGCGACTACGCGGAGAATGACGACATAATCGTGTCGCAACGCTCCCACGAAGCATTAGAGCAACAGCAACAACAACCGACACCCGACGACGGCAAGGACTACACCATCTGGGCATTTGTACACGACTTTTCATACAGGTACTACGTCTGGTGCGACAACGTGCCATACAAAATCGACTACTCCAAGTACGACACGCCAAACGCCCTCTTCGATAGTTTCAGGCACAAAGACGACAGGTTTTCCACCGTTGTCAACAATTACACAGAAGTCAAAGAAAGCTTCAGCAACATCTACGAGACCGACGGCATCATCTCCCAGTTATACCGCGACGGCGAATCAGGCGACAAGGTGGTGGCGAAGGTGAAATACGTCTATGACAACTCACCCGCCAAAGAAGCCGGCATCAAACGTGGATACGCCATCCACAAAGTCAACGGCACGCAGCTCACCACAGCAAATTACTCAGAACTCCTCGACCAAAAGACCTGCACATACACTTACAGCGTAATCACCACCAAATACGTGGACGGCGAGCCGAAAATATCATACGGCGACGACCAAAAGGATTCGCCAGCCATAACCAAAAAACAAATGGACATCGACCCAATCCTCAAAACGGACGTTATCAACAAAAACGGACGCAGGATTGGCTATTTCCTATACGACGCCTTCACCGACAATACCGACTGCGTAATCAAAGCCATCGAAAAACTCACCGCCCAGCAGATAGACGACCTCGTGCTCGACCTCAGAATCAACGGCGGCGGCTACACCAACACACTCGACACACTCGCCTCGATGCTCGTGCCTGACGGACACGAAGGCGACACATTCCTCGTCGACACCTACAACTCCTCCGTCACCGCCGAGCTGCGCCGCCAATACAAAAACAAGGACTTCAACAAGTCTCACTTCTACCCGATGGACGTCAAGCTCGATCTCCCGCGCCTGTACGTGCTCACATCCAGGCGCACCGCAAGCGCAAGCGAGCAGCTCATTTCGGGCCTTATGCCATACATGGACGTCGTAATCATCGGCGAATCCACATACGGCAAATTCACCACCAACGTACTCCTCAACGACACCGACGACCAAGGCTCCGACACCGACGGAATACCATACAGAGAATGGGCTGTGTACCTCTGCATCGCCACATGCACCAACTCCCTCGGCGAGATGAACTTCAAGGACGGGTTCAAGCCCAACTACGAAATCGCCGACACATACCAGTACGAACTCGGCGACGAAAACGAACCCCTCCTCGCCAAAGCCATCGAACTCTGCACAGGCTCCATCGCCAAGTCCGCCAAAAAACAACCCGCGCCCCAAAATGGCTACATCGGACACCACGGCAAGCCTTCCGACAAGTACGGACTCATCGACAACAGACAAAAATTGTAACAAAATTTTGCATTTGTTAAAATTTGCACTATATTTGAAAGGAAATAACACATACAAACACGCACTACAAATGATAAAGAAAGAAACATACGATGCCGCAAAAGGCGTGGAAATCTACACCATCGGCAACCAAAAGGGCATGACCGCGTCCTTCATCAGGCGCGGCGCCACCGTAACAAGCATCTGCGTCCCCGACAGGAACGGCGTAATCGAAAACGTCGTGGTAGAGCTCAAAGACTACGACGAATACCTCCGCAACGCCTCCTACATAGGAGTGGTGCCCGGCAGGTACGCCAACCGCATCGGCGGCGCAAAGTTCACCCTCGACGGCACAGAGTACAAGCTCAATCCCAACGACGGCCCCAACTCGCTCCACGGCGGTCCCAACGGCTTCAGCACAAAAGACTGGACCGTCAAGGAGTTCAAGGACGACCCACAGACCGGCGCACAAATCACATTCGAGTACTTCAGCCCCGACGGCGAAGAAAACTTCCCGGGCGACCTCACCGCCACAGTGACCTACCGCGTCACCGAGCAGAACGAACTCGCAATCCACTACCAGGCCACCACCGACAAGGCGACGCCCGTCAACCTCACGCAGCACGCATACTTCAACCTCAGCGGCGACTTCAAGAACCCGTCCATCGCCGACTACGCCATCCTCATCAACGCCAACGCAATCACCGAAATCACCGACGACTGCATACCCACCGGCGTACTCGCCCCCGTGGACGGCACAGTATACGACTTCAAGCAATTCCGCCGCCTGAAGACCATCAAGGACTTCTACTACGACCACAATTTCGTCCTCAACGCCAAAGGCAACGGCGAACTCACACTCGCCGCCGAAGTGGAGGACCCGCACAGCGGACGAATCATGAAAGTATTGACCACATCGCCCGGAATGCAGTTCTACACCGGCAACTGGCTCGACGGAACCCTCACCACCAAGACCGGCAGACCAGTCACCAGGCAGAGCGCATGCTGCTTCGAGACGCAATTCTTCCCTGACTCGCCCAACCGTCCCAACTTCCCAGACACGATACTCCGCCCCGGCCAAAACTACTGCCAGAAGACCGTGTTCAAGTTTGAAGTGGAGACCGACAGCGACAAGGACTTCTTCCCGGAAGTATAGCCCCGCACACCCATCCACAACAACCACAAACACGACGCCCCATGCTATCCTCCGCCCCCATATGTACGCTCATGAGCATGCTGATGCTGATACTATTTTGCATCGGCTTCGGCGTATATGCAAAGATGCAGAAAGACACGGGGCGCAGCGGACTGCAATACGCCGCCGGGATAATCCTTGGACTGATTGCCATCTCGCTTACACTCTGCAAGATAGAGTATGAGGGCGTCGCGTTTGATTTCAGGACGGTGATGCTGTGCCTGTGCGGGCTGTTCTTTGGCACCAAGCCCGCCGCCATTGCCACCGCAATGACGGCGGCACTCGTCCTGGTGCAAGGCGCAGACAACGCCACGCCCTCAGCACTCGCCGCCGAATGTACCTACACGGCGTCCGCCGGAATCATCGGAATCCTGTTCGGCGACGCATCGCGCAAATGGCGCAGCAGCAAATCCATCCCAATAATAGCGGGAGCGAGCATGATTACACAGATGGTGACGGCGATATGCGCCCACATGTCGGGCTGCTGCGCCGAAAGCGGACACCTGTGGGAACACCTCGTCATCATCCTCGTAATAATGCCAACAACCGCGACACTTACCGGCATCCTCATAACAAGGCAGATAGGACGCATGGAAATCATCCACCAATACAAAATCCTCGAAGACAAATACTACAAACTGTCGCTCTGCAACGACGACACATTCTGGGAACTCGACTCCGTTGGCAAGATAACATACGTTTCAGCCAACATCACGCAGACCCTCGGCTACGAGCCAGACGAAATCATAGGGCAAAAGCCGCATTTCATCATCGAAGACGTGCAGTCGATACAAAGGCTCACAAAATACGGCCACCTCAGCGCGAAACCCGGACAAGAATACTTCCGCAACGAACTCGTCCTGAAACACAAAAAGGGCAACAACGTATATTGCGACACACGCGGAATGTGCATCATCGACCAGTCGAACCAACAGGTGGCTGGCTACATCTGCATCACCCGAAACGTCACCAACGTACACCTCCACAACGAACTATCGCGCCACAACCAAAAATTCATCCGCGAACAGACCATCCGCCTCAACAAACTCCAAAAAGACATCGAGGATTACAAGCAGAAACTCATCCAGGCCAACAAGGACATCGCCGAGGCGCAATTGAAGTCAAACCAATCGACAAAAAAACAGATGATGATGCTCGCCAACGTCTGCAACGAAATAATCCCAGCCACCGACGACATCTACAAGTACATCCGCATCATCCGCGACCAGTCGCAGACCGAAGCCACCAGGAGCGCAATGCTCGACCAGATGCTATTCGCAGCGGAATTCCTCAAGTCGATATCCAACGACCTAATAGACAGCACATACCTCGCCAACGGCCTCACAAAGCTGTCGCTCTCAATCAGCAACATCGCCGACGCAATAGCCGAAATATGCGACTACCACAACTCGCGAAACACATACCTGTATAAAAAGCCGGTAATCCTGCAGCACGATATAAAACTACGCCCCGACGAAACCACCGTCAAGACCGACATCCAGCACCTCAAACACATCATCAACATCCTGATAACCAACGCATACGCCTTCACCAACGCAGGACAAATCACCGTGTCGTGCTCGCTGATGTCCGACACCGAACTCCTGATAAGCGTATCCGACACAGGAATAGGCGTGCCGGAGGCGGCGTACAAAAACATGTTTAAGTCCATCGACCAGACCGACCTCTCGCAGACCACAAAAAAAATCTATTACAAACACACCGTATTCGGACTCAGCATCGCCAAATCGCTCGTGGAGCTGATGGGCGGGCAGATATGGTTTGTATCCGACGTGGGAAAAGGAACCACGATAAGCTTCACCACGCCATTCATCAAAGCCGGCGAGATGGCTTCCCAAGCCAACATCCAGTACAAATGGCAGGACCACACCGCGCTCATCGCCACCACCAACCGCTACAGCAGCATACTCGCCAGCGAGACGCTCGCCAAGACGCACATCAGGTACAACACCATGCTCATATCCACCGACGGCAGAAATACGTCCACCGGCTCCCAATACTTCAAGCATTACGACGTAATCATCAGCGACACAAAAGCCACAACGTCGCCACCGGTGCAGCAGGCGGCCAAAGACAATCCGTCGGCGGCGTTGATTACGATAGACGGCAGCACCACCCCCGCCGCGCTATGCAAACAAATAGACAAACACTTCACACCAAAACCATGAACATAATACAAACAACCCCCAAGCCGCGCCTTGCAGCAATCGACGACATCATCTGCCTCACGGGAATGCTCGGCGCATCATCCAAAGCATACATCAAGAAGATGGAATTCCTGTCGCTGTGCAAGCACGTCCACATATTCAACGAACTCAGCGAAGGCATCGACAAGGCGTTGAAATTCATGCTCGACAAGAGCGGCGTATCTGCCGAAATCCAGCTCGAAGACATCCCCTTCGGACGCGGACCGATGAAGAAATACGGCTCGCAGCCCTCACGACTGTACCAATACGCCCTTCACGAAAGCAACGACAACGAACTAATCCTCACCGTGGACCCAAAGCATTTCGCCGACGTCAGCGCCGACTACCAACAGAAAACCGGCACGCCGCTCCGCGCCATCGGACGAATCGTCAACGGCGACCCGCAGCACATCAACTACATCGAAAATGCCTTCCCCGCCACGCAATTAAACATTCCATGGGAACATTTTTGCTAAAATTTCGTTAAACATACTCACAAACACTAAAACATAAAGGAAAATGAAACTACGTCTAATAATCATGAACTTCCTGCAGTTTGCGGTATGGGGAGCATACCTCACCTGCATGGGCACATACCTTGCCAAAATCGGATTCGCCGACAGCATCGGCGTATTCTACTCGGCGCAGGGCATCGCGTCGCTCTTCATGCCCGCCATCATCGGCATCATCGCCGACCGTTACATCCAGGCGCAGAAAACCTACGGAATCTGCCACCTAATATCCGCAGCGTCGATGATTTCGCTCGGCATATACGGCGTCAATGCCGGCGCCGACGCTCAGATGTCGGTGATGTACCCGCTGTACTTCCTTGCAATCGCATTCTACATGCCGTCGCTGTCGCTGTCATATTCCGTGGCATACAACGCACTGGAACTCAACGGCATGGACACCGTCAAGAGCTACCCGCCAATCAGGACATTCGGCACCATCGGCTTCATCGCCAGCATGTGGGCGGTGGATCTGCTCGGATTCCAGGACAACGCCAACCAGTTTCTCGTAAGCGGCATACTCGGCGCACTGCTCGGATTCTACGCATTCTCGCTCCCGCAGTGCAAAATCAACAAGTCGAGCGGCAACAAATCGGTTGCGGAGATTTTGGGTCTCGACTCCTTCAAACTGCTCAAAGACAGCAAGATGGCGATCTTCATGATATTCTCCGCACTCATCGGCATGTGCCTGCAGATCACCAACAGCTTCGCCAACCCGTTCATCACGAGCTTCGGCGACATCGACGCCTTCAAGGACACATTCGGCGTACAGCACGCCAACATCCTCATCTCGCTCTCACAAGTAGCCGAAACCCTCTGCATCCTGCTCATACCGTTCTTCCTCAAAAAATTCGGCATCAAGAAAGTGATGCTCATCTCGATGACGGCATGGGTATTGAGGTTTGGCTTCTTCGGCCTCGGCGACCCCGGCAGCGGCGTATGGCTCTTTGTGCTCAGCTGCATCGTCTATGGCGTCGCCTTCGACTTCTTCAACATCTCCGGCTCCCTCTACGTGAACGAGAGCACCGACACCAAGCTCCGCTCCTCGGCGCAGGGCCTCTTCATGCTGATGACCAACGGCATCGGTGCCACCGTAGGCACGCTTGCGGCTCAGGCAGTCATCAACTCCAACCACTGCATGGACGCCGCCACCGAGCCAATGACACGCTGGGCGGGATGGTCGCAGTCGTGGTACATATTCGCGGCATACGCGCTGATACTCGCCGTGGCGTTCATCTTTATATTCAAGGAAAACAAACCGTCAGGCAAGGCGGCATAATCCCCGCCGTACAAGGCATCAAAATCCCTACAAACGCGACACCGGCTCCGCAAGGGACAGGTATCGCGTTTGTCCTAAAAAAATGACAAACATCAAAAAACATCCGGAAACATCTGTTGCAAAAAATTTTTTAGTATATTGCAACACAAAAAACTAAAACATGGGGCAGGCGGTCCGCAAAATATTATTGGCAATAGCGCTGACTGTGGCAGTCATTGCGTCAGGCACACTGCAAGCCGGTGCGCAGGAGATGTCGCGCCACAAGGTGGACAGCATCCGCGCGCTATTGCCATACATGCCCGACGACACCGCAAAACTACGGGTGCTCTACACCGTGGCGCGTCACCACCCGTCCATGGACACCATCGGCAAATATTCGATAGCCACCTACGCCCTCGCCAAACGCCTTGGGCTGCGCAACGAAATCGCCTCAGCGTGCATAGTGGTGGGATGGTACTACAACGCCGTCGGCAAGTACAACCTCGCGCCCAAATATTACCGCGAGGCGGGCGAAATTTACAAGGAGAGGGGCGAAAAGGCGTTCTACGCGCTGATGATTTCGTGCGTAGGCGACTCGTACATCGGACTTGGAAAATTTGAGGAGGGCATCAACCACAAAATCAACGCCTTAAAATTGCTCGACCCCCAAAAAGACCTATCCGCCTCCGCCCAGATATACAGGACCATAGGACAGGCGTGCATGAAATTCCAGCAATTCAAGCCGGCGATGGACTTCCTCGACAAGGCCCTTGAAAACGACATGGCTACAGGCGACATCAGGGGAATGGGGCGCGACTACTTCAACCTCGGACAGACCATCAACCTCTACTCCGCCAACAACGAATCCGGCAGCAAGCAACTCGCCAAGGAATACCTGCTGCACGGGCTTCAACTGCAATGCCAAGTTGACGACATTCTTTTCCAAATCAACACGTGCGTACACCTCGCGCTCATATACAACGACATCCTGATCACCACCAGCAACTGGGACTACGCCGACAGCAGCCTGTACTATTACAAGACGGGCAAGCAACTCATCGAACAAAACGGATATACCAGGCTCGACCACCTCTACGACATCGCACTCGCCGAGCGCACCCTCCTGTCGGGCAACTACGTGGCGGCCATGAAAAACCTCCAAAGCAAAATCGACGACCCATCGTTCCCGACACAAGACCTGCCTCTGCTGTACCAGGCATTCAGGTTTTATTATTATTACAACAACGACTACAAGGGCATCCTCGAACTCACCAAACGCTCCGAAACAGAACGCAAAAAAAACTACATAACAGAATTTGTGCTGGAAATATCCAAATTCAACAAAATAAAGGAACTCGAAGAACAGCTCCGCAGCATGGAATCAGGCTCCGAACGCCGCAACAGGCTCTTTGACAACATTCAACAGCAGTTTGCCAACGCCAAGATCGTCATCATAACAATACTTGTGCTTGCAATTGCACTCATCACGATATTCCTCGTGCTGATGAACCGCAACCTCAAATACAGCAAAAGAATCAAGGAGCAGACCGAAGAACTAAAAGCCGCCAACGAGGAACTCGGCATCCTAATGGAGGAATCGCAGCAGCAGAGCGAACTCATCTCGCAGCAGACCCAGGAGTTGAAACGGCAGCGCAACCGCCTCGCCTCCATCAACCTCCGCATCGTAATCAACCTCGACATAGCAAGCCGCTTCCAGGCGTCGCTGATGCCGTCGATGGAAAAGATGAACAGCATCTTCCGAAACATCTTCGTGCTATGGCAGCCACTGGAGGAGGTGAGCGGCGACTTTTACTGGGGCACGGAAGCGGGCGGGCTCAAATATGTGGCCATCGCCGACTGCACTGGACACGGCATACCGGGCGCGTCGCTCTCGATGCTCGGCATCAGCTTCCTCAACAGCATCGTGTCGCGAATAGACCGCAACAACGCCAACGCCGCCGAGGTGCTCACGCAGCTGCGATACCGCATTTCGGAATCGCTGACGCGCGGCAGCACCGACAACGAAGCAATCCACGACGGAATGGACATCGCTGTATGCATTTTCGACACACACAAGTCGCTCCTGTCATACGCCGGCGCATACCGTCCGCTGTGGATAGTCAACGGCGGGCAGCTCACCGAATACAAGGGGGACAAGACGCCGGTGGCAGTGGACCTCGACCGCAACGAGCCATTCACCAACAACGAAATCCACATACAGGAAGGCGACAAGATATATATCTTCAGCGACGGCATCACCGACCAATTCGGCGAGCGCGAAAAAGGCAAACTCTCAAAACTCAAGCCCAAACGCCTCCGCGAACTCCTCTGCCGCATCTACGACCTCCCGCCCGATATGCAAAAAGCCGAAATCCTCTCCATGCTCGACAACTGGCGCGGCAACAACGAACAGACCGACGACATAATGATGGTGGGAATAACGGACGTGTAAAAAAAAAGGGTACGGCTTAATACCGCACCCCACCATTTATGTATGGAATTATGTTAAAGGTTAATTACTCTCTCGGTTTGCCCTCTTGCGCTCGGTCTCGTCGAGGATTATCTTGCGCAGACGGATGCTCTTGGGCGTCACCTCCACGTATTCGTCGTCCTTGATGTACTCCATGCACTCCTCGAGCGACATCTTCGTAGCAGGCTCAATCATCACCTTGTCGTCGCTTCCGGCGGCGCGCATGTTGGTGAGTTTCTTGGTCTTGCATACGTTGATGATGATGTCGTCCTGACGTGTGTTTTCGCCGATGATTTCACCTGCGTAAACCTCGTCGCCCGGATCGATGAAAAACTTGCCACGGCTCTGCAAGTTGTTGATGGCGTATGGTATGGCAGTGCCGGTCTCAAGCGCGATGAGAGAGCCGTTGCGCTCCTGGATGAGGTCGCCGCGCCAAGGCTCGAAGTCCTTGAACCTGTGGGCGATGATTGCCTCGCCCTCGGTGGACGTAAGGAGCGGGTTGGTGAGGCCGATGATGCCACGCGACGGTATCGCAAACTCCATGAAAACGCGGTCGTCCTTGGTCTCCATGCTCAGCATGTCGCCCTTGCGGCGTTGTACGAGGTCGATTACCCTCGACGAGAAATTCTCCGGCACTTCTATCGTCAGTTGCTCTATCGGCTCCAGTTTCTGACCGTCGACCTCTTTAATAATTACCTTGGGCTGACCGAGCTGCAGCTCGTAACCCTCGCGGCGCATGGTTTCGATGAGCACGGCGAGGTGCAGGATTCCGCGTCCAAACACTTGGAGCTTGTCGGGCGAATCGGTGTCCTCCACGCGGAGTGCGAGGTTTTTCTCAGTCTCCTTCATAAGACGCTCGCGGAGGTGGCGCGACGTCACAAACTTGCCTTCCTTGCCGAAGAACGGCGAATTGTTGATGGTGAAAAGCATGCTCATCGTCGGCTCGTCCACGTGGATGCGGGCGAGTTCCTCGGGGTTTTCAGGGTCGGCCACAGTGTCGCCGATGTCAAAGGAGTCGAGGCCAAGGATGGCGCAGATTTCGCCGCATTGAAGCTCCTGCTTGCTCTTTTCCTTGCCGAGTCCCTCAAAAGTATAGAGTTCCTTGATAGTTGACTTTTCAATTGAGCCGTCAGCCTTCATCACCGCCACGGTCTGCCCGGGCTTGACGCTGCCACGGAAAATCCTGCCGATGGCGATGCGTCCCTGGTACGACGAATAATCCAACGAACTGATCTGCATCTGCAACGGGCCTTCCACGACTTTTGGCGCGGGGATGTGCTGGATGATCAGATCCAGCAGGTACGAAACGTCCTGGGTGGGCGTCTTCCAGTCGGGGCCCATCCAGCCGGCCTTGCTGCTGCCGTATGCCACGGGGAAGTCGAGCTGGTCTTCTGAAGCGTCGAGGCTAAACATCAGGTCAAAAACCTGCTCATACACCTGTTCGGGGGTGCAGTTGGGCTTGTCGACCTTGTTGACTACTACAATGGGCTTTAGCTTGAGCTCTATCGCCTTCTGCAAGACGAAACGGGTCTGCGGCATCGGACCCTCGAAAGCGTCCACGAGCAAAATCACGCCGTCAGCCATATTGAGCACACGCTCCACCTCGCCGCCGAAGTCGGAGTGCCCGGGGGTGTCGATGATGTTGATTTTGACGCCCTTGTACCTTACGGAAACGTTCTTGGAGAGAATCGTTATGCCGCGCTCGCGTTCGAGGTCGTTGTTGTCGAGGATGAGGTCCCCGGTCTCCTGATTGTCCCTGAAGAGGTGGGACTGATGAAGAATACGGTCAACCAGGGTCGTCTTGCCGTGGTCGACGTGCGCTATAATCGCTATGTTCCTGATGTCTTGCATTATCGTAGTATGGTGTTGTATTTCAGGGTGCAAAGATAGTAATTATTTATGGAGTGGAATGTTACTTTTTTTTTAAGTTTTTGGGTTGGGACAACAATACCACCATTGAAAAAAAACACCCCACCCCAAAAATATATTTGCATTTTTGGAATAATTGCATTACCTTTGCGCAAAACTTAAATCAAAACACACCATGAACATCAACGTACAATCTGTCTGGAACAAACTCGTGGACCTCTCACTCTCATATGGTCCCAAACTTTTGCTCGCCATCATAGTGCTGATAGCGGGATTTTGGATTATCAAAAAGCTGACGCGCCTCACCGAAACACTGATGGAAAAACGCAACGTGGAACTATCCCTGCGCAACTTCCTCAAGACACTAATCAACATCGTACTAAAAATCCTCCTTATAATATCGGTGCTGCAGATGGCGGGAGTGGAGACCACCTCGTTCATAGCAATGCTCGGCGCGGCGGGCCTCGCGATAGGCATGGCGCTGCAAGGGTCGCTGTCCAACTTTGCGGGCGGCGTGCTGATACTCCTATTCAAACCCTACAAAGTGGGCGACCTGATAGAGGCGCAGGGGTACACGGGCGTAGTGTCGGACATCCAGATATTCTCCACCAAACTCACCACCGCACAAGGACTCACAATCATCATCCCAAACAGCTCGCTCAGCAACGGCAACATCGTCAACCACAACTCGATAGGCCGCAAGAGGGTGGACATCGAATTTGGCATCGACTACTCCGCCGACATCGACGTAGCCAAAAAAGTATTGATCGAGGTGGCGACCTCCGCCCCGGGCGCACTACAAGACCCCGCCCCCTCGTGCGTAGTGTCGGCTCTCGGCGACAATTCGGTGAGCATCAAGCAATCCACCTACTGCGACCCGAAGGATTATTGGGCGATATATTACTACAACATGGAAAACGGCAAGAAATCTCTCGAAAAAGCCGGAGTCAACATCCCATTCCCGCAGCTGGAAGTTACAATGAAACAATAAAAAATTGAATAAATATAATACGGCGGACGGCGACGAAGCCACAACACCGAATAAATATCAACGGATAAATGAATACATAAACAAGACGAGCACAACCCCAACATTAACAAACGTTTACACATATATTAACAAATCATAAATTCATAAAAAGGACGAAACTTTTTCACAGTATTTGCGTTATATACCGTGGAAATGGTGGGGTACGCACCCAACATTTCCAACGTATTTTACAGTTAAATTTTTATGTCTAATCAACAACGACTATGAGACAGCTAAAAATCACAAAGTCAATCACCAACAGAGAGAGCGCATCTCTCGACAAGTACCTCCAGGAAATCGGCAAATACGAACTGATTTCCGTCGAAGAAGAGGTTGAGTTGGCGCAGAGAATCAGAAGAGGCGACCAGTCGGCAATCGAGAAACTCACGAGGGCAAACCTCCGTTTCGTTGTTTCC
>JAEEGL014260492.1_pt1 | contig 12854 bp, 12 predicted proteins | sample 9134231 | NCBI WGS metagenome assembly JAEEGL01 (sample SAMN16246548, study PRJNA631951) | gut metagenome | biome: gut microbiome; feature: rumen; material: fiber-attached | host: Bos | place: Iran: Karaj | collected 2018-10
GTTGTGTAAAATTTACGCATAAAAGTTTGGAACTTATCATTATTTTTATTATTTTTGCAGCGTAAATATTACGCAGTCTTTAAATATAGTGATTATAATAGTTAGAAAATGAAAGAATTAAAGTATCATTACCAATACCCACATCCGAGTGTTACCACAGATTGTGTGATATTTGGATTCGATGGCACACGTTTAAATGTCCTATTGGTAGAACGAGGGATTGAACCCTTCAAAGGGCGCTGGGCCTTTCCTGGTGGTTTTTTGAAAATGGACGAAACTGCTTTGATGGGTGCAAAGCGAGAACTATATGAGGAGACAGGACTCAAAGAAGCGTATATCCATCAGTTCCATGCATTTTCAGATGTAAATCGTGACCCTCGCGAAAGAGTGATTACTATTGCTTATTACGCTCTGGTACGTATTAGCGAAGTTAAGGGAGGTGATGATGCTGCTAAAGCCCAGTGGTTTCCTTTAGATAAAGTTCCTTCACTGGCCTTTGATCACGATCTTATTCTCCGTGAAGCCACCAATGAATTACGTCGCCAGATTCATTTTGAGCCAATAGGCTTTGAGTTGTTGCCGGAAAAGTTCACGATGACCCAATTACAGCATCTCTACGAGGCCATACTTAGCGTGAAGTTCGATCGTCGCAATTTCTGCAACAAGATGCAGAAATTGGGTGTTCTAACCCAACTTGATGAGACGCTGCCAATGCCTAACAAGAAAGTGGCGTTCCTCTATAAGTTCAACCCAGAGAGTTATAACGAAATGAAAGAAAAAGGCTTCCGTCTGGAATTCTAACACCTCAGTTGTTTACCTTTTTAGTGTTTATGGTATTCAAGAAAAAAAACCAACGAGTATGATAGAAAAAATGAAAATTGATCCCAATGATCCTAATGCGGATCTTGAAGAATGGGCTACACAATTTGCTGAAGACTTCCAAAAATCTTGTGAGGAAGAAAAAAGAAGAAGGGATGATAATGGGCTTATTCTGTGTTTAATTTTTGAGGATCAGAATTATTATCTTCTTGACGAATTCAAAGCAAGTTTTGAACTGCGAAAAGAGGATTTGAAGGATTATGTTTATGTTGACAATAATTCTCTAAACTTTTCTTGCGAGTCAGGATATGAAGATTATTATCTCAATAGAACAAACAAATTCATTGGTATGGAGAAGGATTGTGCAATCTTTTACAGAAACTATTAATACATGGGAGATTTACAAAGATTTTTAACGGCACAAGATGGTAAAAGGGGAAGTACCACATTGTATGAATTGGCTTTGAAAGAAATCCAAGAGGGTAAACTTGGATTCGAATGCTGGATTAGATATGTATATCCTCAACTCAAAAGAAAAGGGACAAGCCAGTTGACCGATTTCTACGGTCTTGATGGACGTGAAGAGGCGAAAGCATACATTGAACATCCGATACTCAGAGAACGTCTGATAGCCGCAGCTCAGGTATTATTGGACAATGACAAACCTCTAAATAGTATTTTCAGTAACTTAGGAAGGCTTAAACTACGTTCTTGCATGCTTTTGTTCGCATCTGTCTCTGACGAACCAATTTTCAAAAAGGTTATTATTAAATATGGTTGGAAATAACATCAATACTTTACAATTATGTTCAAGATAGATAAAGACTTTGTATTTAACAAATTCCCAAAGACGGAACACGATGTTCAATTGTATGAAAAGTACAAGAACTATTTGGCTACAAAATATAATACTGAGGGCAATACGAAACCATCAGATTTATTCTCGCTGTTCCCCGTATATGAAGGAACGGAGAATGCAGGTGATCTTTTCGTGTTAACACGATTTGGGTTCATGGCTTTAAGCATTGATGACAATTTCATGAACACATATTATAAGCCATGGTGCAGAACATTACTCCAACATGATATTGTTTCTGAAATACAAGATCAAGGCAAATTCAGAACTCTAAGGGCGAGCTTGATAGAATTCGCTCTGTTAGGATGTCTTGAAGCGCAACAAGTAATGAGCAAGCTTGATGACCAAATAGGAAAAGATGACAGTTTTATTGAATCAATAGTCAATGAAAGATGTCCTAACCTAAAGAGATTTCTGAATGCACACGAAGGAGCCGGTCGTGGTGTTAATGATGGGGATGTAGTAAGTTCATATGCCCAGGCACTGCAAGAAGTCAAGTCTGGTTGTAAAAGGACACATTGGATTTGGTACATTTTCCCGCAAATGGCGGGAATTAAAGGGACTCACAGTAAGCCAGCTTTGTTTTATGGAATAAATGGACGATATGAAGCTTTCCAATATATAAACCATCCTGTATTACGAAATCATCTCATAGAAATTTCTGAAGCTGTACTGAACAACAAACATTCTGCCTATGAGATATTTGGTAACGACGATATAAAATTCAGGTCATGTATCCTGCTCTTCGCCTCTGTCTCTGACATTCCAGTTTTCAAGCAAATCAAGAATAAATATAGCTGGAAATAATACGGTTTACCTTTTCTATAAAGATGGTATTAACGTATAGATGCTTTAAAATGCCATAAGTTTGAATAAAAAATATATGATGAATAAGTTATCGGAGACAAAGACCATTGAAGAGGATGGCTTGGTAATAAGTGAAGACAGGAAAGTCTTGCTGGGTGTTTGCGATAGTTCCATCATGTCTATTAATATTCCTGATGGCATTGAGGTCATCGGCGAAGATGCCTTCAATGGATGCGGACTGCTCAGAGAAGTACACCTACCAAAGACAGTTAAGTCAATTGGGATTAGTGCATTCCAGGAATGTAAATATCTCAATAAGATTAATCTACCAGATGGACTTAAGGAAATAGGTGATTGGGCGTTTTTTTGCTGCACTTTCCTGAACTCCGTAGTTATTCCACCAACAGTTATGAGGATTGGTGAGTTTGCGTTCGCAGATTGTTCATCATTGGAGGAAATTGTACTTCCGCAAGACTTGTGTTCATTGGGAGATGCTGCATTTGATCATTGTACATCATTAAAGAAACTTGTTGTCCCTGGTAGTGTCAAGGCATTAGATTTGTCAAGCTTCGACTATTGCAAGTCAATAAAAGCTATTGTTTTCAACGAAGGCTTGGAATCATTGGAAGGGGGCTTCTTACATGAATTCAAATCAGTCAGGTCACTATGCCTTCCCAACAGCTTAAGAAGGGTTGACGGTCATTCTTTTAGTGGATTTGTCAATCTTAAAGAAATACGATTACTGCCAGATAATCCCCATTTTAAATTTGTCGATGGTGCGCTTTATAGCATTGACTTTAAGAGGCTCATTAGGGTATTGCCATTGACTAAGGGAAATTTCTCTCTTCCTCAGGGTGTTATAGAAATCGACGGCTTGGCATTTCAAGATTGTAAGTACATAACGAAGATTCATATTCCGGATTCTGTAAAAAGAATCGGTAGTTTCGCATTTGAACGTTGCGTTTCTTTAAAGGAAATTATTCTTCCTAGAAAACTAAAGAAAATTGAGGAATTCACTTTCATGGACTGTAAGGAACTAAGGGAAGTCAATATACCAGATAGCGTAAGCGTTATACAAAGACATGCTTTTTGGCATTGTAATTCCTTAACTGAAATGCGATTACCCTACTCCCTGACTACAATTGGAGTTATGGCATTTCCATATCATATACGGAATTTCTCCATTGATTCCAAGAACAAGAAGTTTGCCATAATTGACGGTGTTTTATATAATAAGGACGTCACAGAATTGATTTCAGTGCCAATGTCTATTGAAATTAAGCATTTCATAATCCCTGATACCGTCCGAAAGATTCGAATGTATGCTTTTAACGGCTGCGATCATATAGAAAGTATTACGTTGCCAGAAGGCCTTTTGGAAATTGGGGCTTCTACTTTTCGAAATTGTGAGTCTTTAGATACCATAACGCTACCAGAAGGAATAACAAAAATACCCGAAGGAGCTTTTGGCGAATGTTGGTCTTTGAGGGAAGTCTCTTTGCCACAAAGTCTGAAGAAAATTGATAATTGGGCCTTCTTGTGCTGCGGTAGTCTGAAATCTATAACTATTCCTGAAAGCGTTAAGTCCATTGAGGAATATTCACTTCCAAGCACGATAAAGGAAGTTCACGTTTCCTACAACAACCCAAGGGAGGCGGCAAAAGTATTCCGTTTAATAAAAGAATCTGAGTATTCAGACGACTATCGCTTTAGACTCTTTGTACCCCGCGGAACAAAGGCAAACTATTTAGGAAATGGCCTATTTGCAAATTGGCTAACAATCAAAGAAGACCATAATTAAAACAAAGATGGAAAAAGAATTGTTTATAAATCGAGTTACAATAACCAAATACAAGAGATATGATAGGTAGTATAATAGGCGACATCGTAGGTAGTGTCTATGAGTTTAGCAACATTAAAACAAAGGATTTTGAATTCTTCACTATGGATGGTAGTTATACGGATGATAGTATTCTAACTATAGCGACTGCCGATTGGATATTAAATGGTGGTGATGTGGCACATTACTATAGCCGTTATGGCATGGAAAATCCATGGCCAAAAGGTGGTTATGGAGGAAGTTTCCAATTATGGATAGTCCGTTCCAATCGTCAGAATGACTTTCGTCCATATAATAGCTGTGGTAATGGCTCTGCCATGCGTGTTGGTCCGGTAGGATGGGCTTTTAACACAAAGGAAGAAGTGCTCGCTAAGGCGAAAGAAAGTGCAGAATGTACCCACAATCATCCCGAAGGCATAAAGGGGGCACAGGCTACCGCCCTTTGCATCTTCATGGCAAGACATGGTTCAACCAAAGAGGATATACGAAAAGAGATAGAACTGCTATTCGGATACGATTTAAGTTTCACATGCAACGAGATTCGTCCCACATATACATGGGGAGGAACCTGCCAAGACAGTGTCCCACAGGCTATTGTAGCATTCCTTGACGGAAATGATTTCGAGGATTGTGTCCGTAATGCAATTTCAATCGGTGGCGACAGTGACACAATCGGATGTATTACTGGTAGTATAGCGGAGGCTTTTTATGGAGTTCCAGAGAATATCCGTGAAAAAGGTCTTGCTTATTTACCTAAAGAGTTTAAGGATATCGTAACAACATTTGAGAACAAGTACTGTAATATCTAATAAAATCATCAATATGGAACTATACGATTTGCAAAGATTTATAGCAGCCCAGGATCTTTATGATTCATACAATACTGCTCTTCAGGAAGTCAACTCAGGTTGGAAACAATCTCACTGGATGTGGTATATCTTTCCCCAGATTCATGGGCTAGGCCATAGTGAAACGTCGAAGAAGTATAGCATTAAATCTCTACTTGAAGCTAAGGCATATACAGAGAATGAGGTCTTAAATGACAGGTTACGTGAAATAACCAATGCACTTTTGAATCAAGAAAACTCTGCAGAGGATATCTTTGGCCAACTTGATGCTTTAAAGCTCCGTTCTTGTATGACATTGTTTGACTTGGTTTCACCTGATGACATATATGCGGACGTATTGGAGAACTTCTTTAATAAAGAGCGCTGTCAGCCTACGCTGAAAATATTGGATGCGGAATTGACATATTACAAGGGTGAAACAGCATTTAGAAGGAATGGAATCTCAATATCCCCAAAAGCATTCTTCGAATCAGGCAGCTATGAATCGAACGAAATTACTTATGAACAGGCTATTGGTACCCTTTTTGACTTAATGCAGCGAGGAGAATCTATGAGGATGTTATCACAGCGATATCTTTGGGACAAAGACTTCCTGACATATCGTGTTTCTGGCATTCAGACAACTCTTCTTTCCTATTTGAGAAACATCTATCAAGAAATCTCAGACAAAACATCTGACGATGAGTTGTTTAAAGAAATGAACCGCCAATATAATCATCTATGTTCCAGTGACAGCAATATTTTTGTTATTTCTGAAGCAATTGACGACTTCTGGAAACTATATAAAAATGACAAACGAGTTAAACCAGTTATTGAAACCTATGTCAAGGAATCGTTATGCAAACCTATTAACAATGCCAAACAACGATTATATAAAGGCATAGTTCGCCCTGACTATACTCCTGATGCATTATCATCGTTACGGAAAGATGAAGTTTTTGTATTCGGTAGTAATTTAGCCGGTCATCATGCCGGTGGAGCAGCTAGAGCTGCACTGAACAAGTTCGGGGCAATATGGGGACAAGGTATAGGGATACAAGGTCAAAGCTATGCAATTCCAACAATGCAAGGGGGGGCAGAAACCATCAAGCCCTATGTCGACCAGTTTATTGATTTTGCAAAGAATCATAAGGAGATGTTCTTCTATGTTACAAGAATCGGATGTGGTATAGCTGGATTCAAAGATAAAGACATAGCACCTCTTTTCATTGATGCCATCCATGAGGAAAATATCTGTCTGCCAAAGTCATTCGCGGAAATCATAGAACCATCTGTTCCTGACGAGCTGTTAACAATGATGTACGGTCAAATGAGAACACTCATTGACTTGCTGAAGGAACTGAATAAGCAGGAACCAATCAAAGATAGTGATGATGCGTTGAAGAGACTAAAGGAACTTATCGGCAGAAATGTCCGTTATGGCGATGAGGAGGCTTTTATGGCTATGAGAACCATATGGTGTCTCACTTCACAATATGAACAAGAAGGGAAACCTGTAGATATTGACAAGCTCGAAAAGGATATGCTATCATTCCATGATAAGAACACTTATTTCAAAGAAATGAGCATTGACAAAATCTTCTACAACTACTCTGTAAGGAAAATGATCAAGTATATCCAGTTTCTCAATGATTTCCGTCGTTACACTAGCTACGAGAAGATTTGTGAAGACCTTAGAACGATTCCTGTCAGCCATTGCAGCGAGAACGACCCTAAGTATTACTATAGTTTCTTTCCGCCAACAGTTTATAAAGTTTGGACAATATTATACGAAGAATGGGAAAATATCACGAGAGACGGGGTCTTGAATAATGACGCTTTAGAGGATGTTGCCTTTGGTAGGTTCGATAAGATGGTTGCACAAAACGGATTGCGAGAAACCATTGATATGGCATATGGAGATATTGGTTGCCACCCTGACCTTAAAGGCCCAAAGCCGAAAAAAAACGGTACGGTTTGGGGACCGTATTACAGAATTGAAGGTGAACGAATAGAGAAAGGATGTTCTGATTTCAGGAGATGGCCATGGTCTAACATGAGTTTTGAGATGATGTTTGCCCACACCATTCTTGATGAGGACGAGAATTACGTAAAGATTGAAACGGACTGGGGAGGGGGCCTTTATATACCACGTTCAGACTTTTCTCTTCCTGTATATGTAAGATATCACGGCAAGAAACATTTTAATACAGAAGAGGATAAAGTGGAGTTCATCAAGAAGTATCTTCCCAAACAGTATGCAGATAAGGTTTAAAAACAAATATATAGCAGTCAAAGACTATGACTGTCAACTTGGAACAATACCAGGTAAACGTATTGCACCTTTCGTGAATTTATTTGTAAAAGTCACGAAAGGATGCAATGCCCATTGTCTTTTCTGCAGTAATGCAGGGACAAAGTCACCTGAGACTCCGTTTAACATACCCAAGTTGATGGACATACTTATAGAACTTAAGGAAAATGGTATCAGAGTAAATCGTGTTAATATTACTGGTGGTGAACCTGCAATTGTATCAAGTCTAGTAAGAGAAATCTTAGAAGAGATGGGGAAAAAGGAGTTCTCCAGCATACATGCACATCTGAACACGAACGGGCTCCTTCCAGAATCACAGGTATTAATGAAACATCAAAGATGGGACAGCATATCCATGTCCCTCCATCACTATGACCCGAATAAACTCTCTGAGTTATATGGCTACAGGATTCCGGAGAATGCTTTTTGTTTTGACGGAATAAACTTGCAGATAGTCAATGCCAGTTGCAATCTGATAAAAGGTTATATAGACTCTCCAGAAGAAGCTGTTAAGATGCTCGATTTCGCCATTGATTTAGGTATACCACGTTTAGGATTTGTTGCGCTTATGCCAGTCAACGATTATTGCCACAAGCGTTTTATAGACTTGGAAGACATTCATCTTGAATCGATTCCACATGTGTATTTTACAAAATCCATGAGCAGGGGGGAAGACTGCAAGTGCACCAATTACCTCTATAATAAAAACTTAAAAATATTGGAGATCTATATGCGCAATTATTCGAATCCGAACTATTGCGAATCTTCGTTGGTGTATGATGGGGAATACCTTAGACAAGGATTTCAAGATAATAATATAATCTGCTAAATATGAATGTTGAAGAGCTATACGAAAAAAGGAAGAATGATCCACTCTGGAACACCTCTTATCCCCTATCTCCAAAGGATTGGGAGCAATATCGCGTAAACGCCCAACTTCCTTTTGAAAACGAAGAAGAGCTGTCTTTCTATATCCACATTCCTTTTTGCGTTAGTCTTTGTTCCTTCTGCGAATATACAAAGATGCGATGCCCTGATAATGACATCCAGGAATGTTATCTTCGAGCAATTCAATCAGACATAAATAAGTTTAAGGAGCTTAATTCAAAATTTGTCCTAAGAGGGTTTGATATTGGAGGTGGCACGCCAACATCCCTTTCAGACAATAATTTTAGATTACTGATGCAGATTTATAATCTGGCAGTTGCCAATCTGAAAGTATCAGATGATTATGAACCCAGTATAGAAGGAACTTTTGGCACTTTAACAGACGAAAAAATAAGAATCATAGCCCAAAGCAATATTCATAGGCTTTCCTTAGGTATACAATCCACTAACAATGAAGTTCTTTTCAGCCATCATCGTAATCAGATTTCTATACTTGAAATGGGTAAATGGATGGAGAAGGCATGGCATCACGGTATTTCCAAGATAAATCTTGATTTGATGTATGGACTCAAAGGCCAAAATGCAAAAACAATTAATCATGATCTACAAGTGATAGCCCAACTTGCTCCTCAACAGGTAACTCTGTATGAATTAAGGACAAATATGTTGGGCGTTCCTGTAGAATTCACAAAAGAAGAGCTTTTCTCTCAGTACAGTCTATATTATGAAGGCCTAACTGGAATGGGCTACCAAGCGATTTTTGGCCAGAATACGTTTTCAAAGAATGCTGATGACAAAGGACTTTCATCGTATTTAAGGTCAAGAATGATAGATGGTATATCTTACAAAGGATTTGGTATTTCTGCGCAAAGTATGAGTAAAGACGGAATATCGTACAACATCGGGAAAAATAGCAAATCAATAGCGAGAATAGTTTATATTAAATCATTCTCAGAAGAATTCACATATATACTCCCAAAGGAAGAACTGGTATCCAAATATATTGCAATATCTGCGTATTACGGTTCTTTCTCACTTAAAAGAATTACAGAGTTGATAGGATTTGATTACGCTGCACATTGTAAAGAACAGATAGATTATTGCACATCTAACGGACTTATAACTATCAAAGAGGGAAGAATTAATATCACAAAGAAAGGCTTTGCCCACTATGGCGCAGTATTCTCATTATTTTATCCAGTAAGTCTGTCATCTTTAAGATAAAAACATATCAATGCGCACAAAAAGAGGTATTCAAAGCCTACATTGATATTCTACTATTTGTTTCAATTTTCCTTTCCTTTATCTTCTCGATATTGATCATATCTAACAAGTTTCGTTTTTGTTAGATAATATTTTTGTCTATTTATAGTTTACCTTTCTTTTGATATTGGTATAACACCTAAAACAAGAGGCAAAACCATAATAGTTTTCTGATAATTGTTTTCCTTTTTTATGTTGAGGGATATAAGTAAGGAACTAAGATGGAAGCATGACGAAGCTGGATGTTTGCCATTTTGAGATTTTAGGGATATGTAATTGTAGAAACAAAAAAATAACGCGATGAGAAGAAATAACGTTGTAATTGTACCTGCAAAATGCCAGCATACAGGAAAGATGTATGGCATACGAGCAGAAAAAAAGAATGATGGTTGGCATTTGAACTGGGCATTTGAACTCCCTGAAGATGAAGCCGCCCGTGAGAATTTCGGAGAAGATGCTATTTCTGGTCGAATTGTAATTGATGCAGAATATCCGGGATGTCCTTATTGTGGTGGAAAGGGATTTGTCCATTGTGGAAAATGTGGAAAGCTATCTTGTTGGGATGAAGAGGAATTTACTTTCTCATGCCACTATTGTGGAAATTCTGGTACTATCAATTGTGAATCAGACGAATTTGGGAATATCAAGGCAGGAGATTATTAAAGAATAAATAAGATGTCAGAATTAAAAGTAGGCGAGACCATTTCGCTTCAAGGAGGTGGACAGGTCAAAATCAAAAAAGAATTAGGAAGAGGTGGGCAAGGTATAGTTTACCAAGTCGATTATGATGGAAAAGATGAAGCCCTGAAATGGTATCTCAAGGATGAAGGTGACCTCTTTTACCGCAACCTCCAGCGTAATGTGAACAGTACGCCACCATCAAGCAATTTCCTTTGGCCTCTTCGTATTACAGAGCGCCAAAAAGATAGCTTTGGATATGTTATGCATCTACGCCCTAAGGGATATTATGAGCTGGGGGATTTCTTCACTGCAAAAGTACGCTTTAAGAATTATGACAGTGTCCTTCACGCAGCAATTAATATCTGCAATGGTTTCCTCCGACTGCATTTGTCTGGTTATAGCTATCAGGATTTGAATGAAGGAAATTTCTTCATTAATCCGGACAATGGAGACCTACTGATTTGTGACAATGACAATGTGGCTGCCAATCGCACAGAGTCTGGTATTAAAGGGAAAAGTCGTTATATGGCTGCAGAGGTGGTAAATGGCGGCATTCCGAATATCCAGAGTGACATATTCTCCCTTGCCATCGTTCTCTATCGTCTTTTCATGCTCGACCATCCTTTTGAAGGAATGAGAACATTGAAATATGTGTGTCTAACTGACGAAGTAGAAAGAAGTATTTATGGCGAAGGTGCTATATTTGCTTGGGATAAAGATGATTTGTCCAACCGCCCTCATCCGCAAATACATTATAATGCAAACCTGAGATGGGGTTGGTGTCCAAATAGTCTTCAAGAAGCTTTTCGAAAAGCCTTGGGCAAGGATAGCATCCTTCATCCAGAGAATCGCATGACAGATCGAGAGTGGAAGGAATTATTTGTCGAACTACGTCGTAAACTGATTGTTTGTCCAGAATCCAAAGGATCTGACCATGACTTTATGGTTGATGATATACACTCTTCATTGAAGTGTCCACTTTGCAACAATCCTGTTATAATAAGTGCAATATTGAAATTTGGCGATGGTACCGAATATCCTCTTACACGCCACAAGAAACTGTATATAGACGATTCTGACGATGTCGTAGGCATGTCTCGCGTTCGTCATGCCGATGGAAGAACAGAGTTGGGATTACAAAACCTATCGGATAATAATTGGATGGTTTTTACAGCATCTGGACGTCTAAATGAGTTGGCTAAAGATGAGATAATGCCCTTGCGTAACGGTATGAAAATAAGATTTAATAATCGAACAACAGCAGAAGTTATAATTAATAATCACTAATTTAATAATTAAAAAGATGAAGATGGAGAATTTAAACCCATTCGAGAGCGTACAGCCATGCGCTCGCAGACAGATGAATCTGTTCTATTTGATTGATTGCTCTGGTTCAATGAGGGGCAACAAGATTGAGTCAATTAACCAGGTGATGCCAGACATCATGAGAACCATTGCCGATATTGACGAGAGCAATAAAGACAATGCTCAAATTAAAGTTGCATGTCTGGAGTTCAGCAGCGGGTGCCAGTGGAAATATCCCCAGCCTGTGGTAGCTAAAGATTTTAAATGGCAGGACATTCAGGCTGGAGGAGTTACTGATTTGGGAGCCGCATTCAAGGAACTTCGTGCTCATATGAGCCGGAATAGTGATCTTGCCTCTGATACTGGTCATTATGCTCCTGCGGTCATTCTTCTTTCTGATGGCCGTCCCACGGATTCCTGGAAAAATGCATTAAAGGATCTGCAAAGTAACAAATGGTTCCATGCTGCAACAAAGATCGCTATTGCTGTGGGCGATGATGCAGACAAAACGGTTTTAAACCAATTTGCAGACAATGAGGACGAAATGGTCATTACCGTCCATAATCTGGATGCCTTGAAGACAGTAATCCGATTAGTAAGTTGTACTGTAAGTAAGATTGGGTCAAACAGCACTTCTGTAGGTGACAAGACAAAGTCAGAAGAGATTAAGGAGATTGTTGATGAAGGAGTAAAAGATACTCCTGGAGCAGAGAATGCCAATCATCAAAACCCACAGCCGGATATATGGGACTGAGCCTAACACCATCTGAAGGACTGAAAGAAACTACCACGTTATGGGTGCTTCTTGATGTAAGCAATAGCATGCGTGGAGCCACTATTGAGTCGGCTCGAAATGTACTCAAGCAGTATGTATTGGGCCAACTCATTTACAGTGACATGAGCATTTCTTTGATAACTTTTGGTAATATAGCGAACCTGCTTACAGAAACACCGTTGAAAATTGGCAATTTTCAACTCCCTGAAGATTTTGCTATCGGTGGCCTATGCAATCTTTCTGATGCAGTATCAATTTGTGAAAGTAGAATCGGAGAAAGGGACAAGATCCTCCTATTGACGAAAGGATTCACAACAGATAGCTATGGGAACCAGAAGCACGTTCTAAAAAACGATTGCCATGCTGTTATATTAGACAGTTCCTCCAATCGTATTCCTGTGAGTCTCGGATCATATTTCTCCGGCAGGCTAAAGGTATATAACATGAAGGAGGAGTCTCTTACGGAGCTAAGCAAAAAC
>JAEEGL010965998.1_pt1 | contig 12853 bp, 8 predicted proteins | sample 9134231 | NCBI WGS metagenome assembly JAEEGL01 (sample SAMN16246548, study PRJNA631951) | gut metagenome | biome: gut microbiome; feature: rumen; material: fiber-attached | host: Bos | place: Iran: Karaj | collected 2018-10
AGAAGCACTTCCAAAACCAAAAAAAGTTGAGAAAAAAGAAGAAATAAAAGAACCAAGAAAAGAAGTATCTAAATATGCTCCAAAGATGGAAACGTTTATGATTAATCCATTAAAGATTAAAGATGTAATCGGTAAAGGTGGAGAAACAATTACTAAGATTATTTGTGATGCATCAAATGTTACAGAAGTGACTAATGTAAATGCTGTTAAAGTAGAATTAGAAGATGATGGTAGAGTAATAATCTATCACTCTGATAAAGAGATAATTGATAAGACTAGACAAATGATTGAAGACATTGTAAGAGAAGTAGAAGTAGGTAAAATATATGAAGCAAAAGTAGTAAAAATAGAAGACTTTGGTTGTTTCGTAGAATTATGGCCTGGTTGTGAAGGATTAGTTCATATTTCTCAACTTGCTCATGAAAGAGTAAATAAAGTTACAGATGTTGTATCATTAGGAGATGAAATCTTAGTAAAAGCTCTTGGAAAAGACAAAAAAGGAAGAGAAGACTTCTCACGTAAAGAAGCACTTCCAAAACCAAAAAAAGTTGAGAAAAAAGAAGAAATAAAAGAAGAAGTAGTAGAAGAACAAAAAGAAGGTGAATAACCTTCTTTTTAATAAATAAAAAAATAATTAACTTTTTTAATATATATGATATAATATAAAAAACGGAGGGATCGGATATGAGTGATTTTGTAAAGGGCTTAATAAAAATAATTATTATACTAGCAATCATAATAATACTACTTATTATCTTAGCTAATTTATTTAATAAGAAAGGTGCTACTAATAAGAACTTAAAGTCAGGAATTAAACAAGTTACTAATATTAGAGGTACAGATAATAATACTAATACAACTACTGATACATCTACAACTGATAATAATCAAGTAGATACTGCTATTGAAGTAGATGCACCAGATACAGCGGCATCTGATTATCTAACACCATTATTAGGTATTACAGTAATTACAATAGGTTCATATAGTATATACAGATATCGTAAAGAAAGTAATTAAGAAGATGAATAATCTTCTTTTTTTTGATATACTATTCTAAAGGTGAACAATATGGAAGAAGAATTAATTATATTAGAAAATAAAATAAAAGAAAATGACTCCATAGAATTAAAAGAAGAATTAATAAAAGCCTTAGATGATGCCTGTGATAAGTATGAAAAAGAAAAACCACAAGCTTTCTTTGGTATGTGTATAAGAAAAAAAGAATTAGCTCAATCAATATATGAAACAAAAGAAGAAGATGATTATAAATATCTATTATCTAGAACAATAATAGATGTCGCCATATGTCTATTAAATCAAGATAAAATAGAAGAAGCCGAAAAAGAGATAAAACAAGCCTATGATTTATTAATAGGTAATAATGAAGAAGAATCATACTTTGATAATCAAACATCTATAGATAACGACTTTTTGTCTTTAGTTATAGATTGTTGTGATGTTTATGGTAATATCTTAGAGACTCAAGATAAACTAGTACCAGCTTTTAATATTTATATGAAAAAATATGTAATAGAATTAGATTATCAAGAGAATAATGAAGAAGATATAATCGATGAAATTAATAAAACTATTACTACTGAGTTATTACCACTACTAGAACAAATAGAAAATTATGAATTTTCACTAGATATTTGTGAAGCCTACTTTGATTTTAATGAGAAGAATTATTCTAAAAAAGATGAAGAGTTTAAATATGTAATAGATTATTATAAAAAATGTTGTAAGTTATTAAACAAAAAAGACTTATTATCTAGTATTAAAAAAAGATTCTAATCAATATCAAAAGCAGCTAAAATGCTTTTTTTTGTTAATTTTACAATCATTCTTATTAAATTATAGAAAAAAAATATATTTAATAATTTTTTTGTTATAATAATAATAGGTGAGCTAATATGAAAAAGAATGGATTTACTTTAGTAGAATTGCTAGTGGCAATTTCAATTCTCGCAATACTTACAGCTATTGCGATACCAACGCTTAGGGCTTTTCAAAATAATAATTCGACTAAGCAATATGAAACATATAGGAAGTCACTTCAAACAAGTGGAAAACTATATAATGATTCCTACTCGGAAGATATTTTTCAAAACAATCCATATGGCTGTGAAAAAGTACCATTAACTGAAATGATGTACAAAAAAATAGCCAAGGATATTGATTTAAAAGATGTCTCTTGTAATATAAGTTCAAAAGATTCTTTTGTCGTTGTAAGAAAATTTAATCAAGAATACGCTTATAAATCTTATTTATATTGTGAAGATTCTAATAAGACAGTTACATTCGACAATTTCGGTGAAGAATATGGAGTTTGTTCAAGAGCCGACGAAGGTCCTGAAGTAACTGTTGATGTAACATCAAATATGGCCAATAATTCAAAGAAAAAGACTGTCAAAGTAATTCTAACAGATGAATATGGATTTACTGCTAATCAATCATTTGATTATGGTTGGACTACAAAGACAAGTCTAAGTCAAGTAACAGATGCAGACTTTAATAAAACATATAAATATAATAATCCTGTTAAAAGGTCAACTGGTGATGTAGTTAAATTAACTTCAAACGCCATTACAATACCAACTGAAAGTACAGGTACTTATAGATTAATAATTAAGCCTAAACATATTCAAAATATTGTATATATACCTAATACTGAGAAAAAGATTGTTGGACCATTTAGATTCGATCATACTGCTCCTAATTGTCCAACTATTACCGTTAAAAACCAAAACAATGCCAATGTGGCAGCTGGCCATTCAGCTAAAGAAATAACATTTAATCTTGCTTTTACTAATCCAGATGGTGATTATAAAAACTATGATGTTCAAATAAGTACTGATGGTGGAAAAACATTTGGATCAGTTCAAACAAATAAAACTAATACAACATATAAACCATCAGCTGATGGAAAATATGTATTAAAAATAATGCCAAAAGATTATGCAAACAACACAAGGACATGTAAATCAGGAATCTTTATAAAAGATACTGTACCACCAAATTGTCCGTCAGTAACAGCTAAAGCCAATGGAGCTAATTTAGCTACAAAGACATGGACAAAATATGATGTTAACTTCACATTTGGATTTACAAGCGATACAACAGGTTGGGATTGGTACACTGATAGTAGTGATGGAACATTAACAAAAGATGGTATTAAATACAAAAAATGGAACTCATCAAAGAATTCGCCATCAACTAAATCAGTATCTATCTCAGGACAAGGACAAAGAAGAGTATTAACAAGAGTATATGATGAAGCAACAAACTACAAAGACTGTGTATTTGGACCATATTATATAGATAAATGTCAAAGTACAAAAACAACATGGGGTTCATGGGGTAATTGTTCAGTATCATGTGGAACTGGAACAAAGACAAGAAGTGGAACAAAATATAGTACTTTATCTGGTCATACTTCATACAAATGTGGAACTACTTCTGAATCACAATCATGTACAATGCCATGTATTGTAAAAATCACATATAACGGAAATGGCGCAACTGGTGGATCAACAGCTCAAACATCATGTACTAAAAATCAAAATTGTAATTTAGCTGGTAATGGCTTTACAAAATTAGGATATGAATTTGCTGGATGGTATACAGCGGCAAGTGGAGGATCAAAAGTAAATTCACCGGTAAAGATATCAAAAGATACAACATATTATGCACATTGGAATCTAAAATATCCATATAAAGATAGTAATGGAAAAGTATATACAAGACTAGATTCAGCAATCAATGGAGCAGCCAATAATAGTACCATTTATTTAACTGTATCAGAATCATCATTTGATGATCCAAGTACTGGTGTAAATATTAATACCAATAAGAATTTAACACTTAACTTTCAAGGAAAGACAGTTAATTTATTGAATGATTCATTTAATATGAAAAATGGTAATCTAACATTTATAAGTGGAACTGTAGTTGCCACAAATCAAGATAGATCTGCTTTAGCTATAAGCGGAGGTACATTCACTTTAAATGGTGGAACTTTAATCAGTACATTTAAACGACTTAAACCAGAAGGAACAGAAGCTGTTCATATAACTGGTGGAACATTCAAACTTAAATCAGGAATGATAAAATCAGGATTGCATGATCAAAGCGGTTACGCTAGAGGAGTATATATTGAAAAAAATGGTCGTTTTGAAATGTCAGGTGGAACAGTTCTTATTGACTCAACTAAAGTATGGAAAGATAAAAACGGAAATTGGAAAGGTTGGGGTGGTTCTGGAATAAGTTTTAATGGAGGAACCGCCGTAATAACTGGAGGAACTATAAATTTAGTAAGAGGTGGCCCTTCTCGATGCCTATTCTGCGTTAATGAAGGAGGTAAGGCTGTAGTTAAATATACCGGTAAGAATAATCCAAAAGTAATTTGGGGCGGTGTTGTAAGAGATGGTGGTCGAGTATTCTGGTCAAATGGCCATGGAAAAGTAAACGGTAAAGACCGTAAAAGCTCATTATGCATAGAGAAAAAAGTAACTCGAGATATTAATACAAAAGGTACACAACTAAGTGCTGGTAATGGAAGCTTAAATATAAAAGCATCAAGTTGTTAATAAAGAAATCTACATTATGTAGATTTCTTTTACATTAAACGTTTCTTTTGATATAATAAAACAAGGTGAGTAATATGTACTTAAAACAAATAGTAACAAGTGGTTTTAAATCATTTGCTGATAAATTAGATATTAAGTTAGATGATCGCATTAGTTGTATTGTAGGTCCTAATGGTTCTGGAAAGAGTAATGTAGTTGATGCCGTTCGTTGGGTACTAGGAGAACAATCAGTAAAATCATTACGTGGAGAAGGATCTATGTCTGATGTAATATTCTCTGGTTCAAAATCAAGAAAACCATTAAATGTAGCCTCAGTAGAATTAATATTTGATAACTCAGATCATTTTATTAATACACCATATACAGAAATATCTATAAGAAGAAGAGTATATCGAAGTGGCGAAAATGAATACTTCTTAAATAATGAAAAATGTCGTCTAAAAGATATAACTAATTTACTTATGGATTCAGGTATGGCTAAAGAATCATTTAATATCATTTCTCAAGGAGAAGTAGATAAAATACTATCTAATTCTTCAATTGATAGAAGAGTAATATTTGAAGAAGCATCTGGTATATTAAAATATAAAAAGAGAAAAGAAGAAGCTCTACGTAAATTAGATAGAACTCATAATAATATTGATAGAGTAAATGATATAATTGGTGAATTAGAGACTCAAGTAGGACCATTAAAAATACAAAAAGAAGAAGCAGAAGAATACTTAGAGAATAAAAATGGCCTAGATCGCTATGAAGTAGCACTACTTGCTTATGATATAGAAAACAATAATAATTCATTAGAACAAGCTAAATCAAGAAAAGAAAAAATAGATAATGATATTATTAATATTTCTAATGAAACTAATAAAAATGATACAGCTAATTTAGAAGATCAAACTCATCTAGATAATTTAGAATTAGAAAAAAGTAATCTAAATAAAGAACTATTAAAAATAACAGAAGAAGTAGAAAGAATAAATGGAGAAAAGAAACTACTAAAAGAACAAAGTAAAACAACAAGAGAAGAAAATGAAATAAAAGAAGAAATAAGAGAATTATTAGAAAAGAAAGAAAAAGTAACAAGTAATATTGAAGTCCAAAGAGAAGACTTAAATCAAGTATTAAATAACATAATATTAAAAGATAAAGATTTAGAAGAAATAGATAAAGACTTATCTAATTTAAAATCAAAACGTAATATGTTAAATACCGAATATTCTCATCATGATCGAGATATTATAAGTATTAATCATAAAATAAATAATTTAAAATATGAAATAGAAGAGAATAGTGATTTACCAAATAGTGTAAAAAAAGTATTAAATAGTAATGAACTTAAAGGTATACACAATACTATTGGTAATATTCTAAATATAGAAGATAAATATGTAAAAGCCCTAAATACAGCTATTTCTAGTAATAAAAACTTTATTATTACTAGTGATGAAGAAAGTGCTAAACAAGCTATTAAGTTCTTAAAAGATAATCATTTAGGAAGAGCTACTTTCTTTCCAATATCTGTCATAAAAGAAAGATATGTCGATACTGAAACATTAAATGTCCTAAAGAACTCTACAGACTTTTTAGGAGTATTAAGTGATTTAGTAACTTATAATAATAAATATGAAAATATTATTAAAAACCAACTAGGAATAGTCTTAATAGTAACAGATATAGATTCCGCTACAAGACTATCTCACATGATAAAAGCAAAATACAAAATAGTTACTCTAGATGGAGATGTAGTAAATGTCGGAGGTTCTCTATCAGGAGGTTCTTCATATAATTCAAAAAGTGTTATCTTGACAAAACAAGAATTAAAACATAATGAAGAGAAAAAAGAATTATTAAATAAAGAATTAGTAGAAATACAAAATGAATTAGATACTATATCTAAAGAAATATCTACCTTAGAAGAAAAACACTTTATTCTTGCAAACGAAAGAAATGAATTATCTGAATCAGTTAATCTAAAGAAAGCAAACTTAAAAGACATAGAAGATTCATTAGAAGATATTACTAAAGAATGGGAAAACTTAGTATCTATTAGTAATAATTCTCTATCTACTAAAGAAGAAGAATTAATAAAACTTTATCATGAAAAGACTTCAGAAAAAGAACAAATAAATATCAAGATTAAATCTATAAATAAAGAAATAGATTCATTAAAAGAAAAGATAGAAGTAAAGACAGCTAATACAAAATTACAAAATGCTAATTTACGTAATCTTGAAAAGGAATCAAGAACATTAGAAGTAGAAATAAATAGATTAGATGTTAAATTAGACACTATGCTAAATACTTTATCTGAAGATTATGAATTAACTTATGAAAAGGCTAAAAGTGATTATAAATTAGATATCGAACCAGAAGAAGCTAGATTAAGAGTAAATACATATCGAGCTAATATAAAAAGAATAGGTATGGTTAACTTAAATGCTATTGATGAATATGAAAGAGTAAATACACGATATGAATTCTTAACTAAACAAAGAGAAGATCTATTCAGTGCCGAAAATACATTATTAGAAATAATGAATGAAATGGATGATGTCATGAAAGAAGAATTCTCTACAACTTTTGAAAAAGTAAAAATAGAATTCAAAAAAGTATTTAAAGAACTATTTAATGGTGGAACAGCAGACTTAAAACTAACTAATCCAGATGACCTTTTAACAACAGGAGTAGACATAGTAGCCTCTCCACCAGGTAAAAAACTAACTACTATATCACTACTAAGTGGAGGAGAAAAAACACTAACAGCCATATCTTTACTATTTGCCATATTAAATGTAAGAACAGTACCATTCTGTTTATTTGATGAAGTAGAAGCAGCTTTAGATGAAAATAACGTTTCCCAATTTGGAAAATACTTATCTAATTATGAAAACAAGACACAATTCTTAATCATTACTCATAAGAAAAAAACTATGGAGTATGCTAATACATTATATGGTATTACAATGCAAGAATCTGGTGTATCTAAATTAGTTAGTGTTAAATTAGAAGAAAATAAAAATTGAGATAGAAATATCTCTTTTTTTGTATTATAATTAGCATATGAAAAAGATAAGAATTATGACAATTATTTTATTGTTAATAAGTATTATTAATGTTAATGCTCTAGATTTAGACATTTATTCTCATAATGCTATTTTATACAATACAAAAGAAAATAATATTGTATATGAAAAGAATAGTCATGAGAAAACATCAATCGCATCCCTTACTAAAATAACTACTGCGATTGTCGCTATAGAGAATATAAAAGATCTAGATCAAAAAGTAACATTAACTAATGCTGATTTTAAAGGTTTAATAGAAGCTAATGCTGCTCAAGCTGGCTTTAAAATAGGGCAGGTAGTAACTTATAGAGACTTACTATATGGACTATTATTGCCAAGTGGAGCTGATGCTGCTCAAGCCTTAGAAAGAAACGTTGCTGGAAGTCATGATAATTTTATTAAATTGATGAATGAAAAAGCCAAAGAACTAAAATTAGAGAATACTAATTATGCTAATCCAACTGGCTTAGATGATCCTAATCATTATTCAACAGTAACTGATGTTTTAACAATTTTTAAATATGCTCTAAATAATAAAGATTTTAAAGAAATAATAACTACAAATAATTATACAACTAGTGATAAATCATTAACTTTTAAAAGTACTTTGAATAAAAGAAATGCACTTGGTATGCCTTATATTAAAGGAGGAAAGACAGGTACAACTGGTGATGCAGGATTATGTCTTACTACTTTAGCTAATTATGATAATACAGACTTCATCTTAGTAACTACTAAAGCTGAATACTCTGCTGTTCCTAAACAATTCTTAGATCATAAAAAAATACATGAATATGTTAGAGATAACTATGATTATCAAGAAGTAGTAAATAAAAAAGATGTTTTAGTAACTTTACCAACTAAATATTTAAAAGAAGATAAAATGTCTTTCACTAATGATAAAGACATTGATATGTATTTAGATAATACATATAATAAAAAAGATATTGAATATAAATATCATGGTAAAAAACTAATTACTCATAAAATGCATAAGAATGAAAAGATAGGTACAATAGATGTTATTTATAATGGTAAAGTACTAACTACAATACCAATTAAATTAAAAGAAGCACCTAAGTTTTCTCTATTAAAATTTCTATATATTCATAGAATAGTAATTATTATATCTATTCTTGTATTAATATTATTATTAATATTAATAAAAATAATTAAGAAAAAGAAATAAAGAAGTTTAAAACTTCTTTTAATTTTGATATAATCTTATTAGGATGTGATAATATGACATATCATAATAAAGAATCTTTATTAGAACAATTAAAAAATGAGCCTCAAGCTCAAAGATTTTTATATGTTTATGAAGAATATGTAGATGTTCTAGATAAAGAAGGAATAATATCTTTATATCATAAATATGATGTTGATATTTATGAATTAATATTTAAAACAATAATTCAAATATCTCAAGCTAAGAAACTATCTCCAGAAGAAATAGTAAAAAAACAAACAGATTTTTTAAATAAAAAAATAAAAATGGCAAAAGAAGCAGAGAACTTTTCAAAACAAGATATTGTTCCATTAATAGAAGAATTAATAAATAATTCTAAAGACGCCTATAATACAAGAACTAATAACAAAATAAGTTCTAATAATAATATAGAAGCTTATAATTTATCTTTATGTTCTGAACTTAATATGAAAGTATTATATATGTTAGATAATATAGATGCCGCTATTCAAGAGGCTAAACAAAGAATTCTATTAGGTACAAATAAAGAATCTATTGCTAAAAGAATATATGCTGAAATTAAGAATAATTTATCTACTATAAATGATGATATTAATAATGAAGTAACTACTGAAAAGAAAGAAGTATTAGATACTATTAAAGATTATACAAATGACTATACTATAAAAGTAAATGGTCATAATCTTTATGCCTTATTAAATAATTTATCTAAAAAAGACAGATTATTAATAAAGCACCTTTTAATAACAATGGCCACTAAAGATTATTTTGCAGAAAAAAGATTACCAAATGAAGGCGAAGTAATAGATGGTAAGGATTTCTTACTATTAGCTCTTAATTTTAATCCAGAAGAAGTATTAAAAAATGTTAATAAAGAAACTCTAGCTCATAGTAATGATAATATTGAATCTAGGTATTTAGAAACAATCATACAATTAGATGATAATTATCATTTAGCTTTCGCAACCGCAACATCAATTGTGCTAGATTATCGTATAAGAGAGATAAATAAAGAATTAAAAGCTACTAATTATATTTATACAAAAGAAGAACAAGAAATATTAAAAGACTTAGATGAGGAAACAAAAGAGTTTATTTCTTTTATTAAAAATAGTATTATCAATAGTAATTTAATTCGTATTGGAAATAAAAAACTACTAAATAGTATTAAAAAATATGTTAAAAACTTAAATGAAATAAAAGATTATTCAGATATCGAAAAATTAAATGCTTGTTTTCAACAATGGTTAAATAGTATAGATATAAGTAAATTAACAGAAGAAGAGTTTGTTGTTTTAGATGAGTTAGATTCTAAATTCTTATATAGTAAATTACCTCTAGCAAGTAAAGTAATATATAAACGAAGAGAAACAGCTAAAAGATTAGCTGAACTAATTAGAGAAAATCCCGAATTCTTAGATGCTGAAACAGTAAAGAAATTTGGTAAAGTAAGAATTAAAGCAGCTGATATCTTTGCTGCTGATGCCAATGTTGATGATTCTTCAATTATAGAATCACTTTCTATAAGTAAAGATGCTTACAAGTACTCTAAAAAGATGATAGACAAATATAATTTTAAAGGATTAGTATTTAAACCTCTAAAAAAAATAGAAAAAGATTATATATATTCAATTAAAGGAAATAATAAGGAATCTATCAAAGGTATTAATCAATATGATGAGGCAGATAATTTTATATTAAATAGAAATATATGGATTTCTAATGTTAAAGATACCGCAACAAAAAAAGAATTAAAAGAATTTGCTGATAAATTAGCTGAAATGAAAGTTAATGAAAGCATGTTACCAATCTCAGAAGAAGAAGCTTTTTGTAACTATAAAGTTTTAAAACAAACTGGAATAGATTTTAATTTTGATTTAATAATGTATAGTCAAATAGAAAATACTTTAAAAATAATTTCAAAATGTGAAGAAGATAATAAAATGTTTTATCCAGAATTAATAGTAATGAATTATTTTAATAAAGATTATAGTGATTTCTTTTCCTTCTATTTAAGAATAAGAGATTATAAAAGAAAACATAATAATGAACCAATATCCCCAGCAATTATTAGATCATATTTCTTTAGTCAAAAAGAATATGAAAAATTCATTAAGAGGGAAGAAGAAAAAGAATCTAATAAACGACAAGAATTTATTAAAAACTTTATTAAGGATTACAAAGATTCAGGTGGAAATCCAAGTGATTTATATAGCGAATTAGATACTATACTTCAAGAAATGGATTCTCAAAATTATAAAGAAGAACCAATAAAAAAATAATAGATTATTCTATTATTTTTTCTTATAAGTTAATATTTTTTTACTATAATTAGGTCTTTTTATATCTTTTCGATATTCACTTAATAAATCATATTGTGCATCTAGAGCATAATCAAGTATATCTAAATTTTCATTAAATGTATTATAATTCTTTCTTTTATAAGATGGAGTATCTACACCAACTAATCTTTTACCAGTGAATAATAGATTAAATGGTAATTCAAAAGTAAGAATTCCTTTATCAGATACTACTCTTAAATCAGTAATAAACTTATCGATTGCCTGTAATAAACCATCTTCATCAATATGATAATCAGCAAATAAATCAAATAGATTTGGATATACCAAACGCATTCTATAAGCACATAATTCTCCATCATGTATGTATAACAAATTTGGAAAAGCAAAAGACTTTAGCTTGAATTCATCTTCCATAATAATATCATCTATATCATATTCATAATCACAAATACCATCATATATCTTATATGCATATCCATCCACACCTAATACACATGTGCCTTCTGCGCCCTCGCCAAGAACTGGTAACTCTCTAGATAAGTTCATAATATTTGCATATTGCTTATCATCTAAATCCCTAATATCTCTCATAATAACCCCCAACTTTTTTATATAGCTCTCATTGAATCTTTTCCTTTAAATGGATTTTTCTTATCTATTTTATCAGTAAATAATATACCATTTAAATGATCTAATTCATGTTGAAAACAAACAGCTAACTCTTCACGAGCTCTAACATGTATTTTTCTACCTTCTTCATCATAAGCTTCAAAAGTAACACGAGCATATCTTGGAACAATACCTTCAACTGGTCTATTAACACTTAAACATCCTTCTCCAGTTTCAACATATATTTGTTCCATAGAATTACTAATCATCTTAGGATTGATTAATATATATGTCTCAAATTCTCCTTCACTTACTTCATCTACTACTACAAAATATCTTTTCGCAACACCTAATTGAATAGCGCTCATACCCATACCAGGTCTCAAATCATATTTTTCTGCTAACTCTTCAATTTGACTATTGTGTAAATATTCAATCATAGTATCAATTAATTCTTTATCTTTTTTAGTAAGTGGGAATTCTACTTCTTTACTAACTGTATGTAATCTTTTATCTTTTTCATCTAATATTTCTTTAGTTTTTAACATATTACATACCTCCCAACTGCATATATTTTATCAAAAAATTGTTAATTTGAAAAGAAAATGTCAACTATTTTAATTATAATTGTCAAGATTTAGAAAAATAGTCCTTAAATACCATAATAATCTTAAAATTATGGTATATTTTATAGTAGAAAGGAGACTTACGTATGGTAAAGATCTGGAAAAACTTAGATAAGCCACTTCTTTTAGTAACAATAGTACTATTTTTACTAGGCGCTGTTATGGTCTTTTCAGCATCTAACGTTACTGCGTATATGTCTCATGCTGTAAGTCCTTATAATTATTTTATTAAGCAATTTGCCTTTCTAGTAGTAGGATTTCTACTATTCTTATTTATGATAAGAATACCTAGTAAAGGTTATTATGCTCTCTCTTGGTTATTATTGTTAGGAGTAGGAGCTTCATTAGTATTATTATTAATTATGGGACAAGCTAAAAACCAAGCTATAAGTTGGTTTGACTTAGGATTAATTAGTATTCAACCAAGTGAATTTATAAAAGTAATTGC
>JAEEGL011952834.1_pt1 | contig 12853 bp, 12 predicted proteins | sample 9134231 | NCBI WGS metagenome assembly JAEEGL01 (sample SAMN16246548, study PRJNA631951) | gut metagenome | biome: gut microbiome; feature: rumen; material: fiber-attached | host: Bos | place: Iran: Karaj | collected 2018-10
CTTTGAGGTCGAGGTTCATAAGGATTTCCGCCATCGGTTTTTTCGCGCTGATCCCCTCGTCAAAGAGGAGCTGGTTTTCGATTTCGGTGACAGTCGAGCCTTCTATCGCCGTGGAGTGTGTGATGATCGAATAAAGATAGAATTTGTCGTAATCAATCTGTTCGTTGATGCCGAGAGCTATATATTCGTTGATCGTATCTGTGAGTTCTGTCAGCTTATCCATCTTTTCCTCCACCAAAATCCGTGTGCTTCATTTTTCTACAATCTCCCAATGGCCGCCTTTGTCTGCTCCGATACGGCGGATAACACCTTTTTCCTGTAATTTCGCAATTGTTTTCGCAATAGCACGGCGACTTATTCCTAAATTATCAGCCATCGCTTGCGTTGTAATAGTTGCATCCGATCTAATCATATCCAGAATTTTCTGTGAACTTTTCTGTGAACTTTTCTGTGAACTTTTCTGGTCAGTTTTGTCTTTTTCGGACATTTTTGGTGACAAAGTTTCATTATTGATGTCATTGTCACCATTTTCATACTCATTCATCAGTGCCAGATAGACATCCGACGCATAGCAGCGGGCTGTTATGCCGCCGAGAGAAAGGTCGATTACCGGCAGTTTTGCGTTTTCTTCTTCGCAGTATCTTGTAATTTTGTTGAAGCCGCGTGCCCAGCTTTCAATCATGCCGCATTTGAAAAAGACATTCGCAAGGTTCGGATTGCACGGTTTTGAAACGTGTTCCTTAAACAAATCCTCGACCGGAACTTCTTTGGGAAGAGCACCGTCGTTCCAGAGACGGATTTTGTCTTTGTAAATACGGATCTGAATCGGCGTGGTGGAAAGATAATCTTTGTGGATCACGGCATTCAGAAGCAGTTCACGGAAGGCCGATTTCGGGAAAAAGAAGGTTTCCTTTCTGTAGAGGTCATCATAGGAAATGAGAGCTTTCATATACTTTGTATAAATCAGCTCCATTGTTTTTTCGACCTGAAGAATCAGCGGGCCGTGAATTTCATCCTGGTAGAGAATGTCGGCATCATTTTCAAAATAGGCGACTTTGATATATGCGCCGGTCACCCATCTTTCAGGGTCGGGATGGAACGCAAGCATACAGGCACGGGTCAAGTAGTGACCTTCCGGAATGTGCAGATTCTGAATGAGAGTTTCGTTTGTCACATCTAAAGCCTCGTCATCAAGACGTCCCGATTCTTTAGCTTTTTTCTTGAAAAGTCTAATCGCGTCATTTTCCAAATCTGCAACCGAAATATGGGGAACCGGAACAGAATCCCACGTGCGGCCCTGGACTCCCAGAATCATTTTATCCAGCTCGATACCGCTTACTTCCTGAATAGTAGAGCCAGTGCGCTTGTAATACTTTCCGTGGTAACTTACAGGAAACGGATATTTTTCGGTAACGATTTCAAAATAATCAAGACCGTTCTCTGAAAGCAGATTGACAGCGCAGATCAGACCCATGGAATTGCGGATTTTATTCGGAATATCCTCGCTCAGTTTGTGCGCATCATCCACGCCGCAGACAGTGCCGTCATCCTTTACACCGATATAAAGCCTGCCTCCCTCTGTATTTGCAAAGGCGCAGACCCACTTGAGATATTCGTCCCGCCATGACTGCTTGTATTCAATATTCTGATTTTCCATCTGCTTCCTCTCTTTCATTTGCGTCTCCCACAAAATCCGCCGCATTATACACAAAAATTCAAAAAATTATCTTATTTCCATGCAATTTTGCAGATTTTTTCAAATACTCTACAGTTCATAACACTTTCTGTTATGTTTTGTGCAGTAAGGCAATACGATTTTATCAACAAAATGCGACTTAAAAACTTTTAGAATTTATGTTGATATGTATAATATTACGAATTTTTGGTGGTTAAAAATGGATTCATGTTTGATTTGCGGCGGTTTTGCTGAAAAAAATCACTTTTTGTGTAGTGAATGCGCAAAATTCGCGCTTTTTAACACAAGATGCTGCCCGAAATGCGGAAATTTTGTCTTTGAACCCGATCCGTCAGGCTGCAATTCATGCCGCAAAAAAGGGATTTATTTCGATAAAATCCAGTCGATCTTCATCTACTCCGGTGCAGTCGCAATGCTCATAAGCACGATGAAATATAACAAAATCAAATACCTGGCAGAAATTTTCGGCAATTTCATAGCAAAAAACACCGAAAGAGGTCTGGTTGAAGGCAGAACCGTCATCTTTCCGCCGATGTACTTCACGGACAAGCTTCTGAGAGGCTTCAACCAGTCTGAAATCATGGCCGACAGAGTCGCCTCCTTCCATAAACTCGACTTTGACTGGCGCCTCCTGAAAAAATGCAGGAAGACTGAACACCAGGCTAATCTGGACTTTGAAAAGCGGATCACGAACCTCAAAGATTCGTTTAAGCTGACCCGGGCAGTCAAAAACGAAAGCTTTCTCATTGTCGATGATGTCTGCACGACCGCTTCAACAGTCAATGAAATCGCCTCGCTTTTGAAGAAAAACGGAGCAAAAAGCGTAAACGCTGTCACGCTTGCAAGAAGAACGCTCTATTTCTCATAAAAACTATTTTCCTTAATTAATTCAGCTAGATATCTTACATCATCTTTTGCTGATCCGCCTAAGAAAAGTGAAATTCCGGCTATATTTTTGTAGCCGTTTTTTATGAGCTCCTCACCTTTTTCACGGTCGATACCGCCGAGCAGAACGATACTGTCGAGCTTGACGGGTTTTACACATGAACGGGTGTCATCCGGTTTTGAGATCGGTCTATAGACCGGTGAAAGGAAGGCATAGTCGACCTTTGCCCTCAGTGCGAAAAGGCACTCCTCGATATCGTGCAAAGATACCGCTATTTTCTTGTTTTTATAAAGTTTTTTTGCCGAGATCGCATCGCTTAGACGGGAAGACGGATAGTGCAGAAAATCAAATTCGCGCTCTTCGCCCTCATCCGGATCATGGATAAAAACACCCTTGTCGTGAAAGATAGCGTACAATGCCCTGGCTATAGAGTGGACCTTCTCCTTCGGAAAGATATCCTTGTTCCGCAGTGTCACCATATCGGCACCCGCCTCAAGCATCGAACTGATCGACGAATAGGCCGCAAGCTTTGATTTATAGGCAGAAAAATCTGTTATCATCCAGAGCATACCTACCTCTTTTTTTTACAGGAATTTTGAAACGCACACGTGAACTGCAGCCTCGGTCCTGATGATCCTTTCGCCTAACGAGACCGGCTTAAACCCGGCCTTGACGAACTGGTTTACTTCATACTTGGTGAAGCCTCGTTCCGGACCGACGGCGATACAGCCGGGAGTCGAGACAGCGATATCCCCAAGCTTTTCGACAGCTCCAGGATTGGCGATATAACATTTTGAATTTATTGAATAATTCGGCAAAACGTCTTCAGAATAAGGCCCGAACCTTTTGACAAGCGTTACCGAGGGCTCAATCGTATCCATGCTCTGCTCCAACCCCTTGACAACGGCTTCGAAAAGCCCTTCCGGAGTAAAAAGCTCGTTTGTCCAATACCCCTTGTCTCCGAAAAATGTCTTAACGATCTCAACATGTTGAACACCGTACGACGTAAGATCCGAGATAAGTCTCGAAAGGACCTTTGGTCTGCACAGACCGATTATCACAGTAAGCGGAAGCTTTTCCGGAGGATCGTCTGTCAGATCCAGTTCTATTTCAGCCGATTCGGAATCAATTTTTTTTATGATCCCCCTGCCCCGCTTTCCGCCGAGAAGACCGACTTTGAGCTCGCTTCCGGCAGAAGAATCGAGGATCTCGTTCAGGTGAGCGACCCTTCTGCCGGAGATCAATACGGTAGATTCCGAAACAAGTTCGGATTTTTTGACAATAAGCAGATTCACTTATCTGTTTTTGTATGCCTTCAGAACGTCAATTACGTAGTCGATATCGGCAGCAGTGTGGTCTGCGTTGATCTGGAAACGGATCTCCTCGTCGCCCTTAGGAACTACCGGATAGTTCATTGCTGTTGCCAAAATGCCGTGGTCTGTGAGCCATTTTACGATTTCCGTTGTCTTCTGGGTGTCTCTGACCATGAGCGGAGTTACCGGGTGCGGTCCCTGGATCGTCTCGAAACCGTTGTCAACGAGCCCCTTCTCGAAACGTGCCGTGACCTCGCTGAGATGAGCAAGACGGGCAATGCCTGCTTCGCTTTCAAGCAGGTCGAGAACCTTGAGGACAGCCATAGCCTCGCCGACTGTGATCGGGTTTGAATAGATGTACATCGGAGCAGTCTGTCTCAAATATTCGGTAACAGCCTTTGAAGCTACGACATAACCGCCGTTTACGCCGTATGATTTTCCGAGCGTGCCGATAAGGATATCGACCTTCGCGCCGGTGACCTCTTCAGTTCCGCGTCCGGTCTTGCCGTAAGCGCCGACACCGTGAGAATCGTCCGCGACTGTGGTGACACCCTCTTCAAAATCCTTGTCATACTTTTTGCAGATAGCCGTAAATTTGTCGAACGGGCAGAAGTCGCCTCTCATCGAGAAGACGCCGTCTGTAACGACTACGCATCTTTTGCCTTTGCCTACAGCCTCTTTAAGTTTCGCATCGAGGTCCTCCATACTGTTGTGCTTGTAGATAAGCTTGAGAGCCGGACGGGCGAGCTTCATCGCATTGATGATGCAGTTGTGGTTGAGCTCGTCGCTGATGATGACCGTTTCTGATGTGATGAGCGGAGTAATTACGCCCATCGAGGTGACATAAGCGCTCGAAAAGAGCATCGCAGACTCTCTTCCGTGGAACTTCGCAAGCCTTTTTTCAAGGTCGATGTGAGCCTTGTGGGTTCCCGAAATAAAACGGACTGCACCGGGACCTACGCCGAACTGCTTCGTGCCGAGCTCCTCGGCTGCTATTACATCCTTGTTCATCGACCAGCCTAGGTAACTGTTTGAATTCATCTTGATGAACTGCTGTTTGTAGCCCTCTACGACATAGCGCGGACCGTTGCCGTCCTTCGGCGGAATGATCTCCGTGATCACCATCTCGGCGCCCTTCGCGGTACCTTTGGCTTTAACATCATCGACATAAGCATTAAGTGCGTTTTCAAGTTTTGTCATAGCTAACTCCTCAAAAAATTAATAATGTGAAAGAGAACTCATTTCGACGGGTAATATAGTATTTTGGTTTTATTTGTGAAATTAAACTTACTTGAGAATTGCAGTTTTCATGTGGTAAGCCCTCAGCATTTTATAAACTATCGGTGCAGCCGTACTTCCGCCGTGAGCTCCGTTCTCGACGACAGCGACTGCAACTATCTCCGGGTTTTTGTACGGGAAGAAGGCCGCAAAAAGCGCATCGTCCTGCGTCATCAGGATACGTTCGTCCTCAGCCGAATCGATATTGCGGCGAGCCGCGTTGGATATGACCTGGCTCGATCCGGTCTTGCCGGCTGCCGGAGGGATCGTGTGATCAGCATGGTAAAAAGCTGTTCCGCCGTCTTCGTTCGCAACCGCCCAAAGAGATTTTGTGACTGATTCGAAATACGATTTTTTGATGTCGAGGATCCTGACGACCTCATCGTCCATGTGTTCTACCGAACCGTCTTCGTGGATGATCTCATCGATGATCCTCGGTTTCATTACCACTCCGCCGTTTGCAAGCGCTGCGTAGGCGACGGCGATCTGAAGCGGCGTCATCCGCAGATCTCCCTGCCCTATCGAGAGATTCATTATCATTCCGTTGTTCAGCCGCATTCCCGGATAATTCATCCTGAACCATTCACGTGTCGGCAGGATCCCGCTCTCCTCGTTAGGCAGGTCTATTCCGGTCGCGGAACCTACTCCGAAGAGTGACGCGAAGTGAGTAAGGCGGTCGATCCCGAGCTCCTGGGAAAGGAAATAATAATAGATATCGCAGCTGTATTTCAGCGACTGGTAGAGGTTGACATTGCCGTGGCCGCCATGATTCCAGCAGCATTTTGTCTCGTAACCGAACGAAAGACAGCCGTAGCAGTTGAAAGTCGATTTCGGCGAAACGATGCCGTAATAAAGCCCGGCAAGCGCAGGAATGATCTTGAAGGTCGAACCCGGGAAATAGGTCTGGCGGATCGTTTTGTTGACAAGCGGATGGAGGATGCTCTGGCTGTATTCGCGCCAGACCATGTCGGGGATCCTCTCTCTCGCAAAGAGATTCACGTCGAACGAAGGTCCGGAATAGAGCGCCAGGACACGTCCGGTCTTGACCTCCATCACGACAATAGCGCCAGCCATCTCGCCAAGTGTCGCGGCAGCTGTCTCCTGAAGGTACGAGAGCACCGTCGTCCTGACCGTGTTGCCCTTGACAGCCGGTTTTGTCGGCGGAACAGCACCGTCGATCTGCTCGGGGAGCTCGACTTTCCTGCCCATGTAGTCGATGACCTGAAAAGCTTCACCGTACGAGCCGTGCAAAGTCGATTCGTACCATTTTTCGATCCCTGTTTTGCCTGTAAAATCCTCGGAATCGTATTCCGTATATTTTTTCAGCTCGTTCTGGTTTATCTTGGAGACATATCCCGTAATGTGCGCCGCACTCTCACCGAATGGATAGACCCGCTTGTAAGAAGATGATATCAGCGTGCCGGGAAATGATGTCAAGTAGCTTGAATAACTTAAAATTTTCTTCTTCGGGATCTCGCCCTTCACAACGATCGGAAGGTGTCTGCATGTTCCGACACAGTTTTTCATTTTAGAAACGAGACGTTTTCTTTCGTTGATCGAAAGGTCCAGGATCGAACTGAGGCGGTCGACCTGTTCGGTAATCTGTTCATATTTTGAAAAGAAGACAGGCACAACGGAAATTTTGAATGAAGGCTCCGTTGTCGCCAGGATCTTGTCGTCAGACGTCAGGATGTCTCCGCGTGCCGGATAGATCTTCTCGCTAAGGATAAAGTTGTTGCGCGAGCGCTTGTAATATTCGTCGCCGCGTATTATTTGGAGAACAAAGATCCTCAATAAAATCAAAGAGAAAGATATGAGAATAACATAAACCAGAGGTCTCGTTTTGTTGTAAATGTTTTTGACCTCTTCTGTCTGATTCAGGATTCTCATAGCCAGGTATCCTTTGCGAAATGACGGTTGAAATTACTCTTGAAGAGAATAAAAATCAAAATCAGGATCAAAACCGAACAGCCGAACTGGAACGCCATGTAAAACGGCCTGATTTCACTCGTAAACATGTAGATATAGATAAATTTATTGAGATTCAGAATAACGAGCGCACCGATGGTGTTGAATAGGGCCGTCAGCGGGTAGTCAAAGGCTGTCGCGGAAAAAAAAGATGCAGTCAGGATGTATATCTGCAGAGCCGAAACCACTAGAAAAAGAAACGGGATCGGAGCCGCCGTCTGTGAATAGACAAGTGTCGCAAGTGCAATGTAAATGTATCTTTTTTTCTTGTTCTTTTCCGGATAAAGCAGAGTCAGAATCAGAGCGAAGTGCGGAAAATAAAAGGGGGAAATATCCATAGCGTAAATAACGAACGAAAAGAGCGAAAAGAGTAAAAGCGACTCGAAAATAAATTTAAACGAAAGCGATCTCAAAGCCCTGACCCTCAAAAAAACAAGCTTGAATTATCATTTATAACTGAACTTAGTCAAGGTAGAAAACTATACCGTAAAATCATTCAGAAAAATTGATGGATGCTTTTTATCCACCAATACATACGTTTTATTTCTAGTGCGAGTTATCGCGACATAAAACAACCTTCTCTCCTCGGCAAATGGATATGGCTCTGGCTGAGTTAGGACATACTTTAAAACATCGTCATCCTCGATCTGACACGGAAATCCCTGCTTATGATTTTTGAAATTCAGAATTATAACATAATCCGCTTCCAAGCCTTTGGACTTATGTACCGTCAAAAACTCAATTTTTGTCTCAGGTGATGGTAAGTATCTAATTTTATTACCATCATGTGACACATCAAAATCAGAACTGAGGCATACTTTATTAATATCGAATTTTGTCCTTCCAAGCAGGGCGATACTTCCTTTTTTCTCGTTTTTTTCGAATTCTAAAATTATTTCGTCAATTACGGCTGAGAGCACCTGAATAAAATCCTTATCATTTTTATAGTAACGGAACTGCAAGGGCTCTTTTAAAGATTTGTTTGATTTAGGGTACTTATCCAGCTGCTTCGGATTTTTCATTATAAAATCGCGAGCCAGATCGACCAGCTCCTGTGAGTTCCTGAATGTTGTTTCGATTTTCATGACACAACTGTTTGCAAAGTAGTTCTTGAAATCTGTAAAAAGCGCGATGTCGCTCCCGGCAAAGCGGTAAATCGACTGCCAGTCGTCGCCGACGCAGAGAAGTTTGGCATCCGTCTTATCTACAATTGCTTTTATCAGATGATACCTGGCGTTTGAAATATCCTGATACTCGTCAATTATTACATATTTGAAACCATTTCGCTTTATTTGAGCAATGCCGCCGCCTGTTTGCCCGCCACCGGATTGGTTTTCGACGATTTTTTTCTCCAAAGCGCCTGTCTGCACTATTTCGGCAGCCAGATTTATCATATCCGAAAAATCTATCATATTTTTCGCTTTAAGATTCTTCTGATATTCATTGTATATGGCCTCAATAATATCCAAAAACAGCAGAGACCGTTTTTCCATGAAAATTGTCCCGCTTCTGGCAGCCCAGCTCCTCATTTGGCGAAAATCGTCCGGTCCGTTGTTCGCCGATTTGAAAAGCGAGATGAAAGTGCTGCACAATTTAACAAAATTTTGAAAATACCGTTCTGTTCTGTCTTCATAAATTTTATGAAAAAGTTCATTGAAATCAGGCTCTTTCATTAAAACGCCGTTTTCTTTCAAAAGCTTTGTCAGTTTTTCCTCGAGCGTCCCATCTTTTATAAAAAATGAATAGGTCTCTATCAGCTTTGTTTTGTGTAATTTATGAAAATTTCTTTTCCACTCCATTCCCTCGAGATACTCCTTCTCCTCTTTTTTCGAATATTGAGGAAGTCTGAAATCTCTGTTCACTCCGAAATGCTCGAGATAGATGTCGTAGTCTGTCAAATAAAAATCAGGGCAGTACTGACGCCTGGTTTCACTGCCCGAATCAAAAGGATAGGGTCTCTCATATTCGTAACGCACACCGTTCAAAAAGAGGAAATTCGCTATCTTGACCTCTTCAAGGCTGCGCACCCTGTCGCCTGTCAGAGTATTGCAGCTGGCCATGCGTTGCAGATAGATAGAGTCTATATACTCATTTTTTTTGTTCGCATTATCCAAAGAGTTTAGGGTATCCTTCTTTTCTTCATTATAAATTTTATCAACAGACTCTCTTTTAAAATTCTCAGGAATATCAATATAATACGCAAAAAATTCGATCATGCTTTTTGTCAGTGAGCGGTTGTTCACCAGGTTTTTATCAAAGAAATCGCAGATAAAATCGGACAATCCGCCTTCTGTTTCAATATTCGGCTTTCGATCGTTCGCATATGAAATTATATCGAGCCCTAGCTTGTGGAAAGTGGTCGCCTCGATAGGAATTTGATATTTATTTACTCTGTCGGTCATCTCACCGGCAGCTTTTTTAGTAAAGGAGATCAAAAGGATTTCATCCGGCGAGACTCCCTTTTCCTGACATAAATATCTGACCTTAGTCGCGATTACAAGAGTTTTTCCGCTACCGGCTCCGGCAAGCACAAGTGTGGAATCATTGTCTGAAAGAACAACATCTTTCTGCTGAGGACCAAGCGGTTTTTCAAGGTTTGAAAAAAAAGTCTTGTGTTTCTCTTCCTCTTTTATAATAAATTCTCTGTTGAGACTTTGTACATTCTCTTCAAAGTTAGAAAAAAACTTAATGAAATAGCCAACTTGGTTTCTACAAGGATGATTTCTTGGAATTCTTGTATTTTTTAATTTCCTAAAAAAAACCTGCCATTCACTCTGAATTTCATGCACTGTTGAAAGAGGAATGTACTCCTGCGAAACTTCATTTATTTTCATATTAAATGCATCGATTCTATTTAGAATCTCCGGCAGTTCTTTCTCGAATGCCTTACGCTTCATACTTTTAAGGAAATACAGTAAAGCAAATGAAGCTAAAGCAAATATGAATATGAACAAATTCAGCAAATTATCTGCTCCGCACTTATATCCGCAGTAACTTTTGCAAACCTATCAGAAAAGACCGCTTCATGCAAAATCTTTATCGCTTTAGCGATTTTTACGGTCAAAAATTAAAAATTCGACCAATCCTTAAAACCAAATATAATATTTGCGTTTATTTTTTATTCGGAGGAGTGCGATGACATTCAAGGAAACGATGATCGACTTTTTTAAGAGGTACCGGGACTTCAGCGGCCGCACGTCATGGAAAGGCTTTTGGTATGTATTTGCCGTCAATTTCGCCATCGGCCTTCTGACTGCGATTATGATTCCGGTCAGTAAAAAGCTGCCCTTTTTCCTGGTTTTTGTGCTTGCCGGAAGACTCTATGGATTTCTGGCAGCCCTTCCCAGCATTGCAATTGCGGTACGCCGTCTTCACGACACCGGGAAAAGCGGTTTTTACTATCTCAAACTGGTTGTAATTCCTTCAATTATCGGACTTATAATAAATATTATCACACGCTTCCTTTCAACCAACAAACTTTACAATCTCATAGCTCTGATTGCCGCTCTGATTTTATTAGTCTCAGCCAGACTTTATCTTCTTTATATGCTTTTCAAGCCGAGTGACGGCGAAAACGAATGGGGCTGTCCGCTGGATTGATTTTCGTTCTCGCCTCCTCTTCAGTTTGCATCATTAAATAATTTTGCTATATTTCACCGCTTTACTTCGGAGGTGACTTATGAAAAAAGTGTTCCTTTTGCTTGTTTTTCTCCTTTGCGCACTTCAGATATCCGCAAAAGAATCTGTTCAGGCGGCGGTCCTCCACAACGACGGATATACGCTTTACAAGGAGTTTCACCCGAACGACAACAACTACAAAAACACGATCCGGGATATGGAGGTTCTGGCGACCAAACACAAAAGCAAAGTTTTTTCGCAAAGCGCGGCATTGATAAAGACCATCCGCAGCAAGTGCAAATACTACTACGACACGAACACGAAGCTGATCGAACTTTTGAAGCAGAAATGGAACAAGCCGCACTACATGAACATGGACGAAGAGTGGAAGACTACGACCTTCGCAAAGGACCGCAAGAAGGTGACGGACCTTCACATGCTTTCACTCGGGATGCAGCAGGCCTTCAATGACTGGAACGAGGCCCGCAACCAGGCGGTCAAGATGACGAAAAACGAAGATATCATCAAGGCTGTCAACGAGGCCAACGAAAGGCTTAAGGCAACTATCGACAGTGTGCTGGCTGAAGAGAAACCCGCCTTTGACGCAATTTCCAAGGAACTTGAAGTTATCAAATTGAAAAAATAGGTGAACAATGCTTTTAAAAGGAAAAGTCATATCAGATAAGATCATTGCGGGGATCCTTGAAAAAAATCTCCCGAAAATGACGCTCGCAGTCTTTCATCCGGCAAACGACAGCGTTGCCGGCAGCTACCTGAAAACCAAAGAGAAATGGCTGAAAAAAATCAATTCCGAAATAAGGGTCTACCCCGTTTCCGAGTCGATGTCGGAAAGCCGTTTTTTCGAACAGCTTGAGTCTGCCAACAACGATCCGGACGTCACCGGGATCATGGTCGAGCTCCCGCTTCCTATCAAAACAGACACAGAAGCACTGCACACAAAAATCTCTCCGTTCAAGGATGTCGACGGAGTAACTTACTTGAATCAGGGCGCTTTCTTCTCGTCAGGCAATGAAACGCTTGTTCCGTGCACATCCCTTGCCGCGATAAGGATGCTTGAGCACTACGACATTCCGGTAAGCGGAAAAAATGTCGTTGTCATCGGCAGAAGCTATATCGTAGGGCTTCCGCTCTTCAAGCTTTTCCTCAACAGAAACGCCACTCCGACAGTTACCCACAGAAAGACGACAAACCTTCCCGAGCTTCTGGCTAAAGCTGATATCGTCGCGATTTCTGCCGGAACCCGCGGGATCGTGACATCGAGTCAGGTAAAAGACGGTGCGACCGTCCTTGACATCGGTATCCACGTGCTTGATGACGGCTCTGTTGCCGGCGATATGATCCTGGACAGAGAAAACGAGGCCGAAAGGATCAACTACACACCTGTTCCGGGCGGAGTCGGAGTCGTCACGAACGCAGTAATGCTTGAAAATCTCGTAAAATGTTATGAGATGCAGAAATAATGGGAAACTCAGAGACAACAAAACGTCCGAAAAAATCGGAGGTCAAATCCCTTCATGATCTTCTTTCAAATATCGGTGACCCCTTCATCGATATTCTGCTGAGCTGGGAAAATATTGTCGGCGCAGACAATACCAAAAACATGATCCCTCTCAGGATCGAAGAAAAAACCCTTGTTATCGCAGTTCCCAACAACATGGTTCTGAGTGTCGCAGCCCGCTGCAAAAACCGCATAATAATGAAAATAAACGAAATAAAAAAAACACAAGATATTGAAAATATTAAGTTTTTGTTAGATGTCAGTTTGTTCTCGAACAATATAAAAAACAAAATAACGTGGAGAAAACGATGACAAGCAATATATCGATGGATTTCAGATCACTGGCCAAGCTGATCTCAAAGATCGAAAACAACCGGATAGGCTCAGAGCAGGATCTGATAAATCTTTACAAAGAAAATTCAGAAACTGTCGTTATAGGCATTACGGGACCTCCCGGAGCCGGAAAGAGCTCTCTCACCGACAAAATAATTTACGAATACAGAAAGCTCGGCAAAACCGTAGGAGTCGTTGCTGTCGATCCCAGCTCCCCCTTCTCCGGCGGCGCTATCCTTGGC
>JAEEGL013553123.1_pt1 | contig 12853 bp, 13 predicted proteins | sample 9134231 | NCBI WGS metagenome assembly JAEEGL01 (sample SAMN16246548, study PRJNA631951) | gut metagenome | biome: gut microbiome; feature: rumen; material: fiber-attached | host: Bos | place: Iran: Karaj | collected 2018-10
TACTTGATACAAGCTTTAATTTAGTAGGAATTAATTTTGCAAGTGTTGATTATACAAGTGGTGAATTCTATGAAGGATATGCTATTCCACTTTCTAAAATAAATGAATTCTTACATGAATATCTATACTAAATAGGTAATTTACATTTAGAAACATATGATATATAATAATATTGTCGAAAGACAAATGAGCTGAATAAAATGAAAAGAGGATGTTGCTGCATCCTCTTTTCGCATTCTTGGATACAAACGAGCTGAATAGCAATATATATTCTAGACTATATATTACCTCAAAAAGGTTCGGGCCCGACTTAGTTTTCTAGTATGTTCTAATTAATAGAATCATTATAACAAGTATAATAACTAGAATAACTAAATATTCCATGAAAAACCTCCACTTACACAGCTATTGTACCCAACTTCTGTGAAAGTCTCATTTGTTCCTCCTATGCAGTGTTTTAAAAACACCAAAATAAGTATATTATACAAATATTTATATAACAAACCAGTTGATTTAATGTCAAATACTACTTTGAGAAAAATCTTATAAAAATATAGCAAAAATAAAATATGTTATCTAATTTTTTCTAGAATTTTGAGACAAAAAATCGAAAAAACATAGGAAAACACTTTCAAAAAATATTCTAATATCAAATAAAAATACTACCTTTTTTTGGGTAGTATTTTACTTTATATTTAGTAATTCCTTTGATGCAAGGATAGCATATTGTGATAATCTATCACCTGATAGCATCATAGCTATTTCTTCTATTCTTTCATCTAAAGTTAATTCCTTTATTTCAGTTTTAGTTCTTCCACTATCAAGTACCTTATAGATATGTAAATGATTATCTCCTATAGCGGCAACCTGAGGTAGGTGTGTAATACATAATACTTGCTTTGATTTTGAGATATTATGCATCTTATTTGCTATTTTCTTAGCTGTAGATCCAGATACACCAGTATCTATTTCATCAAATATCATAAGGTTTGCCTTATTATTTTTTGAAAAATAAGATTTGAAGGCAAGCATTATTCTACTCATCTCACCACCAGATGCGACCTTATTTAATGAACGAACTGGCTCACCCTTATTAAAGGAAATCATAAAATCAATTTCATCAATTCCATTATCCTTAAAAATACTTTCATTAAATGGATCATCAAATGATAATTCATTAAATTTAATTTTAAATGTAGTATTTTCTAAATCTAAATCCTTACATTCACTTATTATTTCTTTTTCAATATTTAAAGCTATCTTCTTTCTATAATCAGATAATTTATTAGCTATTTTAGTAAGCTCATTAAAATTATTGATAACTATATTCTTATTTTCCTCTAATAGCTCGTCATAATTAAGAACCATATCTATTTCAAGAGTGATATCATCTAAATATTTAATCAATTCATCAACTGATTTTTTGTATTTAGTTTTAGCCTTATTTATTTCTTCTAAGGCTTCAATATAAGAATTAAGCTCATCTTCATCATAATCAAGCGAATTAATATCCTTAGATATCTCATCACTTATTTCAGATGAAATATAATATGTATCTAATAGCTTTTCCTTAAAATCTTCATATTTTTTATCATACTCTGATATCTTTTCTAAATTCTTAGATGCTTCATATATCATATCAAGAGGATTAAATTCACCATTTAGGCTTTGATATGCTAAATTTAGATTTTGACTTATCTTATCAAAATTAGATAATCTTGATATTTTTTCTTCTAATTCCTTATCAATATCAGTATATAGATTTAGGCTTGATAATTCATCTTGCTCATATTTTAAGAACTCAAGCTTTTCTTCACTTTTCTTTTTACCAGATAGAATCTTTTTATATTTTAAAAGTGATTCCTTATAAGTATATAGCTTCTTTTGATAATCATTTACAAGCTTATTAAATGTATTATCAATTTTAGGATCAACTAAATCTAGATATGAATCCTGATTAAAAAGACGATATGTATCATTTTGAATATGAATATCAGCTAAGTAAACTGATACCTGCTTAAGTAGATTTAATGTGACATTAGAATCATTTATTTTAATGATATTTCTTTTATCATCTGTAATCTCACGATAAATTGTAATAGTATCTTTTATTTCAATTTGATTTGAGGTAAATATTTCATTTAAATATTCGTTATGAGAAAATACGCCCTTTACTACTGCCTTAGATTCATTATATCTAATCATATCACTATCTGCACGAGCGCCAAGTAATAATGAAATTGTATCAATAATTAATGATTTACCCGCACCAGTTTCACCAGTTAGAACAGTCATATTATCATTAAATGATACGTTAATATCTTCAATTATTGCAAAGTTTTTAACAGATAGTTCCTTTAGCATATTATTCTCCCTTTAAGAATTCTCTAAAATTAATATTTGTTTTAATATTTCTCTTTATTAAAGCCAAAAATTCCTTGTTACCTGAGCCTCCAAGTATTGGAGATGAGGCAATTTTTTCTATTCCTAAATTATATTTAGAAAGCTCATTTGAAATATTATTTAATACCTCTAAATATAATTTCTTATCCTTTACAATTCCATTTTTAATATGGATTTTACCAACCTCAAATTGAGGCTTAATTAATGTTACAAATAAGGTGTCATCATCTATGAATTTATCTATATCAGATATTAAATACTCAATTGATACAAATGATACATCCATAACAATAATATCTATCTTATCTTTTGTATTAAAATCCTTAATATTAGTATTTTCATATACTTTAACACGCGAATTATTTCTTAATGATTCATGAAGTTGATTAGAGCCAACATCAACTGAATATACTAATTTCGCTTTATTTTGTAGGCTACAATCAGTAAATCCACCAGTTGATGAGCCAATATCAAGAATAATTTTATCGTTAAAATTAAGCTTAAATAATTTGATGGCGCCCTCAAGCTTATAGCCACCTCTTGATACATATGGGCATGAATTTATAACCTCAATAGTACCACCATCAAGCTCAAAAGATGGCTTAGTTATAACCTTACCATCTACTTTAATGTTTCCATTTTTTATTTCCTCTTGAGCCTTATTTCTAGACTCAAAATAATTTTCATTAACTAAATATAAATCAAGTCTCATATTAGTTATTCTTAGTTGGATCAAAATCCACAAGTCCACTATCTGTCATTTGAGAAATAACTAATTTCTCATTTGAATCTAATATTTGATAGCACTTCTTTGATATTTCTACACCCTTAGTGTAGTTTTTAACTGCATCATCAAGTGTAATATCTCTATTTTCAAGTGACTTTAATATATTTTCAAGTTCATTTATATATTCTTCAAAGCTCTTATTTTCCATTTTCGTTAACCTCCACTATGTTACTTACAATATAACCATTTTTCATTTCAGTTTTTAATGTGTCTCCGACCTTTACATCCTTAACATCTGTAATAATCTTTCCATTTGATGATGAGATTGAATATCCCTTATCCATAATTCTAAGTGGATTATTACCCTCAAGTGTATTAATCATTATTTCAAACTGATGCTTTTTACTATCAATTAAATTCTTAATATAAATATCTAGGTTCTTCTTTAAGTTATTTAAATATTCTCTTTTATTTGAAAGTAATTTATCAGGTCTTAGATTTTCAAGTCGTTTATCTAGATTCATTAATAATAATTTATAATTATCAATTATATACTTTAATCTTCTATTATATGAATCTAAATAATAATTAACATTTTCCTTTAATGTATCAATATTAGGTGTTGCAATTTCCGCACCAGCTGTTGGAGTTACAGCTCTTATATCGGCAACGAAATCAGCAATTGTATAGTCAATTTCATGACCTACGGCAGATATAATTGGTATTGCTGAATCATAAATTGCATGAGCTACTACCTCTTCATTAAATGCCCATAAATCCTCTATTGATCCACCACCACGACCAACAATCAAAACATCACATAAATTATCAGTATTGGCCTTTACAATTTGTTTTACGATATTATCCTTAGCTCCATCACCTTGAACTATCGCAGGATAAAGGATTACTCTACAAATTGGATAACGTCTTCTAATTGTATTAATAATATCTTGAATAGCCGCGCCTGTTGGAGATGTTATAACACCAATGGTTTTTGGAAATCTTGGAAGTGGTCTTTTATGATTTATATCAAACAAGCCCTCCTCAGAAAGCTTCTTTTTTAATCTTTCAAATTCTAAATAAAGATTTCCAATACCCTCTTGTTTTAGCTCAGTTACAGTAATTTGATATGTACCACTAGGCTCATATACAGATACCTTACCCTTAACTAAAACCTTCATACCATCCTCGGGCTCAAAGCCTACATTTCTTGCGTATGAGGCGAACATAGCTGCGGATATCTGTGAGTTTGCATCCTTAATTGTAAAATAAAAATGCCCACGAGAATTATGCTTGAAATTGGATATTTCGCCTTCTAATAGGACACTCTCTAAATTTCTATCGTGGTCAAATTTATATTTAATATATTTAGTTAAAGCAGTTACAGTTAAATAACGCTCTTCCATATATTTACCTACCTATTTTTTTACTAATATTATCTAATAATTTATTATTGAATGAAACAGCCTTATGATCACCTAAATCAGAATAAATCTTAGTAATTTCTAGTGCTTCATTAATAATAATCTTCTTATCTAATTTACCTAGTAATAATTCAGCTGTTGATACTCTTATTATAGCCTTATCAACTAAATTTAATCTGCCTAGACTATAATTAACTAAAGTTTCGTCAATAATCTTATCAATAGTTGAAATATTATCACTAATATAGTCAATTAATTCAATTGCGTATGGTTGGATTTCTTTCTTTTCTGTAACCTCATCATTATCTAAAATACCTGATTTAGATAATACATTCGCAGCTGATACAGTAATACCATTGAAATCTGCCATATATATAATTTTCATTGCTTGAATTCTAGCAATTTCTTGTAAAGATACATTTTTTTCCATAATTAAAACTCCATTTAATAGACTATTTTATTTTATCATAGTAATAGAAATAATTAAAGCATAAAAGTTTGAGAAAAATAGGCTTTAAATTAAGAATTTAGGTATATTTTTAATGCTTCAAGTATATTCTGACAATCATCATATCCGCGCTTATATAATTCGCCTAAGGTATCAACATTTTTTTCAAGCATTGGGATATCTATAGGCTCACTTGGATAGATAACAAAGACTCTACGCTCTTCTTCTAATTTAATTAATTTTTCTATTTGCTCATTATATAATTTATCAGTTTCAGACAATTTAACTGCAAATTCAGGATATTTAGCATATAGTCTTTTTGAAAGAGAATATTTTCTTTCGACATTTTCATTAGCTCTAAAATTCTTATCTCTTGTTCTTACTACAATTATCTTTTCATAACCCTCATTTATTGCCCACTCATAAGGGATTCTATCTGTACAGCCACCATCTAAATAGTGCTTTCCTTCAATTTCAACTGGAAGTGAAACATATGGAAGTGTTGATGATGCTCTTACTGAATCAAAGATATTATTTATATTATTCTTATCAAAATAAACAGGCTTAGCTTCCTCTAGATTTGTTGTGACACAGACAAATCTTCTTTCATATAATCTTTTAAGATTTAATGTTTCTATTCCTTCCATGTCACCAAATATGAAATTAAAGCCAATAACACCCTTATTCTTCCAAATAGAACGTAGGCCAACATAATTCTTATTATTTCGATATTTTAGGTTGATTCTTGCGCCCCTACCAATTTGTCCTGATGCGTAATTAAGTCCATTTAAAGATCCTGCTGATACTCCAATAACACACTTACAGTTAATATTATTTAGCATAAGGCAATCAAGTACACCTGAGGTATGAACGCCTCTAAAGGCACCACCCTCAATAACAATACAAGCATCTATATATTTATTTTTTATATCACCAGTTGGTATTTCATCTAGTTTATCGTATTCTTTTGGTTTTAAAAAAGGTAAAGCCATAATAACACCTTCTTTTCTATCAATTTTATCACAGAAATAGTATTAAAGATACATAATAATTATGTTATAATTAATTGAATTATTATGGAGGCTATATTATGACTGAAATTGATATGGAAAGAATCCCTAAGCATATAGCTATTATTTGTGATGGAAATGGTAGATGGGCAAAGAAAAGACTAATGCCTAGATCATTAGGACATAGAAAAGGTGGATTTAATATAAAGGATGTATCTAAGGCAGCCGAAAGATTAGGCGTTAAATGTATAACTTTCTTCTGCTTTTCAACTGAGAATTGGAATAGACCAAAGGCTGAGGTTGATTATTTAATGAGTGCACCAATTAAATTCCTAAAAAGATTTCATAAGGATATTTTAAATGGAACAACTCAAATTAGATTAATTGGTAGAAAAGATAGATTTACTAAAGAATTCCTAGATACATTTAGAGATATTGAAGAAATCACTAAGGATAAAACAGGAATTAGAATGAATCTATGTGTAGATTATGGTTCTTATGAGGAAATCACTACTGCGATTAAGAAAATCGCAAGTGAATATAAGGATGGTAATATCACTTTAGATGATATAACACCTGAACTTGTAACTAAAAATCTATATACATATGATTGTCCTCCACTTGATTTATTAATTAGAACATCAGGTGAGGAACGTATTTCTAACTTCTTATTATGGCAACTTGCTTATTCTGAATTATATTTTACAGATACATTATGGCCTGATTTTGATGAAAAGGAATTAAAGAAGGCTATAATTGACTATCAATCTCGTGATAGAAGGTTTGGTACTATTAAAGATGAAAATAAATAAAATAGAGCCTCAAGGCTATTGTGGAGGAGTTATTAAGGCACTTAAGATAATTGATGATGTCATTAATAATGAGAATACTAAAAAGCCAATATACCTTTTAGGTCAAATCATTCATAATTCTCATGTTATAGATGATTTGAAATCTAAGGGTGTAATTGTTTTAGAGGATAAAACTAAAAAGAGATTAGATTTATTAGATGAAATAGAATCTGGTACTGTTATATTTTCAGCTCATGGAGTTGAGCCTAGGGTTTATGAAAAGGCTAAAGCTAAGGGCTTAGAATATATTGATGCCTCATGTCCATATGTTCTTGTTGTTCATAATAAAATCAAAGAGCATTTAAATAATGGCTATGAGGTAATATATATTGGTACTAAAAATCACCCTGAGGTTGAGGGTGTACTTGGTATATCTGATAAAATTAAATTTATATCTAATACTTCTGATATAAAAAATCTAAATATCACTTCAGATAAGATTTATGCAACAAATCAAACTACATTATCTATTTTTGATATAGAAGATATATTTAAATCCTTAAAGGCTAAATATCCAAGTATCATAATTGATGATAAGATTTGTAATGCAACAACAATTAGACAGGAGGCAATGAAGAATCAGCCTGATGCCGATTTATGTATAGTTGTTGGTGATCCTAATTCTTCTAATACTAAAAAGCTTTATAAGGTTTCTAAGGAAATTAGAAAGATTAATACAGTATTATGTGAGGATTTAGAGTCATTAGATAAAAATATACTTAAAAATGTAAATGTAGTTAATATTACATCTGGTGCTTCAACACCATCATATATTGTTGATGAAATAATTGAATATTTAAATAAAAGATAAAAAAAGGAATTATTCGACCCCTTTATACTATGGCCCTTGTGAATAATTCCTTTTTCTGTTATTTAGAATACATTTTAGTATTCAAAATCTAAATAGTAGATGCCAAAAAACACTCCTAATTAATGAGCTCAAACATATTTAATTCGGATAGCTTTTGGTGTGTATATGGTAGTACAACATTTTTGTAAAATCAAGTGTTTTTATTCTAATTGTTACAAATGACACATACCCTGTTAATAGGGTAAAAAAAGTAAAAGCCTTTATATAAAGGCTTTTAAATTACTTAACTTTTTTTTCAAAAACTAGACGCTTAGCTTCATCATTTTTTATTCTAGAGTATAAAACATATCCACATTCAGTATACTCTAGTACTTCTGCTAGGTGTCTAACGGTACTATTTTTTGGATGAGTATCAATTCTGACTGATTCTCTACCAGTCTTTTTGGAATACTCAACTGCATATTCCATTAATTCCTTTGCAACACCAGTCATTCTATACTTAGTTCTAGTTGCAAGGCGGTGAATTGTTGTATAGTTAGTTTTATCTGTTAACCATTTACCGTAAACTACATCATATTCCTTTTCATGACCCTCATAGGTAACTGTACCTGCAATTTCCTCTTGGTCTAGGTCATAATTATATTTAACAGAAATATAACAGTTATTATTTAAAATATCACGCTCAAGATCAATTCTAGTAGGATATCCATCCTTATCATTCCACTGCTTAGAGCCAGATTCTCTTAGAAGCTTTCTTGCATCCTCGATACATTCCATTACTCCATCTAAATCTTCTAATTCTGCTTTTCTAATCACCTTTGATCTCTCCTTTTATAAATTCTAATAATTTATCACTAGAAAAACCATAATGTGAATAAACATCATTAAGGCTACCATGCTTAATTATTGTGTCATAATTAAATGAATACTTTACTACCTTTGATTTATAATCATTCATTTCCTTAAAATCTAGAATGAAATGATATAAAGTACCAACTGATATTAACTGCTCAATAACTAAAATAGGAATATTTAGCTTAAATACTTCATTTAAAGTTACCTCATCAATTGGTTTAATAATCTTCGCGTCTATAACTGTAATATCTAAATTATTTTCATTTGCAATATTTGATATTCTTTCAACATCAGGTCCATATGAAATTACTACAAGCTTACTACCCTTTTTAAGGTATTCCCACTTCATTTCACACTTATAGCTATAATCAAGCTCCTTGATTAAATCCTTTCCTCTTGGATATCTAATAACAACAGGAGAATCTATATCAAAGGCTAAATTATATAAGCCTATTACTTCTTGGAAATTTCTTCCCATAAATATCTTAAAGTTGGGCATTGCCATAAACATAGATACATCATAGATACCTTGATGTGTTGAACCATCCTCACCAACTATACCAGATCTATCAAGACCTACTATAACCTTAAGGTTAGTTCTTGCAATATCATTTAGCATTTCATCATATGCTCGCTGAGAGAATGTAGAATACATTAATAAAACTACATTTTTATTTAATGTTGCTATACCTGCACTCATTATTGTCGCGTGCTCTTCTGCAATTCCTACATCAATGAAATCATTTGGATACTTCTCTTGGAATTCCTCTAATTTAGCTCCAACCTTCATAGCAGGTGTAATTACTGTAAATTCAGTATTTTCACGCTTATGAATTAAGAAATCGGCAACTAGCTTAGAATAAGACATCTTATCCTCTTCTACTTTTAAAGGCTTACCAGTTTCAATATCAAATGGTGATACACCATGGAAGTTTCCAACTAAATCATCCTCAGCCTTACTATATCCCTTACCCTTAATAGTATGGAAATGTAAAACTACTGGAGCTTTTGCTTCCTTAACACGCTTAAATAATTTAATTGCAGTATCTAAATCATTACCATTATATGGTCCATAGTAATCAAAGCCCATATCCTCAAAAATGTTATCCTGTTGGATAAAGCCTTTAATACCACGCTTAAATTGATGGAACCAACGAGTAAAGAATCTAGGTAATATTTTAGTTAAAACTGCTCTTAAGCCACGAGAAAATCTAGTTCCACGAAGCTTAGAAAACGCAGTAGATAGTGCACCTACTGATTTAGATATACCCATCTTATTATCATTTAGGATAATAATTGCACGTCTATCATCAGTTTGACCTAAATAATTTAAGCCTTCTATCGCAACACCATTCATAATAGATGAATCACCTATTAATGATACTACTCTCATATCCTTATCAGGATTTTTATATAGTATTCCACTCATCGCAGAAATTGATGTTGAAGAATGACCTGATTCCCAAATATCATATTTGGATTCATCCTTTGAAATATAGCCACATAAGCCATCATATTGTCTCAATGTCTTAAAATCCTTAGCTCTACCAGTTAGGATTTTATGTACATATGATTGATGTCCAACGTCAAAGATGAATTTATCCTTTTCAGGGTCAAATACATAATACATCGCAACTGTTATTTCAACGACACCTAAATTACTTGATAAGTGACCACCAGTCTTAGAGATATTATCAATTAAAAACTCTCTAATTTCTTGGCATAATAATTTAAGCTCTTTTCTATTTAATTTTTTTATGAAGGATGGGTCAGTAATTGACTCTAAATCAAACATAATTTCACCTATAAATAAAAGTTTAGAAAGAGTAGACTAAATATCTACTCTTTTTATAATTAATTCATCCAAGATGGATCAGAAGGATTCTTTTGGAATTTTAATACCTTTTCAATATCAGAATCACTGATATACTTTTCTTCTGCAGCAACCTTAACTAAAGTTTCAAAATTTGAAATTGAATGATTTTCACAATTTGCATTTGCTAAACGCTCAATACCCTTAGTTAAGCCATATGTAAATATAGATACGATACCTAAAACATTAGCTCCTGCTTCTCTTAAAACTTCTACAACCTCTAAAGATGATCCGCCAGTTGAGATTAAATCCTCAACTACAACAACCTTTTTACCCTCAGGAACGATTCCTTCGATTTGGTTTCCACGTCCATGGTCCTTAGCTCCACCTCTTACATAGCCCATAGGTAAGCCTAAGATTTCTGAAACCATAGCAGCATGAGCGATACCAGCTGTAGATGTACCTTCAATAACCTCTACATCAGGATAATACTTCTTTATCGTATCAGCAAGACCATTTTCAATAACTTTTCTAACCTCAGGGAAAGATAAAGTTAATCTATTATCACAATAAATTGGTGATTTAATTCCTGATGCCCAAGTGAATGGGTCATTTGGCTTTAAGAATACAGCCTTTATTTTAAGTAAATTTTTAGCAACTTCAACTGCTAATTTCTTTTCATCCATATTAACAAAACTCCTTTACGCATCTTTTGTAAGCTGAAACTGGATCTTCAGCCTTTGTAATTGCACGACCAACTACTATATAAGTTGAACCTAATTCCTTTGCATATTCAGGTGTTGCAACTCTCTTTTGGTCATCAACTGAATTATCAGCAAATCTAATTCCTGGTGTAACAGAGATTAAGCCTAGCTCCTTAATGATTGGAGCTTCAAGTGCACTACATACTACACCATCTAGTCCTGCCTTTTTGGCATTTAAAGCATATGTTTTAACAACATCTGCTAGATTTTCTTTAATTAATAATTCATTTTCAAGTATTTCTTGAGAAATTGATGTTAATTGTGTTACAGCAATAAGCTTTGTATTTTTACCAGCCTCAACTGAATCTAAGCCTCTTCTTGCTGCCTCCATCATCTTAATACCACCAGCTGCGTGAACATTAGTAATTTCAACACCTAGCTGTGCTAAATTTCTCATTGCAGATTCTACTGTATTAGGGATATCATGTAACTTTAAATCTAAGAAGATTCTAAAGCCATCAGCGTGTAGCTTCTTTACTAGCTCTGGTCCTTCCTTATAAAAAATCTCCATACCGATCTTTAAATAAGGATTTAATCCCTTAAATGGAACTAAGAATTCATATAATTCTTCCTTATTCTTAAAATCACATGCAATAATTACGTCTCTTTCCATATTACTCTGCCTTTCCTATTATATCATTTAAATCTACTATGTTATATTCCTCCATAGCATCATTTAAACCTTCAATTATGTCCTTACAAGCTGTTGGATTGATTAGGTTTTCAGCACCAACCATTACTAGTGATGCACCAGCCATCATCATTTCTAAAACATCATATGCATTAGAGATTCCACCCATACCAATAATTGGAATATTTACAGCGTGAGAAACCTCATATACCATACGAAGTGCAACAGGGAAAATACCAGGACCTGAATATCCACCCTTTTTAACAGCTATAATTGGCTTTCTAGTTCTAAGTGATATTCTCATACCAACTAATGTATTAATTAAGCTTATAGCATCAGCACCAGCGGCCTCAACAGCCTTAGCCATTTCAACAATTGATGTTACATTAGGGCTTAATTTAACTATAATTGGCTTTTTAGCAACCTTTTTAACTTTTCTTACTAGATTATAAGCAGTATCTGGATCAACTCCAAAAGCCATTCCTCCGCCTTCTATATTAGGGCATGAAATATTTAATTCAATTGCAAATACCTTATCACAGTCATTAAATTTTTTAACTGTTTCAACATATTCATAAACTGAATGTCCACCAACATTTGCAATAACTAAATCATCATATACCTTAGATAGCTTAGGTATTTCTTCTGATATAACCTTATCTACACCAGGATTTTGAAGACCAATTGAATTGATTAATCCAGCTTGGCATTCTGCAATTCTAGGTAGAGGATTTCCATATCTTCCTTCTAAAGTAGTTCCCTTTAAGGAAATACTTCCTAAAATATTAATATCGTAAATATCTGCGAATTCATATCCAAATCCGAAACAACCAGAGGCAGGTATTATTGGATTTTTGAATTCATGACCTAAAAATTTAATCTTAGTGTTCATTACCATAATACCTCTTTTCCCTTAAATACTGGTCCTTCCTTACATACTCTCTTTGGACCTTCTGTTGTCTTTATTGAGCATCCCATACAAGCACCGAAGCCACAGCCCATTCTAGCCTCTAATGATACTTCACCATCATTAAATTCCTTAGCTATTGCCTCAAGCATTTTATATGGACCACATGCATAATAATATTCAACATTTATATTTTCATGCTTAATTAA
>JAEEGL013877669.1_pt1 | contig 12853 bp, 9 predicted proteins | sample 9134231 | NCBI WGS metagenome assembly JAEEGL01 (sample SAMN16246548, study PRJNA631951) | gut metagenome | biome: gut microbiome; feature: rumen; material: fiber-attached | host: Bos | place: Iran: Karaj | collected 2018-10
AAAGCAAAGCTGTTCCCGGACCGGGACTATGAGGAATACGAAAGCTTCGTGCTGCGGAACAGCGGGAACGACTGCATGTTTACCCGGCTGGCGGACGGCTTCCAGAGCCGCCTGATGGATTACTGCGGGAGCACGGTGGCCCACCAGGCGTGGAAGCCGTACGCGGTGTACCTGAACGGGGCATACTGGGGCCACATGAACCTGCGGGAACGGGTGGACAAATATATGGTCGCCCAGTTTGAGGGACTGGACCTGGACGACGCGGACCGGCTGGACCTGCTGACGGCCAACAGCAGCGTGAAGAGCGGATCCAACAAGGAATATAAGGAGATGATCAAAAAGATCAAATCCGGAAAGCCGGCGAGAAGGAAGGACGACCTGCAGTATATCCTGGACAACGTGGACGTGGACAATTACTTTGAGTTTATGGCCTTCGAGATGTTCTTCGGCAACAGCGATATCGGCAATTTCCGCATCTACCGCCTGCATGCCCCCGGCAGCAAATGGAAATGGCTGATCAACGACCTGGATTACGGCCTGTGGGACTCCGGGTTCGACAGCCCGAAGAGCTTTACCAAGAGCAAAGGCATGGGCCAGCAGAGCATCGACAACACCATTTTCCTGAAGCTGCTGACCGTTCCGGAATACAAGGATCGGTATCTGACCGTATTCGGGGAGATCTATCAGAAGCTGACGACGGACGCGATGACGGCGGTGCTGGACGAGCTGGTGGCGTTGATCGAACCGGAGATGGAACGGCACTGGGCCCGCTGGGGAGAGGAAAACGACAAATACGTCATCTCCGAAGTGCCGACGACGGCGGAGGGCGCCTATAAATACTGGCAGAAGCGGGTGGACCGGCTGCGGAACGTGATCAAGAAGCGGCCGACGCGGCTGTGGGATTTTACGAAGAAAGCGTTCAAGCTGAGCAAAAAGGATATGGAGAAATATTTCGGCCCGAGGCCGGACATGCCGGCGGACGCCATCTGAGGAAGGAAACAGGGAGTTCATTCGGGGTTGCCAATCAAAAACAAATCTCTTATAATTCTCCATAGAATAATTGATGAAAAGCGGAACGTTCAGATGATGAGCATGGGCTTCCCGCCGGCATATCCGGCCCAGGCAGGCCCGGAATCACCCTCGGAGTCCGGCTTTTTCAGCTGCCGGAGAGCAACGCGCCACCGGAAAATCCGCCCCATGACGCGGAATGGTGACCTAAAATTCTTCGGACGGGAAGGAGTACCAACAATGAAAAGATGGACGCGGCTGGTTTCCGGAATCCTGATGATCTGCATGCTCCTTTGCAGCGCGGGGTTCGCGGGAGAGGTATGGGATATCAACATGGTCTGGGCGCCGGAAGTGGAGCGGATCGACGTCCGGTGCAGCGGGACTGACGGCAGCAATCTCGACGTGGGAGAGCAGACGGACCTTATGCTGCGGTTTACCCCCGAACAGGCCGTATGTTCCGTCACGTATAAAAGTTCTGATACCAAGGTGGCCAAGGTGGACGAATACGGCAAGGTGACAGCGGTTGCCCCCGGCCAGGCGGATATTACCGTCCGGGCGAAAAACGGGGTGCGCGGATCCGTGACAGTCCATGTGACCGCGAAAGACGGCGTCCTGACGTATAAAAAACTGGCGGACGGCAGCGGGTACCGGATCACCGGGTGCGACGCCTCCGTTTCCGCGGTGCGGATACCGGCCTCATATCAGGGACTGCCTGTTACCGCCATTGACGGCCAGGCGTTCCTGAAATGTGAAAACCTGAAACGGTTTCTGACGGAGAAAGGCCAGACTGCCTTTTATACCGATGACGACGGCGTTCTGTATTCCGACGCTTCCGGGAAGCGGGTGCTGGTCCGGTTCCCCAACCGTTATAAGAATGACGGATCAGCCTCATACAAAGTACTTTCCGGGACGGTTGAAATCGCACCGTATGCTTTTGCCGGCCTACAGCAGCTGGGTTCCCTGCATCTGCCGGAGGGAGTGCAGACCATCGGGGATTACGCGCTGGCGGAAGTCGCGTGCCAGGTGTTTGTATACCTCCCCGATTCGGTGAGCAGCATCGGCGAGCATCTTCTGCAGGGGCAGAAAGACAATGTGCCGTTCTACGCCCATGAGGACACCTACGCTCACCAATTTGCCTACAGCCACTCCATTCCATTCGGCATTATCCCGCGGGATCCGGAGGACGCTCCGGAAGATGATCCCGCGGAGGAAACCGACGCGGATACCAAGGACGCGAAACGGGCGAAGGATCCGGACAAAAAACATATCCTGGAGATCACGGACCGGACGCCGTTGGGCAATCAGGTCTATCCCCTCAATCTGGGCACTGTCCTCAATCTGAAGGAATACCAGAAGGACAGTCCTTCCGAAATACAGATTCAGCTGGCAGGCGTGTGGTCCGCGATCGCGGTGCCTTCCGGAGAAACCACCCGCAACGGTTATCCGGCCCAGACAGGGCTTTACGGTGCGGGATATACCAAGGGTGAGACATGGCTGCGGGGATATGACCTGGAGGGAAACGTCACAGGAATCCGCAAGGTAAGCGGGCATTTCATTTTCTCGCTCCCCGGCGCTTATAACCTCGGTGTTTCCGGAGGGGAAGACACCGTTCTGACCGCTCTCCCCTACAAGCCGGTCTTTATTTCCGGGGCGGGTATTCTGCCGCTCGATCCATCCGCGTTTTATTCTGCGCCGGACGGAAAGAAGTTCCAGCTTTACGTTATTATGCTGCCCGACCCGGCGATATCCTTCCAGTTCAGGGGTTATCTGAACTGCGTCAGCTATTCCCTGGCTGACGTATCCGGCAGCCAGGAAATGAACTCCTGTTACGGCATTCTGGGATTAAGCCTGAAAGACCCGGAGCTGTTCTCCCGGATGCACCTGGCCACCGTCCATTTCGACGGGATGAAAAGCCTGTACGAAGACAGCGAGTTTTCCTGCTATGCCAAGATCAGCTACCAGCTGGACAAGGAGTACGGCAAAAAGCTTCGGGAGATCCTGAAGACCGTCAAAAGCATTATGACCGCCCACTATTACCCGTCCGACGCGAGCATTTCCCCGATCCGGGTACTGATCAACGGGCAGTATCCCAGCTCTTTCCAATCGGTTATATTCCTGGATGAATATTTCGTTCCCCATTCGGACAGGAACGCGGTAAGCATCGCCCATGAAATGGTCCACGCCGTAGACCAGAGCCACGACGGAATCAGCAATCTTTCCCCGTCGCCGTGGATGGAAGGCCGGGCGGAATATATCAGTTTTCTGGTCGCCAAAGAGATGGGAACTCCGTATGATAATAATTACAACGATTCGTTCGACTGGTCATTCCTGTCGGCGCAAGATAAGGCGGATTTCTTTGAGTACTACTATGAAGCCACGAACCGGGAAACAGAATATCCCGTCGGTTATTTCTTCATGAAATTCCTGTGCGACACATACGGCAAAAACGTAACCAGCCGGATTACGAAGCGCCTGATCCAGTCAGATGGGACAGGTGGATCAGACCATGAAAAATGCAAGAAACTCTTCAAAGCAGCTGTCATTGCCGAGACAGAGGAGAATGTATTCCAACAGTTTGTCCGGGTGGTGATCGACGGCAAAGAGCCGAAAATCGTGGACGAAACCAAAGCGGACGGCGGAATCTATACGCTGAACCATCAGGAAAAGACCGCGGCCTTCCGCAAGGCGGCGGATAAGAACGCCTCTGCCCTCAATATCAAAGCGACAGTCCGGGCCAACGGTACCACCTACAAGGTAACCGGCATCAGCGACGGCGCATGCAAGGGCATGGCGAAGCTGAAGAAGGCGACGATCGGAAAGAACGTTACAACCATCGGCCCAAATGCATTCGGCAAATGCGCGGCCCTGAAGACCGTCAAGGGCGGTGCCGCTGTTACCTCCATCGGGGATTCCGCTTTCAGCGGCTGTACTTCCCTGAAATCTTTCCCGGCGCTGGCCAAACTGAAAACCATCGGGGCATATGCCTTTAAGGGATGCGTGAAGCTGGCGAGCTTTACGCTGGAGAAGGCAGTGCAGAGCATTGGCAAGGGCGCCTTCAGCGCCTGCGAAGGGCTCAAAAAGATCATTGTCCTGACGACCGGCCTGACGGAGAAGAAGATCGGGAAAGGCTGCTTCAGCGGCATCTTCTCCAAAGCATCGTTCCAGGTGCCGAAAAAGATGCTGAAGAAGTACAAGGACTGGTTTGTCAGGATCGGCAAGGCGTCGAAGAAGGCAACATTTACAAAATAAATACGGAGGTGTCCGCGATGGAAACCGGAAAACCGGCAAAGAAAAAGATGGATTGACAAAGCTAACAACTCTGGAAATGAATAACTGCCGCGAACTTGAGACAATGGACGCCGGCGGATGCACAGCGCTGAAAGGATTCAGTTTCGGCTCCAATTACAAACTGAAAAGCCTGAACGTCAGCGGATGCAGCCGGCTGACGGCGCTCGACTGTTCAGATAAAAAGCTGGAAACCCTGAATGTGGCAAACTGCCCGGCTCTCGCAGAATTATATTGCGACTGCAACCAATTGACAAGACTGGATCTGACCGGCTGTTCCGCGCTGGAAAAACTGGAATGCAACAATAATCAGCTGGAGAATCTGGATGTGAGCGGTTGCCCGGATTTGAAATATCTCTACTGTTACGAGTGTCCGCTGACAAGCCTTGACATAAGCAAAAACAAGAAACTGATCAAGCTTGACTGTAATCAAACCAGGATGAAAACGCTCAACGCAAACGGATGCCGGGCCCTGAAGGAACTGGATTGTTCATTCAGCGCGCTGGAGAGTCTGAATGTGAACGGATGCAGTTCCCTGCAAAGCCTGTCCTGTATTCACAACAAGCTGACAAGCCTGCGGATCAGCGGAAGTAAATTCCTGAGGACACTGAACTGCCAGGCTAATCAGCTGAAAAAGCTGGATGTTTCTGCTGTTGCTCCTTTGAACAGGCTGGTCAAAACAACAGAACCCGTTGATACGTATTATCTGTTCAGCCGCCAAAAAATCGGAGGCAGTATAACCGAACTTGAAGAGGTTCATATTTATGAATGGGAAAATGATACCACATCGCTTGTCACGGATACAGGAATCAATGTGATTACGACCGGTGAGGATGTCATCGACCCGCCCGATCTCAGTAACGCCGCCATCTCAGCGATCAAAAACCAGGTATATACCGGTAAGGCAATCGAACCCGGCATTACCGTAAAGTATGACGGCAAAAAGTTGAAAAAAGGGAAAGACTATACCGTCAAATATAAGAACAACAAAAAGATCGGCACGGCGACCGTGATCGTCAAAGGTATGGGTAAATATACCGGGGAAAACACGGCCACTTTCGATATTATTCCCGTCGGTGTCAAACCGAAATCCCTGAAGTCATACGGTTCCGGATTTATCGCCAAATGGGGAAAAGGAAAAAACATCACCGGTTACGAAATTGAGTACTGGACCGATGAGACGGTCTCTCAATCGGTGTTTGTTGATAACCCATCTGAAACAAGACACTACATCTGTGAGTTGCCAAATCATACAACCTATTATGTTCGGATCCGTACATACAAAAAAATCGGCCTGGATTATTATTATTCCGCATGGTCGGCGAAAAAGAAAATACTGGTGTCACGCTGATCGTTCCTGTACGGTAGTGTAATATTCACTTTTTGTAATCAGATTGATATACATTTTGTAGTCATTTCCATATACATTTTGGAGTGGATGCCGTCAGGCGGTTTACCGGATCGGTTCCTCCGTGGAGGCGATCATGATTTTGTGTTCCACTTCCATTTCGGCCATGGCCGCGTCATACTCGGCCTTCGGGGCGACCATGCCGTCCACATAATATGTGCACCCGTCATAATATTCGGTGGTCTCCGCCTCATAATCCGTATACCCGGCGGTGGATTTCACCAGGGCGTACTGCCCGTCTTCGTTCAGGCGGTAACAGTTCAGGCTGCCCGGCGCGTCGCAGCCGTAACGCACATACAGATCCCACCGGTTGTCCTCGTCCAGGTAAATCTCGTACCAGGGGCCGTTTCCCGCCACGGCGAATATTGTCCCGCCCCACAGGATCTGCTCCGCGTGGTCGCCCCGCCAGGCATAGACAAAAAGATCCGCGCTTTCCGTCTCCCACTCTTCCAGGCCGTCCGGGGTGGCCATGAACAGCAGCTCCGGCTGCCCGTCCCCGGTGATGTCGATATAATCGGTATACAGGGGCGAGTTGCCGGCGAAATCCCCCCAGTAGCCGCGGACGTCGTTATCCTCCGCCTGCAGCCGGGCATAATTCTCCAGGCCGTCCTGCCGGCGCCGGAGCACGGCCGCGTAGGCCGAGCGGCGGTCCGCCGCGTAGGTCTCGTCCTTTTCCCGGATCGCCGGCCCTTCCGGGAGGTAGGCCGGCTTGTCTTCGGCGGCCAGGCCCGCTTCCCGGATCCAGCCGTTCCACTCCGTGCCCGGGGTTTTCACCTGATACCAGAGCTCCCCGGTGTATCCGACCGTGCTGCCGGTGATTTTCACCCGTGTCCGGGCCGGCAGCACGGTCTGAACCTCCGAAGATTCATCCCAGGACCAGCGGACTGCCGTATCGTTCCCGACCGTCTCCCCGTACCAGGGTTCCCCCTGCGCCGCCGCGCAGCAGAGGACCAGCAGCATCAGGATGGCCGCCGCAGCTGAAAACCGTTTCATACCCCGCACCTCCGGTTTTTGTTTCATATTTCCCTGAGTGGTTTTTTCTCCGGACGGCAGCCGGATTCCTGCCGGGACGGTTCACAGGAATACAAGATCAAATCAGGGGCCGCATTCGTTGACAAATGCCCCGGAAACAGGGATAATATGGTTCATGGCTGGTTCCCGGATGCGGGCCGAAAGGGTTTCGCGCGGACGGCCGGAAAGCCTCCCGGGGGATGTAAGCGGTTATGCATATGCGAAAGAAAAAATGGGCCCGGCCGGAACTGGCCGCGTGCCCGTTTTACACGAATGGCGGGGAAGAGTACCGCAACGCCTGGCGGACCCGCTTCGCCGCGCCGGATCATCCGCTGCACCTGGAAATGGGCTGCGGCAAAGGCGTCAGCACGGCGGCCATGGCCGCGGACAATCCGGGGATCAACTACGTCGCGTGCGATATGAGCCCGGACGTGCTGGGCGTGGCCCGGCGGAACATGATCGCCGCCTGCGGGGAAAACCCGGGGAACGTCATGCTCGTGCGGACGGATATCTGCTTTATCGGCCGGCTGTTCGGGCCGGAGGACGGGGCGGAACGGATCTACATCCATTTTCCGAATCCGTGGACGGAGCATCCCAAGCACGCGAAGCGCCGGCTGACGCATCCGCGGCAGCTGATGCAGTACCGGGAGATCCTGCGCCCGGGCGGGGAAATCTGGTTCAAGACGGACGACGACACCCTGTTCCTGGATTCGCTGGTATACTTCGACCTGTGCGGATTTGAAACGGCGTACCTGACCCACGACCTGCACGCCGCCGGCTTCCGTCCGAACTACGTTTCCGAGCATGAGCGGAAATTCACGGTGCAGGGGGTGCCGATCAAAGCCGCGGTTTTCCGGATGAAGGCGGAGGGGCCGGATTTCGATCCGACCCGGTACCGGCTGACGCCGGGGGTCCGGGCGGCCGCGCTCGCACGGCTGGACCGGGAACAGGGGCAGAGCTTTTAGGTTTGTTTTAATTTCTGATCATATACTTATTAAGGAGATGCGGAATGAGCTTTTTAACGACGCTGGCGTCGCTGGGAACGGCGGGGATGATGCTGCTGACGATTCCGCTGGACGCCGCGGCGCCGCAGAACGACGCGGACGGGACGCTTTTCCTGGTAAACCGGCAGTGGACGGTGACGGAAAGCTACGAGCCGGACGACCTGCGGCAGGCGGAGGTGCCCGGCTCGGTGCGCCAGATGCGGGACGAGGCGGCCGCGGCGCTGGAGGAAATGTTTGCCGCCTGCAAGGAGGAAACCGGGGTGACGCTGATCTCCGTCAGCGGATACCGGTCCTACAGCCGGCAGAACAACATTTACCAGCGGAAGCTGCGCTCCGTGAAGAAAAACGTCGAAAAAGCCCAGGAGTACGTGGCGCCGCCGGGCGCGAGCGAGCATCAGCTGGGGCTCGCGATGGATATCGGCCAGCGGAACAAGCCGCACCTGAACGACAAGTTCGCGGATACCGAAGGCGGCAAATGGGCCAGCGAAAACTGCTGGCGCTTCGGGTTTATCCTCCGCTACGGGAAGGAATGGGAGGACGTGACCGGATACAAGTACGAGTCGTGGCACTTCCGGTATGTCGGGAAGGAAACGGCGAAACTGATCCACGAAGCGAACGTTCCCTATGAAACATGGATGATCCGGTACCGGACGGAGCTGCTGGAGCGGCTGCTGGGGGAATAGGGAGGGCTTTACACCTCATCCGGCGCTTCGCGCCACCTTCCCCTCCAGGGGAAGGCTTTCAGAACAGGCTTTCCCTCCGGGGGAAGCTGCCAGTGCAGCTGACTGAAGAGGCGGAAACAGGACGATATGATTTGCTGGTTGAGAGGGGTTTGATTTTGAAAACGGCAGTAAAGACATTCCTGCTGGCGGTGCTGGCGGCCGGGCTCTGCTTCTGCACGTACGCGCCGGCGGAGTCGGATATCGATATCGAAGAAATCATCGAGGAGATCGACCTGGACGCCCCGAAATACGGGAATGTCGAATGGAAATTCCCGGTGGCGCTGGAGGATATGAACCCGGAATACCTGGTGCTGGCCAACAAGCACTACCTGCTGGACAAAAACGACGTCCCGCCGGACCTGACCAAAGTGCCGAAGGACCCGAAAAATGGCGGCATCCGGTGGGCGACGACCCCGTCGGACGGCAAGCTGAAGGGCATGTACCTGCGGGAGGAATGTGCCGCGGCCCTGTGCGCCATGAACGCTGTCATGCAGGAGCAGGAAGGCTTTCAGACGATGTACCTGAAAAGCGCCTACCGTTCCTACGGCAAGCAGAAGACCATGTATCACAACCGGCTGAAAAAGAACAAGGGCAGGGACGACGGCTGGGTTTCCATGGAGGGAGCCAGCGACCATCAGACGGGCCTGGGATGCGACGTGGTGCCCAAAAACTGGAAGGACCGGGGCATGAACGACAAGATGATGAAGGAGGAGGAATGCCAGTGGATGGCGGAGCACTGCCACGAATACGGCTTCATTATCCGCTATCCCGCCGATAAAAAGGAAGTCACCGAAATCAACACCGAGCCCTGGCATCTCCGCTATGTGGGCATTCCGGCTGCCACCTACATCATGGAAAACGGACTTTGCCTGGAGGAGTTTACGGAGGAACTGCAGGAGGCCGTCCGGCAGTTCATCGCCGACGGGGGAGACCCGGCGCTGGTGGAAGGATTTATCCAGGAAAGCACGGACGGATAACGGCGCGGCGCAGAATCCCCGCAGGAAAGAAAACGGGAAAGGAACAGCCTATGAAACTGCTGATTGTGGACGATGAACAGAGAATCCGCTCCCTGATCGCCAAATACGCCGCTTTCGAGGGATACGAGACAGCGGAAGCCTCGGACGGGATGCAGGCGGTGGAGATGTGCCGGACGGAGCGGTACGACCTGATCATTATGGACGTGATGATGCCGGAGCTGGACGGGTTTTCCGCGGTCCGGGAAATCCGGAAAAACGGGAATACCCCGGTGATCATGCTGTCCGCCCGGGGCGAGGAATACGACCGGATCCACGGCTTTGAGCTGGGGATCGACGACTACGTCGTGAAACCGTTCTCGCCGAAGGAACTGATGATGCGCGTGGCGGCGGTGCTCAAGCGCAGCGGCAGGGAAAAGCAGGCGGACAGCGATACGGTCTCCTTTGACGGACTGACGATCGATTTCACCGCCCGGCGGGTGACCGTCGACGGGCAGAATGCGGACCTGAGCCCCAAGGAGTACGAACTCCTGTTCTACATGGTGCGGAACCGGGGAATCGCCCTGAGCCGGGAAAAGCTGATCAGCGACGTATGGGGATACGATTTCTTCGGCGACGACCGGACCCTGGATACGCATATCAAGCTGCTCCGGAAACAGCTGGGGCCGTACGCGGACCGGATCACCACGCTCAGGGGGGTGGGGTATCGCTTTGAAAAGGAGTAAGCGCGGCGCACTGGCGTTTCGGGAAACGTTCCTGGCCGGCCGGCTCGGAATCCGGCGGAAGATCCTGCTCTACCTGCTGATCCTGGCAGGCTTCATTATTTCCATGGTGTGGCTGTTCCAGAACGCGCTGCTGTTCTATATGTACCGGGGTCCCGAATTCCTGAGGGGCGGTCCGGCTCCGGTGATCGTGGTCACCGAGGAACAGGCGGAGCAGTGGTCGGAACAGCAGGCGGCAAGAAAGGCGAACGCGCAGGAACGGACGGACGCAAAACGGAGAACCGGTACGATGCGGTTGGACACGATTATCAGATGGGAATTCGTGGCCATCGTCATCGCGATCCTGCTGGCGACCGGCCTGGTGGGATACGGTATGGCCCGGAGCATTTCGCAGCCGATTATCGAAACCAACACGGCGGCGCGGGAACTGGGCCGGGCCCGGTACGAACGCCCGCCGCACAGCGGCGGATACCGCGAGATCGCCCAGCTGAACGACACCCTCGTGCAGACCGCGGAGGACCTGCGCAAGGTGGAGGACCTGCAGCGGGAACTGATCGCCAATATCTCCCACGACCTGCGGACGCCCCTGACCATGATCGAGGGGTATGCCGAGGCGATGCGGGACATGCCGGACGAAGTGACCCCGGAAAATATGCAGATTATCATCGACGAGACGGAACGCCTGAGCCGGATGGTGAACGAAGTACTGGACTTCAGCAGGCTGCGGACCGGAAGCCTTGCGATGAACAAGGCGCCGTTCAGCCTGACGGACGCGGTCCGCAAAACCGTGGACCGGATCGCCCGGATGACCGCCGCGGAGGGCTATACCGTGACGTTTGAAGCGGACGCGGACGCCGCCGTCAACGCCGACAGCGACCGGATCAGCCAGGTGATCTATAACCTGATCGGGAACGCCATGACCTATACCGGCGCGGACAGGACGGTCCGGATCCGCCAGGAAACAAGGGACGGCACGGTGCGGATTTCCATCGCCGACAGCGGGGAAGGGATCGCGCCGGACGAACTGCCCTACATCTGGGACCGGTATTACCGGAGCCGGGAAAACCATAAACGCGCCGTGATCGGCAGCGGACTCGGCCTGAACATCTGCCGGGGGATCCTGGAAAACCATGAGGCGCCCTACGGCGCATACTGCCCGCCGGAAGGCGGCACGGTTTTCTGGTTCGAACTGCCGAAGGCATAAACCCGGCTGCGGAAAGGCCTGAGGTATATATCATCGCCAATCAAACACCGCGGCGGCGTCTTTCGACGATCCGCCGCGGTGCTTATTTGCCGCGGGAGAAGAGGAGAGGATATAATGGACGGGCACAGCGTTGACCGAAAGAACGGTATCCTTCTGTTTTTTTCGGTATTCCTGTTCTGGTTTTCGGTGTACACGTATCCGTCGTTCCTTTCAACTTATGCCGTGGACGGGCTGGGCGCGACCAAGGTAATGGCCGGCATGATCGTGGGCAGCTACGGCTTTACGCAGATGCTGCTCCGCATACCGCTGGGCATCGTGTCCGATCTGCTCAGGAAGCGCAAAGTATTCGTCATGCTCGGTTTCGGACTTTCGATTGCCGCTTCGGCCGGGCTTTCGGCCGTGGCCCTGTACGCCGGGGGCGAAAGCGTGCCGCAGTGGCTGGCGGCGGCAGCGCTGCTGTTTCGCGCCATATCGGGCATGGCCGCCGCGACTTGGGTGAACTTCACCGTACTGTATTCGTCCAGCTGTCACGGCGATCAGGTCGCGGCGGCGATGAGCCGTATCGTCGTGCCGCAGTGCGGCTCCCAGATCGTCGCGATGCTGCTCGGAGCGCAGCTGGCGGGACGTCTCGGTGAACTGTATGCGTTTCTGCTTGCAACTGCTGCCGGCGCCGCGGGACTGATCGTCATGTCGATGGTACGCGAACAGGCTCCTGCCGGCGCGCCGGTCACGCTCAGAAGCTTCGCAGCCGTGGCAAAAAACCGGCAGCTGATTACCGGTACGCTCCTCGCGACGATCTACCAGCTGGTCGTGTGGGCGACGGTGCAGGGCTTTGTCCAGAACTGGGCCTGCGACGTGATCGGCCTTACGACCGCTCAGCTGGGATACCTGTCGGTGGCAAACCTGCTGCCCAATACGATATTTTCCCGCTTCAGCGGCACTGCGTTTTCGAAATGGTTCGGCCGGCGCACGGTGCTGACGGCGGGATTTGCGTTCATCGCGCTTGCGTGCGGCCTGTACCCGAGCACAAACTCGCTCGTCACGCTGCTGGCGGTTCAGGCGCTCCTGGGTTCGGGAGTGGGCCTGATTATGCCGCTCACCATGGCCGGCGCGGTTGAAAGCATCCGGGACGAAAGCCGCGGTGCGGCGATGGGCTTTTACCAGGCGGTGTACGGCCTCGGGATGTTCGCCGGGCCGGTGATCGCCGGAGCGGTCGTCGAGCGGTTCTCGGAAACGGCAGGGACAGCGGTCAACGCCGTGCCCGGCTACGTCGCAAACTTCTATGTGGCGATGGGCACCGCGATCGTGGGCGGTGTGCTCGCGTTTTTTCTGACACGGGACGGGGGCAAAAAGGGTATAAAAAAGAGCGGGTGCTGGGAATCGAACCCACGTGACCAGCTTGGAAGGCTGGAGCTCTACCATTGAGCTACACCCGCGAATGGAGCGGTAGACGGGACTCGGACCCGCGACATCCACCTTGGCAAGGTGGCACTCTACCAACTGAGCTACTACCGC
>JAEEGL010244648.1_pt1 | contig 12852 bp, 15 predicted proteins | sample 9134231 | NCBI WGS metagenome assembly JAEEGL01 (sample SAMN16246548, study PRJNA631951) | gut metagenome | biome: gut microbiome; feature: rumen; material: fiber-attached | host: Bos | place: Iran: Karaj | collected 2018-10
ATCTGAAAGCCAGTTACGCCCTGCTCATACGAACGAACAGATCCGTCTGGAAATGTAATATTAATCATACCTTATTTTATATATAAAATTCGAATTTGCGTGCAAAGGTACTACATTTTCACGAATCCAACAAACTTTTCCTCAAAAGATTGCGTCATCACTACTTCTCGCGATACTTTTTAATCACACTATAGGCACTATAGAGTCCCAGCTCGCCTGCCTTACTCAAGTCAGAAATACCCTCAGGCGTCTTGCCGGAATAGATATGTACCAGACCACGATTGTACCACGCCTCAGGAATGTTCGCATCGAGTTCGACAGCACGGTTGAAGTCATCGATGGCGTGATGATAGTCCTTACGCATGGCATACAGACAACCCCGGTTATAGTAGAGATAAGCATTATGAGGCGACAGCTTCAGCGCCTCACAGAGGTCGCTGAGCACATTTGCCGATTTCAGGTCGATGTTCGTACCCTGAGAGGCATTGAACTCATTGATACGGGCCTGGCATACGGCACGCTGCCAATATGCAAGGGTTGATGTAGAATCAATCTGCAACAGGGTGGAGAGGTCATCGATGGCAGCGTCGAAATTCTGAATTGCTGAATAGGCGACAGCACGGAGCATCAGCAGAGGCACAGCCTTCTTATTGCTCTTCGTCTCTCCTATCGCCACAGTCACAGAGTCGAGATACTCAAAATAGTGCTTCATATTACGCTCGCCGATGTTCGGCTGCGCTGCACCTATATATATTTTATGCGCACGTGAGTTCTGGTTGAAGGCATCCACTTCTTTGTCGAAAGCGATATACGAATGCACATCGTCATGGAGAGCCTGGAACGAGAGTGCGTACATCGGCTGCAAGGACATCTCCACCTTACGGTTCTGCACACGTCCGCGATAGTCGCTCTTATACTCGTGCTCCACCTCCTGTTCGTCAGCCACCACGAGCTGGTTATACTTCTCAAGGTCAGTATCGCTCTTACGACGCATCTGTTTCTTTGAGAGACGGGTCTGCTTGCCGAATCGCTTGTCCATCTGAGCCTTGAGGATACGGAACTCATCGAGCTCCGCCTGTTTGGTATTGCCCAGACGACGATAGCAGGCAGCACGGTGCTGAAGACCAAACCAGAAGTTCGGGAACTCATCGATGACCTGAGTATAATCGCGGATGGCAGCCCTGAGATTACCCGTCTGTTCCAGGAGAAGCGCACGGTTAAAGAGGGCCATCAAGTTATTGGGCTCCAGCTTCAGCACAAAGTCGAAGTCCTCAATACCTCTGTTGTCATCACCGACCTGAGCCCTGAGCAGACCACGGTTATAGTGTCCGATGAAATTGTTGGGATCAAGATCCAGCGCAGTATCATAGTCAGCCATCGCTCCACGAAGTCCATTCTGATTATAACGGGCCATAGCACGGTTGATATAGTACGCGGCATTCTTAGGCTGCAGGTGGATGGCCTTTGTGAGAAACCCCTCACCCTCCTTCCATTTCTGCCGGGCCAGACTGATGATGGCCCGTTCTGCCCAAATACCTGCATCATAGGGATCAAGGTCAAGACTCTTCTCAAGGGATTTGACCGCAGAGGTCGTGTCTTTCTGCAGCATATAGATCTCTGCCTGCATCGAATAGGCACGGGCGTAGCCCGACCAATGCATCAGCATCGTATCAATCTCCGCAAGCCCGCGTTCATAGTCTTTCTCATTGATACGGCAGAGTATACGATTGTGCCAAAGGCCCTGATTGTCAGGATTATAACGGAGGGCATAGGTATAGTCCTCAATAGCCTCAGCATACTTTTTCTGGTTGATGCGGCAAAGTCCGCGCAGTTCATAGCAGTTGACCACATAAGGATTCCTTTCTATGGCCTCTGTGCAGTCGTTCTCGGCACCACGGAAATCGTCGAGATAGAACTTGGCTACACCTCTGAAGAACCAAGGCTCATAAAGATACGGCTTGGCACTTATCGCCTGATTGAAATACTGTATCGACAGCACATAATCCTCGTAATAGAGTGCGGAACGTCCGATCATCACCAGACGATCGGTATTGTACTGGGCGAAAGCGACCAGTGGTAGAAGTGAGAGAAATAAAAAAATGCGTCGCATTTTTTTATTTCCTCACAGGTTTTGTCTTGTAGCCACAACGATAGCGGCCTTTTATCAGAGCAGCCAGCTTACTCTTTACAAGCTGTTTGCGAAGAGGGGAAATACGGTCAACGAACATCTTTCCGTCGAGATGGTCAAACTCATGCTGCATCACGCGGGCAAGATAGCCCTCTACCCATTCGTCATGGTGCTGGAACGCCTCATCGTCCCATTCCACATGGATACGGGTAGGACGCACCACCTTCTCGTGGATGGCAGGCAGAGAGAGACAACCTTCTTCAGACGAGTTGGTATCCGACTCATCATACTCCACGATATGAGGGTTGATATACACCTGACGGAAGCCCTTATATTCAGGCAGGTCGTCTGACAGCACGTCGAGATCGATGACAGACAGACGTATCGCCTTACCTATCTGAGGGGCAGCCAGTCCGATACCGTCCGACTCAGCAAGCGTCTCCCACATATCCTCGATCAGTTTCTTCAGATCAGGATAGTCCGGGGTAATGTCTTCGGCCACCTTGCGAAGCACAGGCTGACCATATATATAAATAGGTAATATCATTTACGATTTGACAATTGACAATTTGACAATTTATTTTCGGGAGCGGAGGTAGTCTTCGAGGATGATTGTGGCAGAAATCTCATCGACAAGTGCCTTGTCCTGACGGGCTTTCTTCTTCAGACCTCCATCAAGCATCGCCTGATGAGCCAGGACGGAAGTAAAGCGTTCGTCAAAATACTCTATCGGCACCTCAGGCACAGCCTTGCGCCAACGGTTTACGAACTGCTGCACACGGGCCAGGTTCTCGCTGGGCTGCCCGTTGGGTTGACGGGGCTCGCCAATGATGATGCGCTCTACAGGCTCCTTGGCGAGATAGGCCTTCAGCCATTCGAAGAGCTCTGACGTAGAAACAGTCGCCAACCCTCCAGCTATAATCTGTAACGGGTCGGTGACTGCTATGCCAGTACGCTTCTTACCGTAATCTATTGACAGTATCCGCGCCAAACTGCTTACTGGTTAGTGAGCAACCATGCGTCCTTGTAAGCTTCCTGCTCACGGAACTGGTCGCGGCTGCGAGCTGCATCTGCCTTGTTGTCGAAGGTGGCAGCTACTACACGGAACATATTGCGGTCCTCGTTCTTTACAATCTGAGCATCATAGCCGGCGTTCCTCAGACGCTGCTGCAAGCCCTCTGCATTTGACTGCAGACCGAAAGAGCCAACGACAACGCTATAAGCCTTCAAACCGCTACCGCTGACAACAGCAACACGCTCTGAACGTACAGAGACATTGTCGTAATTGTCAACTCTGCGCACCTCATTAGCAGGTCTTGTCTGCACAGGAGCAACCACTGCGGGCTCCTCATAAGTTGCAGGCTGGGCGGTCTGCTGCTGGGCGGTCTGAGTGTCATACTGCTTAGCCTTCTCATAAGCCTTCTTGTAGGCACTCTCACTAGACTTACAACTTGTCATGCTCAATGCGAGGCAGAAGCCTGCGCACAATACAATGTACTTCTTCATTTCCTTAAATTATTTTAATGTTATACTTATGTTTCAAATAATTGCTGCGAAATTACAAAATATCGGGCAAAAAGCACAAAAAAAGGTGCATAAAGTTTGTTAAATAGGGGAAATATCGCCATTTTAACAAAAAATGACAGGCAAAAGAGGCCAAAATTCGAAATAAATGCGTAAATTTGCGAAGTGTAAACAAATGTTTAATTCAAATCATATCATTATGAAGAGTTTAGGTTATATCGGAGCATTCCTTGGTGGTGCCATCGCCGGCGCAGCCCTTGGAATCCTTGTTGCCCCAGAGAAGGGTCAGGACACTCGCGTGAAGATTACTGATGCCGTAGAAGGCTTCCTCAAGAAGCACAACATCAAGCTCAGCCGCAAGGAAGTGGTTGATCTCGTAGACGACATCGAGGACGCTACCGACGAAGAGTAAGCAATGCTTTCCAGCGACAAGAACGTAGAGACGATTGCGCAACTCATCGAGGTGCTAAAGCATTACCTCGGACTTCAGACTGAGTATCTGAAACTTGACGTGATTGACAAGGTGGTACGCCTTCTAACAGCTGCCACCTTGGCAGTCGTGTTCCTACTGATCATCATCGCAGTGTGCATGTTTGCCTCGTTCGCCTTCGCCTTCTGGCTTGCAGCATATACAGGCACGGCCATCGCATTCTTTATTGTAGGAGGGTTCCACCTTATCATCTTTATCCTGCTCTTTATTTTCCGCAAGACATGGATAGAGAAACCGTTAGTACGATTCCTTGCAGGGCTGTTGCTCAGCAAATAAACTGACTCCACGATGTTACCAGTTCAGAAGCCAACTCACACCTATCGCACGCTGGAGGAGATCCGCCAGCGCAAGGAAGAACTCGCAGAGCAGATCTCCAGCGACAGCACCCGTTTCTCCACCTTATGGCACGATGCCTTCACCAGTAAAGAGAACGCCACAAAGGGAGAACACATCGCAAGTCTGATCAGCAAGGGATTTGTTGCCTTCGACGCCTTCCTGATGGTGCGCAAGCTGATGAAGACTTACGGATTCCTGACGAGTTTCTCGAAGAAGAAAAAGCGGAAATAAATCAGATTGTTATTACCTGTCCGTCGTATGCCAACTGAATACCAGCTGGCAATTTTTTATTCACCTCTTCATGAAGACCTATATCATGACAGGAGTGAATGATGAAACTGCGCTCAGCCCCCACCCTCTTGGCAAATGCCACAGCCTCATCCACCAGCTGATGCGAGTGATGGGGCTTGTCATATCGCAGGGCATTGACCACCAACACCTTAACGCCGTTTAGATATTCCACCTCGCCCTCGTCGATGGTCTTCATGTCGGTGATATATGCCAGATCGCCTATGCGATAGCCAAGGATGGGCAGTTTCCCGTGCATCACCTCGAAAGGCACGACATCCAGGTCGCCGAACGACAGCTTCTGATGCGGAAGGATCTCATGGAGTCCGATGGCAGGCACACCCGGATAACGATGCTCAGCGAAACAATACGGCAGCATTTCCAGCATCGCCTGACACGCCTGAGGATCGGCATAGACATTGATCTCCCCAAACTGACAGTACGGACGGATATCATCCATGCCGCCCATGTGGTCGTAATGTGCATGGGTGATAAGGATGGCATCAATTTTCCTGAATGGCTGGGGAAGTATCTGCTGACGGAAATCGGGGCCACAGTCTATCAGCAGTCGGGTCTCTTCGGTCTCTACGAGGGCAGAACAGCGGGTACGCTTGTCGTGCGGGTCTGTGCTCTGACACACCTCACACTGGCAACCTATCACCGGTACGCCACACGATGTCCCCGTGCCTAAGAATGTCAGCTTCATATAATATTGACCTCAGGATAAATGTCTATACCGAACTTTTCCTTCACGTCTCTGCGGATGGTATCGCAGAGTGTCACGATCTCCGCTCCTGTAGCACCACCACGATTCACGAGCACAAGCGCCTGTTTGTCATGCACCCCTGCACGTCCGAGCGACTTTCCCTTCCATCCGCACTGGTCAATCATCCATCCTGCAGGAATCTTCACGTGGTCAGCATCTATCTCATAATGCGGCATTCCCTCATATTGCGAAGCCAGCGACGCGTATTTCCTGCGATCCACAATCGGGTTCATAAAGAAGCTGCCGGCATTGCCCATTACCTTCGGATCCGGGAGCTTGGCATTACGGATCTCTATAATGGTATCTCGCAGCTGCTGGGCTGTCGGCGCTGTGATGCCCTTCCGCTCCAGTTCCTTACGGATATTGCCATAATCAAGATGCGGCACGAAGGTAGTCGCCAGACGATAGGTGACATGTGTGATAAGGTACTGGTTCTTCCATTCATTCTTGAACTTGCTCTGGCGGTAGCCGTAGCCGCAGTCCTCACAACTGAACGTCACCACTTCACCCGTAGCGATCCGCACAGCCTCCACCCTCTCGATCACATCCTTTGCCTCTACGCCGTATGCACCGATATTCTGTACTGCCGAAGCCCCCACATCGCCAGGAATCAGCGAGAGGTTCTCCATACCGTAATACCCATGCTTCACGCAGTCTGCCACCACATCGTCAAACACCTCACCACTACCAACAGTCAGCAGCAGTGCACAAGGGGACAGGAACCTTGTGCATTGACGAGTGCACAAGGTTCCTGTCCCCTTGTGCACTGACGAGCGCACTACGATGCCCTCGAAATCTTTCGTAAGCAGGAGATTGCTGCCTCCACCTATTATTATATAAGGTGCGCCTGAATCACGAAGGATCTTAGCCACCCCAATGGCTTCATCAACACTCTCATACTCAATATAACGGCTACACTTGGCCTCGATACCAAATGTATTGTGCTCTTTCAGGCTATAATCTTTGAAATCCCTCATCACGTTGTCATTTTCATCAGCAGCCATCGGCCTCCGACTTTCTTGAAGCGCAACTCCATCTCCAAGCCGTTGGCGATGCCTCGCATAATGAAGATTTTCTCGTTGTCAGCGGGTGTCATCTGACCATAGACGACATTATATATTGTCTTCGCCGGCAACTGCGGTGCGAAGGCCTCCCATGTATCTGGCGTAATGATGCCCTCCATCATGTTGAAGTCATCATCAGGGTCAGGTCCTACGAATTTCACCGTCTTATTGATGCTCTTCACCTGGAAATCCCTATCTGACACAAACTTCTGATAGAAAGTGAGGAACGACGCATTCGCATTTTCTGCGATAGTCATCTCGTTGATTTCACGAAGCATCCAGGCACCGCGAATACGGTTGAACACATAGTCCTTCACCAGATTCTTTTTCAGCTGTATCTTCTCCACAATAGCCTGATTCACAGACGTATCCTTCATCAGTTCCATCTGTTTGTCATTGTCGAAAAGCAGCGTGTAATACCCCTGGCGCATGAAGAACCGCTCATTACTCCACGACTTCTTCTCGATGCTCTCCTTCTTGTCGGCCTTGTTCACCGTCAGAGGGAAGATGATTCTCGAAAGCTGCAGTTTCTTGTTGGCAGCGAAGTTGAAGAAGAAGTCATCGAATAACTCGTCCATCGCCTTCGGCGTGGGCGTCTCTACCAACAACTGCTCCAGGGTGTCGAGCGCAACGGTGTCGATGGTATCGACCACAGAGTCTGTCTGCGTCTCTTCAGAGTTCTGTGTCTTGTTCCCCGTACAGGAGAACATCAGCAGCACTCCAGCTGTGATAACGAGCAAAATTCTCTTCATTATCTGAAATTTGGGGCAAAATTACACTTTTTTTTAGACATAAGTACACAAGAACACAATTTTTTTTGTTTCTTTTGTTCTTTTGTTTGAAAAAATAAGTACCTTTGCACGCAAATTTGCAAATTTAACACAGATATGATACTTGATAAGATAGACGAACTGCTCAAAGAAGTGCAGGAATTAAGTGCTAAGAATGCCGACGAAGTAGAACAGCTCCGCCTGAAATATCTTAGTAAGAAAGGTGAGATTACAGCCGTGATGAACGACTTCCGTAATGTCGCAGCCGACCAGAAGAAGACCGTCGGCATGAAGATCAACGAGCTGAAGACGCTTGCCACAGAGCGCATCAACCAGTTGCGCGAAGAAGTGGAGACCCAAGATACCGGTGACCTGATGATGGACCTGACACGTACGCCCTACCCCATCAAGTTAGGAACGCGCCACCCGCTGACCATCGTCACCAACGAGATCATCGACATCTTCTCACGTATGGGCTTCGTCCTTGCTGACGGTCCGGAGGTAGAGGACGATCTCCACGTGTTCACGAAGATGAACTTCGCAGCCGATCACCCCGCCCGTGACATGCAGGACACATTCTTCGTGTCCCAGCATCCCAACGATGTGACAAAGAACATCCTCCTCCGTTCACACACCTCATCTGTTCAGGCCCGTGTGATGGAGAACATGCATACCGAGGACGGCAAGCTCACCGCTCCTATCCGCGTGATCTGCCCGGGCCGCGTCTATCGTAACGAGGCCATCACGGCACGTGCCCACTGCTTCTTCCATCAGGTAGAGGGTCTTTATATCGACAAGAACGTCTCGTTTACCGACCTCAAGCAGGTGCTGCTGTCGTTCGCCAAGGAGATGTTCGGTCCTGACACCAGCATCCGTCTGCGTCCAAGTTATTTCCCGTTCACAGAGCCTTCTGCCGAGATGGACATCTCCTGTTTCATCTGTGGCGGTGAGGGCTGCGGATTCTGTAAGCACACTGGCTGGGTAGAGATCCTCGGTTGTGGTATGGTCGATCCTAACGTACTTGAGCAATGCGGCATCGACTCAAAGATCTACTCTGGCTACGCCTTCGGAATGGGTGTTGAGCGTATCACCAACCTGAAGTACCGCGTCAGCGACCTCCGTATGTTCTCTGAGAACGATACCCGCTTCCTCGAAGAGTTCGAAGCAGCAGATTAATAAAATTAATCCTCGCCACGTGGCGAGGATTAATTTTATTCATTCTTTGCCGTGACTACCGTCACTATATAGGCACTTAGCAGCACTAAGATTCCCGCTACAGGTTTATCCCACGTCAATATGTCCTGCCCAAGCATGATTGCAACAAACGAAGCAATCACTGGTTGCAGGTTCGTATAGATTGATACCGTCGTGGCCTGCAGATATTTCATCGCAAACGGGATAAGGAAGAAGCCAAGCGCTGTGGCACAGATCACAATAAACGCCATCTCCAGCACACCGTTCCAACCCCACGCGGCAGTATAGAGTGCATTCTGCGGGAGTTCCGGGATGGCGATGGGCACAGTCACGATTGCAGAAATCAGGAACACATACTTCATCTGCGTCACAGGCGTGTACTTCGATGCCACATTACGCGTGATGATAAGGTATATGGCCCATGTCAGCACACTCAAGATCGCCAGCGAGATGCCTATCAGGTCGTTCTTTCCGGAACCCAGCGACTGACTCATCAGCACCATCAGCACGGCTCCTGCGATGCCGAGCAATACGCCCAACGACTTCATCGGTGTAATCTTCTCCCCTATCGTCAGTGCCGCACACAGCATGACGGCAATAGGCGTCAGCGTGGCTATCAGCGAGAAATACACAGGACTAGTATAGTCGAGTGCCCACGCCGTGAGACTCTGTGAAATCACGAAGCCCAGCAGTCCGCCAAACAGGATGGTAATCAGATCTCTCTTTTCGACCTTTTCCTTCGGCATGAAGGCCGCGATGATCCAGAAGAGGATACATGCCCCTAACGACCGCGATGCCATATAGCCCATGGGCGTCACCCAGTCATCGAGCAGAAGTTTCGTCACAGGAACGCCAAGCCCGAATATGGTGTTGGCGAGGAAGATGGCGCTATGCGCCTGTAGTTTCTTATTCATATTCTATGGTTGTATAATTTCTGTCGCTCCTCAACGGGCATCTTGGCATACTTCCTCCACTCCGTCGCTTCGCCATTGGCGAGATAGTCCATCTCGTGCATGTGGCGATAGGCCTCTATCTCGAAAGGATTCAGCAGATAAGCCGCATTTTTCACGCCACAGTTCCTGACCTCTTTGTGCAGTTTTAGCCTCAGCCAATACCATAAATATAAGATGTAGAAGCGCAGCCAAGAGTCGCCGCACGACTGTGCCTGGCGCAGATGAATCATCTCGTGGTTCTTCAGAGCATTGTAGCCGCTGTTGAATCTGTCCGCGTCGGCCTGTGTCGGCGTGAGGATATGCCCGAAGAACGTCAACCCCTCGTAGCCCTTACGCAGCCAAAAGGTGTTCACCACCGCAGGCATGTCCGCTACCCTACTCGGCCTCACAGACTTCCACATTATCGGTATCACCCGAAACATCATCCACATGGTCGGCCTACAGAATACTTTCCAACAGCTCCCGATGATGTCCGGGCAGGATGATGTGGTGATTGCCTATTGGGTTCGTGAGGAAATACGTTGCCTGACTTTTGTCGGACAGCTGGATCACCTGCTGCGTACGGCAGAGATCGGGCATTGCCTGATTACGCACGAGACAGCCCTCTGCGATGAAATGGCGAGAGAGGTCGCCGCTCACCTTAAAGATCGTCACAGGCCCCTCCTTCATATAGCCTCTGATGCCCACGCCGATGCCTGATTCAAAGTGAGTGTCGTATTCATATCGCTCCACCAGATCCAATGGTATCGTACAGTGCGCGAAAAGCACCTCTCCTGTCTCGGGATTGATGTTCGAAGGATTGGCCTGAAAACCGGATATGCCCAACAGCGAACGCACGATCATCATCGACAGCATCGCAGGCACATCTCCCTCACAGCCAGCCACATAGCCTTCCGCGTTCAGCTTCGCGAGGGCCAGGCAACCTGTATTCCAGATTGCCGATAACAAGTCGAAGCACCTAAGGGTGAATCCATTAAGACGGTTATCGTCAACGATGTCCTTAAGTGCCTCGTAGATACGCTTCGCGCCAGGCAAAGCCTGTCTGATCTTCTCATTATCGCTTTCCGATTCCCCAGGTTTCTCTTCTTTGGCAGCTATTGTATCGAGCAATGTCTGCATAGGAATGTCTACAAGTTCGATGCCAAGACGTTCCTTTACAATCTCCTTATCAGCCTGACTCGATATCAGCCAGTCTGAAGGTTTACCGATTATTCCCAGTCTCGCTCCCTGCATCAACCTACTGGCCGCTTCGATTTTCGCCAAGAGCCCGATGCGCTTTGCGATATACTCCGTGCTTCCATGAATAATCTCTCCCTTGATGCCGTTCTGCCGCAGATAAGAGAGAATCTCCATCGAAGCAGCGAGCGAATTGCTCTTGCCCGATGTCAGCAGATAGAACGGTCTGCTGCTCTTCGCCTGCAACGTGGGCAGCAGACGCTTGAAGACGCCCTCAGTACCACCAGTACGGACGTATATCAGACTGAGGCTGCTCGTGCCGTAGTCCGTATAGTCACTGCCTTTCAGCTCGTACGCGATGCCGATACTCTCAAGGAATTCCTTTGTCACCGCACTCACGGCCTTCTCGTCGTGAAGTTCCGAGGTGAGTGTATAGATAGCAATATTCTGTTCCATATCTTTGTCATTAATGCCTGCAAAATTACGAACTTTTTCTGAGATACCCGCTATTCGCACTTCAAAATACACATTATTTAACTGCACGACGGAACATAAAGGTGAAGGAATATAATCGCTAAAAGTAAAACAACTTGTTTTACTGTCGTTAACATGGGTTCAATGACTCATTAACATGGCTTTAAAAAAGTAAAACAAGTTGTTTTACTACGAGTGATGGTAGTGTAAGATTGCAAAGAACCTACACTGTATGTAAAAGACTGACTATTAAGAAGATAAAAGCAAAAGTGTAAGATTCAGAAAAAAAGAAGAAATATTTTCTTTAGAGAGAGCCAGGGACAATCCCTGGCCCTTGTTAACTATTCGGCGGCAGGTTCGGTTTCGGCAATGAAGAATGAAATCTTCGCTACGGGGAGCGGGAAACCTAACAATTCCATGAAGTTGGCTTGCAACTCCTCGTCAAGGAGATATTTCAACTGAGAACCGTCGGTAATGTTCGCTTTGGGTACAAGCGTCAGCTTACCATAGCTTTTGCCGGCATTGTCGGTCAACGTCATCACCTGATTGCCTTCCTCAGTTGGTTTGGACGTCAACATCATCTTAGTGGTAATGAAGGCAGGTGCCAGGTTCATATAGTCATCCCGAGAAGGCATTGTACAGATAATGTGCGTGGGATCTTCCGAATCAGGTTGGCACATAGTCATGATATTCGAGAATGACTTCATGAAATTGTTCAGGTCATCATTGTCGCTTTTTGGCATGTAGATAATCACATCCACATGAAGCGCCTCCTGCAGGTCATCAGTCAGTTCTACCCAGGCATAGCCCATCATGCTGACCATCTGTTGGGCTATCACTTCGAATGAGATGCTGTCGATATCATTTATCTGAGGAGCGTAGAGCTTATAGCCTGTACACTTGAGGTAGAGTTTTTCAACTGGTCTATCAAAAGCAGTCTCTGCCACGCCTTCGGGCAGCAGTTTCAGGAACTCGGCCTTAGCCTCCTCGGCATCGGCTACTTCAAGACTGAGATAGTAGAGATTATCTGTCCCGTATGACAAGACTCCCGGGGTGTAGCGGTCATCGGCCTTCACGTTCTGGACGAACATGGCGGCCTGGTCAGGCAACACTGGCGGATCGGGCTGAACAGGACTGTCTTCATTACTGCACGATGTGAACATTGAGCCGCATGTCAGGATGGCGGCGAGCATCCATAATAAAGTCTTTTTCATTTTGTTGTTAAGTTAATTATTAATATTTGTTGTCTTATTGGAACCTCTTATCTAAATATTTTTTCTACGACATAGCCCTCACTCTTTTCGTGCTTGGTGAACTTGACATTACCATCTACATCAACATCAATCTCAATGTTGACATAAGCCTTCTTGGCAGCATCGGTTCCTTCTGCCTGTATATCGTTTCCGCTTAAGTCGAGGTCATCGAAGGTATAACTAACCACTTCCATTGGCTTACCACTTTTAACCCTCTCGACTTCAATCTTAGCAAGTTTACGGTCGAAAGTCCATGCGCCCTCTTTGCCGGACCTGGGCTCAATTTCATGGATTAACTGAGCCTTATCGGGCAAATTCTTATTATGGAAACCCATATTATATGTCGGACTCATCATTCCTACCGGGCCAAGTACATCAACTCCCTGCCAGACAAGGTAGTTCTGGAACCTGAATAACTTCATTGAGGCCTTATCTG
>JAEEGL014001342.1_pt1 | contig 12852 bp, 11 predicted proteins | sample 9134231 | NCBI WGS metagenome assembly JAEEGL01 (sample SAMN16246548, study PRJNA631951) | gut metagenome | biome: gut microbiome; feature: rumen; material: fiber-attached | host: Bos | place: Iran: Karaj | collected 2018-10
AACCATGACCCTTGATACAGGCGATCTTATCAACTCAATAATGCAAAGCCTTGGCCGCATCAGTTTCATCAAGCCCGAGGATATCCCCAATATCGATCTGTATATGGACCAGGTCACTTCTTTTATTGACACCAGGCTCAAGAACACAGCCCGTTTCCAGGATAAGGACAAGATCCTTACCAAGACCATGATCAATAATTACGCAAAAAACGACCTGCTGCCGCCGCCTGTAAAGAAAAAATACAATAAAGAGCACGTTCTTCTGCTCATCTTCATATATTATTTTAAAAATGTGCTCTCAATAAACGATATACAGCGTCTGTTAAATCCTTTGGTAGATAAGTACTATGGTAAAGATGAAGATATAGACATCGCTTCCATATACTCGGAAGCCCTTAACCTGGGTGAAGACCAGATCGAAGCGCTGAAAAAAGATGTTATGGACAAATACGCGCAGTCAAAGGAAACCTTCTCCGACATAGAAAATGAAGAGGAGAAGGAATCCCTGCAGCTTTTTTCCTTCCTGTGTATGCTTATATTGGATGTTTATGTAAAGAAACTGCTTATTGAAAAGATCATTGACGAATGTGTTTAAAAGCTTTTACTCCCAAAAAGATCATCCTGTCTTTTTTTGCCCTCGCTTTGTTAGTTGAGGTTTTTGTTTTTAATTTCCGCTTCTGGACTTCACTTGGAAACGAACCGCATCCGATCGACCTGCCCTATGATGCAATAGCTGACGAAACATCGGGTCTTTTTAATCTTAATCTTTCAAATAAAGATCTGCTCATTAAAAATATAGGCTTTTACTTTGAACCGGTCAAAGAAAGCATACCTGTAGGTTCTGTCCGTACCGTAGAGTATACACCAAAGCTCCCTGCCAGGATCAATATAAAATGCCATTATGCAAACGGCAACGTAAAAGTTTACGAAAAAGCTTTTGCTTACAACAAGGACCGGATCTGTGCACTGACTATAGACGCACAAGATGCTGTATCCATAGATTTCTCTTATGATGATGCTTATCTGAAACAATTATCCTTAAATGTAAGATACGATTTTTCCTTCTCGATATACCGTTTCTGCATTATGTTTTTACTGCCTTGTTTCATATATCTTTTCCGTTCGGGATCGTCTCTTTGGAATATACGCCTGTTTGATCAGGATATGAGTATAAAAAGAAAATATATAGCCGTACATGTGTTGCTTTGTGCCTTAATATTTGGCGTCATCTCTTCTCTGCTGTATTCCAACCCCTTTTTTAATGACATCCCGGATCTGTTCGACATCTACCCCGAACTGGCCAGATCATTTGCGGCCGGCCGTACTTATGATGCTGAACTTCCGTCGCGATCATTACTGGAACTGGCTGATCCTTATGATCCGCAGGCCCTGATGGATCCTAACGTAGATTTCAAATTAGACAGACTTTTTTATAATGGAAGATACTACACATACTTTGGCCCGCTTCCCTGCGTATTGTTTTATCTGCCTTACTATCTGATAGCAGGCGGCGATATGCCCCACTCTGTCATATTACTTATCCTTCTGGCTCTTTACCTGGCACTTACAAGTCTGGCCTTGATCGAAGCATACAAACGGTATTTCCCGAAAGGCAGCTTAGGCGGTTTCTACACCGGCTTTCTTACTGTACTGATCGTAACCCCCCTGACAATGATGGCCGCCTGCGATACTTTTCCGTATTATGTACCAATACTTATGGCTATATGCCTGCTTATAGCCGGGATGTATTTCTATCTGAAAGCGGCCAACACTATCGATGCCGGTCGTAATGGCAATTTTTATTTAGCATGCGGTTCAGCCTCAATAGCGCTGATTGCTTCCTGCCGGCCCAATCTTTTGATCTATGTTCTGATCTTTGCCCCCTTATTACTTCCATATGCAGCCTTAAAAAAAGAAAATACCGGCAGATGGATATCTTTTGTATCCCCGGTCATAATACTGGCTATCCCGGTTCTGCTATATAATTATGCGCGTTTCGGAAATCCCCTTGATTACGGGTATGCTTATCAGCTCACAATAAACGGAATGCAAAGACATCCCAATATAAACAGTGTTCTCGCCGCACTCTATCATTATTTCATACGTCCCGAATACTTTTCCGGCACATTTCCATATGTCAGATTTATAGCAACAGAATGGGCCAACCCCGAAGGCATACTTGTACAGGCTGTCAGCGGAGGGATAATGATACTATATCCTGTCCTTTTTGCAGCAATGCTTGTATTCTTTTTCAAAAAGAAAAATGATCACGCATCCGAAAGATATCTGATCACAGCATTAATGATACTGGTATCTTTATCATCCTGTGTTATTTCCAGTATAAGCGGCGGCTTTACCACCAGATACCGCATGGACTTCTCATCAATGCTGGGATTTTCAGCCGTTTTCATGCTTTGGGAACACTTAAATGAAGATAAGAAAACAAACTCTCTTTTCAGAAATATCTGCTGCATCCTATTGTTGATAAGCAGCTTTAATTCTTTTACCCAGCTTTTTGGGCCCGATCTGGTAGATCATTCCCTGCTTACAGACACTAAAAGCCGCTATGAACAGACCTTCGAATTCTGGAGATGAACATAAACCGCTTCACTGACGAATACGCTTAAGTATCTCATCATACTGCTTATACATTTTCTGCACACTGTTTTCCAATAGATAATAATGCCAGATATATGGCACCAGAAGAACTATAAGAAGCAGGAATAATACCAGCAGGGCATAGGGAAAATCCTCCTGCCGGCCAAGCTGCATAAAAAGCAGCATAAAGGTTGCAAAAGTAAGCACCGCAAAAAGCACTGTCACTATAAGGTGCACCAGTCTCTCATGCTGAAAAAAAGCCACCTGTGCCAAATGTGTGTCAAGCAGCTTCTCATAATCCTTACGGGTAGGCGCTTCATCCTTAGCAGCTTTCCTGACATATTCCCCACTTGCATCAAAAGAAGCAGTAACCGGCAGTTCATGAGCCAGTATCTTATCTATATAATCAAGATAAGCCAGAATACGCCTGCGCATAGGATCCTCCATTTCTCCCTCCGGATATAACAAAACCCGGGCATGACGGTACCCGGGCGTGTTATTTGATATAAATACTATTTACGCTAACTTGTTTACGGCAAGATTAAGGCGTGAGATCTTGCGGGAAGCATAGTTCTTATGATATACACCTTTGCCCGTAGCTTTATCTATGGTGCTGGTGGCCTTTAAGAGTGCTTCCTGAGCGGCTTTCTTATCACCGGCTTCGATAGCTGCATAAACCTTCTTTACAGCGGTCTTAACTCCGGAACGGATAGCCTTGTTTCTCTCTTCCCTGGTCCTGCTGACAAGTATCCTCTTCTTTGCTGATTTGATATTTGCCAAGTCCCTGTACCTCCTGACTTTGATGCTAATAATAAGCTCCTGCATCTGCCAGCGCCGGACACGGACAGTCTGTACAGACACAACAAAGATTTTATGATAAGAACAGTACCTTGTCAAGGGTATTTTTCTATAAATCGGACATAAAATCGATTCTTTTCTTGACATTCCATACAAGTTTTGCTCAAATATTGTTATGATTTTTCCCATGAAAAGGTAGATCCATATGGTATCCATCAAAAAATTCAAAAAAACGTTAAGCATAATTGGTCTGATCATATCTTCAGCGGTAGTCTGGTGTCTGTTAAACCATTCCAATATCAATTCCATGATGGCAGATGATAATGTGCTTCAATGGGAACCCATGATCGAGACCATTTTTAACCGGATATTCTCCGAACATGAAATCCCATTATATGACTTTTTTAACCACAAGGGTCTGGATATCTTTTCCAGCGGATACTACGGCCAATTCAATCCTTTTATGTATTTTTCATATGCTGTGAGCAGATTTGTCTTTTCTTTTGATGTCAAAGTCCTTGTCATATATATGATAAGTATGTATTGTCTTGGAAATGTAATGTTATATCTTACTCTTACAGAGTTAAAACTTCCTGCCGCCATCAGGCTTATATCCATTATTTCATACTCAAGCATGCTTTTTTTCTTCAGTTACGGCTTTTACTATTTTACATTCAACAGCTATTTCTTTATCCCCTTCTTCATATTTATCATGTTAAAATGCAGAAAGAGTCCCTTTGTCTGGTTTGCTCCCGGACTCTTCCTTGCTTTTGCCATGCTCCTTGGCCATGTCCAATACTGCAGCTACTATGTAATAGTTTACTGTATAATCCAGTGCGTATATGCTGTTCAGAATAAAAGCTTTAAACCTATCCTGCAAATGCTTGTATGTCTCTGTATTTTCGGCATTCTCAATACTCCGCTGCTTCTTTCAATGCTTACAGGCGCAGACAACCGTTCCGGATCGGGAATAAATCCCGCAAGCTTTTTATCCGAAGCGATACCACACACAAATCTGTTCAAAGTGCTTGAGCTGATACACACACCTGATCAGATCAATGACAGATCTGCGTTACTTGGTCATATCGGCTTGGGAATAACCCCTTTTATCTGTCTTTGGGTTTTGATCAGCAGACAGACAAAAGAGCAGATAGAAGCCGCATATGCATACTTTGACAATAAATTACTTAAAAAGCCCGATAGGCAGAAAGAACTCCGCCTCAAAACCCTGTTTCTGCTGATCTACTGCGCTTTATTGATATCAACCCTGTTATTTAACATCTTTTTATTTGATGACTTCATTTATTTCATCCTTATTTTCACCGCTCCTGTATTGATAACGTTAATGGCGTACGTTATTGTATTGTGTGTTGAAAACCGGTCATCAAAGCCAAGGCTCATCACACCGGGAACAATGCATATATTGTTTTATCTAGCCCTGATATTTACCCTTGCCATGATGGCATATTCAATATTCACTTTCATGCTGGCTATAATCGCATATTACTGCTTTTTAGCTTTCAGAAGGAATAACCACATGGATAAACTGTCTCAGGAGGATCTGCTCATACATGCCCTGTGTTTTGCCGCCCTGTTTTTTATAGTATTCGGCTCCGGCAAAAAACAGGTCCTGGCCCTGATACTATTCAGGATACCGGTTTTCAACCAGTTCCGATATCTGTATAAATGTGCATATATTTATATTCCCATTTTGATCATCATCTGCGCCTATGAGCTCAACAGGATCAGAACAACCGCCGGCAAAAAGATTTATTATGCATTGAACACTCTCCTTTTGATCTGCTCCATTCTCGGCTTTGCAAACATCTTTTATCTGATCAATTCTAAAGAACACTGCTATATCAACAACGATAAATTCTATGATTATTTCGATCCTGATACCGACTACGCCGAAGTAGAACGCCTGATAAAGGAACTTGACATCGATAAAAACTATCGTTTCCTGACCTGTTATTCAAAAGATCTGGCTATAGAATGGTCCAGCGCCATATGTACCTATTGCCTCACCAAGAACCTGAACGTACCACATTCGGTATTTACCCTCAGCGGATATGATCCTCTTTTCAGCAAAGAAAGCTATGAACAGAGCGACAGTATCATTGGTGATGTTCTTGATTATCATATGACAAATATGGCCGGATGGGATTTTATGAACGATCTGGCTAAAACCGATAAAATCGAAATACAAGACAAGATCCATGATCAGTTGGTCAATAATGGAATAAAATATATCCTTTATTCACCGCAGGATGAGGAATACTTTAATGCGCTGCAATCTTTTATCGACCGGTATCCTGACCTGTCTGTATCAAGAAATGTCCATTGGTTTAAGGATTTTTGGCTGATGGAAACATCAGGAACCTTGCCTATATGTCATGATGCTCACGATCAGAAGCTTAATATAACTGCTTCCATCGATAAAATAGAATTTGATACTGATTTTTCCTCTCCGGAAACAATAACAATATCTTTAACCTATAACGATAATCTGAGCATAGCGGCAGCAGATAAAACCGGCTTGATAAGTCCCCTGACACTTAATGCCGATCCATCCGGCTACATCAGCACGACAATCCCCGCCGGAGACTATCATATTATGTTAACTTATAAAGACAGGATCAAAACTGCTGCTATCGGTTTCGGCATAGTTACATTACTGCTTAGTATACTATGCACAACCATACTCTTTATGAAGAATGCAAAAATGAACAATCTGTCATAATACTCTTCATATTTTTCTTTACTTTTTGCTTATTTTGTGATAAATTATGTATGTCGTTTTTTGACGTAGCATATTTTTTTGGAGGTACTAAAAGATGCAGGGTAAAGTAAAGTGGTTCAACGCACAGAAGGGTTATGGCTTCCTTTCTACAGAAGAAGGCAAGGATGTATTCGTACATTTCTCAGCTATCCAGAACGTAGAAGGCTATAAGACCTTAGACGAGGGTCAGGCTGTAGAGTTTGACATCGTTGACGGTGCAAAGGGTCCCCAGGCAGCTAACGTTATCAAGCTTTGATCGGGATCACCACAGTTTTAATCAGTTGCTTACCGATGTGCGTTTTCTATAGATTAAGTTCTGGTAATCAGGAATAGTTTACGGAATAGGCAATACCGTATGGAACGATTAAAAGAAGGAGCAGCGTGAAAACGCTGCTTTTCTTTGTTTAAAAACCTTTGAACGCGAAACCCTTTTCACCTTCCTGCAGACGTTTAGTATAATACAGCATCACCACGATATCCGGATCATACTCCTCTATCAGCTCGGGCGTTATCACAGCCGTATTCTCATCAAGTACATAGTCAATCCGGTAAAACCCCATTGTAAGAAAAGGAATAACCGCTTTCCCGAACGAATCAGTAATTATAAGGATACTTATATCATTTTCGGAGTTTTCATTCACAAAATGCCCTCGGGTTTTATCCAAAACATCATCATAAGTATATCTTGATGTATAATCCTTATTCTCAAGCGGAGCCATATTTATCATCATATCCTGCATGCTGCCAACAGAACTGCCATTCGATATTCTTGTATCAAACTTTGGAAGTATCAGATCAAAATCATCGATCCCCGCATAATAAATACCGGTCCGCTGCCCTCCGGATCCCAAATGCCATTTTTCATATCTCTGCACCGAATAATTACCGATATCCGCCACCCTGTTATCTACATTGCATCCGGTCTTGTTAACAATATACTCTTCTAATAGCCCGTATACGTATAAACCTGCTTCCGTAGTCCAGTGGTGGTCTGTTTTATACATCATATCATACTGATCAACTCCAGCATCATGCATCTTTTCCCTGACATCAATATTATCTATACCGGCCCTATCAAGCATCGCTATAAATCTGTCCGTATTATCATTACCGTAATCTACTATCCCGGCAGGAAGCTGTGCATCATATTTTGAAGATGTATATGGTGTGGCTACATAAACAAGCCTTGCCCCTCTGCTATCCAAATACTCTTTGAACCTGACGGTAGCATCAGCATATTCATGCAACACCTCATCCGAAGCATGATCAAATGTCGTGAGCAGATATCCGTTTTCCAGCCTGACCACATTATTCATCAAAGGCTGATCAAGCAATCTGCAGATAGCCCCATTGGTATTTATAAAAAGTTGCTTTCCGCAGAAACAATACGCAAGATCCTCTTCCAGCGGATTATCCAGATCCACAGTAAATTGATTATTTACCTTAGGCGGATTGATATAATATTCCACAAGCTTGACAGCACTGCCGATGCCCAATCCGAATATTATCATCAAAAATTCTATCATATATATAAACTTACAAGTCTTATTCATATCGGCCTCTTATCCTTAAAAATTGAAATAAATGAACGGATTGTGCGCCCCTAAAACCAGAAAAGAAACCGCCCACAAAAAACACAATGCGCATCCCACCGCCTCTATTGCGGTGAGCACAGAAGCAGCCGCCGGGTGTTTTGTCTTTATCTTGATCAATTTCATCAACGGCATAGCAAACAAAACACCGCAGATCATGAAAAAGCCATATTCCCGGATACAGAATATAATATTTCCGTCAATCGCGACTTTACCGCCAAATCCCCCTATCATAGCCTTCCAGTATTGAAGCCCCTTATTTATATCGGCAGAGTTGAACATTACCCATCCAAAGTTTACACATAACAGCGTAACCAGCCTCCATATAAACTCAAAAAACTTATTCTCATGTTTTTCGGGCTTTACCAGTTCTTTCTCGATCAAAAGCAATATGAAATATCCCAATCCCCACACAATAAACGTATAATTTGCACCATGCCATATCCCGGTCAGCAGCCATACAATAAAAAGATTCAATATCAGTCTGTATTTCTTAACACGATTTCCTCCAAGAGGTATGTAAACATAATCCCTAAACCACCGGCTAAGCGAGATATGCCACCTGCGCCAGAAATCCGTTACCGACCGTGCTATATACGGATGATCGAAGTTCTCTTCAAATCTAAAGCCAAACATTTTTCCCAGGCCTATCGCCATATCCGAATATCCTGAAAAATCATAGTATATCTGGAGACTGTAACATATTGATCCGATCCAAAGATATAAAGGGTTTGCCTGAGTCATATCCAGTGCAAATGTTTCTTGAGCAACCATCGCCAGATTATTGGCAAGTATAACTTTCTTACAGAATCCCTGCATAAACCGCCTTGCTCCATCCGAAAACAGCTCCAAAGAGCATTTCCGCTCATGTATCTGCTCTTCTATCGAAGAATAACGGACTATCGGCCCGGCAATAAGCTGCGGAAAGAAAGCAATATACAATGCCACATACAAAGGATTCTTCTGAACTTTTACCGTACCTTTATATACATCAATAACATAAGAAAGTGCCTGAAAGGTATAAAATGATATCCCTATAGGCAGTGTCACCCCCACCATAGGAAGCTCGATCTTAAAAAGCGAATTTGTAATCTCTATCGAAAAATCCAGATATTTGAAGATCCACAGAATGCCTATATTCAGCATGATATCTATGGCAAAACAGATCCGTGACAGACTCTTCCCCCTGTATCTGTCTATCAATAACGCAGCAAAATAGTTGATCACAACAGACACAAGCATGATATAAACAAAAAAGGGTTCCCCAAAAGAGTAGAAGAATATACTTGCGATCAAAAGAAGAACATTACGATATGTATTATTCTTTACCGGATAATAAAGCATCAATACTGCCGGCAAAAATAAGAATGTAAATGTTAAGCTTGAAAAGACCACTCTTGTGACTAATTCTCCACCAAATATTCCTCTATATTCCTCACCTTATTATCCGATGAGAAATTCATCCCGATCTTTATTACTTTATATCCGTCCAACATATTATTATAATAGCGGTTGGCATATTCTTTATCATTTATCTGATCTAATGCAACCCGGACAAAGCACTTTTCAGGATTTTGATCATACCGTCTGCATCACCTTCATGCGCAGCTTTCTGCAGATTCTTGAAAAGAAAAACTGGCCAAACGGCTGTTTTACCATCTCGTAGATATATTTTGTTTTATCCACATAAATATATCCACCCTCTATGATGTTCTTAAAAGTTGATATCGATGTGCTTATTTCCTTCATTTTTTAGCTCCAAGCTATCATCTGTGCGATAAAGCCTAAAACAGTTTCTCCATCACTTACCCCAGGCTCTCATATCTCCCAGAAACCTTCTTCCAGTCCAACACCTCAAAATATGCTTTGATGTACTCTGCGCGGAGGTTTTTATATTTAAGATAATAGGCATGCTCCCACACATCCAGTGCCAGAAGAGGGATGTAGCCTTCCCCGTCCATAAGAGGGTTGTCCTGGTTAAGGGAATTCGAAACCTTAAGTTCTCCCGAAGCATTGGCACTGAGCCACGCCCAGCCCGATCCGAACTGTCCCACAGCCTTTTTCGTCAGCTCTTCCTTAAGGCTTTCAAGGCTGCCGAACTGCTTATCGATCTGCGCTGCCAGCTTTCCTTCTGCTGCCTTTGCCGCATTGGGCGAAAAGTTAGCAAAGTAGAGGTTATGATTATAGAATCCGCCGCCGTTATTTCTTACCGCAGTACGTACTGCAATATCTGCGATACTGTCAAGACTGCCCAGCACTTCTTCTATCGGCTTATCAGCCACGCCTGCCTTTTCCGCAGCTGCATTCAGATTAGCCGTATATGTTGCATGATGCTTTCCGTAGTGGGTTTCCATTGTAAGTGTATCGATGTAGGGCTCAAGATCCGCAAATGCATAGTCTAATTTAACCTGTTCAAACATGATGTGTACCTCCTTGATTATAATATAGTTAAATAAAAACCTTTACCTCTATCAAGATCCCCAAGTAGGAAAGTTCGGCAACGAAAATCGAAGATTTTCTGCCTCACTTTTTCGCTTCCTGAGGTCGCTAAGCTCAAGCTGCGGCTTTGCCTTGCTTTCGCTAACCTCCGCAGGTAGGTGAGTACTAAATTCGTGCTGCGCTATCGCTTGCACTCATTAAGTACTTCACCCACGCTCAGGATGACATAGCTGCTTCACTAAGGATAATCTTTCTACAGCTTCCCCATTTCTATCTTAAGATCATCATAGATAGAAACAGGGATAGTGTCATCAAAACCATATTGTTCCATAATATCGTTCTCAAAATCATAGACCGATACCATCGCCGAAACAGGATCAACTATCCAGTACAGACGAACTCCATTTTGTTTATAATGATATAACTTGCGCAGGTAATCCATGCTCTTGGTCGATGGAGATACAACCTCTATTACCCAATCAGGCGCTCCTTCACACCCGCGATCGGATATCTTGTCTTTATCACAGATGACAGAGATATCCGGCTCTACATAGTTTTTGTCATCTTTAGTCAGAAATACTCCAAAAGGGCTGAAAAACACCCGGCATTTTCCCTTCTTCTCATCAATGTGATCCGCTATCTTTCTGTATAGATACCCTACGATTTCCTGATGTCTGGGCGTTGGCGCTGCCATATCATACACCACACCGCCCAGCATCTCCTTATGAACTCCCTCCGGGAGATTTAATATATCTTCTAAGGTTAATTCTTTTTCCTGCATCTTAACTGCTTCCATGTCACACCTCCTGTTTCTAAGGCGTGTCCTTTCCACGCCTTATTATACGACTTTCACAGAATGTTATCAACAAACCAGATTTTCTTATCTTCAGTGAAAACAATTCACACATTCAAGATCCTTCGGGCTGAAGCCCTCAGGATGACACCAAAGGGAGACTCCGGATACCCGATCATAAAGAAGCCCCGGCGTCTCATGCCAGCTCATACCTGCCGCCGCGGCACAAAAGCAGTCCTTCTATCTCAAGCTGCATCAGCTCGCTTAAAAGCTCCTGTATCTTAAGTTCCGGCCTGCCCAGCCTGCCGTATATGTCCTGTGCGGTCATAGGTGCATCAAGGAGGTATTTATACACCGCGCTGCGCAACTCCCCGCTCCAGCGCGGGTCTGCTGCCACAGCATGGTCCTCCCTGCCGGCATACTTTCTGCCTGCTGCCGCAACGCTATCCTCCCTGCCGCTGTGCTTTCCGTCTGCCCCCGGCTTCTCCCTGCTTATACATATGCGGCCCATCCTTCTGCAACTATCGTCTCTGTCAGCTTCGCAATATGTGCCGGCAGCCTCTCCGGCCTCATCTTTCGGCGGTTCACTGACACCCTTATGTCTGTTATCGGTATCAGTAAGTGCCAGCAGCACTTCCTCCACACAATAGGCCACTCCGGCCCCCTGGGTGATGAGCCGGTTACAGCCGCGGCTTAATTCATCCTCTATACGTCCCGGTACCGCATACACATCCTTTCCCTGCTCCAGCGCATAATTGACCGTTATAAAGGTCCCGCTCTTCTCCCGCGCCTCTACCACCAGCAGGATATCGCAAAAGGCGCTGATAAGCCTGTTCCTCATGGGAAAATGAAAGGGAAGTGACTCCCGCCCCGGCGGATATTCGCTTATAACGCCCCCTTTTTCTATCAGCTTATGATAAAGCCCTTTATTACTTGGCGGGTATATCACGTCCACGCCGCTGCCTAAAAGCGCATAGCTCTTCTCCCCGGCATCGATGCAGGCTTCCTGCGCCATTCCGTCGATCCCGCGCGCCATCCCGCTTATCACGCTCACCCCGGCCTTTGCCAGTTCACGCCCGAAGTATTCCGCCGTACGCCGCCCGTAATCACTGCATTTCCTGGCTCCTATCACCGATACGCACTTCCTGTTTGCATCCGGCAGTTCTCCCCGCACAAACAGCGCATACGGAGCATCTTCCAGACACCTTACTTTATCCGGATACCCTTCTTCATCAGCGCATACCATCCATATGCCGTGTTTCTCCATATATCCGGCCATCTCCACTGGCAGTCCGCGCCTGAGCGCCGATTTAAGTTCCGCCTTCTCCTCATCTTTCAGATATACCAGCGCATCTATCTCATCCGCGCCCAGATCGCATATCCTATCCGCACTTCCAAACTCTCTTCTTAAGCTGCGTACAGCCTGCGGCATCACCTCCGCAATACACGCCAGCTGCAGCCTGTATAATCTGTCTTTATCCATACATGGTATCTCCCAATCCCAGTCTTTCCGTTAACGCTTCCTGTAAGACCTTTGAAAAATTTATCCCTGCTTCTTCAGCCTTACATGCCAGCCACTGCGGAAGGGTACAGTTCTTTCTGACAGAAAGATTTTTTAGCCTTATACGATAAGCTACAGGATCTACATCAACATAACTTACGAACTCCCCGTCCTTAAGTGCATGATCAACGCTTCCCGGTACAGGTACAGCTTTCTTTTCATCTTCCATATCAACGATAGTCAGATTTATCACGTCTCTTGCCATCTCTATCGCATCAGCAAAATCTGTTCCCTGTGTAGCGCATCCCAGATCGGGAACATACACATAAAACGGGACTTTATCACTCCT